>Ga0182793_1000135_pt1 | contig 66910 bp, 59 predicted proteins | sample Passage237A_FD_130498 | JGI IMG/M metagenome (GOLD analysis project Ga0182793, IMG submission 130498) | Cellulose adapted compost microbial communities from Newby Island Compost Facility, Milpitas, CA, USA - Passage2 37A (version 2) (version 2) ... | reverse complement strand
CCCCCCGCCCACCCCGTTCGGGGGGGCTTGGCCGAGGGGGGCGTCCGGCGCCCCCCCCCCCCCGGCGACCGCCCCGGCCGCCGCGACCGCCGCGGTGGTGTCGATGTTGCCGCCGATCCAGGCACCGGCCACGGGTTCGGAGAGACCGAAAAGGTCGGCGAGCCAGGGCAACAGGAAGATCGACGGCAGCGCGAACGCGATCACCAGCGACGCGGCGTAGGCCAACTGCTCCTTCTTGGCCTGCACCGCGCCCGCCGCCGCGATCGCCGCGCTCACGCCGCAGATCGACACCGCCGTCGCCAGCAGCGCGCGCAGCTTGTCCTCGATCTTGAGCACCCCGCCCAGCCACCAGGTGAAGCCGAACACGATCGAGATCAGCAGCAGCGCCTGGATGATCGACGGACCGGCCGCGGTCACCAATACCTTGAGGTTGATCGATGCGCCCAGCAGCACCAGGCCGGTCTTGATGAAGAACTCGGTGCGGAAGCCCTTCGCCAGCACATCGCGCAGCGCCAGCCGGCTCAGGATGAAGTTCCCGATCAGACCCAAAGCGATTGCGTAGATCGGGAATTCGATCGACTTCGCGATCTTGGCGAACGGCGTGCCCGCCGCCCATTCCGGCACCTGCTGTTCGAGCAGCCGGGTGAGGGCGCCCAGCACCAGCACCACGACCACACCCGCGATCACATACCCGAGACCCGAGCCGCGGGCCTGCTGTTGCTCGGTCGGCTGGCTGGTCTGTTTGGTCACGGGATCACGCTCCCCGGGATCGCGCCCACCAGCACCAGGGCCAGCAGGGCGAGGCCGACGATGACGGCCAGCCAGTCCTCGTTCATGCGCGGCACCCTATGCACGGCCGACGCCGACGTCACCGGTTGTGCTCAGCGCGAAAAGAAACTCACACGATGACGGTGGTGCCCGCCGAGCCCGTCGCGGTGAGCACGTCGCCGCGGTTGAGCTGGGCCTTGTCGATGGTCCGCATCAGCAGCCCGACGTTCTCGCCGGCGGTGGCCTCGTCGACGATCTTGCGGAACTTCTCGATCCCGTCCACCCGCACCGGCGGGCCGCCGTTGATGCTGATCGAGTCGCCGGGCCGCAGCGTGCCCGCCTCCACCCGGCCGGTGGCCACCACGCCGCGGTTGCGGATGGCGAAGACGTCCTCGACGGTCATGCGGAACATCAGGAATGCGCCAGCCGCTTGTTGACCAGCCGGGTCAGCCAGCCGGGGGAGAACCGCGAGCCCAGCGTCAGCGCCTTCGACTGGGTGCCGACCGGGAAGTGCACCTGGTGCAGGGCGCGCCGCAGCCAGGACGGCTCGACCGCCTTGGCGATGGTGTCGGCGACGTCCTGGGCGGTCAGCCGGATGCCGAGCGATTCGGTGGTGCCGGTCGTGATGTTCTCGGTCATCGCGGTCTGCACATACAGCGGCCAGATCGCGATGACCCGGATGCCGTAGCGGCTCCATTCGATGTCGAGCGCCTCGGTGATGCCGCGGACGAAGAACTTCGTCGCGCTGTAGTTGGCCAGCTCGGACTGCCCGTAGATCGCCGAGGCCGAGGACAGGTTGACGACGACGGAGTTCGGGGTGCGCCGCAGGTAGGGGAACGCCGCGTACAGCCCGTTGACCACGCCCTTGGCGTTGATGTCGATCTCGCGGTGATGACCGGGCAGGTCGAGCTCTTCGAACCGGCCCGCCCGCAGGATGCCGGCGTTGTTGATCAGCACGTCGAGCCGGTCGCCCGCGGCCGCGGCGAACTCGGCGACCCGCTGGGCCATCTCCTCGCCGTCGGTGACGTCGAGGTGGCCGGGGTGAACTCCACCGCCGAGTTGGTCGATCTCGTCGGCCAGCGTCTTGAGCCCGACCTCGTCGATGTCGTAGGCGCCGACGAAAAAGCCCCGGCGGGCGAAGGTGAGCGCGGTGGCGCGCCCGATTCCGGCGGCGGCGCCGGTGATGAATACGGATTTCTGTGGCACGGTCATGAAGGTGACATACCCGCCTCGATGAAATCCAGCGTGCGGTACACGGTCATCAGCGCACCGGCCAGCGCGCCGACGAACGCGCGCACCTCGGCGCGTCGACGGTGACCCCGTCCGAGTCGTTGCTGATCAGCACGATTCCTTGGTGCGGACGTAGCGGAAGAAGGTGCTGGGCGCGATCTCGGCGGCCTCGGCGATCTGCTCGATGGTGGTGTCGGCGTAGCCGTTGCTGCGAACAACCGCAGGGCCTCCCCATGACCGGGATTGTGTCAGGACATCGCCAGCGATATGCCGAGTCCGATCATTGTGACCGCTATCACGGCGTCCAGCAGGCGCCAGGTCAGCGGCGCCGCGAACAGTTTCGCCAGCCGCCGGGCGCCGAAGCCGAGGCCGGTGAACCAGACCGCGCTGGCGGTGACCGCGCCGACGCCGAACAACCAGCGCGCGTCGTCGTGTTCGTTGGCCAGGGTGCCGAGCAGCACCACGGTGTCCAGATAGACGTGCGGGTTCAGCCAGGTCAGCGCCAGGGTGGTGACCACCACCTCGAGCAGTCGGCCCGGTCCGGCCTCGGCCGGTGTCAGGGCCGACGGTCGCCAGGCCCGCCGCGCGGCCAGCAGCCCGTAGCCGAGCAAGAACGCCGCCCCGCCGAACGTGACCACCTCGACCGCGGTGGGGTGCGCGCTGATCACGGCGCCCACCCCGGCGATGCCCGCGGCGATCAGCACGATGTCGGAGACCGTGCACACCGCCACCACCGCCGCGACGTGCTCGCCACGGATGCCCTGGCGCAGCACGAACGCGTTCTGCGCGCCGATCGCGACGATCAGGGCCAGCGAGGCCAGGAATCCGATGATGACGGGGGAACTCACGAATCCGACGGTAGGCAGCCCCGGCTGGATCAGTACAGCTAATGATTCTTTGTATGCTTTAGCATTACTAATGTGCAGCTGGACGGCCAACAGCTCGCGGCGTTCGCCGCGGTGATCGAGCACGGGTCGTTCGACGCCGCCGCGGCCCACCTGCACGTGACGCCGTCGGCGATCAGTCAGCGCATCAAGGCGCTGGAACAGCGGGTGGGCCAGGTGCTGGTGGTGCGAGGCAAGCCGGCGACCGCGACGGCCGCGGGTCTACCCCTGCTGCGACTGGCCGCCCAGGCCGCGATGCTGGAGGCCGAGGCGCTCGCCGAGATGGCCGGCGGCGACGGGACCACGCCGCGAATCGCATTGGCCGTCAACGCCGATTCCATGGCCACCTGGTTCACCGACGTGTTCGGCGCGCTCGACGACGTGCTGTTCGACATTCGTATCGAGGATCAGGACCACTCGGCCCGACTGCTGCGCGAGGGCGTGGTGATGGGCGCGGTGACGACCGAGCGCACCCCGGTTCCCGGCTGCCGGGTGCGGCGGTTGAACGTGATGCGCTACGTGGCGGTGGCGAGCCCGGAGTATGTGAAGCGGTATCTGCCGGACGGTTTCACCGCGGCGGCGGTGGCCGCGGCGCCGTCGCTGGCCTGGAACCGTGCCGACGCGTTGCAGGACATGCTGGTGCGCAAGGTGTTTCGCCGTGACATCGCCCGACCACAGCATTACGTCCCGACGGCCGAGGGGTTCGGCGCCGCCGTCGCGGCCGGACTGGGCTGGGGCATGTTCCCCGAGAAGCTGGCACACCCGTTCGTGCGGATCACCGACGTGCACCTCGATGTGCCGCTGTTCTGGCAGTGCTGGAAGCTCGACAGCCCGCTGCTGGACCGGGTCACCGCGGCGGTGGCCAGCGCCGCCGAGGGAATGTGAGCGCTCAGTGGCTACTTGCCGGGTGGTGGTCGGGCCACACCCGTCGAACAACGCGGGTGCCGTTTCCGTACACCGGACAGCGGGTAACTGCAGGATCATGGCAGATCCGACTAATGATCCCGTCGACTACGCCCGCACCACGCGCAAGCACGCGGGCGAGACGATGAAGAACACCTCCAACGTCCCCGGCCTGATCGCCACCGCGGTCGGCGTGGTGGCGTTCGTGGTCGCGCTGTTCGCGTTCGCGTCCGGTCAACAGGTCGTCGGCGTCGTCGCGATCGTGGCCGCGCTGGTCCTCGCCGGTGCCGGCCTGTTCTGGGTGGCCCGTGAGCACCGCCGCGTGCGGGAGGCCGAGGGGCGCGTCCTGGCCGAGCATCCCGAGGTGCCCGCGGAGCCGCCGACCAGCTGAGGGCCGACTCGGCTGGCCCTGCCCGAGCACACCGTGCTAGGACGCGGGCGGGCCGTCCCGCAGCGTCGTGTGCGGGCTCTGACCGTAAACCCGGCGGTACAGCATGGCGAACCGACCGGTATGGGCGAAGCCCCATCTCGCCGCGGTCGCGCCGACCGTTGTGTTTCGATCGCCGATCACCAAATCGCGGTGCGCATACTGCAACCGAATCTGACGCAGGTACTCCATGGGCGTGGTGTCGAGCTGGCGGCGGAACAGGTACTGCAGCGCCCGCGGGGTCAGATGAACCGACGCGGCGATGTCGTTGACCCCGATACCGGACTTGGCGTGCCGGTGGATGTAGGCGATCGCCTTGGCGAGGCTCTCAGGAGCGCCGTGGAGTGAGTGTGCGGGTGGGTGCTCCAGCGTGGACGCGAAGCACTCGAGCAACGCGGCCGCGATGACACGACGCACGGCCCACACCAACAGCGGCTGATGTGGGGCGTCCGGATCTGCGAGTACAACGCACGCGAAATCCATTGCTCGCAAACAGGTTCGGGAAGTAGCTTGCGAGCGGGCTCGGCGGTCGACGAAGTGAATGTCGGCGGAGAACGGCACCGGGAGGTCGGCGGCCGCCGCCCGCACCTCCGAGATGTCGACGCTGACCACGGTCAAGCGGGTCGCCGTTATCTGCAGCTCGCAGCCGAGACCAGGCGCGCACAGCACCGGTCCGTCCGGGGATGTGCCGTCGCGGTCGCGGGCCTCCTTGACACCGCCGTCATGCGGTGCGATTACCACGGCGCGGTCGGCGAATTCGAGAACCGCGCCGAGCGGTCCGGTCAGTTCCAGTTCGTCCACACCGAACTGGCCGGCATCGCGCCGGCGATGGCTGACCCGCGGCGGGGCGTTCGTCAGACGCCACCCGGATTCGTATGCGGTGCAGAACCACTGCTCGATCTCGGCGGGATCACTGGAGTCGAACTCGGAGCAGTAGACCGCAGGCCGCGCGATCGCGTGCTCGCCGCGAGGGGCCGTAGCCAGGCTAACCATGATCGGTCACACTCCCGCGAAAGCGTATCTCGCCCAACGATCTTCGGATAGCGATAGTTGCGTTCGAAGCGTTTCGCATACCACACCGTCTGGTATGCGTTGGCGGATAGTGACTTCGACCGCCTCAGATTCCGGCCAGCGATTCGATCCAGCCGCGCGCGAAGTAGATCAAGAAGCCGGCGGCCACGATCCACAGCAGCGGGCTGATCTCCCGCGCCTTGCCGACCGCCGAGCGCAGCACCACCCACGAGATGAACCCGACCCCGATGCCATTGGCGATCGAATACGAGAACGGCATGGTCGCGACGGTCAGCACCACCGGCATGGCCACGGAGAACTCCGAGATGTCGATGTGGCGCAGCTGGGACATCATCAGCACGCCGACGATCACCAGCGCCGCCGCCGCCACCTCGGTGGGCACGATCGATGCGAGCGGGGAGACGAACATCGCGGCCAGAAACAGCACGCCGGTGACGATGTTGGCCAGCCCGGTGCGGGCACCCTCGCCGATGCCGGCGCCCGACTCGATGAACACGGTGTTCGACGACGCCGACGCCGCGCCACCGACCACGGCCCCGGCGCCCTCGACGATCAGCGCCGAGCGCAGCCGCGGGAAGGTGCCCTGCTCGTCGGCCAGGCCGGCCTCGCGGGCCAGACCGGTGAACGTGCCCATCGCGTCGAAGAAGTTCGCGAACACCAGGGTGAACACGAACATCACCGCCGCGATCGCCCCGATGCGCCCGAAGCTGTCCATGCTGAACGCGCCCACCAGCGACAGGTCCGGCAGCGCGAACGGCGACCCGGACAGCGTCGGCACCGACAGGCTCCAGCCGCCGGGGCGCTCGACGGCGGAGCCGAGATGCCAGATCGCCTCGATGATCACCGCGACGACGGTGCCGGCCACCAGCCCGATCAGGATCCCGCCGCGGACCTTCCGGACCACCAGCACGCCGGTCAGCAGCAGGGTGAACACGAACACCACCGTCGGCACCGTGCCGATCGACCCGGCCCCACCCGTGCCCAGCCCGACCGGCGGCGACGGGGCCCCGGTCGAGCCGATGAACCCGGCGTCGACCAGGCCGATGAACAGGATGAACAGCCCGATGCCCGCGGTGATCGCCAGCTTCAGCTGCAGCGGCACCGCGTCGAAGATCAGCCTGCGCAGCCCAGTCGCGGCCAGCAGCACGATGATGATGCCGTCGATGACCACCAGTCCCATGGCCTCGGGCCAGGTCAGCGATCCGACCAGGGTGGTGGCGACGAACGCGTTGATGCCCAACCCGGCCGCGAACGCGAACGGCAGCCGTGCGATGACGCCGAACACGATGGTCAGCACGCCCGCGACGAGCGCGGTGACCGCCGACACCGCGGCGAACTGGAGTTGGGTTCCGGAGACGTCCTCGACGCCGCTGAGGATGATCGGGTTCAGCACGATGATGTAGGCCATCGCGATGAACGTGACGACGCCGCCGCGTAACTCGGCCGCGACCGTGGACCCGCGCGCGGAGATCTCGAAGAAGCGGTCGAGGCGATTCATGCCCACGACCTTAAGGTGCGTTGCGGCTCAGCGCGGGTCGATCTCGTCGCGCAGGCGTTGCGCGGGGTAGACCGTCGCTGGCGGCGCGAACCCGCTCCGCCAGCGCGCGGTCCGACGTCGCCACCCGGATGTCGGCGGGCCGGGCGTCGGCGGCGATCACCCGTACGATCTCGTCGTCGGCGGAATTCGCCGTCGCCCTCGGCGCATGCGCGACGGTGATCACCGACGATTCAATCGGCGGGGTCAGGGGCTGTTCGAAGACCACGGTGACATCGTCACCCTCGGCGCACGCCCAGCGTTCCAGGTGTTCGACCAGGTCGGTCATCGCGCGGCGGCGGTCGCGCCACCAGCCGTCGGGTCGGGACCCGACGACGTTCATCCCGTCATCGATCCATCGCATGCCCGGCACGGTGTGCGTGCCTGCGCCCCAGCAGGAATCCGAGCCAGCGGATGTCGAGAAGCATGTGAGTCGGCCCTTCCCGCTAGGCGGTCTTCTTGGTCAGCAGGGGCAGCAACCGGCGGCGTTCGTCGATGCCGGCCGCGAATTCGTGCATGGCGTCGGCCACCGTCGCCGCGGTGGGGAACGTCAGCCCGCTGGCGTTGATCACGCCCGACACCGCGTCATTGGCGATGACCGCCCATTCCACCTCGCACTCGAAGCACTTCCGGTCGATCGCGGAGAGCAGCGAAATACCGTGCGCGAAGAATGATTCCACCGCGCTCAGGTCGAGCACGTAGGCCTTCTCCGGGATGACGAATCGTTGCGCGAGGGCGGTGACCCGTTCGATGTTGCTGTCGTCGACGACCCCCTCGACCGTCACCACAGTGGCTAACTGGCGGCAGACCGCGTGAAGCCGGGCGCCAGCGCAGTCGAATGCCGGATTGCCGTACATGGCGCCTCCCTTCGTCTCAGTTACCGACCAAGTTAACGAGCCAAAGTAAGGCAACCGGGTGCCAACGTTAATACTTCGGTAAGAACGTTCACGGTGGGTGCGCAGCAAATCACCGGCCGCGCAGCCACTGCGGGCCCGAGTAGTTCTCCCACGGGTTGTAGTCGGCCAGCAGAGGTTCCTGCGGCGGCCGCTGTTTGTCGGGCACATGCTGCAGGTTGATCCGGATCCGGTACCAGATGGAGCTCGGCCCCCGCATGCCGTCCACCAGAACGTCTGCGGGGTGCAGCTTTTCGGCCGCCGCCGGCCATTTCGCGCGCCACGCGTCGAGCGCGGCCATCGCCTCGTCGCGGGTCTTGGTGCGGGCGATCTCGATCAGCGGCATCACGGATTGCCGTCGGCCGGTGCCCTTTTTCGCGCCCCGCGGGGCCTTCTCGGGCGGGCCGAGCCGCTCCGCGAGATCCAGCAGCGCGGTCAGGTCGCCGGGGTGCTCGTCGATGCCCTCCCACGGGTCGCCGTGCGCCGCGAACCGGGCCGGCGCCGTGGCAATCGTGAAATCCTCCGGGCGGCAGTCGGCCACCTCGTCCCACCGCAGCGGCATCGAGACGCGCGCGTCGGGGGTGGCCCGCACGGAGTACGCCGACGCGACGGTGCGGTCGAAGGCGTTCTGGTTGAAGTCGACGAACACGCCCTGGCGCTCCTCCTTCCACCACCGCGCGGTCGCCAGATCCGGGACCCGCCGCTCCACCTCGCGGGCCAGCGCCTGGGCGGCCAGCCGCACCTGCTGGAACGGCCACCGGCGCTGGATGCGGGCGTAGACGTGGAAGCCCCGCGAGCCCGACGTCTTCGGCCATCCGGTCAGGCCGTGGTCCTCGAGCACCTCGCGGGCCACCAGCGCGACCTCGACGATCTGCGCCCAGTCCACCCCGGGCATCGGGTCCAGGTCGACGCGCAGCTCGTCGGGATGCGCGAGGTCGTCGGCGCGCACCGGGTGCGGGTTGAGGTCGACGCAGCCCAGGTTCACCGCCCACACCAGGCCCGCGGCGTCGTGGATCACCGCCTCGGCGGCCGAGGTGCCCGACGCGTACTTCAGCTCGGCGACATCGACGTAGTCGGGCCGCTTGGCGGGGGCCCGCTTCTGGAACACCGCCTCCACGCCGATGCCCTTGACGAACCGCTTGAGGATCATCGGCCGGTGGGCCACCCCGCGCAGCGCACCGTCGGCCACCGCGAGGTAATAGTCGACCAGATCCCGCTTGGTGATCTTGATGTCCGGGAAAACGACCTTGTCAGGATGGGTGATCGTGACCCGTTGACCGTCCACGTCCAGCGACACGGAAGCGGTCATGTCGCCATGGTAATTCCCGGTGGTGATTTCCCAACCGGGCCGCGACGGCCGTCACTAGGGTGGGGTCATGGCTAAGCTCACCGATCTTCCGTTGCAGGCCGTCGCGAAAGCCCAGCAGCTCATCGAACGGGGCTCGGCCGAACTGCACTACGCCACCAAGATGTTCGGTGCGGGTGCGTTCAAACTCGAACCGCCGCAGAACATCGCCGCGATGATCGCCGACATCCGGCGGTGGGGCGAGTTCGGGATGATCCCGTCGCTCAATGCGCGCCGCACCCCCAACCGCACCGCGATCATCGACGATTTCGGCGAGTTGACGTTCGCAGAACTCGATGAGGCCGCGCACGCGGTCGCCAACGGGTTGCGGGCCAAGGGGGTCCGCGGCGGTGACGGGGTGGCGATCCTGGCCCGCAACCACCGCTGGTTTCTGATTGCGGTGTACGGCTGTTCGCGGGCAGGCGCCCGCATCATCCTGCTCAACAGCGAGTTCTCCGGGCCGCAGATCAAGGAGGTGGCCGAACGTGAGGGCGCCAAGCTGATCATCTACGACGACGAGTACTGCGCGGCGGTGTCGAAGGCCGACCCGCCACTGGGCAAGCTGCGGGCACTCGGCGTCAACCCCGACAAGGACGAACCGTCCGGCAGCACCGACGAGACGCTGGAGCAGTTGATCGAGCGCAACTCCGGCAGGCCGGCGCCAAAGGTGGACAAGAAGTCGTCCATCATCATCCTGACCAGTGGCACGACCGGAACGCCCAAGGGCGCCAACAGAAGTACGCCACCGACGCTGGCGCCGATCGGCGGTGTGCTGTCCCACGTGCCGTTCAAGGCCGGTGAGGTGACGTCGCTGCCTGCCCCCATGTTCCACGCGTTGGGCTTTTTGCATTCCACCATCGCGATGATGCTGGGCACCACGTTGGTGCTGCGCCGACGCTTCAAACCCGCGGTCGTGCTCGAGGACATCGAACGGCACCGGGTGACCGCGGTGATCGTGGTCCCGGTGATGCTGTCGCGCATGCTCGACACGCTCGAGGGGATGGAGCGCAAACCCGACCTGTCCAGACTGCGCATCGTGTTCGTGTCGGGTTCACAACTGGGTGCCGAGCTGGCTCAGCGCGCGCTGAAAGACCTTGGCCCCGTGGTGTACAACCTGTACGGCTCCACCGAGATCGCGTTCGCCACCATCGCGCGGCCCAAGGACCTGTCGATCAACCCCGCCACCGTCGGCCCGGTGGTCAAGGGCGTGAAGGTCAAGATCCTCGACGACAACGGCAACGAGGTGCCGCAGGGCCAGGTGGGCCGGATCTTCGTCGGGAACTTCTTCCCGTTCGAGGGCTACACCGGCGGCGGCCACAAGCAGATCATCGACGGGCTGATGTCCTCCGGCGACGTCGGCTACTTCGACGAAAACGGGTTGCTCTACGTCAGCGGCCGCGATGACGAGATGATCGTCTCCGGCGGCGAGAACGTGTTCCCCGCGGAGGTGGAGGACCTGATCAGCGGCCATCCCGAGGTCGTCGAGGCCACCGCGATCGGCGTGGCGGACAAGGAGTGGGGGCAGCGCCTGCGCGCGTTCGTGGTGAAGGCCGAGGGTGCCACGATCACCGAGGACGACATCAAGCAGTACGTGCGCGACCACCTGGCCCGCTACAAGGTGCCGCGCGACGTGATCTTCCTCGACGAGTTGCCGCGCAACCCCACCGGCAAGGTGCTCAAGCGCGAACTGCGCGATATGCAGGTGTAGCTAGCCGGCCTGGATCGCCGCGCCGGGAATGGACAGGCAGATCAGCACGAGGATCAGCAGGAACCAGCCGGCGCCCTGCCAGGCCACCCAGCCGCCCGACCTGCGCCACTCGACGTAGGTCTTGACGAACGCCCCGATGCCGCCGAGGAACAGCACGGCGGGCACCGTCGAGGCCAGCACGACGGAGTCGCGCGAGGTGAACGCGTACGCGGCGAACGCGGCAGCGGCCACCACCACGACCGCGGCGACGTAGATCGTGGGGCCGCGGAAGGCGCCGGGCTTGTCGAACCGCTTCTCGACGTCGTCGGTCATGACCAGTGCATTCCCGGCGCGGTGCCGGCAGAAACGCGCATCACGCTAGGGCCCGTTCACGTACCAGGCCAGACAACCCGGGATACCGCGGCACGCGATGATCGCGTTGGCATCGGGTGCCGACCCGGGAATCTTGTGCACCGGGCCGGGCAGGGTGCAGCTGCGGGCATACGGGTTCAGCACGGTCACGCCGTTGTAGCAGGGCTGCGCGCTGGGTGTGCCGGAGTCACCGGCCGAGAACGCGCCGGGCACCGCCAGGAAGCCGAGGGCACCCCCGGACAGCAGAACCCCGGATATCAGGGCTAGAAGTCGACGTCTGTGGTTGTCCATGTCATCACCACCAACCGCCGGAATGTCCGACTGATTCCGAGGGTAGACCTCTTCGGACGTGATTTCGACGACGCCGTCAGCGCCACAACCGGCCGCGCAGCTCGTCGGCCGAGCGGGTGCCGAGTTTGCGGTGCGCGCGCGACAGCGTGGCCTCGACCGTTGTCGGGCTTAACGACAGCGCGTCGGCGACCGCCAGGTTGGTCATCCCGGTGGCGGCCAGTTCCGCCACCCGCCGCTCGGCGCGGGTCAGCGCATTCGCCGCGCTCGCGTCGTCGGCCGGTGTGGGGCCCTGCGCCAGTTCGCTGCGGGCCCGCTCGGCCCACCGCCGGATGCCCAGCCGGTCGAAGGTCGCCAGGGCTTCCGACAGGGTGGCCGTCGCTTCGCCGCCGCGGCCCAGGCCGCGCTGCAGCCGGCCGAGCACCAGCTGGGTGCGCGCCTTCTCGAACGGCATCGGGATGCGCGCATGCTGGGCCATGGCCGCCTCGGCCGCGGCCAGTGCGGCCGCCGGATCCGCGCGCTCGAGCAGCATGGCCCGGCAACGGCCGCCCGCCGCCAGCATCCAGGCCCGGTCGAATCGACGCCCGTTGTTCTCCAGCGCGGCGACCAACGGTTCCGCCTCGGCAACACGGTCGAGCGCGAGGAACGCCTCGACCGCGTGCGGGATGAACCACCCGACGATGATCTCCGTCGCGGCCGGGGCGGCGGCGAAGTTCCGCAGCAGGGGCTGCATGGTCGTCAGCGCCGCTTCGTACTCACCGAGCGACACCTCGAGGAAGCCGAGCGTCGAGATCGGCCAGATGGCAAAGAGATTCGCGCCAGCACGGCGGCACGCGCCGATCGCGTCGGTCGCGTGTCGACGGGCCGTCGCAACGTCACCCGCGTAGGTGGTGAGCGTCGCCCGCAGCGTATGCGCGACGATGAGTGGCACATCGCCGCCCAGCTGAGCGGCGCGCTCCGCGGTGTCCTCGGCGATCAGCTCCGCCTCGGCGAAGTTTCCGCGCCACACCTCGACCAGGAAGCTGTGCGACGCGACGAACACCAACTCGCTGTCCTGGCCGGTCTCCATGCAGTGCCGGCGAATGGTCTCGAGCTCGGTGTGGGCGTGGTCGAGACGTCCCGACCAGGCCATCAGCATCGCGTTCTGCACGCTCGGCCGGAAAGCGATCGGATCGGTCGACTTATCGTCCAATTGCATTGCCCGAGCGAGGTTCTGCTCATCCAGACCGGCACCGCCGAGGAAGCCGAGCAGGACCTGCATTCGCAGCGCCTGACTCAGCTCGCGCGCTTGCCCGCGGGCGCTGGCCTGCTCCACCGCCATGGCGACGGTCTGCGCGGCGGCGCCGAACTGTGCGGCGTTGTACCGCGCGTAGGGCAACGTGATCAGCAGCCGGGTGCGCAGTTCGGGATCATCGCCGGCATCGCGCATCGCCTCGCCGAGCACGTCGACAGCCTCGGTGAAGCTGTCGTCGAAGAAGTGGACGAAGCCCAACTGCCCCAGCGCTTCTGCGCGTAGCGCGCCGGGCGGCAACTTGCCGACCAGCTCGGTCAGCAGCCCTCGGGCAATCTGCGGGTCACCCGCGTTGAAGTGGTCCATCGCCAGCTGCAGCCGGCGCTGCGGTGTGCCGCCGCCGAGCTCGATAGCCAGCGACAGCAGTTCGGCGGCGGCCGCGGGGGCGCCACGGGTGCGGGCCGCGGTGGCCGCGGCGTCGAGGCGTTCGAACGTCTCGGCCGTCGGCTCCGGTTCGCCCAGCGCGAAATGCCGCGCCTTGAGCTCGGGCTCCTCGACCAGGTCCGCCAGCCGCCGGTGCACCGAAGTACGTTGTGCCGCAGTGGCTTCGCGGTAGACACCGCGGGCCAGCAGGGGATGGGCGAATGCGATCCGATCGCCACTGGTTTCGATGAAGCCCTGGCTATGCGCCGCCGCGAGCAAGGCCACCAGCCGCGTGGGCTCGGTGTCCATGGCGCGCGCCACCAGGTCGACCGTCGGCGCCGCCAGGCAGGCCGTGATCAGCAGCGCGGTCCTGAGCTCTTGGCTCAACTGTCCGATGCGGCGCGCCACGATCTCGGTCAGTGAACCGGACACCGCCGTGTTCGACGCGTGGGCGCGCGCCAGCTCGATCGCGAAAAACGGGTTCCCACCCGAGATCTGGTGGATCTGCGCCACGGTGGACCGGTCGAACGACAGCGAAAGCTGCTCGGTGAGGACGGTGTGCAGAGCACTGACGCCCAGCGGTAGCACGCCGATCCGGTTGACGCGTTCGGGCCGGGCCGGCTGCAGCCAACGCAGCTCCGGTACGCCGGCCCGCACGGTGCCGATGATCCCGATGCGGCCCGACAGCCGCCGCAGCACCAGTCCGAGCACCTCGATGCTGGAGGGGTCCAGCCACTGCACGTCGTCGAGCGCGACGATGGTGGGCGCCGTCTCCGCCAGGGTCTGCAGGATCGACAGCACGCCCGCCGCGATGGCGCGCGGGTCGGTGCCGAGCGCACCGTCGCCGCTCCGCATGACCACTTGGTCGAGCGCCGCGAGCTGCGCGATGGGTAGTTGCGCGTACGCACCGGCGTCGGCGTCGCGCAGCAGTTCGGCCACCGCACCGTAGGCCAGCGCGGACGAGGCCCGGGTGGCCCGGGTGGACAACACCCGATAGCCGCGCGCCGCCGCCCCGTCGGTGGCGGCGCACAGCAGCGTCGTCTTGCCGATGCCGGGCTCACCCTCGAGCACCAGCACCGCCGCGTCGCCGGCCGCGGCAGCGAGGAACTGCGAGATCGCGCGCGTCTCGAGCGGACGAATGGCCACCGCGGTGGTCACGGGCGGATCATCTCGTCGGCACTCCCAGGATCACTTGGACGCCGATGGTATCCGTCCGCGCGCCGTGGCGCTGTGCGTTTACGGGTCGCGCGGCAGCCCGAGCAGCCGCTCGGCGATGATGTTGAGCTGAACCTCTGACGTGCCGCCGTAGATCGTCGTCGCCCGGCTGGCCAGCAGGTACTCCGCCCACTTGCCCGACGGCTGGTCCGGTTCCCCGATCGCCGCGTCGGTGCCGAACGACGACACCGCGAACTCGGCGTAGCCCTGGCCGGTGCGCATCGAGAGCAGCTTGCTGATCGCCGCGGCCGGCATCGGGTCGCCACCGGCCAACGTCAGCAGCGTCGAGCGCATGTTGAGGATCTTGGCCGCGTGTCCCTCGGCGATCAGATGCCCCGCGCGGTTCTGGTCGATCTGATCGAACTGCCCGTCGCGGACGAAATCGACGAACCCGTTGAGGTTCGGCAGGAACGGGGCCTCGCTGCTGCCGATCGACACCCGCTCGGCGGTGAGTGTGGTGCGGCTGACCTCCCAGCCGCGGTTCACCTCGCCGAGCACCAGATCGTCGGGCACGAACACGTCGTCGAGGAACACCGTGTTGAACATGGCGTTGCCGGTCAGCTCGCGCAGCGGTTTGACCTCGACACCCTCGCTGGACATGTCGAGCAGGAAGTAGGTGATGCCCTTGTGCTTCGGCGCGTCGGGATCGGTGCGGGCCAGCAGCATGCCCCAGTGCGCGTACTGCGCACCGGTGGTCCAGATCTTCTGCCCGGTGATGCGCCAGCCGCCCTCGACCTTCGTCGCCTTGGTGGACAGGCTGGCCAGGTCCGAACCGGCGCCCGGCTCGGAAAACAACTGGCACCAGATCATTTCGCCGCGCAGCGTCGGCGGCAGGAAGCGCTGCTTCTGCTCCTCGGTGCCGAACGCGACGACCGACGGGATCAGCCAGCTCGCGATGCCCATCCGCGGCGGATGCACCTTCGCCGCGTCGAACTCCTGGGCGATGATGATCTGCTCGACCGGGCCCGCCCCGCGGCCCCACGGCTTGGGCAGATGCGGCACCACCCAGCCGCCCTCTGCGAACGCGGCGGCTTGCTGGTCCTTCGGAATCGCCGCCAGCGCAGCGATTTCCGCGCGGACCTCGTCACGCAGCTGCTCGGTCTGCGGATCCAGGTCGATGTTCAGCGACCGCATCCCGGTGCTGGTCGCGATGTCGACCACCCGCTGCGGGTAGTCCGCGACGCGGCCGAAGCAGGCGGCCAGCACCAGCGCGCGCCGGTAGTAGACGTTGGTGTCGTGCTCCCAGGTGAAGCCGATGCCGCCGTGCACCTGGATGCAGTCCTGGGTGCAGTGCAGCACCGCGGCGGGTGCCAGCGTGGCGGCGACGGCGGCGGCGAACTCGAAAGCCGAGTCCCCGGACCGGTTCTGGGTGTGCTCGTCGAGGGCGCGCGCGGCGTCCCACACCGCGGCGGTGGCGCGCTCGGTGTCGGCGATCATCTCCGCGCACTTGTGCTTGACGGCCTGGAACTGGCCGATCGGCCTGCCGAACTGCTCGCGGATCTTCGCGTAGGCCGACGCGGTGTCGGTCGCCCAGCGGGCCACCCCGATGCACTCCGCCGAGAGCAGCGTGGTGATCAACGCGCGGGCGTGGGGCCGGGTCAGGTTGGTCAGCACCCGCTCATCGCCGACCTCGACGGCGTTGGCCCGCACATGGGCGATCGGGCGCAACGGGTCGACGCTCTTGACCGGTTCGATCTCGAGCTGGTCGGCGTCGAGGACCACCCACTCCTCGCCGCTGTCGATCGCGACGGGCAACACCAGCACCGACGCCTGTGCGGCGGCGGGCACCGCGCGCGCCTCACCGCGGATCACCAGGTTGTCGCCGTGCCGGGTGGCGGTCAGCCCCGAGTCGATGGCGTAGGCCGCGATCACCCCGCCGGTGGCCAGGTCGTTGAGCACCTTGGCCTCCGGGTCGTGCGCGGCGATCAGCGCGCTGGCGATCGCCGACGGCACGAACGGGCCGGGTACCGCGCCGTAGCCGAACTCCGCGACCACGACCGCGAGTTCGAGGATGCCGAAGCCCTGTCCACCGACCGACTCGGCCAGGTGCACCCCGTGCAGCCCCTGTTCGGCGGCCGCCTTCCAGTAGGGCGGCGGGTTGGGGATCGGCGTTTCGAGCGCCTCGTGCAGCACCTCCGACGGCGCTACCCGCGCCACCAGGGACCGAACCGAATCGGCAAGGTCGTTGTGCTCTTCAGTGATTGCGATGGGCATCGATGCACCTCAACTGTGGTGTGGAACTAGGACGGGGCTTCCCTATTAACCGGTCGGTTGGGAACCACGATACCGTTCACCACATTCGCCAATTCCCGGCCGTCCCGCATCCGGCGGCAGTTGTCGACGGCGTGCGTCAGATAGCGGCGCATGGTGTCGGCGGTGTACCAGGTGACGTGCGGCGTCAGCACCACGTTGTCGAGGGCGAACAGCGGATGCTCGGCGGGCAGCGGTTCGACGGCGAAGACGTCCAGGCCCGCGGCGGCCAGCCGGTGCTCCCGCAGCGCGTCGATCAGCGCCGCTTCATCGACGATCGGCCCGCGTGAGGTGTTGACCAGCACGGCCCCCGGCTTCATCCGGGCCAGCGCGGCCGCGTCGAGCAGGTTCGCGGTCTGCTCGGTCAGCGGCAGGTGCAGCGAGACGATGTCGCTGGCGGCCAGCAGGTCAGCGAGCGGCCGCCACCCAGGATGCCCGTCGTCGCGGGTGCTGGTGTGCAGCACCTCGGCGCCCATCGCCGCGACGATCCGCTCCACCGCCTTGGCGACGTTGCCGTAGCCGACCAGGCCGACGACGCACCCGCCGATGTCGCGCACCGTCTCACCGAGGCTGGGATCCGACGGCCAGCCGCGGCCGGCGCGGGTGGCGCGGTCCAGTTCGGGCAGCCGTCGCAGCGCGGCCAGCATCAACAGCACGGTGCCCTCGGCGACGGACGGTGCGTTGGCGCCCGGCATGTTCGCCACGGCGACGCCCAGCCGCGTCGCGGTATCCACGTCGATGGTGTTCACGCCCGCACCCATCTTGTGCACCAGCCGCAGCCGCGGCGCGGCGGCCAGGTCGTCGCCGCTGATCGGGCGCAGCACATGCCAGATCACCTCCGCCGCGGGCAGTTCGGCGTAGAAGGTGTCGTCGTCATCCTCGGCGCAGTACCGAATGTCGAGCCAATCGGTCTCCGGCGCAAGGAATTCAGTGACCTTGGGGCCGGGGGTGAAGTGGGCCAGGACGGTTATCGCCACCGCTTCGCTATCCACTTCGCGATGAGGTCGGCCTTCTCGCTGCGCGCGCCGGGGGTGGTGAAGTAGTGGTCGGTGTCGATCGAGCACAGCGTCTTGTCGGTGCCGGCCAGCGCGTCGTAGATGCGCTTGGCGTCCGACGGGAACACGCCGGTGTCCTGTTCGGCGTTGATCACCAGGGCCGGACACGTGATGCGCGCCAGGTGCGGTTCGGCGCGGGTCTGCGCGTGCCGCAGGCTCCACATTCCGATCCAGTTGCGCAGGGTGCAGGCGGCGGCGATGCCGTGCGCGGAGCGGTTGGCCTTCACCGGGACACCGGCGTAGCACATGTTGGCGGGGCGCTTGGTCGGCTCCAGCGTCGGATCGACCATCCGCGGATCGGCCCACGTGCGCAGCACCGTGAACGGGCGATCCGAGAAGCCGGCGGCCTGCACCCGCGTGAGTTCCTCCTCGACCCAGTCGGTGATCGCCTCGTTGCGGGCGACCTGCGCCGCACGGTACCGCTCGACGAACTCCGGCGAGTAGGGCGGCCCGTTCTTCTCGTTGAACAGGTCGAGATCGGGATCGGTTGCCACCGCGTCGTTTTCGTCGACGACGGAGGCGTCCATCCACGCGGTGAGCACATCGGGGCGGCCCGGGTGCGCGGCGCTGGCAATGTAGCCGTCGGCGGGCGGCAGGTCGTTGAGCCCGGCCGCCGGGCGCATCCCCTTCAGCGGCGTGATGTGCGGTTCGCAGGCCTGCGCCTGGTATGCGGCCATCAGCGAACCCCCGCCGGAATTGCCAAGCAGCACCACGGCCTCCACGTTCTGCACCTCGCGCAGCCAGCGCACCCCGACGCCGATGTCCACCAGCGCGTGGTCGAGCAGGAAGCTGCTCTCGTAGCCACGGTACCGGGTGTTCCAGCCGAGGAAGCCGATGCCGCGAGTGGCCATGTACTCGGCGAGATAGTGTTCGGAGAAGTCGATCTGATAGTGGGTCGCGATCATCGCGACCTTCGGTTTGCGGCCCAACCCGCGGTAGTAGATGCCCTGGCACGGATGGCCGCCGGCGCCGGCCCGCCGCGCAGTCGGCGATGTCAAGCCGATGAACTCCCTTGTCACCCCGGGCATTCCGCCGAACGGCCGGTTCATGGTTCTCCCCTGGTGTAGACGGTCCGGTAGAAGATCTTGGCCAGCGTTCGCACGCAGGCCTCGTCGTCGACGGAATCGGCGCCGTCGCCGGACAGCTGGGTGTAGCAGAACTGGTTCAGCATCGAGACCAGGGCCACCGCGATGAGGTGAGGGTCGTCGCCGGCGCAGCAGCCTTGGCGCTGAGCGTGTTCCACCATGCGGGTGATCATCGCGATCGGCAGCGAGCAGATGTCGGCCCAGTACTCGGCGAAGTCGTCGCTGATCATGGCCAGCTGCGACACGCTGATCATCTCGGCCAGCCGGTGGCGATAGGTGTGCCAGTGTGCCGCGGCGGCCTGATACGACCGCTCCCAGTCGGTCAGGTCGGGCGCCTCGGCGGCGCGCGCCCGTTCGCGCGCCTCGTCGCGGAACCGCACGGCCCACTCCCGGACCATCGCCTCCTTGGAGTCGTAGTAGTTGTAGAAGGACGCGGTCGACCGGCCTGCTTCGGCTGCGATATCCGAAATCGTCGTTGCCAGAATGCCTTTCCGGGCGATGACAGCCCTGGCCGCCGCATCGATGGCGGCCTGGGTCTGGCGGCCCCGCAGCGTGGGCAACTGTTCGCGCGGACTTACGGTCACCGGTCTCCTCGACCATTGCTCGAAACTGAACCTGATGTTAGATTCAGAAATCGAGCTTGGCCAGAGGAGTTGCCGAGATGATCAAGCCGAACAACCCCAACTCCGAGTTCGAACTCGGGGGCATCAACCATGTCGCACTGGTGTGCTCGGACATGGAGAAGACGGTTGACTTCTACACCAACGTGCTGGGTATGCCGTTGGTGAAATCGCTGGACCTGCCGGGCGGAATGGGTCAGCACTTCTTCTTCGACGCCGGCAACGGCGACTGCGTGGCGTTCTTCTGGTTCGCCGATGCGCCCGACCGGGTGCCGGGCATCTCGTCGCCCGACGCGATCCCGGGCATCGGGGACATCGTCAGTTCGGTCGGCAGCATGAACCACCTCGCGTTCCACGTACCCGCCGAGAAGTTCGACGAGTACCGGCAACGCCTCAAGGACAAGGGCGTCAAGGTCGGGCCGGTGCTCAACCACGACGAGAGCCCCACTCAGGTGTCGCCCACGGTGCACCCGGGTGTCTATGTCCGGTCCTTCTATTTCCTCGATCCCAACGGCATCACCTTGGAGTTCGCCTGTTGGACAAAGGAGTTCACCGAGAAGGACACCATGACCAAGCCGAAGACGGAGGCGGACCGCAGGCCGAGGGTGTCGGCCTAGCTTTCGTACAGCTTCGGGTTCACCATGTTGTCCAGCAGCAGCGTGAGCTGATCGACGAGCTCGTCCTCGGTCAGCTCGAGGTCGCCGGCCAGCCAGGTGTTGACGATCTGCACCACGCCCCCGACCGCGAAATGCGCAGTGGCCTTGCTGCGGTCGCTGCTCGGCACCCCCAGCGCCTCGGTGACGTTCCGGCCGTAGAGCGTGGCCAGCAGGGCGCCGGTTTCCGCCTGCTTGCGCGCCAACACCGCGTTGGCGCGTGAACTGACCAGGAACCGCCCGATGCGGGCGTCGGTCGCGATGCTGCGGATCAGGCTGGCCATGCCCGCGCGGTTGCGCTCCCTGAGCGGCGCGGCCGACACCGCCGCCTGGGTGGTTGCGGCGAGGTCGCCGAGCACCCAGTCGAACACCGCCGCGACGAACTCGTCCTTGTCGGTGAAGCTCTCGTAGAAGTAGCGCAGCGTCAGGCCGGCGCACCCGCAGATCATGCGCACCGTGAGCTCGGGCGGCTCGGTCGGCCCGCCGAGCAGGTCCAGGCCGGCCTCCAGCAACCGCCGTCGCCGCTGGGCCACCCGGTCGGCGGCGTCGACGCCGCGATAGGGCCGCACCTGTGTCATCAGGTCATCTTGACACCCCCGCGCGACCTGCGACAATATCAGGAAACAAGCGTTATCAGTTTTGTGCCGAAGGGATGGCCCGATGACCCTCAGCCAGCCGATTCCGCTGGTCGAACGCCGTGTTGCGGAGGCCGGCGCGGTCACGCCGCTGACCCGGAACGGCCGGCCGCTGCGCTACGCCGACGGGCTGATGGGCGTGGTGCTGCTACTCGGCCCGGCCAACGTGATCATGCAGCTGGCCCGGCCGGGGGTGGGGTACGGCGTCGTCGAGAGCCGGGTGGAGAGCGGGCGCATCGACCGGCATCCGATCAAGCGGGCCCGCACCACGTTCACCTACCTCGCGGTGGCGACCAAGGGCACCGATGAGCAGAAGGCCGCGTTCCGCCGCGCGGTGAACCGGGCGCACGCGCAGGTGTACTCCACCGAGGACAGCCCGGTGGAGTACCACGCGTTCGACAAGGAACTGCAGCTGTGGGTCGGGGCCTGCCTGTACAAGGGCGGCGTCGACGCCTTCCGCACGTTCATCGGCGAGATGGATGAGGAGACCGCAGAGCGGCACTTCCAGGAGGGCAAGGCGATCGGCACCACGCTGCAGGTGCCCGAGGAGATGTGGCCCAAGGACCGCGCGGCGTTCGACGAGTACTGGCGCGAGCAGTTGGAGCACATCCACATCGACGACACCGTGCGCGACTTCCTGTGGCCCATCGCCGCCGGGCGCATCCGCGGGGTGCGGTTCCCCGGGCCGATTCAGCGCGCGATCGACAACTTCAATTTGCTGATCACCACCGGCTTCTTGCCGCAGCGCTTCCGCGACGAGATGCGGCTGCCGTGGGACGAGGACAAGCAGCGCCGCTTCGATCGACTGATGAAGGTCATCCGTACGGTCAACAATCTGCTGCCGCGGTTCGTCCGCGAGTTCCCGTTCAACCTGCTGCTGAAGGACCTCGACTGGCGCATCCGCACAGGTCGCCCGCTGGTCTGAGGGCGGCACAGCACGTGCGTCTCGACAGTTAGCTTATGCAATGCTAACTTCCCGTAAGGTTAGCCTGCCATAACTACGGGGAGACGACGGCGAGTGCCGCTACACACCGATCCTGCTGCGACTTCGCGCGTCGACACCGACGTCGTGAGCCGGTTTGCCACGTGTTGCCGCGCGCTGGGATTGTCCGTGCATGATCGCCGCCGCCCGGCCGATCTCGCGGTCGCCCGGTCCGGCTTCGCCGAGCTGACCCGGATCGCGCGCGAACAGTGCGACGCATGGACCGGCCTGGCCGCCGCGGGCGATGTGCGCGCCGACGTGGTCCGGGCGGTGTGGCAGACGCGCGCGACGGCCGGCGTGCTGGCGCGCCGGGTCGATCTCGCCGACGGCGCGCTGGCGTTCGGCTACGACACCGGACTGTTTCTGCGGTTCTCCGCCGCCACCCCGGACGACTTCCAGCTCGCCTACGCCGTCACCCTCTGCGACGCCGGGGATTTCGCGGCCGCGGACCACCTCGTCGAACCGCTACTGTCCCGCAGGCCGGGCTGGCCGCAGGCCCGCTGGGTACGCGTGGCCATGTATTACCGCACCGGGCGGTGGTCCGACGTGGTGCGGCTGCTCACCCCGATCGTCAACGACGCCGGTCTCGACGAGGCGTACGCCCACGCGGTGCGGATCGCCCTGGGGATCTCGCTGGCCCGGCTGGGCATGTACGCCCCGGCGCTGTCCTATCTGGACGACCCCACCGGGCCCGTCGCGGTCGCGACCGTGGACGGCACGCTGGTCAAGGCGCTGTGCCTGCGCGCTCAGGGCGAGGAGGACGACGCCCACGACGTGCTCACCGAGCTGTACGCCGCCAATCCCGAACACGAGGAGGTCCAGGCGGCCCTGTCGGACTCCACGTACGGCATCGTGCCGACGACGGCCGCCCGCATCGAGGCCCGCACCGACCCCTGGGATCCGGCCACCGAACCGACCGAGGGCGAGTTCGTCGACCCCGGCGCCAAGGAACGCAAGGCGCACCTGCTGATCGAGGCCGAGGCCGAGCTCGCCGAGTTCATCGGCCTCGAAGAGGTCAAGTACCAGGTGGCCCGGCTGAAGAGCTCGGTGGCGATGGCGCTCAAGCGTCAGGAGCGCGGCCTGGCGGTCGCCCAGCGCACCAACCACCTGGTGTTCGCCGGGCCGCCGGGCACCGGCAAGACGACGATCGCGCGCGTCGTCGCCAAGATCTATTGCGGCCTGGGCATTCTCCGCAAGGAGACGGTCCGCGAGGTGCACCGCGCCGACCTGGTCGGCCAGCACATCGGCGAGACCGAGGCCAAGACCAACGCGATCATCGACAGCGCCTTGGACGGCGTGCTGTTCCTCGACGAGGCCTACTCGCTGGTGTCCACCGGAGCCAAGAACGACTTCGGTCTGGTCGCCATCGACACGCTGCTGGCCCGCATGGAGAACGACCGCGAGCGGCTGGTCGTGATCATCGCGGGCTACCGCAAGGACCTCGACGCCTTCCTGGACACCAACGAAGGTCTGCGGTCGCGGTTCACCCGCAGCATCGACTTCCCGTCCTACACCCCGCACGAGCTCGTCGAGATCGCCGTGCGGATGGCCGAAAAGCGCGACAGCGTCTTCGATCCGGCCGCGCTGGCGCACATGGACAACCTCTTCGGCAAGCTCGCCGCGCAGACCAGTCCCGACGCCAACGGAGTGGACCGGCGTGCCCTGGACATCGCGGGCAACGGCCGGTTCGTCCGCAACCTCGTCGAACGGTCCGAGGAGGAGCGCGAGTTCCGGCTCGACCACTCCGACGTTGAGGAGTTCACCGACGACGAGCTGATGACAATCACCGACGAAGACGTGACCAAATCCGTTGAGCCCCTGCTGCGCGGCCTCGGCCTGACGGTGCCCGAATGAGCGCTCCCGACCCCGACCGGCGCGAGTTCGCCGCCCGCACCCCGGTCAACGAGAACCCGGAACGCGTCGTGTACCGGCGTGGCTTCGTCACCCGGCACCAGGTGTCCGGCTGGCGATTCATCATGCGGCGCATCGCATCCGGGGTGGCGCTACACGACACCCGCATGCTGGTGGATCCGCTGCGCACCCAGACGCGTGCCGTCCTGGTGGGCGCGCTGGTGCTGATCACCGGGCTGGCCGGGTGTTTCGTGTTCTCCCTGATCCGGCCCGGGGGGGTGGCAGGCAACGACGCGATCCTGGCCGACCGGACGACCTCGGCGCTCTACGTCCGACTGGGTGACGCGCTGCATCCGGTGCTGAACCTGACGTCGGCGCGGCTCATCGTGGGCCGGCCCGACAACCCCACCGTCGTGAAGACCAGCGAGATCGACCAGTTCCCGCGGGGCAACCTGATCGGCATCCCCGGTGCACCGGAACGATTGGTGCAGAGCACATCTCACGATGCCGCCTGGACGGTGTGCGACGGCGTGTCGGGACCGGCGGCGGGTGTGACGCTGATCGCGGGACCGCTGACCGACAGCGGCGAACGCGCCCGCCCCCTGCCGCACAACGCGGCCATCCTGGTGTCCGGCGCCGACGGCCCGAATGCCGGCACCTGGCTGCTGTGGGACGGCAGGCGCAGCCGCATCGACGTCAACGACCGCGCGGTCACCGGTGCGCTCGGGCTGAGCACCGAGACGCCGCGGTCCCGGCCGATCGCGCCGGGGTTGTTCAACGCGATCCCGGAGGCTCCGCCACTGCGCGCCCCCGCCATCCCGGGTGCGGGCGAACCGGTGTCGTACGGGCTGCCGGTGGCGGCCCCGGTCGGCGCGGTCGTGACGTCCTTCGAAGCCGACCACACTCTGCGCCACTACGCCGTGCTTCGCGAAGGGCTGCAACCGATCTCGCCCGTGGTGGCCGCGCTGCTGCGCAACACCGACTCCTACGGGCTCAACCAGCCGCCCCGGCTGACCCCCGACGACGTGGCTCGCATGCCGGTCGCCCGTGTCATCGACAACGACGCCTACCCCGCCGAACGGGTCACGCTCGTCGACGCCGATCACGCCCCGCTGACGTGCGCGCACTGGTCGCGACCCGCCGATGCCACCGGCGCCACCGTCGAACTGCGTTCGGGGGTCACCCTTCCGGTGCCCGACGAGCTGCGCGCTGTGCCCCTGGTGGGTGCGGGTCAAGGCACCACCGCCGACCGGGTGGTGCTCGCGCCGGGTCGCGGGTACTTCGTGACGACCGTCGGTCAGGACGGCGGCGGTCGGTCGGCGCAACCCGACGGCGCGTACTTCTGGCTGGGTGACACCGGCGTGCGGTACGGCCTCGACCAGGAGGGCGACCAGAACACCGCCGCGGCGCTGGGCCTGACCGAGCCACCGCTGCCCATTCCGTGGTCGATGCTGAGCCAGTTCGCCGCTGGTCCGACGCTCTCGCGTGCGGACGCCCTGCTTGCGCATGACGGGCTGGCCGCCGATCACCGTCCCGCCGCTGTGAGGGAGTTCCGTTGAGTCGCTTGATCTTCGAAGCCCGTCGCCGGATCCCACCGCCGGCGATTCGCCGGGGCACCATCACCATCGAACCGCCGCCGGAACTGCCGCGGTTGGTGCCGCCGTCGCTGTTGCGCCGCGTGCTGCCGTACCTGATCGTGATCCTGATCGTCGGCATGATCGTGGCCTTGGTGGCCACCGGGATGCGGCTGATCTCGCCGACCACGCTGTTCTTCCCGTTCGTGCTGCTGCTGGCCGCGACCGCGCTCTACCGTGGCACCGACAACAAGATGCGCACCGAGGAGGTCGACGCCGAGCGCGCCGACTATCTGCGGTACCTGTCCGTGGTGCGCGACAACGTGCGGGCGCACGCCGCCGAACAGCGCGCCGCGCTGGAGTGGTCGCACCCGGACCCGGGCCTGCTCATCGACATCCCGGGCACCCGTCGCCAGTGGGAGCGCGACCCGCATGACGGCGATTTCCTGGTGGTGCGCACCGGATTGCACGACGCCCCGCTGAACGCGACGCTGCGCGTCAAGGACGCCGCCGACGAGGTCGACCTGGAACCGGTGGCGCACACCACGCTGCGCGGACTGCTCGACGTGCAGCGCACGGTGCGCGCGGTACCCGCCGGGCTCGAACTGGCCAAGGTGTCCCGGATCTCGGTGCTCGGCGACCCGCACGACGTCCGCGGCGCGCTACGGGCGTGGATCGCCCAGGCCGTCGTATGGCACGACCCCGCGGTGCTCGGCCTGGCCGTGCTGGCACCCGAGATCGAGGGTGACGACTGGTCCTGGGTGAAGTGGCTGCCACACAACGACATTCCCGGTGAGTATGACGGCGCGGGCCCCGCCCGCTATCTTGCCGACGACCCGGTGCGGTTGCGGTCGTTGCTCGCCCCGGTGCTCGACGACCGGCCGACGTTCGGCACCGACGACGGCTCGCTCGCCCGGCACCTGCTGATCGTCGTCGACGACCCCGACGCCGACCTGGACGCCCTGGTGCCGCGCAACGGGCTGGCGGGGGTCACGGTGGTGCACCGCATCGCCGAACCACCGCACGGCGAGCAGTACGCCGATCCGGAGCGGCCGATCCTGCGGGTCGTCGACGGAGCGCTGCAGCGCTGGCAGACCGGTGGCTGGCAGCCCTACGTCGCCCCCGCCGACACCCTCGACGTCGACACCGCACGCCACATCGCGCGCCGGCTGTCGCGCTGGGACTCCAACCCCAGCCACGCGCGCACCGGCGGCACCGGGGTCGCGACCTTCTCGACGCTGCTGGGCATCCCGGACGCCGCCGCGCTGGACGTCGCGAGCCTGTGGGCGCCGCGGGCGCGTGCGGACGAACTGCGGGTGCCGATCGGGGTGACCGCGACCGGCGAACCGCTCATCTTCGACCTCAAGGACGAGGCGGAGGGCGGGATGGGCCCGCACGGCCTGATGATCGGCATGACCGGCTCGGGCAAGTCCCAGACGCTGATGTCGATCCTGTTGTCGTTGTTGACCACGCACCCCGCCGATCGGCTGATCGTCATCTACGCCGACTTCAAGGGTGAGGCGGGCGCCGACATCTTCCGCGACTTCCCGCAGGTGGTGGCGGTCATCTCGAACATGGCCGAAAAACGTTCGCTGGCGGATCGATTCGCCGACACACTGCGCGGTGAGGTGGCCCGGCGCGAACAGCTGCTGCTGGACGCCGGCCGCCGGGTCCAGGGCAGCGCGTTCAACTCGGTGACCGAGTACGAGGCCGCGATCACCGCCGGCCACGACCTGCCGCCGCTGCCGACGCTGCTGGTGGTGTGCGACGAGTTCTCGCTGATGCTCGCCGATCACCCCGAGTACGCCGACCTGTTCGACTACGTCGCGCGCAAGGGCAGGTCGTTCCGCATCCACCTGCTGTTCGCGTCGCAGACGCTGGACGTCGGCCGGATCAAGGACATCGACAAGAACACCTCGTACCGGATCGGTCTGAAGGTGGCCAGCCCGGCGGTCAGCCGCCAGATCATCGGTGTGGAGGACGCGTTCCACATCGAATCGGGCCCGGACCACAAGGGCGAGGGCTACCTGGTGCCCGCCCCCGGCGCCATGCCGATCAAGTTCCGCAGCACCTACGTCGACGGCATCTACGACCCGCCGCGGGTGGAGAAGTCCGTTGTGGTGCAGTCCGTTCCGAGCCCGACGCTGTTCAACGCGGGCCGCGTCGACGCGCCCGCCGACACCGTCGCGGTCGCCGACCCCGCCGCACACGAGGACCGGCCGCCGCGCAAGCTGATCGCCACCATCGGCGACCAGCTCAAGCACTACGGACCGAAGGCGCCGCGGCTGTGGCTGCCGCCGTTGGACGAACCCATCCCGCTCGATGACCTGCTGGCACGGTCGGGAGTCGAAGAGCGGCAGTGGCGCTGGCCGCTCGGCGAGATCGACCGGCCGTTCGCGATGCGGCGCGATCCGCTGATCTTCGACGCCACCACCGCGACGGCCAACGTGCTGATCCACGGCGGGCCGAGGTCCGGCAAGACCACCGCGCTGCAGACGTTCATCCTGTCGGCCGCCGCACTGCACACACCGCGCGACGTCACCTTCTACTGCCTGGACTACGGCGGTGGGCAACTCGCCGACCTGGCCGACCTCGCCCACGTCGGCAGCGTCGCCACCCCGTTGGAGCCCGAACGCATCAGGCGCACCTTCGGCGAGCTGGAGCAGCTGCTGAGGGCTCGCCAACAGCGCGGCGGCCACCGCAACGGCGAGCGCGACGAATACGGTGAGGTGTTCCTGGTGATCGACAACCTGTACGCCTTCAGCCGCGACAACACCGACACCTTCAACACTCGAAACCCGTTGTTGGCGAAAGTGACCGAACTGGTCAACACCGGCATGTCGTACGGCATCCACGTCGTGGTCACGACACCGAACTGGCTGGAGGTGCCGCTGGCGATGCGCGACGGGCTCGGGCTGCGGCTCGAACTCAAGCTGCCCGACGCGCGCGACAGCAACGTGCGGCTCACCGGCGCGCTGCGTCGACCGGCGGAGTCCGTGCCCGCCGACCAGCCGGGCCGCGGCCTGACGATGGCCGCCGAGCACTTCCTGTTCGCCCAGCCGGAGCTGCGCGACATCGCCACCATCAACGCCCGCTACCCGGGCGTGGCGGCGCCGCCGGTGCGGCTGCTGCCGCACGAGCTGCCCCCGGCCGCGGTCGCCCCGCTCTACCCGGCACCCGAGCGGGTCGTCATCGGCCAGCGGGAAGAGGATCTGGCGACGGTCACGCTGGCGTTCGACCAGAACCCGTTGCTGATGGTGTTCGGCGACGCCAAGTCGGGCAAGACCACCCTGCTGCGCCACCTGATCCGCACGATCCGGGAGAACTCGACGCCCGACGAGGTGGCGTTCACGGTGGTCGACCGGCGGCTGCACCTGGTCGACGAACCGCTGTTCGAGGACAACGAATACACCGCGAACATCGACCGCGTCACCCCGGCGATGCTCGGCCTGACCGCGCTGCTCGAGAAGCGGCGTCCACCGGCCGGTCTGCGCCCGCAGGAGCTGGCCGGCTGGTCGTACCGGACCGGCGAGAACGCCCAGACCCACTACCTGATCGTCGACGACGTCGACCAGATCCCCGACGCGCCCGCGGCGAGCGGGCCGTTCGTCGGGCAGCGGCCCTGGACCGGCATCATCGGACTGCTGTCGCAGGCCAGTGAGCTCGGGCTGCGCGTGATCATCACGGCCAGGGCGACCGGTTCGGCGCACGCACTGGTGACCGCGCCGCTGCTGCGCCGCCTCAACGAACTACAGGCGGCGATCCTGATGCTGTCGGGCAACCCGCAGGACAGCGGCAAGATCCGCGGCCACCGGTTCCGCCGGTTGCCCCCCGGCCGCGCGATGCTCGTCGACGACACCGACGCCCCGACGTTCCTGCAACTCGTGAATCCCATGGCAGAAGCCGTCGCCACCGGTGAAAACGGAAGGGAGTTCAACTGATGACTCTGCGCGTCGTTCCCGAGGGACTCGCCGCGGCGAGCTCCGCGGTCGAGGCGTTGACCGCCCGGCTCGCCGCCGCGCACGCGGCCGCCGCCCCTGTCGTCAACGCCGTCATCCCGCCGGCCGCCGACGCGGTGTCGCTGCAGACAGCCGCAGCGCTGAGCGCGCATGGCGTGCAGCACAACACGATGGCCGCCCAGGGTGTCGAGGAGCTGGGCCGCTCCGGCGTCGGCGTCGGCGAGTCCGGTACCAGTTACGCGGTCGGTGACGCGACCGCCGCCTCGGCGTATCTGGTGTCGGGCAGCTGATCATGACCGCCCCCATCTGGATGGCCCTCCCACCGGAGGTGCATTCGGCAATGCTCAGCAGCGGACCCGGTCCCGGCTCGCTGCTGGCCGCCGCGGGGGCATGGCAGGCGCTGGCCACCGAATACTCTGCCGCAGCAGCGGAATTGACCGCGATCCTGGGGGCGGTACAGGGCGGCGCCTGGGAGGGTCCGAGCGCCGAACAGTACGTCGCCGCACACCAGCCCTACCTGGCCTGGCTGGCGCAGGCGAGCGCGAACAGCGCCGCCACCGCGGCACAGCACGAGACGGCCGCCGCCGCCTACAGCACGGCGCTGGCGACCATGCCGACGCTGGCCGAGTTGGCGCTGAACCACGCCGTCCACGCCGTGCTGGTGGCCACCAACTTCCTCGGCATCAACACGATCCCGATCGCCCTCAACGAGGCCGACTACGTGCGGATGTGGATTCAGGCCGCGACGACGATGAGCACCTACGAGGCCGTCGCCGACGCCGCCGTGGCGGCCACCCCAACCACCGCGCCGGCGCCGATGCTGTTGGCGCCGGGTGTCGGCGCGGCCGGCGCCGCCGCGGCCGGCGTGCCGCAGACGATGGCGCAGGTGACCGCCGCGGATTCGGGTTCGGCGCTCAATAACGCCGACCTCATCAGCGGCCTGCTCCGGGTCGTCGGGCAGTTCGTCCAGCTCTACGGCGACTACACCTACTCGCTGTTCGAACCGATCATCGACTTCATGGCCGACCCGATCGGCAACACCCAGCAGTTGCTCATCGGGCTGCTGACCAATCCCGGGCCGACCCTGGTGGCCTACGGGCCGTTCCTGTTCGCCGTCGCGTACCAGGCGGTTTCCTGGGTCGGCGCCTCGGTGACCTATCCCAACCTGCTGCTGACGACGTGGATGGCGCCGCTGGCGCTCGGCATCGGCGGGTACTTCCTGCATCAGTACATCAACTCGCTGCCGCAGCCGGCGGCTCCCGCACCCGAGGAGGCGCCCGGCGCCGCCCCGGTGACCGCCCCGGCGACACGCACCGAAACGCTGCCGCCAATCGCATCGGTGGCGCCGACGGTGCCCGCCTCCCCGGCCACCGCGTCGGCTCCCTCCGTCAGCGCGGGCGCCGCGCCCGCCGGCGGTGCGGCCCCCGCTCCCGGTGTCGGCGCCGCGGTGCCGTACGCGATCGGTGGACCCGATCCGGGCCAGGGGTTCACCCCGACGCTGCGGGACCGGACCGCGGCCAAGGCCCCCGCATCCGACATCGCCGCATCGGCGGCCGCCGCGGCCGCCGCGTCATCGCTGGCCAAACGCAAGGCGCGGCGACGTCGCAGACAGCAGATCCACCAGCACCAGTACGCCGACGCATACCTGGACTACGAGCCCGATCCCGACGACACCCCGCCCGAATCCGTGCGCCAACCGCGGGTGTCGGCCTCCGAACGTGGTTCGGGCGTCATCGGTTTCGCGGGGGCCGCGCCTGCGCCGGAGACCAAGCAGGCCACCGGACTGACCGAACTCGCCGGCGACTCGTTCGGCGGTGGCCCCACCGAACCGCTGCTGCCCGGCGACTGGGACGAGGAAGGGGGAGCACGCGACTGAACACCCCGACCACTGATTCACACCGGACCCGCCGCAATCCGAACTGAAAGGAAAAGCCATGAGCCTTCTGGACGCTCACATTCCCCAACTGGTCTCGTCGGAGGCCGCCTTCGCCGCCAAGGCCGCGCTGATGCGCAGCACGATGGCCCAGGCCGAGCAGGCCGCACAGGCCGCGCAGGCCTTCCACATGGGCGAGTCGGCCGCCGCGTTTCAGGCCGCGCACGCCCGCTTCATCGAGGTCGCCGCGAAGATCAACTCGCTGCTGGACATCGCGCAGGTGAACCTGGGTGAGGCGGCGGGCACCTACGTCGCCGAGGACGCCGCGGCGGCGAGCACCTACCCGGCCATCTGACCAACCCACTGACCACAGGGAGAATCCGATGTCTCAGATCATGTACAACTACCCGGCCATGCTGGCCCACGCGGGCGAGATGGCCGGGTACGCGGGTGCGATGCACGCGATCGGCGCCGACATCGCCAGCGAGCAGGCGGCGCTGGCGAGCGCCTGGCAGGGCGACACCGGCATGACCTACCAGGCGTGGCAGGCGCAGTGGAACGCCAGCCTCGAGGAACTGGTGCGCGCCTACCGCGCAATGGCGGCCTCCCACGAGTCCAACACGATGTCGATGAGCGCCCGCGACCAGGCCGAAGGCGCCAAGTGGGGCGGCTGAATCCCGTTGGCGGCTAACGCAGTCGAGTTGACCGCGGAGCAGGCGTGGTGGCTGGCCGACTCCGCCGGTCTCGGCGGCTATCCGTGGGTACTGGCGATCACGCCGCCCTTCAGCGACTACGCCCAGCGCGCAGGCGTCGAAGCCCGGCTGACCCGGGAACTGTCGGAGCTCGGCGTCCTGCGCGAGGGCGGCCGGATCGATTCCGCTGTGCGGCAGTGGATCAGCACCACGTGCCGCGCCCGGCGCTGGCTGGAGCTGCGGTTCGTGCGGGGTGCGGGCACCATGCTGCGCGGGCATGTGGGGCGGCGCGACGTGGGCGGCACCGAACACACCGTCGCGCTGCGCAGCGGCGGCCTGGTGACGTTCACCGCGCTGGACATCGATCACCCGCAGGCGCTGGTGCCCGTCGTCACCGCCGGGCTGTCGCGGCGATCGCCGGCGCGGTTCGACGAGTTCACCATCCCGCTGCGCGCCGGTGCCCGCGCGGACGAGCAATTACGAAACGGCGCAACGCTGCCCGAGATCATGGAGTTCCTGGGCATCCCGCCGTCGGCGCGCCCGGTGGTGGAGGCCGCGTACGCGCCCGGCCGCAGCTACGTCGAGATCGTGGCGGGCGACCACCGCGACGGGCACCGCGTCAGCACCGACGTCGGCGTCAGCGTCGTCGACACCGCCGAGGGCCGGGTGCTCGTCTACCCCGGCCGCGCATTCGACGGCGAATGGGTGTCGACGTTCACGCCCGGCACCCCGCTGGCGATCGCCACCGCGCTCGAACGCCTCACCTCCACACTGCCCGACGGCGCGTGGTTCCCCGACCTGAGACTGACCAGAGACTTCGACTCCGACGACAGAACGGAACCCCAGCAATGGCGACAGACACTTCAACCGGCGCACCGTCGCTGAAGGTGATGCCGATCGTCCGCGTCGCGGTGCTCGCCGCGGGTGAGGACGGCGGTGGCCGCATCACCGACATGGCGCTGCCGAGCGAACTTCCGCTGCGCGAGATCCTGCCCGCGGTGCGGCGGATGGCGCTGCCCCTCGGCGAGGATGGCGCGGAGGAGAACGCCGCGCCCACCGCGCTGTCGCTGGCGCCGATCGGCGGGGCGCCGTTCAGTCTCGACGCGACGCTGGACACCGTCGGGGTGGTCGACGGCGACCTGCTCGTGCTGCAACCGATCCCCGCAGGCCCGCCCGCGCCGCGGATCGTCGAAGACATCGCCGACGCGACCGTGATCTTCTCGGCTGCCCGGGAAAAGCCTTGGGGTCGTTCCCATATCGAGCGCGGCGCGGCGATCGCGCTGATTCTGCTCGTGCTGGTGGCCACCGCCTTCGCCGGACTGCACCGCGTGCTCACCGGAGGCATCGCCGGGCTCGCCGTGGTGTGCGCGATCGCCGTCTTGACGGTGCTGGCGGCGCTGCTGACGCTGAGCCGGCGCCCACGGTTCGCGACCGCGCTGTCGGCGACGGCGCTGATGCCCGTCGGCGCCGCGCTGGGACTGGCGGTGCCGGGCGGGTACGGGGCCTCCCAGGTGCTGCTCGCCGCCGCCGGGGTGACCGCGTGGTCGATCGTCAGCATCACCGTGGCCGAACGCGCGATCGCGTTCTTCACCACGGCGGCCGCCGTCGGGGCGGGGGTGACGATCACCGCGGGCGCCGTGGCGATCTGGGAGCTCAATCCGGTGATCGTCGGGGCGATCCTGATCGTGGCGGCGCTGCTGATCACCGTCTCGGCAGCCCAGTTGTCGGCGCTGTTGGCGCGCCTGCCCGTGCCGGTGCTACCCGCGCCGGGCGATCCCACGCCGTCCGCACCGTCGATCAAGGTGCTCGAGGACCTGCCGCGCCGGGTCCGCGCCACCGACTCGCATCAGACCGGCTTCATCGCTGCCGGCGTGCTGCTGGCCACCGCGGGAGCACTGATTCTGGCTGCGCCACAGGCTGTTTCCTGGTGGGCGTGGTACGTCGTGGCCACGGTCGGCCTGGGCGCCGTGCTGCGGGCCAGGGTGTGGGATTCCGCCGCGTGCAAGGCGTGGCTGCTCGGGCAGCCGTTCCTGATGGCGGTCGCGTTCCTGGTGGTGTTCGTGATCGACACGCGCTACATCGCGGCCTGGTGGGCGCTGGCGTTGATCGCGGGCCTGACCGCGGTGTGGACGACGGCGGCGCTGTTCCCGAGGCTGGCGTCGCCGGAGACCTACTCGTTGCCGATGCGTCGGCTCACCGGGTTCCTCGCGTCGGGTGTCGACGCGTCGCTGCTTCCGGTGCTGGCGTATCTGGTGGGGCTGTTCACTTGGGTGCTGAACCGATGAGGAATCCGTGACCTTCCGACGCATTCTCGCGGTCGCCGCGGTGGGGGCCACCGTGGTGGCGACGAGTTGCCCTGCGGCGCTGGCGATCACGCCACCGCAGGTGGAGCCGACGATGCCGCCGCCGTCGGGCGCCGCCGGTCCGCTGCAGCCGATGATGCAGCGCGGTCCGTGCGTGACGGCCGGAGTGCTGCCCGGCACCGATCCGGGCGCCGAGAGCGCCAACCAGTTGGCGCTCAACCTGTCCGGCGCCTGGGAGTACAGCCGCGGCGACGGTCAACTGGTCGCGGTTATCGACACCGGGGTGCGGCCCGGGCCGCGGCTGCCCAACGTCGATCCCGGTGGCGACTTCGTCGAGGCCACCGACGGGCGCACCGACTGCGACGGCCACGGCACGCTGGTGGCCGGCCTGATCGCCGGCCAGCCGGGTCCCGACGGTTTCTCGGGCGTCGCGCCGGGCGCGCGGGTGCTGTCGATCCGCGCCACCTCGGCGCGATACGCGCCGAGTGAGACCGGCGAGAACCCGGCCACCGCCCGGGTCGCGCTCGACGTCGCCGCGCTGGCCCGCGCCGTGGTGCGGGCGGCCGACGCCGGGGCGCGCGTCATCAACATCTCGGCGACGACCTGTCTGCCCGCCACCGAATCGGTGGACCAGACCGAACTCGGCGCCGCACTGCGGTATGCCGCCGAGGAGAAGGACGCGGTGATCGTCGCCGCGGCCGGGAACAGCCGTGCCGGACTGAATCCCGGCTCCGCATGCCCGTCGAATCCGTTGTCGGACCCCGCCCGTCCCGACGACCCGCGCAACTGGGCGGGCGTGACATCGGTGTCGATCCCGTCCTGGTGGCAGCCCTACGTGCTGTCGGTCGGCGCCGTCACCGCCACGGGGCGGCCGAGTGATTTCACGATGGCCGGGCCGTGGGTGGGTATCGCGGCGCCCGGAGAGAACATCGCGTCGGTCGGCAACGCCGACGGCGGCGGGCTGGCCAACGCGCTGCCGAATGATCGCGGACAGCTGTTCGGCCTCAACGGGTCCGGCTTCGCGGCCGCCTATGTGTCCGGGGTCGCGGCGCTGGTGCGCAGCCGCTTCCCCGGGCTGTCCGCGGCGCAGGTGATCGAACGGCTGACCGCGAGCGCGCAGGGCGCCGCCCGCGACCCGTCGAATCTGACCGGCGCCGGGCTCGTCGACCCGGTTGCCGCACTGACTTGGGACGTCGTCGCATCCGACGACGGTGCGCCGCAACCGAAACCCCTCGCCGCGCCGCCGGCGCCGCCACCCGCAGACCCGCTGCCCAAGACCATCGCGTTCGTGGGCGCCGGTGTGCTGTTGGCCAGCGCCGCGATCACCGCGCTGGCCGCACACCGTCGTAAGGAGACATCGTCATGACCGTCCGGATCGCGCTGGCGTCGCTGGTGATCGTTGCCGCCGCGATGACCTACCCGTGGCAGACCGACACCGGCAGGATCGCTCTCGGCGTCGCCGCCGCGGTGGTCATCGCCGTCTTCGCCTGGTGGCGAGGGCAGTTCGTGACCACGTGGTTGGCGCGCCGATTCGCGGTGTGGCGGCGCAACCACTCCCAAGCGCGTCCGCGTCCCGACGACGTCGTCACTGCGTTGATCCGGGTGGATGATCCGGCCGGGACCGGGCTGTCGCTGCCGCTGCTGGCCGGTTACCTCGAGCGCTACGGCGTGCGCTGCCGTCACGTGCGGGTGACCAGCCACGACCGCGGCGGCAGTCGCACCACGTGGGTCGGCGTCACGATCGCGGCGATCGACAATCTCGTTGCGCTGCAGGCGAGGTCGCCGCGGCTGCCGCTGGCGGCCACCGCCGAGATCGTCGCGCGGCGACTGGCCGACCAACTGCGTGAGACCGGGTTGGAGGCGACGTTGGTCGACGCCACCGAGGCCCCCGTCGTCGGACCGGCCCGGGAGAAGTGGTGGGGTGTCCGCGACGACCGCGGCTACCTGTCGGCCTACCTCGTTCCCACCGACGAGCGGCTCGCCGAACGACTTGACGAGGTGTGGTCACAGCCCGACGAATGCTGGACCACCTTGGAATTGCGTGGCGCGGTGGCCGAACCGGAGGCGGTGGCCGCGTGCGCGTTCCGGACCGCGGAGGCCGTGCGGCGTCCACCGGTGGCCGGACTGGTTGCGGCACCGGGCATTCAAGGCCCGCTCGTCGGCGGGATCGACCCCAACGGAGTGGCAGGGCTTGCCGCGTGCGGGCGCACGCTGCGGCGTGGCGATCTGGAGCGGATCGGCTGGCGAATCGGAGCGGTCGGCGAGCTCAGTCGAACATGAACGGGCTCATGAACTTGGTCATTCGCCGCAGATAGTCCGGCTGACTCACGTGCAGGACATGGTTGCCCGGGAACCAGTGGAACGCGCAGCGGTCCCAGTGTTCCCAGAGCATCTCGGCCTGTTCGGGCGGGGCGAGCCGATCGCCGAGGCCGGTGATGATCAGCCTGCGGTCCTTGGGTACCAGGGGTTGATAGTTCAGCGGTGACGAGAATATCGTCGCCGCCTGGGTGAGCTCGTTGTCGGTGCCGCTGAGCATGTTTCGCAGATTCACCATCTTGTTGGCGGGGAACCACTCGTCGACCGTGCGGTCCGGCGTGACCACCGGGACGTTCGGGATCACCGCCTGGATCCGGTCGTCGACGCTGGCGATCAGCGCCGAGGTGTAGCCGCCGAGCGACATCCCGGTCAGCGCGATCCGGTCGACGCCGGTGAACTCCAGATAGTCCACCACGGACCGGAAGTCGTGCACGGCCTGGGCCATCGCCTCGGCGAAGCCCGAGAAGCCGTTGGCGAAGAAGCCGTACCCGCTGAACGGCGAGCCCTTTTCGGCGCGGCTGCCGTGGAACGGCAACACGTAGAGCAGCACGTCGTAGCCCGAGCGGAAGAACCACGGCAGCGAGAAGAACAGCCCGTTGAACAGATATGGCGAGCCCATGAACCCGTGGATCACGCACAGCGTGGGATGCGGCCCGTCGTCGTGGCGCCAGTGCTGGGCGTGCACCACATTGTTGCGGCGCAAGCCGGCGCACTGCTCCCGCAGCGCGGGATTGACGGCACGGAAGCTGCTCTGGAAGCGGATGTTCTCGACGTTGCCCTTCGCCATCCACTCGGCGATCGGGTTGGCGGGCCGGGAGGACACCCGCGGCGCGGATTCGGGCGCCGGAAACGACCGCGCGGGGTCCTTGGCGGCGGCCAGTTCGGCGTAGAACTGCAACTGCTCCCGCTCGGTGCGGGCCTGCGAGCGGCGTAGACCGGTGACCATGGTGGGCAGCATGGTGGTCGCCAGCAGCGAGGCGATGGCGGTGCGCAGTGCGACGTCGGCGACCGCCGAGGAATCGACGATCAGGCGCTGCCGCAACGTCAGATCGGAGCGGCGGGGGAGTCCGCGTGCCGAGGCGTCGGCGCCGGGGACGTCGGGAACCGGGATCGGCGGATCAATCGGGTCACCGTCGGTTGTGGTCACTTCCGCATGGTAGCCCGCGGCGGATGGGAAACTGGTCCGGTGTGGAATCCGGACGTCTATCTGGCGTTCGCGGATGACCGCGGACGTCCGTTCGTCGATCTCATCGCCCGCATCGGCGCCGAGCACCCGCGTCGCGTCGTCGACCTCGGTTGTGGGCCGGGCAATCTGACGGCCGAACTCGCGCGGCGCTGGCCGGATGCGGTGATCGAGGCGTGGGACAGTTCGCCCGAGATGGTGGAGGCGGCGCGCGACCGCGGCATTGACGCCCGCGTCGGCGACGTGCGCGACTGGACGCCGCAACCCGACACCGATGTGGTGGTGAGCAATGCGACGCTGCACTGGGTGCCGAATCATTCCGCGTTGCTGGTGCGGTGGGCTCGTGCGCTCGGTTCCGGGTCGTGGATCGCGATGCAGGTGCCGGGCAACTTCGACGCGCCGTCACATCGCGTCGTACGGCAGCTTGCGCGCAGCGATCGGTGGGAAGAGCCGTTGCGGGAGGTGATGTTTCGCGACGACGCGGTTTCCGATCCCCTCGTCTATGCCGAGCTGTTGGCCGATGCGGGGTGTGCGGTCGACGCGTGGGAGACCACGTACATCCATCGGCTCACCGGAAAGCATCCGGTGCTGGAGTGGATCAGCGGCACGGCGCTACGGCCGGTGCGCGGCCTGCTGAACGATGCGCAGTGGGAACAGTTCCGCGCGGACCTGATCCCGATGCTCGATGCGGCCTATCCGCGGCGCGCGGACGGCACCACCTTTTTTCCGTTCCGCCGAATTTTTGTTGTCGCACAGGTAAGTTGAGCTGAGCACTGTACGCCTGGTCTGGATCTTGTCACCGGTTATCCCCAATCACGGTTTTATCCACAGATCCGGATTCCGTGGTGGCGCCCCGCATGAGGTGCGACAAGGCTCGAAAGCGTGTACGAGAACTGTTCCGACTACGCCCTGGTGGCCGAGATCGAGTCGGCTGCGCGGGCGGAGTCGATGGCGGTGGCGCGCCGGATGGCCGCGGTCGCGGAACTGTATGTGCGTCGCCAGGGTGCGCTGGCCGAATTGGACTGGTGCATCACCGACTACTGCGACGCCACCGCCGCCGAGGTCTCGGCCGCGCTGCACATCAGCCACGCCCGCGCGGTCAGCATGGTGCAGCACTCGTGCGCGCTGCGCCACCGCCTGCCGACGGTGCTGGGGGTCTTGCTACGTGGCGATGTCGACTACCGGGTGGTGTCGATGATCCTGAACCGCACCGACAACGTCGATCCCGCCGCGCTGCCGGCGTTGGATGAGGCGATCGCCGCCGAATGCGGGAAATGGGGCAGGCTCTCGCTGGCCAAGCTGCGCGACCGCGTCGACGAGTTTGTCTGTGAGGTGGATCCGGACGGGCAGCGGGTGCCCCCGACGGTTGACGAGAGCCGCTACCTCGAGGTGGTTCCCGGCTCGGTCCCGGGCATGTCCGATGTGGTCGGTCGGCTGCGCGCGACCGACGGGGCCGCGTTGGATCAGCGGCTGCGCGCCATCGCCGGCACGGTCTGTGCGCAGGATCCGCGGGGTCTGTCGCAGCGCCTGGCCGACGCGGCCGGAGCGCTCGCGCGCGGTGCGGAAACCCTGACCTGTCAATGCGGCACCGAGGGCTGCGCGGCGGCCGAGGTCAGGGCGTCCGCCCGCACCGCGGTGATCCACGTGCTGGCCGAGCAGGGCACCGTCGACGGCACCAGCAATCGGCCGGGCTATCTGCGGGGAATGGGGGTCCTGCCCGCCGAGTCGGTGCGCGGATTGGTCGAAGGCGCCGCGGTCAGACCGTTAGAGGTGCCCGGCGCCGAGGCGCAGTACCGGCCCAGCGCGGTGTTGCGGGAGTTTCTGCGCTGGCGCGATGTCACCTGTCGGTGGAACGGCTGCGATCGCCCGGCGGCGGGTTGCGATGTCGACCACACGGTGCCGTATCCGCACGGGCCGACGCATCCGTCGAACAACAAGCACTATTGCCGCACGCACCACCTGATCAAGACGTTCCTGGTTGCGCTGGGCTGGTCCGAACGACAGTTACCCGACGGCACCATCGAGTTCACCGCGCCCAGTGGGCACACCTACCGCAACGCGGCGCACGGCGCGGTGCTGTTCCCCGCACTGGCGCGGCCCACCGGTGAGGTGAACATCGCCGCCGAGCCCACCTCGGCGGCCCCGGAGAAGTTGGCCAAGATGCCGCGGCGCACCCGCACCCGCGCCCAGAACCGCGCCGCTCGCATCCGCGCCGAACGCCGCGAGCGCGCCGCCCTGAACGCCGAGCAACGGCGTCTGGATACCGAGGAGCGCCGCCGGCACGAGGAATGGTTGGCGGCCAATGCCGATCCGCCGCCCTTCTAGGGGTGGTAGGGCACCCCGACCGCGCGAAACACATACTCCGGCGGCACATCGAATGCCAGTGTCCGCCGGGGCACGCGATCGAGGACGTCGACCGGGATGGGCGTCTTGTAGCGCATTGACAACTCGCCGTGGAACCGCGGGTCGATCGCGTCGATGTCCACGTCGAGGAGTAAACCCGTTTCCGACAGCGACGCGGTCACCGTGCCCGATTGCTCCGCGTCCCAACGCTGATCGATCGCCCGCGCGGCGAGCTTGGGCACGGTGGACAGGGTGCCGAGCACACGCTCGTTGGTCAGCACCAGCGAGCCGACAAAGCCGGAGATGCTGGTCGCCGAACGCTTGCCGGGAATCTTGCCGGAGAACCGGCGGGTGACCGGCACGTACTCGGCCTCGAACAGCACGCCCTCGGCCTGCACCTGGGCCCGCAATTCCTCGGGCAGGCCGCCGATGCGAAGGAGCTTGCGCAATATCACGGCCATCGGCAGCCACCCTAGTACGGGTGGTAGGTGTATTCAGGTGACTCGGCGGGAGCGCTGGCTGCTCGGCTCGGCGGTGGTGGGTGTCGCGGTGTACGCGGCGTTATGGCTGGGCGTCGCGACGCTGTGGCACCCGCTGATCGAACTCGATAGGTGGGCACTCGACGCCACATACCGCTACGGCGACGACCACCCGGGCTGGATCCGCGGTTGGGACGTCTTCTGTCTGGTGTTCGGCCCGGCGCTGTTCCGCATCGTCGGCCTGGCGCTGATCGTCATGGCCTTCGTCCGTCGCCAAGCCCGTCTGGCCTTCTTCCTGCTGGCGTCCGTGGAACTCAGCGGCCTGGTCGTCGAGATCGCCAAGCACGAAGCCGACCGGCCGCGCCCCGCCACGGCCCTGGTGGCGGTGGGCGGCACCGCGTTTCCGTCCGGCCATGCGCTGGGCGTCATCGTCGGGGTGCTGGCGTTCGGATTTCTGCTCTGGCCCCGCGTCCGCCACACGCTGCGACCGTGCCTGGTCGTCGCCGGCGTGCTGATCGTCGTCGCGATCGGCGTCGGCCGCGTCGTGCTCAACGTGCACCACCCCTCGGACGTGCTGGCCGGATGGGCGCTGGGCTACGCGTACTTCGCGATCTGCCTGCTGCTCGTCCCGCCGCTTACCGTCGAGGACGAAATACCGGCAGTGCCCGATACCGCACACTGAAGCTGGCCTCGGTGCACTCGATGGCGACCTCGCCGTCGTGGGCCAGCACCGTCGGGCCGTCCAGCGACGTGAAACTGAACTCCGGCACCCGCAGCTCGTGATACAGCGGGCTGCGCTGCAGTCGCCCCAGCACCAGTGACACCAGGATCCGCAGCCTCGCGAACCGCCGCCCGGTCTCCAGGATTCGCACATCGAGCAGCCCGTCGTCCATCCGGGTCCGCCGCGACGGGGCGAACCCCGACGGCAGATACACCGAATTGCCAAGGAAGAACAGCGATGTCTGCAACGTCTTGTTGTCGTAGCGGATCCGCACCGGCTCGTCGCGAAGCAACGTGTGCACCATCGCGTACACGCCGGCCAACGGCTTACCGATCCGGTGCTCGAGCTTCTCGCGCGTCTGCACAAACTGCGGATACGCCCCGATGCTCGCCGTGTTGATCACCATCTGACCCCCGTTCAGGCACACCAGATCGACGCATGACACGCTCCCGCGCCTGATCGCATCGACGGTGTTGTCGACCGTGTCGCACTCGATGTCCTTGGCGAAGTGGTTGAACGTCCCACCGGGGAACACCGCCAGCGGCAGCTTCGCCTCGGCCGCGACACCCGCCGCGCACGACACCGTTCCGTCCCCGCCCGCGACCGCGAGCACCTCCGCCCGCTCGGCGGCCGCGCGCAGCGCCTCCGAGATGTCGTCGCCCTGATCGACCTTTACAATCTCGGTGGCGGGCAACGCTTCTCGCACCCGCTCGATCACCTCGGCACCCGTTCCGCTGCCCGACGACGGATTGACCACCAACACCACACCGGCGCCGTCGGGCCGCTCCGGCGTGTCGACAAGCAGCGGATCGGCGACCGGTATCTGTGCGGGCACCACCGGCGGCACCACCCGGCCGCCCAGCACAGCGACCGCCGCGCCCAGCCCGAGTCCGGCCAGCACATCACCCGGGTAGTGCGCCCCGGTCGCCACCCGCGACATCCCGACCAGACCCGCCAGCAGCGCCAGCCCCAGTCCCAGCGGCGGGCTCTCCAACCCGACTCCCACCGCGAACGCGGCCGCGCTCGCCGAGTGCCCCGACGGCAGCGAGTTCGACGTCGGCACCCGCCGCGACTGCCGGGCCAGCGGCACCAGCACCCGACTGGGTCGCGGCCGCTTCCAGATCCGCTTGGCCACCTGGTTGGTCAGCAGGCTGGTCACCGCGAGGCTGAGCACCCCGCGCCTGGCCCCACGCTTGCTCGAGGGGCCACCGAGCGCCGAGAGCGCCGCCGCGATGGCGAACCAGAGCTTGGAGTGATCGGCGACGCGGGTCAGCCGGGGCATCACGGCGTCCAACAGCGGACTCGGCGATTCGGCGATGGCCTCGAACACCTCGCGGTCCAGCGTTCCGAGGCCCTCGCCGATCTGCCGGATACCGCGATGACGTGCAGGCAGCAGGTTGGTCACCGCGGTTACATATCCCGATCATTGACAAATTATTTTGTCAACCGCAGCATGGACCTCGTGCTCGACGTCGAGGTGATCGCGGACTCGGCCGCCGCGGTCAGCGCCCTCGATCCGACCAGGAGCCGGCTGCTCGCGGAGTTGACCGAGCCGGCCTCGGCCGCCACCCTCGCCGACCGCCTGGGCATCGCCCGCCAGCGCGTCAACTACCACCTGCGTTCGCTCGAGGAGCACGGGCTGGTCATCGAGGCCGGCACTCGCCGGTGGGGCGGGCTGCGCGAGCGACTGCTGGTGGCGACCGCGTCCTCGTACGTGGTGTCCCCGGACGCGCTCGGCCCCGCCGCGACGGACCCCGACCGCACCTCCGACCGGCTCTCGGCCAGCTACCTGATCGCGCTGTGCGCCCGCGCGGTGCGCGAGGTCGGCGCGCTCTGGCGCGCGGCTCGCCGGCAGAACAACCGGCTGGCCACGCTGTCCATCGACACCACGATCCGCTTCCGCTCCCCGGCGGACCGCGCCGCGTTCACCCGCGACCTGTCCGACGCGGTGACCTCGCTCGCCGCGCGCTACCACGACGGAACCAGTCCGAACGGCCGAGATTTCCGGCTGCTGGCGGCGGCCTATCCGAAACCGAAGGAGCACGCGTAATGCCGTTGAAGAAGGACGACCCCGGGCGGCGCTGGTCTGGCACGCGATCGCCACCGGCGAGGAGAAAGTCGGCGGCGCAATCAGATTCGACTTCGGCGGGGACAACGGTACCGCCGTTCGGGCGACCAGTGCGTGGTGCGGCTGGTGCACCCACTTCGCCGGCGCGGCCGAGTGGGCCGGGCGTGAGCAGACGAAGTAACGGCGTGGCTGCGTGGCGTGCTCGAGGGTGACCGGGTCAGCGCTTAGCATGAGGCAGTGCGTCGGCTGCTGATCCCGCTGTGCGCGGCGCTGATCTACCTCGCCGCAGCGGCACCGTCCGCGGCGCAGCTCACGCCATGGTTCGCCAACTTGGTCGGCCCCGCGACACAGGTGATTTCGGTTGTCGGCGTGGGTAATTCGAAAGCGAAGATGGACGTCTACGAACGCACATCGGCCGGTTGGCGGCCGGTGGCCGCCGGCATCGACGCATGGATCGGCGCCAACGGCATGGCCCCGCAGACCCACGACGGCGAGATGAAGACGCCGATGGGCGTGTTCACCCTCGACTTCGCGTTCGGCACCGCGGTCAACCCCGGCGGTGGCCTGCCCTACGTGCAGGTCGGCCCCAACCACTGGTGGGACGGCGACATGAACAGCCCGACCTACAACACCATGCAGGTGTGCGAGAAGTCGAAGTGCCCCTTCAACACCGACCCCGCCAGTGGTACCGAGAACCTGAACATCCCACAGTACGTGCACGCGGTCGTGATGGGCGTGAACAAGGCGCGGGTGCCCGGTAACGGTGGGGCGTTCTTCCTGCACGCCACCGACGGCGGCCCGACCGCCGGATGCGTCGCCATCGACGACGATACCCTGGTGCGGATCATGCGCTGGCTCAAGCCCGGTGCGCTGATCGCGATCTCGAAATAGCGGTCAGATATTAAGCGCCCGACCGGGTTTCACTGTGAAGTTGAGGTTCTCCGTCGACATTGACGCGTCATAGGTGCGGTCGTAGCCGGTTTCGCAGATCTTCCAGCCGTCCGGCGTGCGCCGGTAGCGGTCGTGGTAGAATCCCGCGCCGATCAGCATGAAGTTGAAGTCGGGCGCGATCACCCGGTCCTGCAGATACCAGATGCCCGACGCCTCGTCGCCGTCGACGACGATCTCCGGATGGGTCACCCGGTGCTCGGTGATGATCTCCGGCCCGAGCGAGTTGCGCATGAACGTCACCAGTTCGTCGCGGTTGGTGAAGTGGTGCTCCTGGCCGATCGACTCGCCGTATTTACCGACCACATCCTCGGTCAGCGTGTCGGCGAAATCATCCCAGTGCTTGGTGTCGAGTGCGCGCAGGTACCGGTACTTGACCAGATGGATGTCGTCGATGTCGCCCATGGCCGACATTGCAACACACCCGAGTACGGGGCTAGCGCGCCGGGGTGAGGCCGCGAGTCGCGGGGCCCTCCAGCAGCGTGCCGTCGGGCGCGAACCGGGATCCGTGCAGCGGGCACTCCCACGCCTGATCGGCGTCATTCCAGTTGACGATGCCGCCCAGATGCGGGCACACCGGAGACACCCGGCACTCCTTGCCGTCGAGCACCGCGCGACCCTCGAGTTGCCACGGCAAACCGCTGACCACACCGCCCTCCTCGGGCGTACGGTTGGCCAGCCGGGTCACCGGCGTCAGCCAGCCACGCGCGAGGTACAGCGCCACCTGCGCGTTGGTCTGCATCGCTTTCGGAATGCCGGACAGCTCATGCGGACTCCAGCTGGCGAACGCGTCGGCCCAGTCCATCCGGCCGCCGAGGATGCGGCTGGCCAGCGCCAGCGCGGCCGCCGGACCGTTGGTCATCCCCCACTTGTCGAAACCCGTTGCGACAAAAATGGAGTCATTGCCGGGCAGGATCGGCCCGACGTACGGCAACTCGTCGACCGGCGAATAGTCCTGTGCCGACCAGTAGTGCGTCTGCATTGCGCCCGGGAAGTTCTTCTTGGCCCACGAGTCCAGTTCGGCCACCGAGGACGACGGGGTCTTCTCGTGGCCCACCGGATGTCCGGCGCCGCCGACGATCAGCCGGTCGCCGTCCGGTGTCGGCGCGTAGCGCACCGAGCGGGTCGGTGAGTCGACCGAGAGGTACATGCCGCGGGTCAGACTGCCGGGCACCTGGTAGGCCATGCAGTACGACCGCGCCGGCTTCAGCCTGGCGAAGAATCCGCCGCGATCGAGGATCGGAATGCCCGTCGCCAACACGCATTGCTGGGCGTGTACGTCGAACTCGTCGCCGTCGAGGGTGCGCACGTTCACCGTCAACTCGCCGCGGTCGCTCGAGACCTTTTGCACCCGAACGCCTTCCGCGAGGCGACCGCCACGTTCGTCGAGTTCGACGATCAGGCTGTCAAGCAACGGCATGGGATCGAACTGCGCCTGATCCGCCAACCGCACGCCTCCGTGGAACGGAAACGGCACATCGGCGTCGTCGACCCAGTCCACGTCCAACCCGGCCGCCAGGCACGCTTCGTACTCTCGCCGCGCGGCCCGCACGCCCTTCTCGGATTGCGCGTAGGTGAACGCGTCCTCGTGCTGCACCGATATCCCGTGCGCGGCGCAGTGCTGGATCAGCCACTGCTGGCCCTCGAGGTTGCCCGTCACATACTTCTCGGCGGTCTTGGCCCCGTGCTTGCCGACGATCTTGGACAACTTGCTGCCCTGCAGCAGCGAGATCTTCGCGGTGGTGTGACCGGTGGCGCCCGCACCCGCGGCGAACGCCTCGAGCACCAACACCCGCTTACCCGCCCTGGCCAGCAAAACGGCGGTGATCAATCCGGTTATCCCGGCCCCGACGACAACGACGTCGGCGCTGCGCTGCGATTCGATAAGGGGGGTCGGCGTGGTCGGTCTGCCGACGCGGTTTGCCAGCCAAAGCGATTCCATGCGCGCCATGTACCCGTTTGAGCGGAGCCAAAACCGTGCTGGTCCAACGGGGTTCACCCGGAGTGTCTAACCCGTTTCGCCAGCTCGGACGGCTATCGTGTGGTCCGTTATGAGCGACCCGTTGGGGTTGTCGATCGGGACGACGAACTTGGTCGCGGCGCGCGTCGGCAATCAACCCGTCACACGCCGTTCCGTGGTGACCTCAGATGACGGCACGGAGCTGACCGGTTTCGTGGAACGGATCGGCGATTCGGTTCCGATAGTCGCCCCCGACGGGTCGACGCACACCGCGGATCGTCTGCTGACCGACGCGCTCGCCGGACTGGTGCGTGATGAGCCGACGCCCCCCGCGGACATCGCGATCGCGACGCCCGCGCACTGGCTGACCCGCGTCACCGACCGGTTCCGCGCGACGGTGCAATCCGAGCCGACGCTGGCCCCGGGTGGCCGGGCCCCGCGACTGGTGCCAGACGCGGTCGCCGCGCTGACGGCGCTTCGCGCCGGCCCCGGACTGCCCGAGCAGGGAGTGGTCGCCCTGGTGGACTTCGGCGGGGGCGGCACCACCCTGGCCCTGGCCGACGCGGCCTCGGATTTCGCGCCGCTCAGCCCACCCGCGCGCTACCCCGACTTCTCCGGTGACCAGATCGATCAGCTGCTGCTCGGCCACGTGCTGGACCGCGTCGACACGGACCCGGCGGCCACCGCGGCGGTGGCGGCGCTGGCGCGGCTGCGCGAGGAGTGCAGGCGGGCCAAGGAACGGCTGTCGGCCGAGCCGACGGCGGAGGTTCTCGTCGACCTGCCGGACTATCACGCGAGTGTGCGTATCACGCGCGATGAACTCGAGCAGCTGATCGCGACGCCGCTGGCCGGTGTGCTCGCCAGGCTCGAAAAAGTATTGGCGGACAACAGGATTAGCTGGGACGGTCTCGCAGGGGTGGCGGCGGTGGGCGGCGGGGCGAGCATTCCGCTGGTCACCAGCCGGCTGTCCGAGAAGTCCGGCGCGGCGGTGATCACCAGCGCCCAGCCAGCACTGGACGCGGCCGTGGGTGCGGCGCTGATCGCCGCGTACGAGGTGGCGGCCGACGCCGAGACGGGGTTGGCCCCGGCCTCCCCGGCCGAGGCCGAGACCGGGCTCGCGCCGAAGGCGGAGACCGTGAGCGCGCTGGCGTGGTCCGAGGACGACGACGTCGCCGACGAACCCGGGCCGTACCCCGGCGAGGCCCCCTACGACAGCGTCCACACCGGGACGCGCCCGCCGGTGCGCTACGTGCCGCCGACCGGACCGATCCCGGTGCAGCGGTCGTGGCACCGGCTGCCCCAACTGGTGATGGGTGTGGCGGCGGGGTTGGCGCTGATCGCGGTCGGCGGGGTGGCGATCGCCCTGACCAGCGCGTCGGACACCGCCACCGACCCGCCCACCAGCACCACCACCGCGCCACCGCCCGTCCAGCCCGAGCCCCACACCGCCGAGCCCCCGCCCGTCGCGGTCGAACCCCCACCCCCGCCGCCTCCACCGCCGGAGCCGTCCGTCGTCACCACCGTGGTCACCAGCGAGGTGACCGTCGAGCCGACCACGACGACCACAACCACGACGACCACAACCACGACGACGACCACCACGACGACACCGGCGACGACGCCGATGACGACGACGTACCTGAACGTGCCCTTCGTTCCCGTCCCGATTCCGATCCAGGTGCCGCAGAATCCCTATCAGCCACCCCCGCCGCCGTAGAAAGGGATCACTGTGACGCTTGTTCGCATCCTGGGTGTCGCCGCCGCGTGCACACTGGCCGCCGGGTTCACCGCCGCGGCCGCAAGCGCGACCCCACCCGAAGGCGACGTCGAACGCACCGACATCGCGAAGGGCACCACCACCGCCCCGATCGCGATCGTCACCGCCGGACAGCCGACGACCCTCTACGTGCAGAACCTCGAACTCGCGCACGGCGCTAGCAGCGGCTGGCACACCCATCCCGGTCCGGAGTACTCGGTGGTCAACAGCGGTGCCCTGCAGGTGCAGACCGCGGGCAATTGCGCGCCGGCCACCTTCACGTCCGGGCAGGCGATCTTCATCCCGGCCTGGGTGCCGCACATCGTCGCCAACGCGGCGACCGAGGACGCGGCGGCCACCGTCACCTACACGCTGCCCGCCGACGCACCGGTCCGCGACGACGCACCGGCGGCCTGCCCCTAGGGCCCGTACTGGTACTGCGGCGTGTGGAACCGGTTGATGATCGGGATCTTCTCGATGATCCGGTCGCGCAGTCGCGGCTTCGGCGGCGGCACGTAGACCGGCGCGGGCGGCGGAACGGCCGCGGGTGGCGGCGCGGGCGCAGCCGCGGGCGCCTCGGGGACCGGCGCGGCGGGCGGTTCGTAGGCCGGCGGCACGTAGGCCGGCGCCGGGGGTGCCGCCACGACCATGGTCTGCGCGACGACCGGTCGCGCCTCCGCCAGCGACGCGATGAGCCGGGCCTTGGTGACGGTCTGCGTCGGTGACGGCGGTGCGGGTGGCTCCTCGGCGGCCACGTCGGTCACCTCGGGCACCTCCTCGCCGCCGCCTGACGGGAAGCCCAGTCCGACTGCGGCGGAAAGGGATGCGACCAACGCGACGGCCGCCGCGCTGATGACTCCGACCAGCGCGGCCGTTCTCGGCGGCACCCGGAAACCGCCGCGGGCCAGGGTGTTGACCGCCTGCGCCGATGCCAGCGCCGCACCGCGTGGCAGTGCCAGCTCGGCGTCGGCCGACGAGATGACCGGCAGCTCGGTGGCCTCGTGGAGCGCCGCGGTGAGCTCGTCGAGGTCGGGCGCCGAGCCGATCACGAAGATCGCGACCGGCTGCCAGTCGGCGAGGTCCAGGGTGGCCAGCACCGCGTCCGGCAGGGCGGTGGTGCGGTCGATCCGGTCGGAGCTGACGCGGTCGGAGTCCACCCGGGCGATCACCGCCGCATCGGGTTCGACGATGCACACCGCGATCGACTCGTACTTTGTGAGTGCGGCGATGCCCGCGGCCAGCACGTCACCCGCCTCGAGGTCCGACACCGCGATCACGTCGCCGTAGCCCCTGGCGGTCAGCGCCTCGAGCAGCCCGGTCGCGGTGTCCTCGGCGGCGCTGGTCCAGGTCACCCCGATCGCGTGCAGCCGGTCCTCGGGTTCGTGAACGAGCAGCACGTCGAGCAGTTCGTCGGGGTCGACCGCGGTGGTCAGGTCGAAGACACCGCGGCCCGCGGTGTCACCCTCGCCCGTGGTGCCCTCGACCAGCACCCAGCGCACCGCCTCGGACGTGATCGATAGTCCGAGCACGAGGTCCATGGTGAAGCCCCCGATCTGCTGTCAACCAGAGCCGAGGTTACTCCTTCACCCGGGGTCTGCTGGAGCCGAGTCAGATCTTTCGCAGGTCGGTGCGCATCAGCCGCACCTGGTAGTTGCCCCAGGTGGACAGGTTCCAGAACAGGTAGTAGTCGGGTTCGTCCGGCAGGTAGTCGGTGCCCGACCACGGGTGGATGTAGGGCGCGTACTTACCCCACAGCGTCCACGAACCGACCAGCGTCTTCGGCTTCGACCACACGCCCTCCGGCGAATCCGCGGTGCGGATGACGATGCGGCCGGCCGAGTCCCCGTACAGCATCACGTACTTCTTCAGGTATTCGTTGTACTGCACCGACAACTCGCTCACCGCCGGATAGCGGGTGGTGCGGAAGAAGCCGAAGAAGCTGGTGGTCTGCGCGGGCAGCACCGGCGCCGCGGCGCCCGGGTCGTTGCTGACCCACGACGACCCGTCCCAGTACTCGTACTTCGCCACGTCGAGGATGTGGTCCTCTTTCACCCGCGACAGGTACAACGTGCCGGCCCGACCGGCGGGGGTGCCGTAGGCGTACACCCAGCGCTCCTCGGCCTCCGGCGAACCCTCCGGCGGCTTGACGAACGCGGCCTGCTGGAAGTTCTGGTTGCCCGCCACGTACGGCACCGTGGCGCGCCCTGGGGCGGCGGTGCGGATGCTCGTCGGCGCGATGGTCCAGGTCTGCCCGTTGTCGTCGGAGTACGCCACGCCCGAGTAGTTCGTCGTCCACCGGCCCGGGGTGTCCCAGGACCGAACCGACATGAAGGCCATGTATTGCCTTGCGCCGTAAGCGTTGTCGTACGGTGTGGAGATACCGGCGGTCGGGATGATCGTGACCTCGGGGCCGATCGCGTACGGTGGGTGCACCGGGTCGCCCGGGCTGGGCAGGATCGGGTCCGCCCAGTTCGGCCGCTCCATCGGCGAACCGCTGAAGTGGGCCAGGTTCGGCGGCAGCACCTGGGCGTTGACCGGCACGCCGTCGGGCACGTAGAGCCCGTTGGACAACGTGTCGTCCGGGGTGCGGAACAGGGTGTTGAACCGCCACACCCCGCTGCGCGGCGCGACGCTGAAGGTGTCGCCGAACGCGATCAGCACCTGATGCTCGTCGATGCCCGGCGTCACCGGATTGTCCTGGATGCCGTTGTCCCACATGATCCCGAGGTCGGCGCCGCCGATGCCGAAGCGCGCGATGGTGTTGTTCAGGTTGCGCGCGCCGGTCAGGTATTCGATGGCCCACGTGTTGAGGCTGACGGCCACCGGCCGGCGGGTGGTGGCCGGGAACGACAACGCCTGGGAGGCCACGCTCAACGCCGCGACCGGGATGCTCGCCGCGGTGGCGACGAAGGAGCTCATCGGCTCGGCGATCTCGCGGCGCGATCCCAGGCCGAGCACCGTCATCACGAACGGCGACCAGATCGGGGCGCCCGGCAGGTTCGACGCCAACGCCGTGAGCCCGGCGCTCAGGGTCGACAGCACGCTGACCACCAGCCGCTGCAGCGGCGGCTCGGGGGCCTGTGCAGCGGCGGGCACGTCGAGCTGGGGGGTGGTCGACAGCGTCGACAGCGCGGTGAATTGCGTGCCGCCCGCCGAGCCGTCGGCCGCGGCGAACGCGGCACCTGGCGTCGGCGCGGTGTCCAGGTCGATGTCGACCGCGATGGTGTCCTTCGCGGAGTCGCCACCGGTGGCGTCGGCCGCGCCCGCGGGCAGGAAGGAGTTGACGGTCTGCGTCTGGTTTTGGTTCTGGTGTTGCCGCGCGTTGGCGGTGGACTCCTGCTTGACGACGATGCTGTCGTCGCCTTTGTTGTTGTTGTCGGTGTCGGTGTTGTCGTCGTCGACCTTGTAGTCCTGCTCCTGCTCGGCGGGCTCCTGCTCGCCGCCCTCCGCGCTCTCGTGGCCGCCGCTGTTCAGGAGGTTCTCCGCGAGCGCATCCTCGTCGCCGGCATCGCCGCCGGCACCGCCGTCGGCACCGTCGGCGCCGTCCTCACCGTCGCCGCCGCCCGCGTTCCCCCCGGCGCCGTCCGCCCCGTCGGCCCCATCGGATCCGGCGGTGCCGGTCTCCCCGGCGGGCGTCGATACCGTCTCGGCAGTCGCTGACCCCTCATTCACCGATTGCCCGGAGTTCGACGAGGCGCCATCGGTCTCGGTCGCCCAAGCGGTGCCGTAACCCAGGCCGTGACCCGTCGTTACCGCCGCCCCGATCCCGAGCGCTACCGCCAATCCGCCGACGCGGCCCACATACGCAGATGCACCCATCGCCATTCCTCGTTTTGATGCATCCCCGACCCGGCACAAGGCTCTCATACTCACCGTCCGAATTTGAGTCAAAACGGAATTAAGAATTTCCTGTGGCAAATTGCGATTTTAAGGTTCGCAGGCGGGTACATTCGGCACCTCCGCCGGGGGTGTCGGGGGTTTACGGGGCAGCACCCAGTCGTTGTGCCAGGCGCGGTCCACGCTGACCAGATCGGTGTCCGGGGACACCAGTGCCGCGTAGTCGTCGCCGTTGACGGACACCGCGGAGTAGACGTGCACCGTGACGCGCTCGTGTTTGCGGTCCCACACTGACTCGGCGACGCGGTCGGCGAACTGGGCCATCATGTCCGGCCGGAAGCCGAGCTTGTGCCACTGTCCGTCGTGGATGTAATCCAGTGGGTCAATCCGACATTCGGCGCCGGTGCTGATGCTTTTCATCGTGAACACCGTGTCGTGTCTGGTCTCGACGAGCAGCATGCGCCACGCCCACAGATCGCCTTCGGTGTTCCAGTTGACGTCGCCGGGATACGCGTAGTGGCGCAGCGGCAGCACGATCTGAATCGTGAAGTGAAGCACCATCAGCACGAGACCGGCCCGCTGCGAGGTCCGCAGTTGGCCCCAGCGCTCGGGAACGGCCCGGTGCGAGACATCGGGCTCGGGGTCGTTGTTCCACAGTCCGATCCGGCGCGGCCAGCTCGGCGAGAAGAATAAGGTGGTGGCCACGATGGCGAACCACGGGAACGCCTCGATATTGAAGATCAGGGAATTGATCAAATGAAATGCCACTGCCGCTGCGAAAGCGGCCACCCGGGTGCGCGGCCAAAGCAACAGCGGCACGATCAGTAGGTCGAACCCGAGACCGGCCCAACTGGTCGCCAGATGGAACCAGTGCTGATTGAACAGCGACGACAGGAACGGGAACGAGCCCTCGCCGGGGAGGTACAGATTGAGCGGCCGGCCCGCCAGCCAATCCGCGTTGAGCTTGGCCACCCCCGCGAAGAAATAGATGACCGCCATCTGACCGCGCAGGACCCACAGACACCACGCCGGCGCGACCTCGGCCGGCGCCAGCCGACGCCACACGACATCCAGCGAGTGGCTGCGGTGAGCCGGAACGAACATCATCAGGAACGCGAACAGCGACACCACGTAGTAGTGGTTCCAGAAGATCGACTGGTCTAGGTGGATCACGTAGGTGTGCGCCACGAAGAAGAAGACGATCGCCGCCCGGTAGAACAACCCAAGCGCGATCAGCAGCGCCGCTCCGGCCGTGGCGAACCAGATGGCCAGCGTCCAGTCACCCGGTGGCCGCTGCACCCAGTCCAGGCCGGGAAACGAGAACAGAAACGGCGGATCGATGTATCGGCGGCGGACCCGGTCCTGGTCCAGCACGGACCACACGTGAAAGAAGGATGTCAGCCCGAATGCGATGCGGAAGAACGCGATCGAGGCGTTGTCGACCGGGCGGAACAGGCCTCCGATGATGCGGCGGGTCGGCTTGGAGCCGAAGGCTTCAAGCTGTGGGGTCCGCCCGTCGACCGACAAGGAGTCAGTTCTTCGCCGGCAGGGCCATCGCGATGAAGTCCAACCGCCACAGTTCGCGGAACAACTGCCGCGCATACTTCTCGCGCTTCACCGCGCTGTTGAGCACGCCCTCGGAGGCCACGCGTGCGGCGATCTCGCGAATGGTGCGCTTACCGTCGATCTGCACGACGAACGAGAGCTGGGTGGGATCCAGCGCCATTCGCCAGCCCGGCCGGTAGATTTCATTGCCGGCCAGCCCGCACCGGTAGCGCATCTCCGGGACGTAGTCCAGGCACGCCAGCGACGAGAAGTCGATCGCGTAGCTGCTCTTCGGCCGGTCCGGATGGCACGCGTAGAAGTAGTGGCAGGCGTTTTTCGTCGCGAGCCGCTCGATCACCTTCCAGATCTGTTCCTCGGGCAACTCGTTGACCGCCGCGTAGAACTCGTTGTCGGGCGCGTGGTGCAGATGCGGGTAGTACGGGCCGTTGAAGAGCCACCCCGCGAATGTCAGGCCGGCGTTGTGCACCAGATCGATGCAGTCCTGGACGGTGTAACTGCGGTCGCGGCCGTGCAGGAACGTGTCCACTATGCCGGCGTCGTACTGCAGGTCGGGGGCGATGTCGACGTAGGCCTTGATCGGGTGGTAGTCCTCCACGATCGCCAGCGTCGACTTGACCAGGCGCAGCGACTTGTCGTCCTGTTGCAGGCCGAGGTCGCGGAACACCGCCTGAAGCAACTCGACCCCGACGCGACCGTGCCGGGCGTACAGCATGATCGCCGCCACCCCGTCCGGCCGCAGGCATCGGGCCAGCGAGTTCATGCCGGCCTGCGGATCGGCCATGTGGTGCAGCACGCCGGTCGAGACGACCAGGTCGAAATCGCGGCCCAGGGTGGGCAGTTCCTCGATCGGCAGCAGCTTCAGTTCCAGGTTCTTCAGGCCGTGCTTGTCCTTCAGATACTGCTGATGGTCGAGCGAGGGCTGGCTGATGTCCACGCCCAGCACGCGCGCCTCGGGATTGGTGTAGGCGTACACCGCGGCCTGATTGGTGCCGCAGCCGGCGATCAGGAGGTCCAGATCGCCCCGGTGCTCCCGATCCGGCCACATCAAGCGGTGACTGTGGGAGGGATCGAAGAACTGCCAGTTGTCGGCGGTCCACGCCTCGAGATCCTGGATCGGCTCGGGATAGCGCCATTTCTCGTACTGGTGGGTGACGACGTCGGCGCGCGGATCAGTCATGGCAGTGGATAGCTCCCCCTTGGCGATTGCTTCTGGGGCCACATTATGCGCACGTAGCGCGCCGTCAGGCAGCGGACTTGGTTGACGCGCCCGAGTCGCCGCCGCCCGCGCCGCCGGACGAGTCGTCCTTCTTGGGCTTCAAGCCACCGAGCAGACCGCCGACGGTGTTGTTGAGTCCGCCGGTGACGCCGCCGACCGTGTTCGTCAGTCCGCCGGTGACGCCGCCGACGGTGTTGGTGAGTCCGCCGGTGACGCCGCCGACGGTGTTGGTGAGTCCGCCGGTGACGCCGCCGACCGTGTTCGTCAGTCCGCCGGTGACCCCACCCACCGTCGAGGTGACCCCGCCGACCAGGCTGCCCACCGGCCCGGTCGGCTTCGCCTCCGCCTCGGCGCTGGCCGAGATCGCGGCGGCAGCCTCGTCCTGCTTTTCGACCTGCCGAGGAATCACGATGTCTGGCAACAGGGTCGGTGCCTTGCCGGTCGCGGCCGGGGTGGCCGACGACTCGGCGGGTGCCGGTGCGACGGCAGGCGCGGGGGCGGCCTTATTGTCAACCGCGGTGCTGGCCAACGGGATTGCGCTTGCGGCTGCGGGTGCCAGCGCGCTGAGCGGATTGAGTCCGCCGACCACGGCGTTGAGGAGGTCGGACAACCCACCCAAGCTCCCGCCACCGAGGATCGTGGAGAGCAGGTTGAACACCCCGGTTATCGCGTTCGGGGTGCCCGGGGTGGGGTTACCGCTGAAGAACTCCTTCTGGATGCCCTTCACCATCAGGTTGAAGATGTCGGCGGGCACCTTCGACCAGTCCACGTCGGGGAACGACATGAACGGGGTGGGATCACCCGCCTGGTCGAGCGTGCGCACGTAGTTGCCGTCCTCGGTGCGCACGACGTCGGTGTAGCCGAGGTTGACCAGCGCCGTCAGCGCAGGAGCCAGCGCATTTGCCAACGTGCCCAACGGATTCGGGAACGCGCCCAGCGTCATCATGTTCGTCAGGTCGGTCAGCAGGTACAGCGGTTCCAGCAGCGGCAGGCTGTTGGTGGGCAGCGTCAGGTACGCGTTGAGCGCCAGCGGTCCCGCGCCGATCTGCGACAGGATGTCGGTGAGCTGCGCCTGCAACTGCGGGGTCAGGTTGGCCAGGTCGACACCGCGCAGGATGTACGTCGGCAGCAGGAAGCCCATCAAATTGTTGGCGATCGAGAACGGGTTAGGCCACGCCGCGAAGTCGGACATCAGGTCGTACTGCACGGTGGCGTCGACCTTGACCGGGACCAGGTTGGCGCCGCCGAGGGCCAGGCCGGTGTCCAGGATCGGGATGCCGCCACTGCTGGTGAACTCGGTGTCCGGGGTGACCGTGGACAGACCGAACAGCCGCGCCAACGGATCGGCGCGCGCGAACAGGCCGCCGTTGGCGCGACCGGGATTGCGCAACAACAACATCGGCAGCACAGTCAGGCTGCCCAGCAGCGGGTCGGACCCCTTCGTCGGCGAGTTCGCACCGCCCGGCTGGAACTGCAGGTCGTGCACGATCTGCGGATAGGCCGCGCCGGCGGCGAACGCGCCCATCCCGAATCCGACCACGATCGGCACGCGCAGGTCGATCACGTCCAGGCTTTCCGGGATGGTCTTGACGACCTGATCGAGCAGGCCGATCAGCCCGTCCAGGTCGAGTAGGCCGCCGAGGTCTAGGAGCCCGTTGGGGCCGAGGATTCCACCGAGGTCCAGCAGTGGGTCCTCACCGGCTAGCAGCTTCAACCGGTCGAGCACCGTGGTGAGCAACCCGTTAACGCCGATCGGCAGGTACTCGGTGTTATTGACCGCGTCCGCAACGGAATTCGGCAGGCCCGGCACCCAGCCCAGGTCGACGCCGAGCAGCTTCAACAACGAGAACGGAGGGCCGGCGGTGATCAGGTTCAGGCCGGGCACGTCGAGGTTGGCGAGATTGAGCGGATCGGAAAGATCGAGGCCCAGCAGGCGCAGCAGTTGCCCGACGGTGCTCAGGCCGCTGCCGTCGGCGATGCCGAGCACCTGCAGCGCGGGCAACAGCACGTCGTCGGCGATGTCGCCGCCGACCAGCTGACCCAGCAGCGGGGTCAGGTCGAGGGGGACGGTGTCCAGCAGTCCCATCAACAGATTCGGTGGCAGGCTGGTCAGCAGACTCTGCGGATCCATTCCCGCGGCGCGCGCCAGCGCCATCAGGTTGATGTTGGTCATGATCGCCTCGAGGATCGCCGCGGCGATCGTCTGCGACAGGTCCGAACCGGCCCGGCCCAAACCGCCCGTGAGATCGGGGATCTTGTCGCCGTCGGGGAAGAGTTTGACGGCGGCGGTGAGTTCGTAGTCGGGGTTGAGCATGCGCTCGGTGGGGGCCGGCACCGTGGCCGCGGTCACCGCGGCGGCCGTCATGGTGGCAGCGCCGACGACGGCGCCCTTCTTGATGCGTTGGGCGATGCGGAGGGTGGCGCCGCTGTGCTTTTGCTTGCGCTGATGCCTGCCCGCCATGTCAATCGCCTCCAACTGCCACGCCCACCTGTGAGCACCATAACAGAGGGTATGGCACCGTGAGCTAATTTACAAAATCGGCGTCAACATCGATCGCAGCGGACCGCAAATGACAGTCACGTCAATAGAACGTGTTCCATCAATGCAGTACAAGGCCTGGATCGACCGGTAACGCGATGGGCCGCCGGTACCGCCCGGGCGGCCGCCGCATCACCAAGATCGGCGATTTCAGCAAAGAAATCCGCCTGGGAGTAGTTGCCCAATACTGGGACACCACCCCCACAAGGCGGATGAAATCGGCCTCGTTTTCCACCCTGAACTGCGGTATAGGCGACCCGTTGGCACCCGGTCTGCGCCGCGCGAGCCCGCGTCGCGTATTTGCTGAAGCGAATCAGAAGGCGTTCGGATCGGATTGCACTTCCGGCGGCACCGGATGCCGGTAGAGCCGCGCGGCGTTCTCCCACGTGACCTTGCGGATGACATCCTCGGGCAGGCCCCCGATCTGCTCGTGGATGGCGGCCTGGGTGTGCGGCCACGTCGAGTCGCAGTGCGGGTAGTCGGCCTCGAGCAGGATGTTGTCGGCGCCGATGCGCTCGTGCTGGATGAACGATGACTGGTCCTCGAGCGCGCAGAACCAGAAGTTGCGCTGCAGCACCTCCGATGGATGCAGTTTCTCGCCGAAGGCCTTCCAGGTGCCGTACATCTCGTGGTAGCTGAGCATGTGGTCGAGGCGGTCGAGCAGGCCGGCGACCCAGCCGATGCCGCCTTCGGACATGCAGATCTTCAACTCCGGGTAGCGGGTGGGCAGACCCGAGTACAACCAGTCCACCGCCGCGGTGATCGCGTAGGCGAAGAACAGCACGCCCACCACATCCGGCGGTGCGTCGGGCGTCGTCGCCGGTGAGGTGCCCGACGACCCGATGTGCAGGTTGACCACCGTTCCGGTGTCGGCACAGGCCGCCATCATCGGATCCCAGTAGCCGGAGTGGATGGTCGGCAGTCCGAGCAGCGCGGGGTTCTCGCTGAACGTCACCGCGCGGAAGCCGCGTTCGGCGTTCTCGTAGATCATCTTCGCTCCGACCTCCGGGTCCAGCAGCCACGGCAGCTGGCAGGGGATGATCCGGTCGGGGTAGGCGCCCGCCCACGCCTCGATGTGCCAGTCGTTCCACGCGCGCACGGTGGCCATTGCGAGGTCGCGGTCGTTGGTGACCTGCTGCAGGCGCTGACCGGCGAAGCCGGGCAGGAAGGACGGGAAGTTCAGCGACGCGTAGATGCCGTTGATGTCCATGTCCCTGATGCGTTCGTGAATGTCCCACGCACCCCGGCGCATCTCATCGAAACGCGCCGGCTCGAAACCGTATTCGGACACCGGCCGGCCCACCACCGCGTTGAAGCCCACGTTGGGCAGCGAGTGCCCGTCGTACATCCAGGTCTGCCCGCCGTCGTCGGTCTCCACCACGCGCGGGGCGCGGTCGGCGAACTTGCGCGGCACCCGCCCCTCGAAGGTATCCGGCGGTTCGACAATGTGGTCGTCGACGGAGATCACCGTGTAACGCCGCTCGGCGCGTTGCGGTTCGGGCAGGAAGGTCACCGTCCGCTCGGCGCCCGTCTTCGCGGTGGTGAAGTTGAGATTGGCCGCCATATCGTCGATCGAAGAGGTCATGGCCTTCCTCCTGTCGTCGGATCCGCTAGTTCAGGACGTCGGGGGCGGCTTTGATCGTCATGCGGGCCGCGCCCGCCCAGTACACGTCGGCGGCCCGCTCGATCAGCGACGCCTGCATACCGAGCATGTCGCCGCGGTTCATCCGCGTCGGCGTGCGCCCGGTGACCATCACGTCGTAGGCCAGTCGGCACACCCGCTCGATCGACACTGCCCGATACACCGCCTCGGCGAGATTGCGTCCGCACGCGATCACGCCGTGGTTGGCCAGGATCACCAGGTTCGCCGACCCCACCTGCCGCGCCAATTCCGCTGCCCGCCAGGGACTGTCGATCTCGCCGTCGTACCTCTCGACCAGGTGCATATCGTCGAGGAAAAGGGATCCGGTCTGGTGCACCAGTTCGGGTAGCGTGCCGAGCGCGGCGATCAGGCTGACGTAGTAGGGGTGGTTGTGGATCACCACCCGCGCGTCGGGTCGCAGTCGGTGTAACTCGGTGTGGATGTGGATCGCCGGGGTGACGTCCCAGCGACCCCGGACCACCCGCGCATCCTCGTCGACCACGCAGATGTCCGACGCGGTGAGTTCGGCCCACCACAGTCCCCACGGGTTGACGTACATCTCGGTGCGACCGTCTGGCTGCCAGGTGATGTGGCCTGCCATGTTCTCTGCGAAGCCGATGTCGGCCAGGTGGCGGAAGGCGATCGCCATCTGCTGTTCGTCGGTCAGGTCCACCCCGATGGGCGGCGTCTTGGACGGCGCCCCCACCTCGAGCCCGCCGCGCCGGATCTCGTCTGTGGTCATGACGGTTGTCCCTGCTCTAGTAATTGTCGTCTGATCAGTTCGCGCAGTTGGCCTTTGGCGACCTTGCCGCCAGAGGAGCGGGGCAGCTCATCAAGGATCTCCAGCCGCTCGGGGAGCAGCTCCTTGGAAACCCCCTGTGCCAGCAGATGGTCGACGAGCGTGGGCAGGTCGAGTTCGGCGCCCTGTCGGAGTTCGACGAACGCGCACACCCGTTCGCCGAGCACCGGATCGGGCATCGCGACGGCTGCGGCCACCGCGACCGCGGGGTGGCCGGCCACCAGCTCCTCGACCTCGACCGCGCTGATGTTCTTGCCGCCGCGCAGGATGAAGTCGGAGGTGCGGCCGGTCAGCGTGAGGTAGCCGTGGGCGTCCAGTTCGCAGATGTCGCCCATCCGCATCCACCCGTCGGCGGTGAACAGCTTGTCGTGGTCGGTGCCGTCCAGGTAGCCCAGGCTCAGCGCGGGACCCCGGCAGGCGGGCTGTCCGCGCCCGGTGTGGGTGACGTCGCGATCACCGTCGAACAGTCGCACCTGCATCTCGGGCACGATCCGGCCGGCTGTGCGCAGTCGCCGCTCCAGTGGGTCGGCGAGGGTGGTCGCACTCAGCATCCCGGTCTCGTTGGAGCCGTAGAACTGCAGGATCGTCGCGCCGGTGAGTTCCTCGAAGCGGGCCGCCTGCGTGTAGGGCAGGGGTTCCCCGCCGGTGAACACCACCCGCAGGCTGGTCAGGTCGTGGCGGGCAAAGCCGGGATCAGCCAGGATCATCGCCAATTGTGAACTGACACAACACAACACCGTCGCCCGGTGCCGCTCGATCGCTGCACACGTAGCGCCCGCGTCGAACCGCTCGATGCGCACGGTGGTGGCACCCAGATGGATCGGCGTCGTGTGCGACGTCCAGATGCCAAAGCCGAACGGAGTGGGGATGACCGGCAGGAACACGTCGTCGGAAATGAGGTTGCCGTTGGCGACCGCCTTCAAATGGAAGTAATGCCAGCGGTTCTGGGTGTGCACGACACATTTCGGGAGGCCGGTGGTGCCGGACGTGGAGTTGATCAGGAACACGTCGTCGGGGCCGGCGCCGGTGGGCGCGGCCATGCGTCGGCCGGGTCGGGTGTCCACGGTGAGGTCCTCGCCCAGCGCCGCCGTGGGCAGGGCGGAGTCGGCGGCCTGACGGGCCGACGGCAGTCGCTCTACGTCGCTGAGCAGCAGGCGCGGTCGTGTGGTGCGCAGGATGTGCGCGGCCTCGCGCACGCCCGCCCGCGACCCGAGACCCACGACCGCCGCACCGCATCGTTCGATGGCCACCAGTGCGACATGGATCGTCGCGGTGTCCTTGTGCCACAGCGCTACACGATCACCACCCGTCACGTCCATGTCGAGCAGTTGGTAGGCGAGATTGTCCGCCGCACAATCCAATTCCGACCAGGTGAGCTTGGTGCTCGATGCCGGCGTGAAGTCGACGTAGGCCGGCTTGTCGGGCGATGCGCCCGCGTGGTCGCGGACCAGTTGGGACAGGGTGAGATCCGACCACCAGCCGGCTTTCCGGTAGTGCTGCGCCTCGGCGGGTGTCACCGCGGTCGGGCCCATCACCAAATCATATGAAAATAACAAGGAGGGTCAATGGCTCGGCTGCGTCCAGTTGCGCAGCATCGCCGGATCGACGACACCGTCCGAGCCGGGGTAGTGCTGGGCGTCGACCAGGTGTGCCGCGGCGAGGTCGTGGGCGGCGCGGGCGTCTCCGGCCGCGATGGCGTCGATCAGTCGGCGGTGGTCCTCCAGCACGGCGAGGCGCTCCTCGACGGGCACCACGCTGCCGTCGGTCACCCGGCTCGACCAGCTCGTCTCGTGGGCCGACCAGAGCATCTCCAGCGCCCCGGCTAGCACGATCATCGTCTTGTTGCCGCACAGCGAGACCAGGGCCTCGTGGAACCGGCGGCTGGCCGACGTGACGCGCTGCAGGTCGGCCACGGTCCGCACGGTCTCCTCGTGCAGGCGGCGCAGGGCGGGCACGACGGTGCGGCGGCGGTCCTTGCGCTGGGCGCACAGCGCCGCGCAGGCGGGCTCGACCTGCAGCAGGGCGGCGCCCACGTCGCGCAGGCCGACTTCCTCGGAGCCGAGCACCAGGCCGACCGTGTAGGCGACGTTGGCGGCGTTGGGCCGGCGCACCACCGCGCCGCCGAGCTTGCCGCGGCGGACCCGGATCAGACCCTCGGCCTCCAGGATTCGCATGGCCTCGCGCAGGGACGGCTTGCTCACCGGGAACTGGCGCAGCAGCTCGTCCTCCTTCGGCAGGATGCCGCCGTCGGCCAGCTCGCCGCGCAGGATGCGCCGCCGGAGTTCGTCGGCCACCTGCTCGGCGAGGCGGCGGAACTGCACTGCTTCCAAATGATTTGCATCGTACTGGCGGCCGGGTCGGTGTGGCCCGGCCAATAACGGTCTGATAACGGAACAATCTCAACGCAATTACCTGCGGAAATGCACTTTCGTAGCCGATCGATGCGGTATTCGGCGCGTTTAGCACGTAAAGTGCATGCCCGTGGGTCGACACTCGTTAGCCACAAAGCGGCGTACGCCGTCGGAAATACTTGGCTCGGTCGTCACTCCCGCGGGAGCTTTACGGGCGGCCGCAGACCGCCGGAAAGTGCTTCTGGCCTCGGTCATCGGCTCCGCCGCGGTGCTGGCGGCAGGTGTCGGTGGCACCGAACTGGCGCCCCCGAGCGCGGACGCCAAGTCCGCCGCCACCGAGCCGGCGCCGATGACGGTCGAGATCGTCGCCGCACCGGCGGCGCTCGCAGCGGCTTCGATCGCCCAGCAGGCGGGCACCGGCGAGGTGCTCGCGGCGTCGCGGTATCGCGTGATCGACCGGGCCCTGCCGCCTGGGGTCGCCCCCGAGCGCGGCCTGCAGGTGCGCACCATCCTGGCGTCGCGCGCCATCAGCGCAGCCTTCCCTGAGATCAAGAACATCGGTGGGGTGCGCCCGGACGGGTTGCGGTGGCATCCCAACGGGCTGGCGCTCGACGTGATGATCCCGAACCCGACCAGCCCCGAAGGCATCGCGCTGGGCAACGAGATCGTCCGGTACGCGCTGGCCAACGCCAAGCGCTTCAGCCTGCAGGACTGCATCTGGCGCGGCAAGTACTACACGCCCAACGGTGTGCAGTCCGGCGGCTACGGCCACTACGACCACGTGCACATCACCACGACCGGCGGTGGCTATCCGACCGGTAACGAGGTCTATCTCCGCTAGCACCGCCGTCCCGCGAGTCCTCGCCATGGCATCATTGCGGCGATGGGACTTATCGCTGGCATCAAGAGGCGCGCACATTTGCTCTACGACCCCGCGCCGATGCAGGACTTCGACGACTTCGACGAGTATTGGGATCGGCGCGGCGAGTTGGTGGTCTACCAGCGCTGGGTGCTGGCCGCGGCGCGCATTCCCGACGGCTCGCGCGTGCTCGACATCGGTTGCGGCAGTGGCGACTTCCTGCGCTACCTGAAGTCGGTCAAACCGAACGTCGTCGGTGTGGGGGCCGACTCGTCGGCCAAGGCGCTGGAGATGACGCGCGAGGCCGGCTTCGAGGCGATCGAAATCGACGCCCAGCGCGATCCGATCCCCGAGGGATTCGACTACATCACCGCGTTCGAGGTGCTCGAGCACCTGCCCGACGCCGAGGTCGCGCTGACGAACTGGTGTGCGGCCGCGGGCAAGGGCGTGCTGCTGTCGATGCCCAACGTCGGCTACATCGGCAACCGGATCCGGCTGATGTTCTTCGGCCGCTTCCCGATCACCAACTGCGTGTACCACATCAAGGAACACGTCCGGCACTGGACGGTGAAGGACTTCTACGAGTGGACCGAACGCCTCGGGTTGCGGGTCACGTCGATGGAGACGCAGTACGGCCTCAAACCGTTCGGCAACCGCTTCCCGGCGCTGTTCGCCGAGGGCATCGTGTGGGGCGTCGAACGGGCCGACAAGGGCCAGTAGCGGTCTAGCCGCAGCAGTTCGGATCCAGCACCGCGCACAGCGCCATCAGCGCATCGCGCCGGGGCCGGTGATAGACGTTCATTCCGCGCCGCTCCGATTCGACCAGCCCGGCTTTGCGCAGCTGCGACAGGTGGTGGCTGACGGTCGACTCGGACAACGCAACGGCCGCGGCCAGGTCGCCGCTGCATTCCTCGCCCGCGGCAGAACTGAACAGCAGCGACATCAGCTTCACCCGGGCGGGATCGGCGAGCGCCTTCAGCCGCAGGGCGATGCTGAGGGCCGCGTCGTCGTCGAGCGGGCCGGCCGCGACGGGCGCACAGCACACCGGCGCGGACATGTCGACAATGGGCAGTGACTTGGGCATGCGCCGATTCTTCCAGAGATATTGACATATATCAAAAAGGTGGCAGGATTGTCGTCGCCAACGAATTCGATATATGTCACATTAGGTGGAGGTTGTCATGTCCCGCATCCAACTGGCTCTGAACGTCGACGATCTCGACGAGGCCGTGGCGTTCTACTCCAAGCTCTTCAACACCGCGCCGGCCAAGCGCAAGGACGGCTACGCCAACTTCGCCGTCGCCGATCCACCGCTGAAGCTGGTCCTGATGGAGAACCCGGGCGCCGGCGGCACCATCAACCATCTCGGCATCGAGGTGGAGACAACCGAATTCGTCGAGGACGAGATCGGCCGACTGAGTGCGGAGGGTCTGGTCACGGCCGAGGAAATGGGCACCACGTGCTGCTACGCCAAGCAGGACAAGGTGTGGGTCACCGGACCTGCCGGGGAGCGGTGGGAGATCTACACGGTGCTCGCCGACTCCGACGCCTTCTCCGAGGCCACCGGGGACGCCTGCTGCGGCGCGCCGTAGCTCAGCAACGGTCGGCGGGGACCTCGGCGGCCGCGGCCGCCGGAAGTCGACGGGATATTAACAGCAACGTTATATAAAAGTCTTGATCAGCAGCGATACGGGTGTAGCGTGCGGCCATCGACAGCCGAACTCTGGCAAAGGGGCCGGTCGTATGGCAGGCACGAGTCGCCTCCGCCGGTGTCGCCGGCGCGACCGTCGGCGCAGTGGTGGCCGGGATTGGCGCCGCCTGCGCATGCGGTCGCCGCCGTGCCGGTGCCGACGAGCGCCGCGCGGACCGCACGTGCCGAAGTGGTGGCCCTGGCGGCGCTGGTGGACGCGCTCGCCACCACGCAGGGATCGCCGGGACTGCCGGCGATGGCGCTCGCACCGGGCGCGCCGGACCCGGCATCGATCCCGGATCTTGACGTTCGGGCTCGGCTCGCGGGCGTACAACGCATTCCAGAACGGCGGGGCCGCACTGGCGTCGGTCTTCCTCAACAACGTCAACCTGTCCGGCGCGTTACAGGGGCTGCTGGGGTTCAATCCGGAGGCCGCCATCAACACGGCGCTGGGCAACCTGCTTGTGCAGGCGCTCACCGGTGTCACGCTGCCGGTGAACGAAATCCCGGTGCTCGGCTCGATTCTCAACAGCGCGGGCATCACCAACGTCGCAGCGCTGCTCAACCTGCTCGGAGTCGATATCGCCGATCCGCTGAACGCGACCGGCATCAACCTCATCACCGCCGGGCCGCCGTTCAGCCTGCTGAAATTCCTCGGCGTGGATCTCGGTTGGGTGCCCGGCGTTCCCAACGCGGTGGCCGACGAGATCAACGGCACCGAGTATCTCGGGCTCAGCCCGGTCGAGATCCTCGAGACGCTGAAGAACTCGCCCGGCGTCTCGCCCTTGGAGAAGGCGACGTTGGACACGCTGATCACCACGGTCAAGGCGGTGGTCGGCGAAGGCGACGCGATCGACGTCCGCGTGCCCCGCGTCGTCGGTTTCGGGCCGGGCGCCTTCGCCGCGGGCATGGCCTACCCGCAGGTGGTTGCCGACCTGGCGAATCAGCCCGGCGGCGAAAACTACACGGGGCCCGATGTTCTGGCGGGCAGCATCACGATCCTGCCGATGCTCCTGCTGCGCAATGTCGGCCGCGCCAACGGCGGACTCGCCCCACGCGGCTATCCCGTCGCCGGGTTGCTGGGCATCGACACCGTCACGCCCGACACCGAAGTGGTCAACAGCGTCAACGACGGCGGACTCGTCCACATCCCGGTCGGCAACACCGGGATCGTGGTCGGTGGGGCGAACCTGATCCCGATCAAAGTCGACGGCACGGTCGAATTCGATCCGATGTCCGATGTACCGGCCTGGCCGAACCCGGTGTCGCTGGCGAATTCGCTTGCCGCGCTGGCCTTCCCGACGTACGTTCTGCGCGGTGTGACGTCCGAGAGCCTGACCGAGGTCGTCGAAAATCAACTCAAACCCCAGGTCGCCGAGGCGCTGGCGAACACCGACGGGCCACTGGCGCTGAACCTGTACCTGACGGTTCCGGTCAACGGCGCGCTGCCACTGCTGGAACCGGTGAAACTGCCGGTGGACGCGATCAACCTGGTCACCGGTTTGAACCTGAACAACCCCATCACGACGGCATTTGAGCCCGCGTTGACCAGCCTGACCAATCTCGGCTACACCGACGTGCAGCGCACCGTCGTCAACGGGGTTGCGCAGTACCAGCGGACCCTGGATCAAGCCGATGTGATCACGCCGTTCGGCACGTTGCCGTCCGGCATCAACTGGGGACAGGTCCCGCCTGACATCCGCCTCCAACTGATCGCAGGGATTCAGCAGGCCATCGCGCAGGGTTTGAGCAGCGAAGCCTCGGTGGCAAATCCGCTGGCGACCCTGGCGAATCTGGTGGGGCTCAACGTGTTTCCGGGAGCTGCGAATACGGAGACGCCGTTCGACGACACGGCGGACCCGAACCCCCTGTCGGGTTCTGTCGACAGCGCCGTGGACGCGGCGGCGGACAACCACGTTGTGCCACTGGCGATTCCGCAGCGGGAGGAGGAGCCGAAACCCGATCACGGCGGCAACGACGACGATATCACGATCGACAGTTCCGCGGATGCGGCGTTGGACGGTGGTGACGGGACACCCGGTACACCCGCGAAGCCGCTGACAGGCCTGCAGAACCGGGTCAACTCGACGGTGACGGCGACGACGAACGGCCTGGGCAACCTCGTCAAGGGCGTCACGGACGGCCTGCAGAAGACCGTCGGCGCGGTCACCGGTGCGAACAAGCCCGCCGACAAGCCCCGCGACGGCGACAGCGGCGACAGCGACGCCGGGTGACTACGGTACGACGACGATGATCCCGTTGCCCGGCCCGGCGTCGGCGGTCAACCCGTCGCCGGTGACACCGGCGTAGTTGCCGTTCCCGTCGTGGGCGATGGCGGTGCTGCCGTCGCCGGTCACCGCGGCGGTGTTGTTGTCGCCGCCGGCCCCAGCCGCCGCCAGAGAGTTGGACCCCTTCACCGTGGCGGTGTTGTGACTGCCGTCTTCGGCCTGCGCCCAGTTCTCGAATCCTTCGGCGATCGCGACGTTGCCGTCGCCGTTGATGGCGCGTGCGGTGCTGCGGTTGCCCACCACGGTCGCGGAGTTGCCCTGGCCGAAGCCGGCTCCCACGGAGTTCTGATCACCGATCCCCAGGGCGGTGTTGTTATCGCCCAGTCCGGCGCTGACGAAACTCGAGTCGCCGACTGTGCGGGCGATGTTGTTGTTCCCGCCGCTGGCGCGCGCGGTGCTGTCGTTGCCGCGGACGATCGCCCTGTTATTGTCGCCCGCGCCGTAGATGCTGAGTCCGGCCTCGGCGACGCTGTTGGCGCCGACGGCGATCGCGACGTTGCGATCCCCGCCGTCGGCGGTGGCGATGGCGCCCGCGCCGCGGGCGATGGCGCGGGAGTTCGTGCCGGTGGCCGACGAGGTCGCGGT
>Ga0182793_1000132_pt1 | contig 67389 bp, 72 predicted proteins | sample Passage237A_FD_130498 | JGI IMG/M metagenome (GOLD analysis project Ga0182793, IMG submission 130498) | Cellulose adapted compost microbial communities from Newby Island Compost Facility, Milpitas, CA, USA - Passage2 37A (version 2) (version 2) ... | reverse complement strand
TATTGGGGTTATGCAAAAGTGAATGAAAAAACGACCAACCAATACGAAGTCACGCATCCGAGATGGGAGATTTATCCTGTAAAGAATTATTTTATAGATGTGGATTTCGGAAAAGTTTATGGCCGGAAATTTGAGTTTTTAAATTCGTTAAAACCGGATTCGGTCATGCTTGCAGAGGGTTCTGAAATTACGGTTGAAAAGAAAATAAGAATTGAATGAAAAGAATTAGTTTAAACTTAGGCGTTGTTTTAATTTTAATTGGTTTTTCTTTTTCTTGTAATAAGAAGGAAGAAATTAAAACTGAGAAAAAATTTAATTGGTACGAAATATCAGTCAGTAATACTTTTGAAGAAATTATTTTTTACAATGATGAAGATACTGCAACTTATGAAAAAAGAATTTTCGAAGGTAATTTTTTTACCGGTGGATCCAAGTATCTCAGGACTGATCACAAAACCTTAAATTTCAATAAATCAGAGAGAGACAGTGTTTTCAAATATGTTTTTGAAATTATAAAAAACCCGATAAGTACAGAAATTTTTTGTTCTGATTATGTTGGAAAATTGACACTGAAAATTGAAAATGAAAATTCTCAACTTTCAGCAAAATACCGTTCAATTTGTGCATGGGACACACTATCGGTTGATACTCAAAAGCTTTACAAATTATTGAATACCAAAATTAATTTCTCAAATCGTTAAAACTCCTCAGCTTCCTCAAAACTCACCAATTTATCGATTTTAGGATGTTTGAATTTTAAAAATCCTGCGTGGAGACAAAGTCTATCGCCCGGTTTTCCATAAAGTTCATCACCGATTATCGGACAATTCAAACCGTCTTTGTGTGCCGAATGAACCCGCAACTGATGGGTTCTTCCGGTTTTGGGCCAAAAATGAACTTTTGAAATTCCGTTCTTTGTTTCAACTAACTTCCAGAGAGTCAATGCTTTTTTTCCGTGTTTGTAGTCAACCAACTGCCGTGGTCGATCGAGAACATCCGGCCGCAAGGGCAGTTTGATTTCGCCTTCTTGATTTTCAGGAATTCCGTCGAGAAGTGCCGTGTATCTTTTGTTTACAGTTTGTTTTGAAAATTGATTCTGAAGATTTTTGTGTGCTTCCTTGGTTTTTGCAAACACCATCAAACCCGAAGTTGACATGTCTAAGCGATGAACGGTGAGCGGTTCGCAGTCTTTCATTTTTTCCTGCAATCGACTGTACACAGAATCCTGAATTTCTATGCCCGGCACCGAAAGCAGATTGTGTGGTTTACTGATGACGATGATGGTTTCGTCCTCAAAAATAATTTTGAGTTGTTTTTCTCTTGACAATTCTTTCAACAAAGGATTTTCATCGGTGGCAGTTCCATCGAGCATGTGTTTGAGAATCGGCCTACATTTTCCGCTGCATGCCGGATAGAAGTTTCCATGTTTTCTGATTTCTGAATTGGGTGAAGGACCGTACCAGAATTCGGCAAAAACGATTGGTTTCAGCTTATTCAGAAAAGCATATTGCAACAATTTAGGAGTTGCACATTCTCCGGCACCCGATGGAGGTTTTTCAAAAACGGTTTCTTTAAAAATTTCACCCAGACTTTTTTGTTTTCCTTTTTTGTTCACAAAAGTGTATTGTTCAAAAAGCAAATCCTGCAAATGATTTGACTTTTGTTTTCTTTCTTCTTTTAATTGATTTATTTGAGTCTGAAATTCAGCGATTTGATTTTTCAATCTGTCAATTTCTCTGTTCCAGCTTTTTTTTAAAACCTTCAATTTGAATTGGTCAGAATTGCTTTGTCGGATCAATTCTTCTTCTAATTTTTGATAATCATCTTGGTGCAAAATCGGTTTTTGTTTTTCTCTGATGGCCTTTCTTTCAGATTTCTTTGTTTTCATCCATTTTTTAAAATTCGAGATTTCATTTTTGGCTACAATCTTACATTCCGTTAATTCATTTTGGGATTCAATGAACTCTGGATGATTTTTGAGTTTCTCAATTTTTTGATTGATTTGATTCAATTCATTTTCGCCTTTTTTGAAGAACCCGTCTTTGGTCAATCTGTCAAAAACGGGCGGAACAAATTTTTCATAATGATTGGAGTCATACAATTTCCCAGAAAAGGCCGACAGATAACCAATTCTTCCGGTTCCGTCTTGCACAACCAAAACACCCAACATTTTTCCGACTTCAAATTCATCTTCTGTCCCAAAATTTTCTTTGATATAATTTTTGAGCTCATCAGCAGCCATTCTACACAAGGGATGGGGTTGATAATTGTGTGGATAATTGAATTTGCCAGGAAGTTGAATTCCTTGAAGTTGTTCAGATTTGAAATATGTGACTTTATTTTTGAAATTGTTTTCCATTGGAGAAAGCAAAATTATTAAAAACCGGGATTTGAGCAGACGATTCTCAAGCTTTGTTTATTTATAAAAAATCCGGTCATTATTTTCGTAAATTTGCCGAATGATTAATACACTTCCAAAAATCAAACACAAGGATTCGCCGAATTTCTTTCTGATTGCCGGTCCTTGCGCAATTGAGAATGAAGAAACACCGAGAAGAATAGCCGAAAAAATTGTGAGAATTACAGATGATTTAAAGATTCCTTACATTTTCAAAGGCTCATTCAAAAAAGCAAATCGTTCGAGAATTGATTCTTTCACAGGCATTGGCGATGAAAAAGCTTTGAGCATTCTTCAACAAATCGGTGAGGAGTTTGATGTTCCTACAACCACCGACATTCACGAACCTGCGCATGCAGAGATGGCTGCTCAATTTGTAGATGTACTACAGATTCCCGCATTTTTGGTTCGTCAAACCGATTTGTTGGTGGCTGCCGCCAAAACTGGAAAGTTCGTAACGCTGAAAAAAGGACAGTTTATGTCGCCCGGAAGTATGAAGTTTGCGGTTCAGAAAGTCACCGATTCAAACAATCCGAATGTGGCGATTGTCGAAAGAGGTACCATGCTTGGTTATGGTGATTTGGTGGTGGATTTCAGGGGGATTCCCGAGATGAGACAGTTTGCACCTGTGATTCTCGACATCACACATTCACTTCAGCAACCCAATCAGCCAAGTGGTGTGACCGGCGGGAAACCGGAACTGATAGAAACCATTGCCAAGGCAGGAATTGCGGTAGGTGCAGACGGGATTTTTATAGAAACTCATCCCGACCCTGCGCATGCCAAAAGCGATGGCGCCAATATGCTTCATCTGGATTTGTTGGAAGATTTATTGAAAAAATTAATCAGAGTACGGGAGGCGGTTAATTAACACCTAAATTCTCTAAAAGGTATCTTTAATTGAATTGAAAATTGTTTTTTCTTTTCGGTATTCAGATTTGACATCGACAAACCGAGCAGTCTGACTGCCTTGTAATACGGTCGTTGCTCCCACAGGAATTTGGCGAGGTTGAACATTTTGTCTTTTTCATAAAAGAAGTCGACTTCAGTTTTACTTCGTGTAAAAACAGAGAAATCTTCGTATTTGATTTTCAGGGTCAGCGTTCTGCCCTTCACATCGTATCTCTCAAGTCTATATGAAAGTTCGTCGGCAATTTTCTCGATTTCAACAAAGACCTCATCATCATTTTGGATATCGTCCCAAAAGGTTTCTTCAACGGCAATGCTTTTTCTGATTCGATTGGGGTTAACCTCAGACAGATGAATTCCGCGAACCACATCATAGAAGTGTTTTCCGGTTTTGCCAAAAAGTGTAATCATTTCATTCAGAGATTTTTGTTTTAAATCTTTTCCGTTGTTTATTCCAAGTGACTTCATTTTGGAGGCAGTTACTTTTCCGACCCCATAGAATTGTTCAATGGGAAGTTTCTCAAGAAATTCAATCACTTGGTCAGGGTGAATGGTTTTTTGACCGTTGGGTTTGTTGATGTCTGAGGCGACTTTGGCCAAGAATTTATTGATGGAGATTCCTGCCGATGCGGTCAGTCCGGTTTTCAAAAAAATATTTTTTCGGATTTCCCTTGCGATTTCATTTGCTGAATCATTTCCAATCTTGTTTTGAGTGACATCCAAATAGGCTTCGTCCAATGAAAGTGGTTCGACCAAATCGGTGTACACATGAAAGATTTCCCTGATTTGTTGAGAAATTTCTTTGTAGCGGCTGAATCTTGGTGGAACAATAATCAGTTGCGGACATTTTCCTTTGGCTATTTTTGTTGGCATTGCAGATTTTACACCAAATTTTCGAGCTTCATAACTGGCAGTGGTCAGAACGCCTCTGTGGACACCACCCACGGCAACTGCTTTGCCTTTTAATTCAGGACGGTCGTGCTGCTCAATAGAGGCATAAAATGCATCCATGTCGATATGAATGATTTTTCTGAGCGGTAAATCCATAAAACAAAGTTACAAATTTGAATTTTCTACTGCTCCAGAAGTTTTGACTGATTTGAGTGGCTTTTGTAATCGATGATATTATTCATGCAATCAGCCATTTATTAAATTGAAGAAATCAGTATTTGATTGACAAAAAAAATGTATTTTTGCTTTCCGTTAAAAAAATCTATGGAAGAAATCAGGATTCATGACAAGGTATTCGTGCCCTATATCACTTTTGAGGAGATAGAACACGCCATCAAAAAGGTGGCCAATGCATTGTATGAACAACACAAAGAGGACATTCCGGTTTTTGTAGGCGTGTTGAACGGAGTGGTCATGTTCATGAGTGATTTTCTAAAACATTATCCCGGTCGGTGTGAAATTTCTTTCCTCAAACTCAAATCATATAGTGGAGTTGAGTCCACTGGAAAAGTGGAAATAGAAATGGAAATCCCGATGGATCTTAGTGGGCGCGATGTGATTATCCTCGAAGACATTGTTGATACAGGCAATACCCTTGGTGCTTTGTATGAAATTTTGAATGCAAAGCATGTGAAAAGCATAAAAATAGTAACACTGCTTTTTAAACCCGACGCATACAATAAGGATTTACCGATTGACATGGTAGCATTGAAAATTCCGAATAAATTTGTGGTGGGTTATGGATTGGATTACGACGGATTGGGCAGAAATCTGCCGGATATTTATCAGATAAAAACAGAAGAATGATTAACATTGTATTATTTGGCCCTCCCGGTAGCGGCAAGGGGACTCAGTCAAAATTTTTAGAGAAAACTTTTAATCTGAAGCAACTCTCAACCGGTGATATGTTCAGATACAACCTAAAAAACAAGACCGAATTAGGGAACCTAGCAAAGTCATACATGGACAAAGGACATTTGGTACCCGATGAGGTGACCACCAATATGTTGAGAGAGGAGTTGACCAAACACAAAGGGTTTGACGGATTTATTTTTGACGGCTACCCTCGTACAATTGCTCAGGCAGAATCACTCGACAAAATACTAAAAGAGGATCTTAACGACGAAGTAACGATTTGTCTTTCGCTCAAAGTCGAAGATGAGATTTTGGTGGATCGCTTGTTGGGAAGAGGTAAGGAAAGTGGCAGAGCCGATGATTCCAATGAAGAAATTATCCGAGAGAGAATCAATGAATATTATCAGAAAACTGATGAAGTAGCTGAATTCTACAAAGCACAAAACAAATATGCCGAAATCGATGGGGTGGGCAAAGTGGATGAGATTGCCGAAAAGCTCAGCTGTCAAGTAGAACTGCACATTTGATTGTAGGCTGTAAAGAATTCAAAGCAGGACGGGTTTCCTGTTTTTTTATGATTTGGATTTGTTGATTCATATTTTATTATGGTGTGTCAGCTGTCTTGATTTCAGTCAGTCGAGTTTCTTTTTTATCACAGATTTGGAACACAAAATCATAAGCATTTTTTCCGCGGTATTCAGCGCGATAAGTTCTGCAAGGTGTTTCCCTGACCTCATCGGTACCAAAGTTAATGATTGTACTCTTATTGAACAATTCATTGTGCACAAATGCACTGTCAATATTTTCGGCTTGTATAAATTCACTTACATTTTCAGAAAAGATGAGCGGATAAATTTTGGCTTCTTCGAGTGTTCTTGAATTGGGCAGATAGGAGCATTGTGAAACCTTGGGGCCAAAAAAGAAAACGACCAAAACCATACCGATGATTACACCAATCATATAAAAACGAAGTCTCCTCAGAAAATTCATGTGTGTAGAAAATTGATTTGCAATTATACGATTAATAAATTGATGTCGTGAAAATTCAAATCAAACCATTCGCTTATCTTCTGATTGGTCACTCTCCCGTGAAACAAGTAGATGCCTTCCCTCAGTCCCATGTCTGATTGAATGACCCGTTCAAATCCACCTTCGTTCGCAATTTTCATCAAATAAGGCATAAAGAAATTGCTCATCGCTTTTGTGGCAGTTCGTGCCACACGCGAAGTGATGTTGGTCACTCCGTAGTGAATCACACCGTGTTTGATCACCACCGGATGATCCAGCGTAGTGATTTCCGAAGTTTCAAAACAACCGCCGTTGTCGATGCTCAAATCTATAATGACTGCACCGGGTTTCATGCTTTTGACCATTTTTTCGGTCACCACACATGGTGCCCTCACTTCTCCACGAAGTGCACCAATGGCTACATCACATCTTTTTAGACATTTGGCCAGTTCCTTAGGATCTAACATGGAAGTGGAAACCCGCACGCCCAAATCAGTCTGAAGTCTTCTGAGCCGACTCAGTGAATTGTCAAATACCCTGACACTGGCACCCAGCCCCAGCGCAGCTTTTGAAGCAAACTCACCTATGGTGCCTCCGCCGAGTATTACCACATCTGTTGGACGAATGCCTGCAACGCCACCCATCAGAATCCCGTTGCCACCGTTTGTGTTGGAGAGTAATTCACCCGCCAGTAGTATAGAGGCCGTGCCGGCAATTTCACTCAACAATCTCACAATCGGTAGATTGCCGTGAGAATCCCTGATGAATTCAAATCCGAGTGCGGTCGTCTTTTTGGTAGCGAGTTTTTCAAAATACGAACGGGTTTGCATATTGATTTGGACAGTAGAAACCAGAAAAGAATTGGGGGTAAGTAAGTCTATTTCGCTGCTATCCAGCGGGTTGACTTTGAGTACCACTGGTTTTGAAAAAACCTCTTTTGGGTCGTACGAAATTTTCGCACCGGCTTCTGAGTATTCATTGTCGGTGTAGTTGGCACCTTCGCCTGCACCAGTTTCTATGGTAATCTCATGACCGTTTGCTACCAGAACCTGAACTGCGTCCGGGTTCAGACAAACTCTTTTTTCGTGTAGATGTGTTTCTTTGGGGATACCAATGCTCAGGCTACCGCCTTTAGGTCTGACTTCCAGTCTTTCCTCTTTTGGAATCAATTCCTGACGAGAAAATGGGGTATAGACTCCAGTGTTTTCCATTTCATAAAATTAATCAAAAAAAATGTTTCTTCGGCCTTCTTCATCAATTATTTTGATAGTGTGATAATCCTCTGACAATAAATTCATGGCTGTGTCGGGCCATTCAATCAAACACCAATCACCGGAATCCAGATATTGCTCCAATCCAAAATCGAGTGCTTCTTCAGTAGATTTGATGCGGTACAAATCCAGATGATAGACTTTTCCATCTGGAATTTTATATTCGTTCACGATGGAAAATGTGGGGCTGCTGACCTTGTCCTTTGAACCCATTGCTGCAAGCAGAGCTTTGATGAGCGTTGTTTTTCCGACTCCCAATTCACCTTCAAACAAAATGATTTTGAAACTGAATTCTGACAGTAATTTTCTGGCTGTCTCATCGAGTTGTTCCAGGGAACTTATTTGGAAGTCCATCTGTTTCAGCTTAGTTTTTGGGTGTCAAAGTTACAAAAGGAATAATCATTTCTTCCATTGAAATTCCACCGTGTTGATAGGTGTCTTTGTAATAATTCACAAAATGGTTGTAATTTTTTGGAAAAGCCAGAAAGATGTCTTCTTTGGCAAAAATGTATTTGGAACTCACATTTACCCTTGGCAGATAATGGCCTTCTGCATCCTCAATCACAAAAACATCGTCTTCGTTGTACTGCAGTTTCCTACCCATTTTGTACCGGATATTGGTGCTGGTTTCCCGGTCGCCGACCACTTGAGAAGGTTTCCTGACAAAAATGGTTCCGTGGTCTGTGGTCAACAGGATTTTCATTCCCTCCTCTTGTGCTTTTTTGATGATTTGTATCAGATATGAAGTTTCAAACCAGCTTTTTGTGATTGAACGATAGGTTTTGTCGTCTCTTATCATTTGACTTACAATTTGATTGTCCGTTTTGGCATGCGAAAGTATATCAATGAAATTGTAAACAATCACTGTGAGGTTTTTGTTTTTGTATTTATGGAAATCTTCCAGCACCTTTTTTTCGTAGTTTGAATTCAGTATTTTGAAGTACTGGGTGTTCAAATCAGACATGCCCAATCTTTTCATCTGGTCATCCAGAAACTCTTTTTCATATTGGTTTTTGGTTCCTTCTTCATTGTCATTCAGCCATTTATTTGGAAATCTTTTTTCGATTTCTGAAGGCATCAGTCCAGCGAAGAATGCATTTCTTGCGTATTGGGTTGCAGATGGGAGTATGCTGTAATACAACTGCTCTTTTTCAATATTGTACAAATTTCCAAACAATGGTTCGATGACTTTCCACTGATCATATCTGAGATTATCAATCATAATCAGCAGTGTATTTTGGTTTTTTGACAAATGGGGTTTGGCCAGTTCTTTGAATGCAGTGTGCGAAAGGACGGGTTTGTCATCTGTGTGAAGCCAGTCGTGGTAATTGTTTTTGATAAATTTAAAGAAAGTAGAATTTGCTTCTTTCTTCTGGTCTTCCAAAATGACCGACATCTGTGAATCTTCGATGTTTTCCAATTCAAGTTCCCAAAAAACCAGTTTTTTATAGATGTCTTTCCAGTCGTCAAAATCTCTTGCATTCATCAGGTCCATCGAAATTTTTCTGAATTCCTGCTGATAATTGACCACCGTTTTTTCGGTAATCAGTTTGTTTCTGTCCAATATCTTTTTCAGACTGAGCAGTATCTGGTTCGGATTGACCGGTTTGATTAAATAGTCGGCGATATGTGCACCTATGGCCTCTTCCATGATGTGTTCTTCCTCGCTTTTTGTAATCATCACCACCGGCAGTTGGGGTTTGATTTCCTTTATTTTCATCAGTGCTTCCAACCCGCTCATGCCCGGCATGTTCTCGTCAATGAGTACGGCTGCGAAATTTTCGTTCGGAATAATTTCTAACGCATCGGTCGCATTATTTATCATTTGGGTTTCATACCCTTTTTTTTCTAAAAAAATAGAATGAGGTTTCAGGAGTTCAATCTCGTCATCTATCCATAAAATCTTTATCGCCATACAAGTGTTTTGTTTAAATTTGTAATCTAATTATTTGTTAAATTTCTGAATTTTGGAGTTCGTAAACAAACTCAAGGTATTTAACGATCCGGTACACGGATTTATTAGCATACCCAATGAATTAATTTTTGATATTATCCAGCATCCGTACTTTCAGCGACTGCGAAGAATATGCCAAACCGGTTTGACAGAGTTGGTTTATCCGGGTGCCAGACATTCTCGTTTCCATCATGCACTGGGGGCAATGTTTTTGATGCAGAAGGCTATAGAGACACTTAGGATGAAGGGGGTGGAGATTTCGGAAGAGGAAAAAAATGCTGTGCTTTGTGCCATTTTACTTCACGATATTGGTCATGGTCCTTTTTCTCACGCACTGGAACATACAATTATGGAAGACTGGGTGCATGAAAAAATTTCTCTACATATCATGGAATTGCTCAACATCGAATTTTCAGGTCAGTTGGAATTGGCCATAAGGATTTTCAAAGGAGAGTACGAAAGAAAATTTTTGTCGCAGTTGGTGTCCAGTCAGTTGGATGTAGATAGACTGGACTATCTGAAAAGAGACAGTTTTTTTACGGGTGTGGTAGAAGGAAACATCAATCCCGATAGGATTATTTCGACAATGAATGTAAAGGACGACCAGTTGGTCATTGATTCAAAAGGAATTTATTCCATTGAAAAATACTTGATTGCGCGAATGTTCATGTATTGGCAGGTTTATAACCACAAAACTTCGGTAACTGCAGAAGTGCTTGCAATTCAGGCCTTGAAAAGAGCAAAGGAACTCAGTCGTTCCGGACACAGACTTTTTGCAACCGACGCTTTGAATTACTTTCTCAGCAACAGCCAATCATCGGATTTGAAAATGCGACTTGCTTACTTCACAAAATTGGACGACAGCGATATTTGGACTTGTCTTAAACAATGGCAACACCATGATGATCAGATTCTTGCATATATTTCTTCTGCATTAGTAAACCGCCGGCTGCCTGTGTCAAAGATATTAAGTCAAAAACTGTCCTTGGAAGAAATCAAAGGTTTGACCACCAAGGCTGCTGAGATTGTTGGCGTGGATGACGGAAGCTATTTTGTACACCAGACACAAATCAGGGTGATTCCGTATGACAGCGAACATTCACCCATTTTTATCATGAACAAGGACAAATCTTTGGATGAAATTTCAGATTCTGTTTTGCAAATTTTGTCGCATCAGCTGTTGAATCCGATAGAGAAGTACCACCTTTGTTATTTGAATGTTAAGAAAAAACAATAATTCAATCGGCATATATATCCAAAATTTATATTTTTGCAGTCTATGGAATTTAGCGCAGCAGAGATAGCCTCGTTTTTGGAAGGGAAAGTGGTCGGGGATCCGCAGGTGAAAGTAAACACGCTTTCAAAAATTGAGGAGGGTAAACCAGGGTCAATTTCCTTTCTGGCAAATCTCAAATACGAAACATTCATTTATGAAACAAAGGCATCCGTTGTGATTGTTTCAAATGATTTCATCCCAAAAGCCAAGGTGAATGCTACCCTTGTGTATGTAGAAGACGCTTATCGCTCGTTTATCAAATTGCTCAATTATGCCAATCATCTCAGAGGCAAAAGGACAGGAATTGAAGAAAATGTACACATCGATGCGACCGCCAAATTGGGTGAGGATGTGTACATTAGTAGTTATTGTTATATTGACAGGGATGCGGTGATAGGGAATTCAGTGATGATTTATTCCAATTCCCATATTGGGCAGAATGTAAAGATAGGCGAAGGAACCATCATCCATTCAGGAGTCAGAATCTATCCCGACACCATTATCGGAGAGAACTGTATCATCCATGCCAATACAGTGATTGGTGCCGATGGATTTGGATATACACCCAATACCGATGGTTCTCACGACAAAGTTCCTCAAATCGGAAATGTCATTATCGGTGATGATGTTGAAATCGGTTCATCATGCACCATCGACCGAGCCACGCTCGGTTCAACCAGAATTCACTCGGGCGTTAAACTCGACAACCAGATTCAGATTGCGCACAATGTTGAGATTCATGAAAATACGGTCATTGCATCACAAACGGGAATTGCAGGTTCCACAAAAATCGGCAAAAACTGTGTGGTAGGCGGACAAGTTGGTATCATAGGGCACCTCAAGATTGGTGATTTTGTGCAGATTCAGGCACAAAGTGGCGTGAACAACAATCTGCCGGATGGATCCAGAGTTTATGGATCGCCTTCCATGAATGCAAGTGACTTTAGAAAATCTTATGTATATTTCCGCAATTTTCCCGGAATCATCAAAAGACTGGAAGATTTGGAAAAAGAAATAAAACAAACAATTAAAGAATAAATGTCTGATAAACAAAAAACACTCGCTGGAGAATGCGTCTTGAAAGGAGTGGGCTTACACACAGGTTGCGAAGTGAATGTGACTTTGAAACCCGCACCGGTCAACACCGGTTTTGTATTTGTCAGAACCGATTTGGAAGGAATGCCACATGTGGAGGCCGATGCCAATTATGTGACCAGTACTGACAGAGGTACAACGATTGAGAAAAAAGGAGTCGAAATTCATACTACAGAACACCTGCTTGCCGCACTGACAGGCATGGATTTGGACAATGTTTATATAGAAATTGACAATTCAGAGGTTCCGATACTCGATGGTTCTGCAAAATATTTTGTGGAATCGATTGAAAAGGCCGGTGTCATCGAACAAAACAAAGACCGTGAATATTATGTCATCAAGGAGATTGTGACTTTTTCTGACCCCACAACAGGTTCTGAAATCACTGCTATTCCCGCAGATGAATACCAAGTCACCACCATGGTGGACTTCGGTACAAAGGTTTTGGGTACACAAAACGCTTCCATCAAAAGTATTTCTGAATTCAAGGATGAAATTGCCAACGCAAGAACATTCAGCTTTCTACATGAACTCGAGTTCCTTTTGGATGCCGGACTGATCAAAGGAGGCGACCTCAGCAACGCAATCGTCTATGTGGATTCAGAAATTACCACTGAAACCAAAAAGAAATTGACCAAAGCATTCAGAAAAGAAGATGTTTCCATTCAGCCAAACGGCGTATTGGACAATATCACCCTCCACTATCCCAACGAAGCGGCACGCCACAAACTATTGGATGTCATTGGCGATTTGGCACTGGTAGGGGTGAAACTGAAGGCCAAAATCATCGCCAACAAACCTGGACATAAAATCAACACCAGTTTTGCCAAAAAATTGAGCAAACAAATCGCTATCGCCAAGAGAAAAAATGTACCTGAATTTGATTTGACCAAAAATCCAATATACGACATCAACGATATATTGAAAATCCTTCCGCATCGTCCACCTTTCCTACTGCTGGACAAAGTCATAGAGAAATCGGATACTTATCTTGTAGGTGTGAAAAATGTAACGATGAACGAACCGTTTTTCGTTGGCCATTTTCCAAATGAGCCAGTGATGCCAGGCGTACTCCAGGTCGAGGCCATGGCGCAACTGGGAGGAATTCTTGTATTGGGTGAGATCGATGACCCAAAAGAGTATTCAACTTATTTCATGAAAATTGAAAATGTGAAGTTTAAAAGAAAAGTAATCCCTGGCGATACGCTGGTACTAAGGGTTGAACTGCTCCAACCAATCAGAAGAGGCATTGTTCACATGCGCGGTTTTGCGTATGTCAATGATACCATAGCCGCAGAAGCCGAAATGATGGCTTTGGTTACAAAAGACAAAATCTAATATTATTAACAATGACTCAACCACTTGCTTATATACATCCTGGAGCGAAAATCTCAAAAACAGCCATCATCGAACCGTTTACCTCTATTTATGATGATGTTGTAATCGGGGAGGGAACTTGGGTGGGCCCCAATGTGACCATCATGGAGGGTGCAAGAATCGGAAAGAACTGCAAGATTTTTCCAGGTACGGTCATCTCCGCTGTTCCTCAGGATTTGAAATACCAAGGTGAAAATACACAAACCATCATTGGAGACAATACGGTCATCAGGGAATGTGTGACCGTCAATAAAGGTACCAATGCACTGGGTTATACAAAAATTGGAGACAATTGCCTGATCATGGCCACTGCACACATTGCACACGACTGCATCATCGGAGACCATGTGATTTTGGTCAACGGTGTAGGGTTGGCCGGACATATCGTGGTGGGTAATCATGCCTTTATTGGCGGGATGAGTGCCGTCCATCAATTTACGATGATTGGCGAACACGCTTTTATAGCAGGTGGTTCCTTGGTCAGAAAAGATGTACCTCCTTATGTGAAGGCCGCCAGAAATCCACTCTCATACGCCGGAATCAATTCCATCGGATTGAGAAGAAGAGGATTTACTTCGGAAAAAATCATGGAAATTCAGAACATTTATAGAATATTATTTCAAAAGAATAAAAACACCACACAGGCGCTGGAATTGATAGAAGCCGAATTCGAGGCGACCAAAGAACGGGATTTGATCATCCAATTTCTGCAAAACAGCTCCAGAGGTGTGATGAAGGGATACAGTTCAAAAGGAGAATTTTAAAAAATTAAGAAATCAATTTTATTTTAAACAATGGCAACAACAGCAGACATCAGAAAAGGTTTGTGTATTAATTGGAACAATGATACCTGGAAGATAGTGGAATTTCAGCATGTGAAACCCGGAAAAGGACCGGCATTTGTCAGAACCAAATTAAAAAGTATCACAACAGGAAAGGTGCTGGAAAATACTTTTCCTGCCGGACACAAAATCGACGAAGTGCGTGTGGAAACCAGAAAATACCAGTATTTGTATGAAGATGACAATGGATTCCATTTTATGAACAATGACGATTTTTCGCAGGTTTACCTGAACAAAAACATGATTGAAAACGCCCAGTTTATGAAAGCCGGTGACGAAGTGACCATCCTCTTTAGGGCAGAAGACGAAATGCCGCTTTCTGCTGAGATGCAACAGTTCGTGATTCTCGAAATAACATATACTGAACCAGGGCTGAAAGGCGATACCGCCACCAATGCAATGAAGCCCGCCACCACAGAAACAGGTGCTGAAATCCGTGTGCCCTTATTCATCAATGAAGGTGACAAAGTGAAAATCAATACTGAAGACGGTTCTTACATGGAAAGAATCAAGGAATAATTCTTTTATCCAAAAAGAGTAAAAAAGCCTGCGAATCTGGACTTGCAGGCTTTTTTTGTAATACCGGACATGCCATTTCTTAATGATTTCATCGGTTTTGAATTGACAAGCGTTTGATTTTGTTGAAACAAAATATATTCCTTTTGGGAAACCGCTAAAAGCAACTTCAATTTTGTGGGTGAAAACTTCAATATTATCTCAATATTAAAAAGCCTTAGATTTGCAAATAAATCAATCTCTGAAAAATGAAAAAATCAATTATAACAGGCATGGGTCATTTCGTCCCCCAAAGGGTAGTAACCAATGATGATTTGGCCAAAGTAATGGATACCAATGACGAATGGATTCGCGAACGCACAGGAATAGAAGAAAGAAGACATCTTGGAAAAAACTCTGAAACCAATACTTCAGATTTGGGTGTAAAAGCAGCTGAAATGGCGCTAAAAAACGCAGGCATAAGCGCAAGCGACATAGATTTCATCATATTTGCCACACTGAGTCCCGATTATTTTTTTCCCGGATGTGGCGTGCTGATTCAAAAGAAACTTGGTTGTGATACCATCGGTGCATTGGATGTGAGAAACCAATGTTCTGGTTTTATATATGCACTTTCAACAGCCGACGCTTTTATTCGCTCGGGCATTTACAGAAATATATTGGTCATTGGGGCTGAGAATCATTCCTTTGGCCTTGACTTGACCACTCGCAGCAGGAGCGTTTCCGTGATTTTTGGCGACGGAGCCGGTGCAGTGGTTGTTTCTGCTTCCGACGAACAAGGAAGAGGAATCATCACAACAAATTTACACAGCGAGGGAGAATATGCAGAGAATCTTGCTGTTTTATTCCCGGGCACCCAATATGGCTGGGCAGATGTATTGCTCGATGAAGACAATCCAATCACTGCCGACGAGATTTATCCGCATATGGATGGAAACTTTGTATTCAAACACGCAGTAACTCGTTTTCCGGAATCTGTGAAGGAAGCTTTTGAAAAATCGGGTGAGAGAATTGAAAACTTGAAATTATTTATTCCGCACCAAGCCAATCTGAGAATCAGTCAGTTTGTGCAAAGACAGCTGGGACTGAGAGACGAACAGGTCTTTAACAATATACAGAAATACGGCAACACCACTGCTGCTTCTATCCCGATTGCATTGAGCGAAGCCGTACAGCAGGGGAGAGTTCAAAAAGGTGATTTGATTTGTATGACCGCTTTTGGAAGTGGTTTTACATGGGGCAGCGTCTTGATGCGTTGGTGAGCTGTGTCAATTGAACATGAAAAATTCAATGCAAAACACTGTTGACAGTTGTATTTATATTGAAAATAATTGCACCGTCACGAATTTCTAATCATTGTTTTCATTATAAACAATGAACTTATAAATTGACAATAAAAAAATGCCGGTATTCAGCCGGCATTTTTCAATGCTTTGAATCTGCTATTTATTTTACAATGAGTTTTTGATTTTGTTTGACTTTTGAGTTGACAAATTCAACGATATAAACGCCTTTCGGTAAATTGAATCTAATAACTGATTTAGAATCAATATTTTTCTGGCTTAAAACTATTTTTCCGTTGATGTCTATAATTTTCAAATCTCCTGTTCCCTCAATTGAAACCATTAAATAATCAGATGCAGGGTTTGGATAGATTCTGAAAATATCTGAATCCAAGTCGGAAGTTGACATGCCCACACCACACTTAAAAGGGTCATAAAAAACTTCACCCAGAGAATCATCGTCATTTTTGTGGAAAATCACACCTTCTACATCTTCTTCGGTAGATTGCTGGCCTTCAATCCAACAGTTGTGCAGTGCTTTCACCTCATTGGGCGTATTGTTATACAGTGCAAAAACCATATCGTTGTTGCCGTTTTCGCTAAAAATATTTTCGCCCGGGTTGTAATCTTCCTGTTGGTCACTGCCCAAATTGATTTTTGCATTTTCCTGAAGCGTGATTCCCCAAAGATTCCTTCTTATTTCGTTGCCCGTTACATACACCAATGAAGTATCATACAGGTTGATGCCACTTCCGCCCAGCATGGGTTGGCCTTCTGTGTCATTGTCTTCAATGATATTGTCAGAAATGATGCCCGAAGTAGCCTGCCCCATGGAAGTAATGCCGTAACGGTTGTCTCTGATGGTGTTCCCACTGATCAATATGTTGTTTTCTACGCCCAACAAACTGGAAGCAGAAATACCACCTACTTTGGTCAAGTCTCTGTCACCTATAATAATGTTGTTAATGATTTTTATGGTGTCCGATGCGCCGCTTGGTCCCATGTTGATTTGAGGTGCATTTCCGTTTAGTTGGTGGTTTTGTTCAAAATAATTTCCAACGATGATGGCTGCTACCGAAGCATTTGCAGCTGAACTTAGTGCGGGTTTGTCATTTTGATAAAATTGGCACCCATCAACAACCGGACTCCCTTTTGAAAAAGAGATTGCAGCACCCGTTGAAGAACCTACCGAATGATTTCCGATGCCACAATCATACATTTGAAAATTCCCGGTGACCACTTTCAATCCACCTCCGTATTCAATTAGGGTGTTGATGAGAAAGATTTCTGAGTCATCATAGAACCAGAAACCTTTGTAAGGATTTGCCGTGTCATAAGCTGTAATTTTAATTTGAGAATCCTGTGCATCACTCAGGAAATACCCTTTCACACCAATTTCTACTCCAGGTTTGATTTTGAGAACCAGCGTATCATCTAACCTGAGTGAGTCATTTTCTGCAACCATCAGGTCTTCGTGGAGTATATAATCCCCCCCTTCCATAGTCACTGTGCCGGGAGAATCGGCCATAATATCGTTGAGTGTCCAGTTGATGCCTGTGTTTGGAGTGGTGTATTGCGCATTGAGACTACAGGTCACAATCAACGAGCCAAGAATAAATATTTTATTTTTCATGTTGAATAATTAATTTAGATATGAGGCGCAAGTTATAATAAATTACGAAATTTGTAGTTAATTGGATAGGTGAATTATGTTAACCAAAAGAGCTAAATACGGACTAAAAGCAATGAAATACTTAGCGGAGAAGCCCACTGCTTCGCCCGTTTTGATTTCTGAAATTTCAGAACAAGAGAACATTCCTTTTAAATTTTTGCAAGGCATTTTATTGAGTTTGAAAAGACACGGTTTTTTAGATTCTAAAAAGGGGAAGGGTGGTGGTTACTTTCTGAAAATACCGGCCGACCAAATCAATATGGCATCTCTTTTTAGGGTTTTGGATGGTCCAATTGCATTGGTACCCTGTGTAAGTATGAATTATTATCAAAGATGTGACGATTGTCCGGATGAGGAAATATGCAGTGTAAACCGGCTGATGGCGCAGGTCAGAGATCGCACGCTTAAGCTACTAGAGAATGAAACTCTGGAAGATTTAATAAAAGATTAAATTTTTTTACATAATAGTATACTGTTTTGATAGACTTTTGTATATTTGCTGCAGGAAAATTCACTTTTCCAAATCTGAATTGATCTTAAATACTTTTAAGATTATTTGTGTGTTAGTTATTTGGCCTCATAGTTGAACTCTCTACTGTGAGGTTTTTTTTGAACTTGATTTCAAAATTCAAAAGGCAAATACACTCATTGGGCAGGCAGGTCGATGCTCAAAAAATAAAATACTTTATTCTTAATTTGTCAAATAAAAAAAACTTCCTACATTTGCACGCCTGAAAGTATGCCAGCTTGCCTGATTGCTTTTGGGAAAGTTTAAGTTTAAAAGTAGAACAGTTTATGTTCTATACTGTAAAATAAACGAATTTATGTTAACAGATCCAATTTCAGATTATCTGACACGCATTAGAAATGCGATGTCCGCAGGACACAAGGTTGTTGAAATTCCTGCATCTAACCTCAAGAAGGAAATCACCAAAATCCTTTTCGACCAAGGTTACATTTTGAACTACAAATTCGAGGATGGTGCCCACCATCAGGGTATGATTAAAATTGCGTTGAAGTACGATAAGATGACCAAAGCGCCGGTAATCAAAAAACTGAAAAGGGTGTCCCGTCCCGGACTGCGTCAGTACAAAGGCGCCGGAGAACTTCCTAGAATTTTGAATGGACTTGGAGTAGCGATTGTCTCTACTTCAAAAGGAGTGATGACAGACAAACAGGCTCGTCAGGAGAATGTTGGAGGTGAAGTATTGTGTTTGGTTTATTAATATTAAAAGCAGAAAAAAATGTCAAGAGTAGGACACGCAAATATCAATATCCCTGACGGAGTAAGCGTTGAAGTTAAGGACGGTATAGTAACCGTAAAAGGGAAGAATGCAGAAATGACCCAAACCATCAAAGAAGGCTTTGAATTGAAAATAGAAGAAGGCGTGCTGACTGTCACTCGGCCTTCTGAATCAAAAGAAAGTAAGTCGCTTCACGGTTTGTACAGATCACTCATCAACAACATGGTGATAGGTGTATCTGAAGGTTTCAAAAAACAACTGGAACTAGTTGGGGTAGGATACAGAGCTTCGCACCAAGGACAACTTTTGGACCTTTCGCTCGGATTCTCCCACAATATTGTGATGGAACTTCCGAAAGAAGTTACTGTAGAAACCCTGTCGGAAAAAGGTAAGAATCCAATCATTACACTCAGCTCACACGACAACCAACTTTTGGGTATGGTAGCTGCAAAAATTAGATCTTTCCGTAAACCTGAACCATACAAAGGCAAAGGTGTGAAATTCGTAGGAGAAGAACTTAGAAGAAAAGCAGGTAAAACTGCCTAACCATAAATAATCGAACAATGGCACTATCAAAAACAGAAAAAAGACAAAAGATAAAAAGACGTGTTCGTCGTAATATCTTTGGAACAGCCCAAAGACCCAGACTGTCTGTGTATCGTTCCAACAAAGAGATTTACGCTCAATTGGTAGATGACAATGCAGGGATCACACTTGCATCTGCATCATCAAGAGAGAAAGTAGAAGGCAATACCAAAACGGAAATTTCAGCTTCTGTAGGTAAACTGATTGCTGAGAAAGCAAAAGAAAAAGGAATCAGCGTTGTCATATTCGACAGAAACGGCTTTGTGTATCACGGAAGAGTCAAAGCTTTGGCTGACGGAGCAAGAGAAGGAGGTTTAAATTTCTAAGAAGCGAAAATTATGTTAGGATTCAAAAATATTGAAAAAGTAAAACCAGCGGGAATGGAACTTACCGACCGTTTGGTGGGTGTTCAAAGAGTTACCAAGGTAACCAAAGGAGGCCGTGCATTCGGATTCTCTGCCATTGTTGTGGTAGGTGATGGGAACGGCGTAGTAGGTTACGGTCTCGGTAAATCAAAAGAGGTGGCGAGCGCAATTGCAAAAGCAGTTGAAGACGCCAAGAAAAATCTGGTCAGAATTCCTTTGACCGGCAACACGGTTCCCCATGAAAATGAAGCCAGATACGGAGGAGCACAAGTGTTCTTGAGACCGGCTTCCGAAGGTACAGGTGTGATTGCTGGCGGTACCGTCCGTGCAGTACTCGAATCAGTAGGTGTACGAGATGTGTTGTCAAAATCAAAAGGCTCTTCTAACCCGCACAATGTGGTGAAAGCAACTTTCAAAGCATTGCTGGAAATGAGAGATGTAAATGAAGTGGCGCGTCAAAGAGGAGTTTCAATAACCAAAGTGTTTAACGGCAAATAATTTTGGAGATGAGTAAAGTAAGAATCAAACAAGTGCGAAGCAGCATCAACCGAGAAAAGTCTCAAAAAGACACGCTGATAGCGTTGGGACTGAGAAAAATTAATCAGGAAGTTGAACACGAATCTACACCTGCTATTGAAGGTATGATTAGAAAAGTTCTACATCTGGTAAAAGTTGAGAGATAATTATTTGTAAGTTAAAGCAAACTCAAAAAGAATTAAAATGAAATTAAATAATCTAAAACCTGCAGCCGGTTCTGTAAAAAATAAATTCAGAAAAGGGAGAGGTCAGGCCAGCGGAAACGGAGGCACGGCCGGAAGAGGACACAAAGGTGCCAAATCCAGATCGGGGTATTCCAGAAAAGCCGGATTTGAAGGTGGGCAAATGCCGCTTCAGAGAAGGGTTCCAAAATTCGGTTTCAATAACATCAACCGTGTGGAATACAACGGAATCAATCTGGATGTGATTCAGCAGCTGATTGACAATAAGAAAATCAGCAACAGCCTGACAAAAGAAGACCTGATCAAACACGGTCTGGCACACAAAAATGATTTGATTAAAATCCTGGGCAGAGGCGAATTGAAGTCCAAAATAAATGTGACTGCAGACAAATTTACCAAAACTGCACAAGATGCAATCGAAAAAGCAGGTGGCAAAGCTGAAATGACCCAGAGCAAACAAAACTAAATTCAACTGTCTCCATTCATTCAAGGCAGAAAAACACATTAATTAACAATGAAAGGTCTTATACAAACCATAAAGAACATCTGGAATATCAAAGAACTGAGAGAAAAGTTGACCATTACTTTTCTGTTTTTGGTCATCTACCGTTTTGGCTCCTATATTCCGTTGCCTGGTATTGATATCAACGAAGTAACCAGATTGCTCGCAGAACAAGCAGATACACAAAACGGACTGCTCGGACTGCTGAACTCTTTCACAGGAGGTTCGTTCAACAGAGCGTCCATTCTGGCCCTTGGAATCATGCCTTATATTTCTGCAGCCATTGTGATTCAGCTGATGCAACTGGCTGTTCCTTATCTTCAGAAATTACAGAAAGATGGAGAAAGCGGTCAGAAAAAAGTAACCCAGATTACAAGATGGCTTACCATCGCAATTTGTTTGGTGCAGGCACCTGCATATCTGACACTGCTTCAGACTCAGTTGTTGCCCTACAGCGGCGGATTCCATTCTGCTTATTTGATTGCGCCAACGAATTTCTGGTTTATTTTCCCGTCGGTAATCATTCTGGTAACAGGTACCATCTTTACCATGTGGATGGGTGAAAAAATCACGGACAGAGGTGTAGGAAACGGTATCTCCATTCTGATTATGGTGGGAATTCTTGCAGACTTGCCTCAAGCGTTGCTCAACGCTTTTGAAGTCGATACAACAGGAGGTATCGCCTTTATGATGGAAATCCTTGGATTGATTCTGGCCATTCTGCTTTGTGTGATTCTGGTTCAGGCAGTCAGAAAAGTTCCTGTACAATATGTAAGGAGGGCTCAATCAGGCAGCAGCAGCTATATGAGATCGGTAACAGACTCTGTTCGTTCCTATATTCCGCTGAAGGTAAATGCAGCAGGAGTGATGCCAATCATCTTTGCACAAGCAATTATGTTTTTGCCCGCAACGCTGGTGGGATTGGTCTCTGACGCCAACTCATCACTGATGATATTTTTGCAGAAAGTATCCGACCCGTTTACATGGCAAAACAATGTCATCTTTGCAATACTGATTATTGTATTTACATTCTTTTACACGGCGATTACTATACCTGTAAATCAGATGGCTGATGACCTGAAGAGAAACGGAGGAATTATTCCGGGCATCAAACCCGGAAAGGACACCGCAGAATATCTGGACGATATTTTGTCGAAAATTACGCTGCCGGGTTCAATATTTCTTGTTTTCATCGCAGTTATGCCTGCCATTGTCCATCTCTTTGGAGTGGATCAACGGTTGTCAATGTTCTACGGTGGAACTTCGCTGCTGATTATGGTGGCTGTAATTTTGGACACAGTACAGCAAATCAATACCTATCTGCTCAATCACCACTACGACGGACTCATGTCATCTGGCAGGGTCAGAAATGTGGCCTGACAGAAAAAGGATTTTAAACAGAATATGGCTAAACAAAAACATATAGAACAAGACGGTACAATCATCGAAGCATTGTCAAATGCAATGTTCAAAGTTGAATTGGAGAACGGACATATCGTTACCGCACACATTTCGGGAAAGATGCGAATGCATTACATCAAACTCCTTCCCGGTGACAAGGTTAAGATTGAAATGTCTCCGTATGATTTGACGAAGGGAAGGATTACCTACCGTTATTAAAAAATGATAAGTCGAGGAGTTGTTTCAAATCATTGAATCAACTCTTTTGACATTTTTAAAATAGTGAATTTTAAATTCATATTAAGTTAAAAGAAATGCATTGTGAATAAACATTAATTTTGTACCTTTGCACACCTTAAAAGTAGATGAATATGATTTTTTATTATAAAATTAACTGATATTCAGTTGATTGTGTCAAAAAGTCAGATTTGTTAGAAAATTAAAATTGACAGGAGGCCATGTGGCCGGAGCAACAAAAAAAATAAAGAACTTTATGAAAGTAAGAGCATCCATTAAAAAAAGAAGTGCTGACTGCAAGATTGTGCGCCGCAAGGGCGTTCTGTTCGTGATTAATAAGAAGAATCCTAAATTTAAACAAAGACAAGGTTAATTATGGCACGAATTTCAGGAGTAGATTTGCCGGCAAGAAAGAGAGGTGTAATCGGACTGACTTACATCTACGGAATCGGCAAGAGCACAGCACAGAAGATATTGGCACAGGCAGGTGTCGATGAAGACAAGAAGGTCGCAGACTGGAGCGATGATGAAATCAACGCAATCCGTCTGGCAATTACAGAGAATTTTAAAGTTGAAGGTGAACTTCGTTCTGAAGTCCAATTGAACATCAAACGACTGATGGACATTGGCTGCCAGAGAGGTATCCGCCACCGTATTGGGTTGCCATTAAGAGGTCAGAGAACCAAAAACAATTCAAGAACAAGAAAAGGAAGAAAGAAAACAGTTGCTAACAAGAAAAAGGCTACTAAATAATTGATGAGTTATGGCAAAGAATCAAAAATCTGCAAAGAAACGAAAAGTTGTTGTTGAAGCTATTGGTCAGGCTCATATCCAAGCCTCTTTCAACAATGTTATTGTAACTTTAACCAATAAGAACGGAGAAGTCATCTCCTGGTCATCTGCCGGGAAAATGGGCTTCAGAGGATCAAAGAAAAACACTCCTTACGCTGCACAGGTAGCTGCACAGGATGCAACTGCACAGGCACTTGAAGCAGGCTTAAGAAGAGTGAAAGTTTATGTGAAAGGACCCGGTCAGGGAAGAGAATCAGCAATCCGTACGATTCACAACGGAGGTATCGAAGTAAGCGAAATAGTTGATGTGACTCCACTTCCGCACAACGGATGTCGTCCGCCAAAACGCAGAAGAGTTTAATTGATTTTCAAATCAAAATTCTGAAACCTAAAATCAAAATTAAATAAAATGGCAAGATATACAGGACCAACAACAAAAATTGCGAGAAAATTCGGACAGCCGATCTATGGTGACGATAAAAGTTTCGAGAAGAAAAAATATCCTCCCGGACAACACGGGACCAACAAAAGAAGAGGAAAAAAATCTGAATACGCTATTCAGCTGGAAGAAAAGCAAAAAGCAAAATATACCTACGGAATCTTGGAAAGGCAATTTGCGAACATGTACAAAAAGGCAAATGCTCAACCAGGAATTACAGGTGAAATCCTGCTTCAGCTTTGCGAATCCAGACTAGACAATGTGGTTTATCGCTTTGGAATCGCTCCAACCAGAAATGCTGCAAGACAATTGGTTTCCCACAAACACATCACCGTGAATGGAGAAGTGGTCAACATCCCTTCTTATCAATTGAAACCCGGCGATACAGTCGCAGTGAGAGAGAAATCAAAAACACTTAACGCAATCAATGATTCGCTGAAATCAAAATCGAATTATGAATGGTTGATCTGGAATGACGAGCAAATGTCAGGAGCATTCAACTCAGTTCCAGAAAGAATACAGATTCCGGAAGACATCAAAGAACAATTGATTGTCGAATTGTACTCTAAGTAATCCCCGGGGATTATAGGAGAATGGTGTTTAAACAAAGAAATCCACCAGATTTCATTCACATTAAAAATTTTAAATAAGATGACTATTTTAAACTTTATAAAACCGGACAAAGTAATCTTAATCGAATCAGATGAACATTTTGGTCAATTCGAATTCCGTCCTCTCGAACCCGGATACGGTCTGACAATTGGTAACGCATTAAGAAGAGTATTGCTTTCTTCGCTCGAAGGTTATGCAATCACCTCACTTAAAATTGAAGGCGTTGACCATGAGTTCTCTACCATACCAGGCGTCGTTGAAGATGTTACCGAAGTCATTCTAAACCTTAAGAAAGTTAGATTCAAAAGACAAATCAGTGAAACAGACAGCGAATCAGTCAATATTTCAATTTCTGGTCAGGAAAAACTCACAGCTGGTGATCTGGGGAAATTTATCTCTGGTTTCCAAATCCTTAATCCAGAACTGGTCATTGCCAATATGAACAAAAAAGTAAAATTAAATTTGAACTTTACCATCGAAAAAGGCAGAGGCTATGTACCGGCAGACGAAAATAAAAAGTCTAATGCCCCCATTGGAACCATTGCAATTGATTCAATTTATACGCCGATTAAGAATGTGAAATACAGCATAGAAAACTATCGTGTGGAGCAAAAAACAGACTACGAAAAACTGGTTCTTGACATCACCACCGACGGTTCAATCTCACCACAAGACGCACTCACAGAAGCCGCCAAAATACTTATTCACCACTTTATGTTGTTCTCAGATGAGAGAATCACCCTCGAAGCGGAAGAAGTAGCCTACGGCGATACTTATGATGAAGAAGCGCTGCACATGAGACAATTGTTGAAAACAAAACTCATCGACTTGGATTTGTCCGTAAGAGCACTCAACTGTCTGAAGGCAGCCGAGGTCGAAACCCTCGGAGAACTCGTTTCTTACAACAAATCAGACCTGATGAAATTCAGAAACTTTGGAAAAAAATCTCTGTCTGAGCTCGAAGAATTGATTGATAACAAAGGTTTGAGCTTTGGAATGGACATCGCTAAGTATAAATTGGATGTAGAATAATTTTTAGAAAAATGAGACACGGTAATAAAATCAACCACTTAGGAAGAACATCAGCTCACAGAAAAGCGATGCTGTCAAACATGGCTTCTTCTCTGATTATGCATAAAAGAATCAATACAACAGTAGCAAAAGCCAAATCATTGCAAACTTATATTGAACCCTTGATTACCAAATCAAAAACCGATGATACGCACAATCGCCGTATCGTCTTTAAATATCTTCAAGATAAAGAAGCGGTAACCGAACTGTTCAGAGAAGTTGCACCAAAGGTGGCAGACCGCCCTGGTGGTTACACCAGAATCATCAAAACCGGTTTCAGACTGGGCGATGGTGCCGATACTGCAATGATTGAACTGGTTGACTTCAACGAATTGTACACTACTGCAAAACCCGAGAAGAAAACCAGAAGAAGCCGAAGAGGAACTGCTAAAAAGCAGGAAGTTGAAGCTGAAAAAGTTGAGGAAACAAAAGCCGAAGAAACTACTGTTGAAGAGGCTGAGGCGGAAGCCCAAATGCAAGAGACAGCTACAGAAGAAGTTGCTGAGCCACAAGCCGAAACAACAGAACCGGCTACAGAAGATACTTCTGCCGATGATCAGACTCCTGAGTCTTCAGCGGAAGGTGAAAACAAAACTGAAGCTTAATTCAGAGAATAAGTTTCATAGCAATTTAAAAGCAAGCCGAAAGGCTTGCTTTTTTTGAAAGTTTCAAAAATATCTAACGATTTAAACAAAAAAAACCGGTTTTAAAAAGAAAACCGGTTTTTAACTTATGTTTTCAGAAGTTTTCAAGCTTCAGTATAATGTATAAAGAAATGTGGAATGGTCTCAATGCCCTTATAGAAATTAAACAGACCATAATTCTCATTGGGAGAATGAATCACATCTGAATTCAGCCCAAATCCCATCAACACCGATTTTGATTCCAGCTCCTTTTCAAACAATGCCACAATTGGAATGCTGCCACCGCTTCGTGTGGGGAGTGCCTCTTTGCCAAAAGTCTTGGTCATTGCCTTTTTGGCAGCCAGATAACCTTTGTCGTCAGTAGGCAATAAATATGAATGACCTCCGTGGTGCGGTTTCACCACTACCCGTACCGATGAAGGTGCAAGGGTAGGGAAGTAATCAGAAAAAAGTTTAGTGATTTTGTCCGGATCCTGATTAGGCACCAAGCGCATTGAAATTTTTGCATAGGCTACGGAAGGAATTACGGTTTTTGCACCCGCACCGATGTACCCGCCCCACATTCCGTTCACATCTAATGTTGGACGGATAGAGGCCCTCTCAATGGTGGAGTAGCCTTTCTCACCTTGTATATCGGCAATGCCGATGGATTTTTTGTATTCTTCCAAATCAAAAGGAATTTTGCTCATCTCCGCTCTTTCTTCATCAGAAAGTTCCATCACATCATCATAAAAACCCGGAATGCTCACCCTTCCATTTTCATCATGAAGTTTAGCAATCATAGAAGAAAGAACATTCAGTGGATTTGGAACTGCACCACCATAAACCCCCGAATGCATGTCCATGTTTGAACCGTGAACTTCTACCTCAACATAGCTCAAGCCTCTCAGCCCAACTGAAATCGATGGCTGTTCTTTTGAAATGATTTCAGTATCCGAAATCAAAATGATGTCATTTTTTAGTTTCTCTTTGTTCTGAGGAACAAATTCGCCCAGACTGCTCGAACCGACTTCCTCTTCGCCTTCTATCATAAATTTGATGTTGCAAGGAAGCTCACCGGTTTTGTTCATCGCTTCAAAAGCTTTGATATGCATAAAAAACTGTCCCTTGTCATCGGCTGCGCCTCTAGCGAAAATGGCGCCTTCGGGATGTACGGCTGTTTTTTTGATAACCGGGTCAAAAGGGTCTGATTCCCAAAGTTCAATGGGGTCGGCAGGCTGAACATCATAATGGCCATAAACCAATACAGTGGGTTTTGAAGGGTCAATGATTTTTTCACCGTACACCACTGGGTATCCACTGGTTTCGCAAACTTCCACATTGTCTGCACCTGCGGCTTTCAGAAGTTCAGCCACCTTTTCTGCCGTGTTCAACACATCCTGATTGAATGCAGGGTCGGCACTGACCGACGGAAGCTTAAGCAATTCAAAAAGCTCATTCAAAAAACGCTCTTTATTTTGTTCGATATACTTTTGGGTCTCGTTCATTATTAATTATAGTTTTGTACAAAAGGCTAATTTATGAAATTCAGCCAAATTTTTAGGTTTTTTCTTTCGACTTTCCAAAAATCACTTATATTCGTTAAATAAATTCTGTACAGCCATGATTATTTATAGCGTTACTATCAGTGTAGATGATTCGATAGAAGAAGAATTTGTCAATTGGATGAGAAAAATTCACATTCCGGATGTGATGAATACCGGCCGTTTTATTTCTTGTCGATTCTCAAAACTTATTTCTCACAAAGAAGATGGAAGCGTTAGCTATTCAGCCCAGTACACTTGTCATTCTGCCTACGATTTGAATGATTATAAAATGAATTATGCAAAAGAACTGCAGAAAAAATCACTCGAAAAATTTGCTGACAGTATGCATGCATTTCGTACTGAACTAGAGGTGATTGAAGACTATTACTCGGTGCTTAGCTGAATCTGAAAACACAACGATTCTTCGGTTCCGCTCCAACGGAACAACAAATTCTTGTGTTAATTTTTTCTATAAATGATACTGTTCAAGCACTCAATTTTTCCAAAGCATATTGTATCATCAAGTCCACACTTTTGTGAGTGTCTTTGCTGAATGTCCCAGCCGCTCGGTTTGCGATGATACAGTTGATTGACAATGCTTCGTGTCCCATCATTGCAGACAGTCCGTATATGGCCGAAGTTTCCATTTCAAAATTTGTGATTTTTAAATCACCATAACTGAATCCAGCCAGGATTTCATTCATGTTTCCAGGTTTTGGCTCCAGCCTTAGGAATCTTCCTTGTGGACCATAAAAACCGATGGCAGTAGCGGTAATGCCACTGTCGGTTTGTGTGGATGCAAGCAAGTTGAGTAGTCTTTCTGAGCCTTTCACCACATAGGGTTTTGCTTTTTTATTGTCCCAACCAGAATATTTAATGAATGCATTTTCGATTTCGGTTGACATAAATTTTTCGGCACCCTTGTAATAATGAAGCAATCCGTCAAAACCCAAGCCGTGTGAACCCAGCACAAATGAATCCACGGGATTTTCTTTGTGGAGTGCGCCCGAAGTTCCCATCCGTACAAAACTGAGTTTTCTGAAATCGGGTTTTATTTCACCGCTTTTCAAATCGATATTGGCAAGTGCATCCAATTCGCTGAATACGATGTCGATATTGTCGGTTCCCATTCCGGTAGAAATGACTGTCATCCGCTTTCCGTTCAACGAACCTGTGTGGGTAACGATTTCTCTTTTTTGTGTCTTCAATTCAATTGAGTCAAAATATTTGGATACTTCCTTGACCCTGTCTGGATCGCCCACTGTAATGACCAGGTCGGCCAGATGTTCCGGTTTGATGTTACAGTGATAGATGCTTCCGTCTGGATTCAATATCAGTTCTGATGCTGCTTTGCTCATTGTTTAATTCAGTTTTGAAACCCAAAAGTACGGAATTTTATTTCTGTTTTTGAACAAATAGTCTTTTACCGCTTTCATAAATCAAATAACTCAAAAGGCCTCCCGTGAGCCCAAGGAGTGCTTCTCTGAGCAAAGGGAACCAATTCGGAAGAAAAGTTTCAAAAAAATGAGTCTGGTGCATGAAAATTCCTCCGGCAACCAGAATCAAAGCAAGGGTTCCTACCACGCCCATCGACCTGATGACCCACGGGAGTAGTTTTACCATTGTTCTTCCGATAGCCGCCAGAAATCCATGGTTTCCAGAAATTTTTATCAGTTTGAATCCTACATCGTCCATCCTTACAATCAGTGCGACAATTCCGTAAACGCCCACTGTGGCCAGTATGGAGATGATGGCAACGGTGGCAATCTGAACGGGCAGCGATGCTTCAAGTACAGTGCTTAGTGCAATGATGATAATTTCTATGGAAAGAATAAAGTCGGTAAATATGGCTGATTTAATTTTTGCTTTTTCGGAAGCATGCTGGTCTGTATTCTCTTTTGTTTTGGTTGTGCTTTCTTTTTTTTCATGGTCAAACAGATAAGCAAATATTTTTTCGACACCTTCATAGGCTAAGTAAAATCCGCCTAAAATCAGCACAATTTTAATCAATGTCGGAAGCAGTGTGTTGAGCGTTAGAACGACAGGAATAATGATGAGTTTGTTTAGAAAAGAGCCTTTGGTAATGGCAAGCAGTACAGGAATCTCTCTGGAAGATATGAATCCACTGGCTTTTTCGGCATTCACAGCCAAATCATCTCCGAGTATGCCTGCGGTTTTCTTTGTAGCCACTTTGGCAGCTACAGAGACATCATCCATCAGTGCTGCGATATCGTCCAAAACTGCAAATATTCCTGAGGCCATAACTTTAAATTTTTATTTTCTTTTGTACCTTGGGTTACCTTCTTCGTACAATTCAATGGGGAGTCCATCTGGGTCCTTGAAAAATGTAAACCGTTTTCCAGTAAAAGGGTCTATTCTGATAGGTTCTGTAGTGTAGCTGTGTGAGTTGATTCTATCGATTTCCGCATCAAGGTCGCTTACTTCAAATGCGATGTGTCTCAATCCACAAGCTTCGGGCTCAGTCAGTCTTTTGGGTGGGTCTGGGAATGAAAACAATTCAATGACATAATTGCCGTTCAATGACAAATCGAGTTTGTTTGAATTGCTGTCTTTTCTATAATTTTCACTGATGATTTCCAGTCCGAGTACTTCAGTATAAAACTTTTTTGAAACTTCGTAGTCCGAACAAATAATGGCGATATGGTGAACGGATTTAAGCATTTAGTTTGATAGGGTTCTTCTGTTAAGTTTAAATATAAAAATAAAAATCACCATGACCACCGAATAGCTCAATGGCCAGAGGATGATTTGTTCGTCAGTATTGAGAAAGTCTTTGTCCATTAACCAAAAAGTAAAAAACACACATGATACTGCAATGAGAGAGTTTATGGTTTTTATTTTCAGATTACTCCAATTGTCAGGTGCAAAGTTCAGGAACACTACTATTGCCAGCACCGCAGGAATTGAGAGAAGCAGACTTGTAGAAAGAACGACCGTATAAACATACCAGTAATCTTCACCTGGATTGCTGATGGCAAACGCAAGCATTGGTGCACAGACCATGCTCAGCAGCCAAACTTTGAGTATGTAAATTAGTATTTTCATTTTTTGATGCCTTCTAATTTAAAAATAAAAGCGTATTCAAAAGCGGTTTCTTTGAGTGATTCAAATCTGCCGGAGGCACCGCCATGTCCGGTTTTCATGTCAGTCTTCAACAAAAGAAGTCGGTTGCCGGTTTTCATTTCTCTTAGTTTTGCCACCCATTTGGCGGGTTCCCAGTATTGAACTTGTGAATCGTGTAAACCTGTTGTTACGAGCAAGTTTGGGTATTCTTTTCTCTCGATGTTGTCATAGGGCGAATAAGATTTTATGTATTCATAAAATTCTTTTTCATTGGGGTTTCCCCATTCGTCATATTCACCGGTGGTAAGTGGAATGCTGTCGTCCAGCATGGTGGTCAGCACATCCACGAATGGAACCTGTGCAACGATGCCGTTGTATAGTCCTGGAGATTGATTCATAACTGCACCCATCAGAAGTCCTCCAGCCGAACCACCCATTGCGTACAGATGTTTGGGGGAAGTGTATTGATTTTCAATCAGATAATTAGAAACATCTACAAAATCGTTGAACGAATTTTTTTTGTTCATTAATTTTCCATCTTCATACCATTGTCTGCCGAGTTCCTGACCGCCACGAACATGTGCAATGGCATAAATAAAACCTCTGTTGAGCAAGCTGAGTCTTGCCACACTAAAAAATACATCCATGTTATATCCGTAGGAACCATATCCATACTGCAGTAGAGGCGTGTCTGCACTAATTTTCAGGTCTTTTCTGTGGACGAGCGAAACAGGAATTTTTGTGCCATCTCTTGCGTTGACCCAAATTCTTTGGGTGACATAATCGTGTTTGTCAAAATCTCCCAGAATGCTTTGTTCTTTTTTGATTTCAGAAGTTTTGTCTCGCATATTGAAATCGATGACAGAATTCGGTGTGGTCAATGAAGTGTATCCGTATCTGAGCGTTTCTGTATCAAAATCGGGATTTCTGTGAATATATGCAGAATAAACCTCTTCTCTGAAGGGCAGATAATAATCGTTTTTACCATCCCAACTTTTGATGTTGATTCGTGTCAGAGCTTCGGTTCTTTCCTCCAGCACCAAATAGCGATTAAAAATTTCAAAATTCTCAATCAGCACATCTGGGCGGTGTTCAATGACATCGGTCCAGTATTCTTTTTCGGATTTGTCCACAGGCGTTTTAACCAGTTTAAAATTGGTTGCTCCGCCATGGTTGGTGAGTATGTAGAAATCGTCTCCGTAATGTTCTACGCTGTATTCCAGTTTTTTCTCTCTCGGCTGAATGATTTTCCATTCCGCATTGGGTGTAGAAGCGTGAATGAACCGGTATTCATCGCTGAGCGTACTGCTGCTGCCGATGATGATGAATTTTTTTGATTTGGTTTTATACACAAAGGTATTGAAAGTTTCATCCCGCTCTTCAAACACCAGTTCATCATCGCTTTGTGGATTTCCCAGAGTGTGTTTCCAAATCTGAAAGGCGCGTAGGGTTCCGTCTTTTCGGGTGTAAAAAAGGCTTTGGTTGTCCGCGGCCCAAACGGATTGACCGGTGGTGTTTATGAGTTTATCGCTCAGAATCTTGCCGGTATTTAGTTCTTTTACCTGAATGGTGTATATTCTTCGGCTGAGGGTGTCAACTCCAAAGGCTGCCAGCTGATTATTTTCGCTTACATTGATTCCAATCAGATTGAAAAATCTATGACCTTTGGCCATTTCATTTACATTGAACATTACCTGTTCTTCAGAATCAAGGCTTCCCTTTTTTCTTGAATGAATAGGGTATTCGTAGTCCTTTTCATAACGGCTGATGTACCAGTAACCATTGTAGTTGTATGGAACGGATTCATCGTCTTCTTTGATTTTTGATCTGATTTCCCAAAACAGTTTCTGCTGGAACTCCTCTGTGTCTTTCATCATCACAGCGGTGTATTTATTTTCAGCAGTTAGATATTCAATTACTTCCGGGTTTTCTCTTTCTCTGAGCCAATAATAATTGTCTATCCTCAGATCACCTAATGCAGTATGATTGTGTTCAATTTTTTTTGCTTTGGGTGCTTTCATTTGCTGAGAATTTACGACTACAAAAGTACTCAATACGGAAAGTAGGGTTGTACTGAGAATTTTCATGGTCGTTTCGTCTTAATTTACTTTCTTAAATTCGATTGTGTTGGTACGGCCTCTTTCAATGAAGTCGATGACCAGGCTGTCGTTTTCATAAAACCCTGTGGTGGAGTATTTTTCTTTTTCTCCAACGACAGTTACCTGATAAACTCCATTTCTGGAGGAAGGCAATAGTTGCGCAATCAGACCGGAATCACTTTTGTTAAAAAGAAGTAAAGAACCGTTCTTCAATTCAGTGAGAATGACATGCCAATCTCCGCTACTGAATTCTTTACCCAATTCTGTCAAACTGTTTTCGGAAACATTTCCTTGAGGTTGAATTTCCAGATGATTTGTCGCTAAGGTATTTGTTTCATTTTCAGGAGAATCAATGGCGATTTTCAACAATGCTTCAACATCCGGATTGTGTGCACCGGCCTGCTTCATGGCTATCCTCAGAGCTTCCTGATATCCTCTGTGGTATTCCTTGATTTTTGAATCTCCTTCGTATGAACCGACTACATTTCCATTGCAGTCAGTGAATTTCAGCACGAGAGCATTTTTCAGAAATTTTTTGACTTTGGTGATGTCTGCTTTCAGAACCGAACAGGGATAATCCTGTGCTTGCTGTGGCCAACTGCTGCGGTCTTCATTCAGCACTGAATAATTATTTTTTCGTAGCAATTGTTTGAGATAAAAATTCAATTGGTATTGATTGTCATTGAAACCACTCAATTGTTCGGGAACTTGTATGTATTTGTAGTCTTTTGTTTGCTGGGCATGTCCATATGTAAACATAAGCGTCAGAATGAAAAAGAAGGCGTATTTCATGCTTGAGAATTTAGCTCCAAAAATACATAAATTAAATCACAGAAATTTAAAAATGAAAACTTTGTTGGAAGTAATTTGTCTGATTCGAAGTGAAATTCAGCGTTCTCTGTTTTTTGAAAAACCGATACAAGCCATACCTGTCGAAATAATCAGAACCGAAATACAGCCTTTTATAAATAAATCTGCTGGAATGAACCACACAATAAGTCCGGCCAAAAGAACGAGGATGACTTGTTTGGGACTGAATTTATAGAGTTCCATGATATTTTTGATAAGCGCATACAAAAGGCCAATGCCCAGTCCCGTCATTGCGATGATTCCGAAGATGATTAAATAACTCATAAACTGCGTTCAAAGATATAAAAATTATGAGTGTATTCTACAGTGATTTTGCTTCTACAAAAACTCTTTTCTTTTATTTTGAATCGTGACATTTTCAGTGTAATTTTACCCGTCTAAAATCATAAATAATGAAGTTTTTTATTGATACCGCCAATCTGGATGAAATTCGTGAAGCACAGGATTTGGGAGTTCTGGATGGAGTTACCACCAATCCCTCGCTGATGGCCAAAGAGGGAATCACCGGAAAGGACAATATTCTGAACCACTATCTCGAGATTTGTAAAATCGTGGACGGTGATGTCAGTGCCGAAGTGATTTCTACCGATTTTGAGAACATGGTCAGGGAAGGAGAGGAATTGGCAAAGCTTGATGATAAAATCACAGTAAAGTTGCCGATAATAAAGGACGGCATCAAAGCTTGTAAGTATTTTTCATCGATGGGCATCAAAACCAATGTAACCCTGGTTTTTTCTCCCGGTCAGGCATTGCTTGCAGCCAAAGCGGGTGCGACCTATGTTTCTCCTTTTTTGGGACGGCTGGATGATATTTCGACCGACGGGCTGAATATGTTGTCAGAAATCAGGACCATTTATGACAACTATCTTTTTGAAACTGAGATTCTTGCAGCTTCAATCCGCAGTCCGATGCATATCATCAACTGTGCAAAGATTGGTGCAGATGTGATTACTTCTCCTTTGTCTTCCATCATGAGTTTGCTCGCTCATCCGCTGACAGATTCGGGATTGGAAAAATTTATTTTAGACTATAAAAAGGGAAACCAATAAACTTGGTTTTTTCAGATTCAGCTTGACTGATTGTTATTTTTTATCCTGCAGACCGAAGACCTCTTTCAACAAGGGAGTGGTTCTCAGTCCAATGTTGTTTCTGATGCCTTCCTCTTTTTGAGCCACCATTTTGAAAACGCCGTTGATGGTTTGTTGAGTCACATAAGCATTCAAGTCTGTGGTGACATTTTTGCCGGTAAAATTATTGTATTGTGTAATGATTTTTTCCCAAATATCATCCGCACCGACTTTCCCAAGCGAATTTCTGACTTTTGGCTGAAATGCAGTGAAAAGTTGATTAGAAGTTCTGTTTTGCAGATACTGCGTTGCGGCATTGTTTCCACCAAGCAGAATCCCTTTTGCATCGTTGAATGTCATCGTGACAATGGCATCCTTAAAAATGGGAGCTGCTTCCGTTACTGCATCTTCTGCTGCGCGGTTCAATAATTTCAAGCCCTCATCGGCCAGACTTCCCAATCCAATGTTTCTCAATGTATTGTCCACAACTTGGAGCTCTTCTGGCAAAAGAATTTTGGTCAAGCTGTTCTTAAAAAAACCATCGGTTTTGCCCAGTTTTTCAACTCCATCCTGAACGCCGAACTCTAATGCTTGCTTGAGTCCTTGTGATATTCTTAAACCAGAAACGCCTCCGATTCCTTCTCCGGTTTCGGTCGGGAAATGCGAAGCGATTTGTTGCATTTCATCACAACTACTGAAAGTAAAGCAGCTTATGATTAGGAAAATAAAAATCTTTCTCATAATTTTTTTATTTAATGAATTATAAAATTATCAATTATTTCTGACATTAATGTGGCCAGAAATTTTGTGTGTTTCGTTCAAACTCAGAATGTACCAGTATGTTCCTGATGGTACGGGATTGCCCATGTATCGTCCGTCCCAGAGAATTTCAGCGGAATTGATTTTTCGGTTGACAAATATTTTTCCGTAACGGTCAAAGATTTGAATGTTTGCGTCCGGGAATTGTGACATTCCTCTGACGGTCCATTGGTCGTTGATTCCGTCTCCATTGGGTGAAATGAAATTTGGAACAATGAAAAAAGTAAAATCAAATTTTTCACTGTAACAGCCCGTGTAGTCTCTGACAAAAAATTCGTAATCATTTGGCTGCAGTCCATAAAATACCGGAGAACTCTGCCACAAAATCCCATTGAGTGAATATTCGTAGTTTCCTGATGGCGAAACCTGAACAGTAACCGATTGATCAGCATTAATAACCACATTTGTTATTTCTGGCGAGCCACCGTTGACCGTTTCAAATGGAAGGATGAAAATACATCCGTTCGAATCGCTTACCGTAACTGAATAATTGCCCGGCTGGCTAATGGTAACTTCATGCGTGTCAATGGGTTGGTTCAAATCTTCTCCTGATAGACCGCTCCACTGATAACTCACAAAAACATCGGGCACACTCAGCACGGCCGCAGTTCCTTTGCAGAATACCAACTGATTCTCGTATTGCACATTGGCTTCCGGAATATTCAGTTCGAGTTCCGTAATTCCATAACAATCTTCAGTTCCCATGTCCACCTTCGCATAAATGATTTTGCTTTCAGACAATGTGATGAATTGTGGCAAAGGATTTTGATTGTTATGTAAATCTTCCAGGTCATTGAAAAACCTGATGTTCACCAGTGGATTGGGATTGATGCTGAGGATGGCTTCATTCAGATCAAACTCTGCGGTTCCAGATTCAGTATTGCGGCATTCGGTCAGGCTGCTTTCATTGGCTTCGGGTGCAATGTTGATAATGATGTGAACCGGAATAATGTAGGTTGTATTATTTGTGGATTCATGTACTCTTATGTAAATATAATCATCCTGATAGGCTGTCTGGTTAGTGAAAGGATCTTCCAGCGGATTGTTGCCGTTTTCTGCATCCTGTAGATTTTGGTGATAACTGATTTGAATATTAAGTGCTTCATGGTAACCGGCCGCACCCCACCACTGATTGGCATTGCTGCCTTCGGGACGGTATTTGACCACTGTTCTTTCCATGTTTTCGAGATTGATTTCATAAAGAAAATCAACTGTATTTCCGTACAATCTTCCGTACTCTGCTGCTAAGCCAAAAGTTCCGGTTTCAATTGCCCCCATGTCCTGATGGCTGACATAAGCATTGTTTTGACCAAGTGTTACTTTTAGTAAATGGTCTTTCCCGTCGTTCATGGTCCATGCCACATACATATAATCACCAATCTGTACAAAATCACCACTTGCGTTGCCGCTGCCGAAATCATGCCATAGATAAAAATTGCCAATGTCATCCGGGTCGGAACGATGAACTTTACTTGTCCATCCACCTTCATATAGATGGTCCAGATGGTCAAACGAGAGAGCGAGAACTGTCTGACCATTGGCGTGCACTTGCCCTATGGTTTGATAAACACAGTTTTCTGGATTTACTTTTTGTAGTAGGCCGTTTTTTCTGGTGATGAAAATTTCCTTTTGACTGTTGAATGCAATGTCGTAATAACCGCCTGCTCCGTCTGAGTCTCCACACACAGGTACTACTTGAGGGTTTCCATACAAATCAACGATTTTTTCAATTCCTCTGTGGGCTTTGGTTACATATATTTCAGGTGATTCGTTGAACTCAGAGAGCACTTCGAGTGCAAAGTTCTGAAGTTCGCTGAATGGAATGTTCACAAAGCCATCGCCATCGTAATCGCAGGCAGAATATTCTTTGGGAGGTGTTATAATCTGTCCGGTACAAATTTTAATAAAACTGAACATCAAATAAAAGAAAACAAGCCTCTTCAATGTCTTTATTTTGTGTGCAAATTTCGTAAAAATTATACGGACGGTCTTTAGAAAAAACAAAAAACCTACTGTGAAACAAGTGGTTTATAAAAAATTTAACATTATGATTTATGTGAGACCGAATTTGGTTTTGATTTTGTCTGCCAAATCGAGTTTTTCCCAAGTGAAGAATTCAATATCTCTCAGTGTAAACTCATTCTTGCTTCCTTTGTTGAAAGTTTTGTCAGCTACGAAGGGTTCTCTTCCCATATGGCCATATGAAGCGGTTTCTTGATAAATCGGGTTTCTCAATTTTAAATATTGTTCAATGGCAAAGGGTCTCAAATCAAACAATTCTTTGATTTTTTCAGCGATTTCGCCATCGTTCAGATCCACATTTTTTCTGTTGTATGTATTCACATAAACGCCCGTAGGTTCGGCTTCTCCGATTGCATAAGAGAGCTGAATCAGAATTTCATCAGCCACGCCGGCAGCCACCATGTTTTTTGCAATGTACCTTGCAGCATAGGCGGCACTTCTGTCCACTTTTGAAGGATCTTTTCCGCTAAACGCTCCACCACCGTGTGCACCTTTTCCGCCGTATGTGTCCACAATGATTTTTCGGCCGGTCAGACCGGTGTCACCGTGTGGTCCGCCGATGACGAATTTACCGGTTGGATTGATGAAGTATTTGATGTCATCATTGAAGAGTTTTCTAATATCGTTGGATTGTTTTTCGATAACTTTTGGAATAAGTATCTCCTTGATGTCCTTTTCAATTGTTTTGAGCATTTCTTGATCATTCCCAAAGTTGTCATGTTGGGTAGAAACGACTATGCTCACAATTCTGATGGGTTTGTGTTCGTCAGAGTATTCAATTGTTACCTGAGATTTGGCGTCGGGTCTCAGATAGATCATTTTTTTCTTTTCCTTTCTGATTTGCGCCAGTTCTTTCATGATGGAATGTGCAAGATCAAGGGCGAGTGGCATATAGTGTTCTGTTTCATTGGTGGCGTAGCCAAACATGATTCCTTGGTCTCCGGCTCCTTGCAGTTGGGCTTTGGTTTCAAAAGTCATTTCTGTAGTAGCCCTGTCCACACCCTGATTGATGTCGGGTGATTGTTCATGGATGGCTGTCAGCACGCCGCATGAGTTGCCGTCAAACATATATTCACTTTTATTGTAACCGATTTGATTAATGACTTCTCTGGCGATATTTTGTAAATCGAGGTATGCGGATGATTTGACCTCACCGGCCAATATGACTTGTCCGGTGGTTACCAAGGTTTCGCAAGCTACTTTTGATTCTGGATCTGAGGCGAGAAAATGATCTACGAGTGCATCGGAAATCTGGTCAGCAATTTTGTCAGGATGTCCTTCAGAAACCGATTCAGAAGTAAAAAAATAAGACATAATGAAACTTTTATTCGGAATTAAAAGGAGTGTGAGATTACTGTTTTAGCAATTTTTTAATGAGGCTGAAATCAGACAAATCCTTCCTCTCCGGGTTTGTGGTGCAAAAGTAAGGAGTTTTGAACAATAAGAAAATGAAATGTCGAAATATTTTGGTTTACAAGACACCGAGTTTTTTCATGCAGGCCTTCATTTTGTCATAGGTTCTTTCAATATTATCGTCCAACCCAATCGAGAATCTGATTAGGCCTTCCGACAATCCCATTTCTTTTTGTTCATCGATTGGTATTTCGCTGGAAGTGGAAGTGCCGGGTGCGCTGAACAGGGTTTTATAGAAACCGAGGCTGACAGCCAGATACCCGAGATTTTCATTTTGCATCATTTCCATCAAGGCATTTGCTTTTTCGAGTGAACCAGCATTCACGGTCATCATGCCACCAAATCCGTATGGGTGATTGTGAATTTTTTTCATCAGTTCATGCTGCGGATGGCTCTCCAGTCCGGGATAAACCACTTTCAGCCCATCTCTTTCGAATGCTTCGGCCAGAAACAGTGCATTCATGCTGTGTTGTTTCATTCTGATGTGTAGTGTTCTCAGGTTTTTCAATATGCTTGCGGCTCTCAGACTGTCCATGGTTGGGCCGAGTAACATACAGGCTCCATCGTTAACATTTCTGAGTTGATCTATGAATTCTTGACTGCCACAAATGACACCACCCACAGTGTCGCTACTGCCGTTGATGAATTTTGTGAGACTGTGGATGCAGATGTCTGCGCCCAGATTTACAGGTGTGATAACCATGGGCGAGAAAGTATTGTCTATCACAAGTCTGATGTTGTGCCTGCGTGCAATTTCAGATAATCCTTCGATGTCTGAAACTTCCAGCAGTGGATTGCTGATGGATTCGCAATACAATACTTTTGTGGACGGTGTTATGGCAGCTTCTACTTTTTCGAGCTTGGTGATGTCAACAAAATGAGTTTTAATATTCAAACCGGACAAGAAATTCTTCATGAATGCATAAGTTCCTCCGTAAACGGTACGGCTCGATACGATTTCATCGCCGCTTCTGCAAATTTGCAACAAAACAGAGGTGATGGCACCCATACCTGAAGCCGTGACATTCGCTGCGGCAGTGTTTTCAAGTGCGGCAAGTGCTTGTCCAAGATACAGATTGCTGGGCGTGCTGTGTCTGGAATATAAATAACAGCCTTCTGTGTTGCCTTCAAAGGTATCAAACATGGTTTTGGCCGATAGAAATGTATAAGTTGAAGAATCGGTGATGGACGGATTTACTCCACCGAATTCTCCAAAATATTGTAAGTCCTGAATTTTATCTGCTGGATTGAATTTTTTCATTTTATATTAATTTACTTTGGCTAAGTAAGGGTAATTATTAATATTAATCAATATTTATTTGATTAAATAGGATATTAATCTAAAATAAACTCATCTGCCTGTTAAATATTCTATATTTTATAAATATATTTACATATTACTTAAAAGTATTCATCATGAAATTAGATCAAAATGATTTTAAGCTTTTGAATTTGTTGCAACAAGATTCCAAATTGACTCACAAACAATTATCGCTGGAGTTGGACTTGTCTTCAACAGCTGTCTTTGAGCGGATTAAGAAAATGGAAAGGGGAGGAATCATCAAGGGATACCGGGCGATAGTTGACCGAAAACTGCTCGGTCGTGAACTGATGGTTTATACTCATGTGAAGTTGGAGCGGCACTCAAAAAAAAATATCATTGACTTTGAATCCCGTATAACTGGTTTTAATGAAGTCCACGAATGTTATCATGTGAGTGGTGACTCGGATTATATTCTAAAGATGACTTTTGTTGATATGGCAGAATACCGCGATTTCATTGTTTCAAAGCTGACAAGTATTCCCAGTATTGGTAGTACTTACAGTATTTTTATCATTAAAGAATTAAAAAACGCAACTTCATACAAATTTGATAACATTTAGCACTTTTTGGTAAAAGAAAAGGGGAATTTTCCCCTATGTTAGAATAAATCATTCACTTATATTTGCAGGCATAACAAATTAACATCAATAAAATTATGGAAGAAACTAACACACCTACCGGACTGATTTCAGTTTCTGCAGCGAAGCAGATGGAAGACTACTACAAACAGGAATTTTATAACAACATCAATCCGATTATGGGGAAAAAGTACCCCGGATACAACGGAGCGATGAGGTCAATATGGTTTGACCTTGCAAATCTTAAAAAATACATCAAACATGTTGAGGATTATGCCGCAACCAAAGGTCATACAGGTCTTGGCTTTAGAATATATCTCGGCGCTGAGGACAAATTGGGTCAGGACGGACTTGTAGCTCCAAGACAAACTGTGTTTTTTGTCCCCACATGCAGAATCAATTCTCCAACTACTTTCAAAAACGAAAATATTACGGGTGTCGAAAGATTGGATTTTGGTGAGGGTAACATACCGGATTCATTAAGCTCGGATACGGGAACACCGTAAAAGCAAGCAATGTCAGAGAATAGTTAAGTTAAGTAAAGTATGGATTTGTCATATCTGCTATCAAAATCATTTTTGATAATTCAGCTCTTGTCATGCGTTGCAGCAATTTTTTATTGGAAAAATTATAAAAACACACATTTATGGATTTTTCTTCCGCTGTTGTTGTACACAGCTATTAATGAAGTGTCGATACAGGTTTTAATGAAATTTGATGTAATTACCAGCCCCAGAATATTCTATAATGTTTATTCTGTCATTTCATTTTTGGCATACCTGTATTGGTTTGATAAAATACTGAATTTAAAATATTGGAAATGGATTGTACTTGTGGTCTTTTTGACTGCAACAACTTATGATTTATTTCAGGTTCAGCAAGTAAAACAGCTTTTCAAAGTTGGCCTGATTACCCAGGCAATCGCTATATTGTCTTTTTCGGTTGCTTATTTTTCAAGACTCTTGAATGAAGATCGGGTGATTCATTATTGGAAGATTCCTGAATTTTGGTTCATCCTTGGACTGCTTACATTTTATATCGGTTTTACACCTCTGTTGCTGATGACCGGATTAGAACTTGGGATAAACAGAGTTTATGCGATTTCAATAAATATATTAAATTTGATTCTTTATGGTTGTTACATCATAGGATTCTATGTTACAGCAAAATGAAGAAATATTATTTGTTATTTTCGGAATCATGGTGCTCGTGCCGATTTCGATGGTGATTTTATTTCTTGTATTTAACAAACGAAAAAACAAACTCTTGAGAGAACAGACCGAAGCCAAGAGAAGGTTCGAAAAAGAAATTGCTGAAACGCAAGTTGAAATCAGAGAGGAAACACTCAGAAACATTAGCTGGGAGCTGCATGACAATATTGGCCAGCTAATTACTTTGGCCAAAGTCTATTTGCAGAATTCTGACAATGATCCTGGGAAAATCAACGAATCGATGGAAATCATCGGCAATGCTCTCAATGAAGTCAGAGCATTGTCGAGATCCATTAATCCCGAAAGTGTCAGAAACATGGGGCTGATTGAAGCCATCAACAACGAAATGGAACGATTCAAAAGAATGAATTTTATCAAAACCGATTTTCAAATCAAAGGAGAACCACTTCAAATCCCTAATAAAGAGGAAATCATTGTGTTTAGAATTATTCAAGAATTTTTCTCAAATACAATCAAACACTCTAGGGCAACTGAAATGGACATTGAATTTTTATATGATAAAGATACTTTGTATATTTCATGCAGAGACAACGGGATAGGTTTCAACCATGAAAAAGAATTTGAAGGAATCGGTCTCAAAAACATGAAAAACAGAGCAAAATTAATCAATGCCAAACTCGAAATCGCCTCAAAAGCAGGCAAAGGAACCGAATTATATATTAAAAAGAAAATCAAATGAAGCACAAAGTAACAATCGTAGATGATCACACACTACTGTCACAGGCTATAGGAAATCTTGTGGATGGATTTGATGATTTTGAAACCAATGGTATTTTTGGAAATGGACTGGATGTACTCAATGCTTTGAAAAGTGGTAAAATTAATCCCGAAATTATTCTGATGGATGTGAAAATGCCCGTTATGAACGGTGTTGAAACCACAAGGTTGATTACCAAAGAATTTCCTAAAATCTATGTGCTGGCATTGTCAGTTGAGGAAGAAGAAAGAACCATCATAGAAATGATTAAAGCAGGAGCAAAAGGTTATTTAAGCAAAGACATTAGAAAAGAACTGCTCTACATGGCTTTGACTGAAACGCTCAGAGAAGGCTTTTTTCACACACAAAATGTAACCGAAGCATTGATTGAGAACCTGAAAAATAAAGAAAGTGTGGAAGAACTGAAGGAAAGAGAACTCGAATTTATCCAGCTTGCTTGTACCGATATGACCTACAAAGAAATTGCCAAAGAAATGAACTGCAGCCCCAAAACGGTGGATAATTACAGAGAAGCTGTGTTTTCTAAACTAAATGCAAAAAATAGAATAGGACTTGTATTGTTTGCAATCAAACACGGAATTTATGAGTTGGAGTAATTTCAATAGATGAAAAATTAAAAACCGCTGAATTCATTTATAATTAAGCGGTTTTTTTTATTTACTTTTCAAAATCCCAAGCCAATTACAGCGTTCCTCTTTTTTCCTGCTCTCTTTCGATGGATTCAAACAATGCTTTGAAATTTCCAGCACCAAATCCTTTGGCACCCATTCTCTGGATGACTTCATAAAATAGAGTAGGCCGGTCTTCTACCGGCTTGGTGAAAATCTGAAGCAGATACCCTTCTTCGTCTGCGTCAATCATGATTCCCAATTCATGGAGTTTGTCCAAATCTTCTCGGAAATTCGGCAGGTGTTTGCCCAATCGTTTGGGGACATCATCGTAATATGTCTGTGGCGGCTGCGACAAAAATTCTACGCCTCTCTTTTTCATTTCAGACACCGTTTTGATGATGTCATCGGTGGCAACAGCCAAATGCTGAACGCCCTCACCTTCGTAGAAATCAAGGTATTCCTCAATTTGTGAGCGCTTGTTACCTTCGGCAGGTTCATTGATCGGGAATTTGATTCTCCCGTTTCCGTTGGCCATAACTTTTGACATCAATGCCGAATACTCTGTGTGAATCTGGGTGTCGTCGAAGGAAAGGAAATTTACAAATCCCATCACATCTTCAAACCATTTCACCCAAACATTCATCTGATTCCAACCTACATTTCCTACCATATGGTCGATGAATTTCAACCCAACCGGCTCAGGGTTGTAATCAGATTCCCATTTTTCGTATCCCGGCATGAACACGCCGTTGTAATTTCTTCTTTCTGTAAAAACAAATACAGTTTCGCCATACCCGTAAATACCGGATTGCACGACTTCCCCGGATTCATCCGTTTTGACCGTGGGTTCCATATATGCTTTTGCACCTCTTTTGGTCGTTTCCTCAAATGATTTGCGCGCATCTTCCACCCAAAGTGCTATCACCTTCACGCCGTCGCCATGTTTTTTCACATGTTCACCAATGGGCGAAGCAGAATTCAGCGCAGTGGTCAGCACCAATTTGATTTTGTCCTGTATGACCACATAAGAAGCACGATCTTTCAAACCGGTTTCCAAACCTGCATAAGCATACGACTGAAAACCAAATGCGGTTTTATAATAATGCGCTGCCTGTTTGGCATTTCCTACATAAAATTCCACATAATCCGTACCCAATATGGGCAAAAAATCTTGCGCGCCTTCAAATATTTTTTCAAGCCCGTATTCAACGCTTTTTAATCCTTCTGACATATCTATTTGTGTTTTTTGTTGTTAATGATTTATTGTTTCACTCTGCAATTAATTGATTTATAATTGATTGAATTAACTACAAACTGAGCGTGTAGTTCTGAGAATTACCAATAAAATCCTTCGAATTCGCATCGCTTTCAAAGATACAAAACAAAATTAATTTGCCCGAAGACTTATTTCATAAAATGTCCGGGAAAAGCTTTTTCCGCTTTCATTCCAAAGACATTCAAGTAAATCCATGATTTCAAAAAACCAAAACCATAACTGATGAATTGAATAATGGTAGTTCCAATTGACAAGAAACCGATTTTAAGTTTTTGATTTTCAATCACTGAAAATATAAAAATCAAGATAAAATAAACCATATATCCAAAAGCAGGAATCAATAATAAAATTTTGTTGTATCCAAAAAAATAAAGTGCAATACAAACCAAGGCAAGCATGAACCCCAAGCCGAAAATGGTTGGTAACCAAAAAGTTATATTCTTGTACTTCGGATGTCTTTGGTTCAATATCGGTCTTGCCACCCCGAACTGATACACTTGTTTGGAAAATTTTCTCAACGAAGTTCTTCTTTTGTGATAAACAAAGGCTTCCTTTATCAATTGTGTCTCCAATCCATTGTCCCACAAGTTTATACTCAAATCCGGGTCTTCACCAAATCGCAAGTTTCCAAAACCACCGGTCTTCTCGAATGCCTTTTTTGAAATTCCCATATTGAAGCTCCTTGGTTGGAACTTCCCTGTCTTCTCGCTTTTTCCTCGAATTCCTCCGGTGGTCAGAAAAGAAGTCATGGAAAATGAAATTGCCTTTTGCAAATCCGTAAAGTTCTCGTCAGCAGCATCAGGTCCGCCGAAGGCATCGGTATAATTTTCTTCCAATTTTTTTCGGATTGTTTCAATGTAATTTGGAGGTGCGATGGTATCCGAATCCAGAAAAATAAAATAATCGCCAATCGCTTTTTGCATCCCAAAGTTTCTCGATTTTGCAGGTCCGGAATTCTCTTTTCGGAAATATTGAATGTTTAATTTAAATCGAAATTTTTCAACGACCTGGGCCAACGAATCCGGCGAACCATCATCCACCACGACTACCTCAAAATCCGAATCTGATTGTATAGCAAGACTTTGGAGAAGTTCGGTCAATTCATCTTTTCGTTGAAAAACCGCAATGATGATGGAAAATTCTAAATTCAATTTTATTAATATTTTGTAAACCTCTACAACCACATACCCAAGAGGTTTGAATTATATTTTGCCCTGAAAAATAAGCAAATCTAATTCAATTTTCTTTTTCGCTCTCGTTTTTCTATATAATCCCAAACCGCTTTTTTGGTGGTCAGCCAGTCTCGACTTTCTTTAAACGCATCAATTTTCCCTCTTCTGGCTAATAAACTCAGGTATTCTTGACTGTATGGAATTCTTTCGTCTTCTGCAATTTTTCCAATGGTATCGTATTGTTCGTAAGTATTGTTCAGAGCACCCAAATATATGTTCAGACTTCGTTCCAAGGACTGAAGAACCAACAAAACCAATTTGGAGCAATCTCCTTTGTTGGCCTGATTGAGCGCATCATAATATTTTTTTCGATCATTTTTCAATATGATGGCCGGCGGATAACCCGCTCTCATCAACAGAAGGTTGAATAGCAAGCGGACTGTTCTGCCATTGCCGTCAAAAAACGGGTGAATCCACACAAATCTGTGATGAAACAGAGTAGAAGCTATAACGATGTCCAAATCACATGAATTGACCCAGTCGATTAATTCAGTGATATACTCGCTGACTCTCAATGCGTTTGGCGGAACAAAGTTGGCACCTGAAATCCTGACCCCAGAAGTTCTGTAACGCCCTGCAATTTCTTTCTCTATGTTGTTCAAAACCAGTTCATGAACATTTAGAATATCTTTTTCCGTCAAATCTGATTCTATGGACGCCAGCTCTGTGATGTAGTCAATGGCTTCCTGATGATTGATGGCCTCAAAATGCTCTTTCAATGATTTTCCTTTTACGGTCATTCCTTCTTCTATGACCATTTTGGTTTCATTCAGGCTGAGTGTGTTGCCTTCAATGCTGTTTGAATTGTAGGTCCATTCAAGCATCAGACTTTCTTTGATGCTTTTCAATGCATAAGTCGGGATAGGGCGCAATTCGTCTAATTCAGTTTTTTTTTGCCGAATTCGTTCGAGTTGATTTTCAAGCCCTTCAAAATAATATGTTGTTTCATGCCATTTCACCCCACAAATATACAATTTATTTATTAATATCGGATAACAATAAAATATATTTATCCGATATTAGTGTAAATGTATATAAAGCAGTTGGGATTGTTTTCTTATTGATGATATTATTCTTTCAGGCTGATATTCAATTCCTCCAACTGCGATGGGTCAATGGGCGAGGGGGCATCAATCATCACATCCCTTCCTGAATTATTTTTCGGAAATGCAATATAATCTCGGATGGTTTCGCTGCCGTCCAGAATGGAAACCAAACGGTCAAAGCCAAATGCCAAACCACCATGTGGAGGAGCACCGTATTGAAAAGCATTCATCAAAAATCCAAATTGCTCCTGTGCCTGTTCTTTGGTAAAACCAAGCAGTTCAAACATCTGAGACTGAAGTTTCTGGTCGTGAATCCGTATGGAACCACCACCGATTTCATTTCCATTCAGCACCAAATCATAAGCATTGGCTCTGACTTCGCCGGGATTGGTTTTCAGTTTTGAAATATCTTCCGGTTTGGGCGAAGTAAACGGATGATGCATGGCAAACCATCTATTTTCATCTTCATCCCATTCCAAAAGTGGGAAATCCACCACCCAAAGCGGTGCGAATTCTTTTGGATTTCTCAAATTCAATCTTTCTGCAAGCTCCATTCTCAGCGCGCTGAGTTGTTTTCTGACATCGTTGGCATCACCGGCCATGATGAGCATCAAATCATTTTTTTGTGCATTCATTCTTTGGGCAATACCGGCCAAATCCTCTTGAGAATAAAATTTATCGGCAGATGATTTAAAACTTCCGTCTTCATTCACCCGAACCCAAACGAAACCTCGTGCCCCAATTTGCGGTCGCTGAATCCATTCCAACAAACGGTCGATGTCTTTTCTGGAATATGAATTCAAGCTTGGCGCAGCGATTCCTACTATCAATTCTTCTTTGTCAAAAATCTCGAATCCTTTTCCTTTGGCCAAATCATTGAGTTCGTGAAACTCCATTCCGAATCGGATATCGGGTTTGTCGTTTCCGTATTTTTTCATTGCTTCGGCATAAGTCATTCTTGGGAATTTATCTATCTCAATATTGTGAATATTTTTGAGCAAATGTTTCATCAGTCCTTCAAAAACATTCAAGACATCTTCTTGTTCGACAAAAGCCATTTCGCAGTCGATTTGGGTAAATTCGGGTTGTCGGTCGGCTCTTAAATCCTCGTCTCTGAAGCATTTTACAATTTGAAAATACTTATCCATTCCGCCCACCATCAGCAATTGTTTAAAGGTTTGCGGTGATTGTGGCAAAGCATAAAATTCACCCGGATTCATTCTGGATGGAACCACAAAATCTCTGGCTCCTTCAGGAGTAGATTTGATCAGAACAGGGGTTTCAATTTCGAGAAAATCCAAATCAGATAAATATTTTCTGACTTCCTGCGCGATTTTGTGCCTGAAAATCAACTTGTTTTTGACCGGACTCCTTCTGATGTCTAAATATCGGAACTGCATTCTCAACTCTTCTCCGCCATCGGTTTGGTCCTCAATGGTAAACGGAGGCGTTTTTGATTCGTTGAGTATTTCAATGTCTTGGACGAGAATTTCTATTTCTCCTGTGGGTATATTTTTGTTTTTGGATTCTCTTTCGATTACGGTGCCTGTGGCCTTAATCACAAATTCTCTTCCTAATTTTGAAGCTTTATCCATCAAAGCCTTGTCGCTACGCTTTTCATCCAAAATCAACTGAGTGACTCCGTAGCGGTCGCGCAAATCAATCCATATCATGAATCCTTTGTCACGAATGACAGAAACCCAACCACTGAGTGTAACTTTTTGGTTGATATGATGATGGTTTAATTCTCCGCAATTGTGTGTTCTGAACATTTTTGAAAACTTTGACTGCAAATGTAAGTCAGAAAATTGAAGTTAAAAATTAGGATTTAATATATTTCACTTTGGCATGGTTCGAGCAGGTTTGCAAATGTTGGCGAACTACATCAGAAAACCGGAATGGAAAAACCTAACAGAAAATGATGAGTGTTTTTTCATTCCTTTAGAGCCATTAATACGAATGAGAAATGAACTTTGTATTGGATTTGTGTGGAATCAGCAAACCCGAAAAAGTCAAAATACTGCAAGCGTAATTTTCTTCCTTTTTGTAGAGTTTTAGAAATATTTAATGCTCCTCAAGATAATCTTGGATTTTTTTTGCGATGATGGGGGCTGCAATCATAATCGTAAGGGAAAGTATGTTTTTAGAGGTTTTGCCAAGTCTAAATTTTTCTGCGGCTTTGTCGGATAGGAAATTGAGTGATGAATGTACATTTCCTCCCAAGCTTGTTTTTTGGACGATTGACTTGTTCTCAATTGTATTCACTAATTTATTGACTGTGGAATACAGGAAACTCTCCTTGGCCTTTTTATCGGCCAAAGCCATCTTTAGTTTAAGCTCTTTTTTGGCCTGTCTCAGCTCGGCCAGTGTTTCAATGTGTTTGGTTTTCATAGAAATTTTTCTTCCTCCTCGTCTTCATCAGAAGTATCAATGGCATCCATGGCAGCTTTCACTGCTTTGTCAGTGAGATAAAGCATGATTCTCTTTCTGAATAGAAGCAAAACGGCCAGTATCAATAGGTCAACTACAAAAAGCACCAAAAATCCCATACCGATATTGTCGAACCAATTGCCCAATAGAAATCCAACTGCAAGACTTGCCGCAAAGAAAGCCAACATCACAAACATGCCTGCCAAAATGCCAAACACGCTGGCAGCAAACATATTGCTGACTGAGTCAACGATTTCAAGTTTGGCATAACTGATTCTGTTATTGATGTATTCTTTTAAATCATCAAACATAAGAGGATGCTTTAATCAAAAATAAAAAAATGCCGAGATTTACACCCCAACATTTTCTTCAAATTCATCTTTGGCATTCTCAGCTTTGTGTTTCCATTCGCTGGCGGTTTTCTGAAGCCTGCTTTTGATGTCGGCCAATTTTTCTTCAAGTTCGGCTTTTACTTTTTTAGCCTGTTCGTTCAAATCACCTGTATATTTCTCAAGTTCCTTTTTGAGCTTATCGGCTTCTTTTTTCAACTGTTTTCTGGTGTCTTTCCCTGATTGCGGAGCCAAGAGCAATCCCGCGGCAGCACCTGCGGCAGCACCAATCAATAGACCGGCTAATAATTTAAAGGCTCCATTTTCTTTTGCCATAATGTTTGTTTTATTGGATGAATGTTCTAAAAATAATTTACAATCGCAATAAGGACAAAAACAATACCAAAATATTTTATCTTTACCACCGATTTTAGAAAATCTTTAAAAATGTTGGAACTATCAATAAAAGGAGAATTGATGCCTTCTTCTCCCATCAGAAAACTAACACCTTATTCAGACAAAGCCGAAAAAAGAGGAATCAAAGTATATCACTTGAATATTGGACAACCCGATATTGATTCTCCTCAATCTGCGCTTGAAGCCATCCAAAATCAACCCTTCAAAGTGCTTTCTTATACCCATTCCGAAGGAACAGCCGAATACAGAAAAAGTCTGTCAGATTATTACAAAAACCGTGGATTGCCCGTGGAACCTTCTGAAATGATTATCACCAACGGTGGCTCGGAAGCATTGTTGTTTTGTTTTGGAATCATATGCAATCCGGGAGATGAAATCATTGTTCCAGAACCATTCTATGCAAATTACAACAGTTTTGCAGTGCAAAGTGGAGTGAAAATTATTCCAATACAGTCAAAAATCGAAGACAATTTTGGCCTTCCACCTATAGAATCTTTTGAAGCAAAAATTACGGATAAAACCAAAGCGATTCTTATCAATAGTCCAGGGAATCCCACGGGTTATCTCTATACCAGAAAGGAACTTGAAAAATTGAAAGAGCTCGTACTCAAATATGAACTTTTTCTGATTTCAGATGAAGTTTATGCCGAATATGTGTACAGCGATGAAGAATTTGTCTCAGCATTGAGTTTTCCTGAACTCAAAGAAAATGTGATTGTCATCGATTCCGAATCAAAGCGTTTCAGTATGTGTGGACTGAGGATTGGTGCCATCATTTCAGGTAATTCCGAAATTATCAAAAGGGCACTTCGATTTGCCCAGGCCCGTTTGTGTCCCAATATTATCAGTCAGTATGCAGCTACAAAAGCGCATCAGAATGTGGGGACTTATTTTGATGATTGTCGTGCTGAGTACATCAGCCGCAGAGATCTACTGGTCAGTGAACTCAACCGCATTCCCGGCGTGATTTGTCCGCATCCTCAGGGTGCATTTTATTGCATGGTCGAACTGCCGGTAGATGATACTGAGAAATTTGCCATCTGGCTACTCGATGAATTTAATTTGAACGGTGAAACTGTAATGATTGCTCCCGGCAACGGATTCTACAGCGATCCGAATCAAGTGAAAAATCAAGCGAGATTTGCTTATGTACTCAACAAGGAAGAATTGCAAAAATCGGTTGAAATTCTGAGTGCAGCTTTGAAAAAATATCCGGGGACAGTTCGTTGAACCAATGGATTATTTGATTAAAACCAGATGATTTTGATTTCAGAGAAAATTTCTTTAAAAAACTATAATACTTTTGGTATAAATGCCTACAGCAGGTATTTTGCACAGGCAAATTCGACCAATGAAATCATCAATGCCCTCCGTTGGGCTGAGGAAAACAATCAACAATTGCTGTTGCTCAATGGCGGAAGCAATGTCCTGCTGACCAAGGATTGGGATGGATTGACTCTTAAAATTAATCTGAAAGGAATTCAAATCACTGAACGAAGTGAGGATTTTGTCTGTGTAAAAGCCCAGTCGGGTGAGAATTGGCATGATTTTGTTCAATGGACACTGAATCAGGATTTCGGTGGATTAGAAAATCTGTCGCTGATTCCTGGAAATGTCGGCACAGCACCTATTCAAAACATAGGTGCATACGGAGTAGAAATCAAAGATTGTATGTATCAGCTCAGTGCATTGGAAATTTCAAGCTCAAAAATTAAAACTTTTACAAATGCTCAGTGTGAATTCGGATACAGGGATTCGATTTTTAAGAATGAGCACAAGGGTAAATTCGTCATCTTGGATGTTAGCTTTCGACTCAGCCGTAGAAATCATGTTCTGAATACGGCCTACGGCGCGATTGTTTCTGAGCTTGAAAAACTCGGTGTGAAAAACCCAAGCATTCAGGATGTTAGCCGTGCTGTGATTCATATCAGGAAACAGAAACTGCCCGATCCGGATGAAATAGGAAATTCGGGTAGTTTTTTTAAAAACCCTGTTATTTCGTTGGATGAGTTTGATAAGTTAAAAGTAAAATACCCGGATGTTCAAGGGCATGCATTCAATGAAAAAATGAAAGTCAATGCCGGATGGCTGATTGACAAAGCCGGCTGGAAGGGAAAAAGATTTAGTGATGCGGGTGTGCATCAGAATCAGGCACTTGTTCTGGTGAATTATGGTAATGCAAGCGGCGCTGAAATTTACGAGCTTTCTGAAAAAATCAGTGAGGACATATTTGAGAAATTCGGAATATTGCTTGAAAGAGAAGTGAATATCATTTGAGCTGATTCACCCAATTTATCCCAAAGACTGCGTTCAGCGCAGCAGTTTCTGTCCTTAACCTCTGATTTCCAAGTGAAATCCCGATAAATCCTTTTTTCTCTGCAAGGGTGATTTCTTCTTTTGAGAAATCTCCTTCGGGTCCAATCAGAATCAAATAATCGGTTTCGGGTTTTGCAAGTGATTGAAAATGAGTGCGCTCAAAATCAGTATCACAATGTGCAATCAGTTTTTGCATCTCGGAATTCTGAAGGATGAAATCATTGAATTTCATGAGATGATTGATCTTCGGGAAATAGGCTTTTAATGATTGTTTTACTGAAGATGCAACGATTTTTGAAATCCTTTCAATGTTAATTTTCTTTCTCTCTGAATGAAATGTCAGAACAAAACTGATTTCATCCACACCAATTTCCACCGCCTTTTCTATTAGAAATTCGGTTCTGTCCATGTTTTTTGTAGGCGAAACAGCGATGTGTAAATGGTAATTTCTCTTTTCAAAATTCTCAATTACCGAGTCTAACTTAATTTCGACCGAATGAGTAGAAATCAAGCTGACCTCACCTGTGCCCATCTTTCCAGAGCCGTCGATGACATTGATTATTTGACCGGGTTTTCCTCTCAGTACTTTTGTGAAATGTCTGGCTTCCTCGTCTGAGAGTAAAGCTGTATTTCCATTTATTTGACCAATAAAAAGTTGCATCAGATGGGGTATTTGGCTATGGTAGGTTCGGTAATTTCTGAAAAATTACGAAGTTCAAATTTCAATTGACCGGCCATGGCAATCATGGCTGCATTGTCGGTGGTATAAGTGAACTTAGGGATGAATACTTCAAATTTTTCGTTCTCCTGTAATGCCTTTAAACGATTTCTGATTTCAGAATTCGCAGAAACACCGCCGGCAATGGCCAGTTGACTAATATTATTTTGCTCAGCGGCTTTCAATAATTTTTCCATGAGAATGTCAACGATGGTTTTCTGAATGGAAGCGCAGAGGTCTTTCAGGTTTTCTTTGACAAATTCCGGGTTTTTTTTGGTTTCATTTTGGATAAAATACAGTATGCCGGTTTTTAATCCACTGAAACTGTAGTTCAATCCATCTACCTTTGGTTTTGAGAAATGAAATTTTTCAGGATTCCCTTCCTTCGCAAATTTATCAATGAGTGGTCCTGAAGGATAGTCAAGTCCCATGATTTTTCCTGCTTTATCGAATGCTTCACCCGCAGCATCGTCAATCGTTTCACCTATAATTTCCATGTCAAAATAATTGTTCACCTTCACAATCTGTGTGTGACCACCACTCACGGTCAGACAAAGAAATGGAAACCTTGGTTTTTTGTTTCCAGCGTCTTCAATAAAGTGGGCCAGTATATGTCCCTGCATATGATTGACTTCTATAAGTGGAACATTGAGTGCCATGCTCAGAGATTTGGCAAAACTACTGCCTACCAAAAGTGAACCCATCAGCCCTGGTCCTCGTGTATAGGCGATTGCACTGAGTTGTTTGGGATTGATTCCTGCTTGTTTCAATGCTTCGCTTACGACCGGAACAATGTTTTGTTGATGTGCTCGTGAAGCCAATTCAGGAACCACGCCGCCATAGCTTTGGTGTATTTTTTGACCAGCAATGACATTGGAAAGAATTTTGTGGTTCTGAATCACTGCAGCAGCCGTGTCATCGCAAGAAGATTCGATTCCTAAAATGTATGGAAAAGCACTCATTGTTTGTTATGAATTAATTAATTGGCGTAATTTTACCACAAATATCGGAATTTTTAATTTTGAAAATCCTCAGAAGAATAGGCAGATTGATTCTGATACCACTCATCGTGGTGTTGACATTGCTGCTTGTACTTATGATATCCATACAAATTCCAGCGATACAGACCAAAGTTGCCAGATATGCGGTAGAGGAACTCAACCGGACTTTTGGGACAGAAATCAATGTGGAGAGAGTGAAAATTGATTTTTTTGGCGATGTGAATCTCTATGGAGTTTCGGCCAAAGACGAATATGATGCCGATTTTATTGATATTAAAAGAATTCAGGTAGGGCTGAGTCTGACTGAATTTATTAAAAATCCGTCCAGACTGACTATCAAAAAACTCAAACTCTACGAGCCGAATGTGAGGGTGATTACCTACAAGAATGACAGCGTCAGCAACTTTATTAAATTGGTGGATAGTTTTTCCAGTGAAGAGGAAAAGCAAAAATCAGATTTCAGACTGAGCGGCAATATTGAAATTCAGAACGGAAAACTTTTGATCAGAAACCAAAATTTAGCAACAAACAAACAAGATTGGGTGGATGCAGAAAACTTCAATATGGATGTGCGCAATTTCAGCTTGGTGGATGATGAAATCATTGCAGAAATAAAATCATGGAATTTTGACACAAAACGAAAAGGAGAAAAATACGCAATAGAAAATTTTTCAGGAAATTTTCATTATTCACAAAAGGATATAAGCATTGAGAATTGGAGTTTCAAAACTGAAGATTCACAATTGGACGGTCATCTGAAACTCTTGACTGAGAATGAGGGCGACATGTCTGATTTTCTTAACAAAGTTGTTTGGGACCTCGAATTGATGGAAGGCTCCCAAGTGAGTTTCAAGGACATTCGTTATTTTGTGGACGAATTTGACAATGACAATACCGTCCAAGTCAGCGGCCTTGTAGCGGGCACGATTAACGACATGAAATTCAACGACTTGCAGCTTTCGGCCGAAGGAGTTTTTCTTGCAACCGACGCACTGAATCTAATTGATATGACCGATGGGGATTCGATTCAGATTCATACCGATATGCTAAAAACAAAAACCTCGTATGCTGCACTGACTGAGCTGTTACCTGACTTTATTTCGACTACAATTCCGCAGATCATCCAACGATTTGGTAGCATGGATTACAGAGGGAGCTTCATTATGGATGCAGACCAAATTGAAACCTCGGGTTATGCATTGACTTCACTGGGAGATGCAGACTTGGATGTGCTGTTGAGTGATTATAGAAATGAGTTAAAATACAGTGGGAATCTACTGACTGACAATCTAAACCTGAAACAGATTACTGAAGTGGAAGAACTTGGATTTGTCAAAGGTCGAATTGAATTTGACGGGCAGGGTACAGAAATAAATAGATTGAAAGTCACTGCAAACGGTAATCTTGTTTATTTTGATTTAATGGAAAATCGCTATCACAATGTATTGCTCAACGGGAAAATTGAGAATCAAAAATTCAATGGATTTTTGTCTATAAAAGACGAGAAAATGAATCTTGATTATACAGGTACATTTGATTTCTCCAGTCAACCATATCATTTCGATTTTGCATCCACAATCAATCATTTGGACTTAGATTATCTTGGTGTAACTGAAGATTTGCAAGCATCACTATCGGCCAAAATGGATGGAAAGTTCAGTTTCAGCAATCTTGATGATTTTCTTGGTACGCTCGAGATGTCGGATGTACAATTCAATTCAAAAAACAAAAATCTTCAACTCTCCCATGCGCATTTAATTTCATCCAATAACAACGGAACACAAAACCTGAAACTGGATGTGCCCGATTATCTGAAAGGAGAAGTTGTCGGGCGATTCAAATTGAGTCAACTCCCCGATGCACTGATGAATACTGTGGGCTCAACGGCTCTGATTACCTATACTCCTAAAGAAGTGGATTCCGGTCAGAATTTTCATTTTTATTTTGAAGTAGAGCAGGATTTATTCAGTCTGCTCAACCCCAAAATTCAGATTGCGCCCGGTACCATTGTTGACGGACAAGTCAATACGGATACCAATATACTTACTGCAGAATTGAGTTCTCACCAAATCGGTTTTGATGGTTTTATTATTCATAATCCACTTATCAACATTGATACTTCCAAAGAAGAAGAACAGATATTCGTGAGAAGTGACAGCCTGAATATCAAAGGGATGACGCTTTATCAATTCAATGCACATACTACACCGATTCAGGACTCGCTATTGGTAAAAACCAATTTCAAAATCGGCAAAGAATATCCGATTGATTTTGACCTGAAGCTCTACCAAACCATGGACGAAAACAACAATCTGATTATAGGCCCCTCGCCCTCGGTTTTCGTGATTGATGGTCATGAATGGTCGCTGAATCCCAACAATGACAAAACGACCAATCGGGCAATTATTAATTTCGATAAAAATTATTATGAACTTCAGAATCTGCTGATTGAGTCAGGAGACCAGAAGTTGCTGCTCGACGGTTATTATGCCAGTAGTACAGACTACAAACTCAATGCGGTCCTGGAGAAACTGATACTTTCTGAAATAATTCCAAGGAATTTGATAGGAGATTTAAAGATTACTGGTATTGCCGATGGAGATATCAATATATTGAGGACAAAAGACGAACTGGAACCACTGATGGAAATCAAGGTCAGTAATCTTGCATTGAATGATTATGAATTGGGCGATTTGAACATTCACGGCACATACAACACACAACAAAATGTGTTCGACTTGGAATTGTTTATCGAACAACAGCAAGTCCAAGTGCTTTATGCAAACGGATTTATAGACAATAAACCCAAAATTCCGGAAGTCAATATGGTTGCCAGTTTGGATGATTTCAATTTTAAATTTGTCGAAAGTTTTCTCTCAGCTGCCATGAGCAATTTGAGAGGGAAGGTTTCCGGAAACATGAGATTTACAGGTCCGGTCGATTCACCGGATTTTGAAGGAATGCTTGATTTGTCCAATCTGGGTTTCAAAATCGACTATCTCAACACCGATTATTCATTTGACGGTGTATATACCGTTCCGGTTTTCAAACAGAGCGGTGGACAGGGAGCCATTACACTGGATGAAATTCCGTTCAGAGATACTGCTTACGGCACAAGGGGAGAGGTGACAGGTCAAGTTTTGTTCCGTGATTTTTCTACTTGGTTTTTGAACCTCTCATTCAATACCACCAATCTGTTGGTGTTGAACACCAATGTATCTCACAATGATTTGTTTTATGGAAAAGTTTTTGGCCAAGGTGCCTTCTCAATCTTTGGGCCACCTGAGAAGCTCGATATTTCCGCCAATGCGACTGTAAATGATGGCTCGGATTTCACCATCAATACAGGTGCCACCAAAATTGAATCCGAAAGCCAACTCGTCAGATTTATACCCGAAGATGTTGAAGACGAAATCGTTGAAAGCGGCCCCAAAGGAATGAATATAGACCTGAATATCACTGCCAATCCCAGTGCTACAATTCATCTGATTTTTGACCCGGCTACAAGAGACATGGTCACTGCGAGTGGCTACACTCAGGATTTGAAATTCCATTTGGGAAGAACAGGGAGCATGACTCTGGAAGGAACTTATACCTTGGAGTCCGGAAAATATGAGTTCAGACAAGTCCCATTACTGAATCGCGATTTTGAAATCAAACCCGGTAGTTATGTTAGATGGGACGGTGGCAGTCCCTTCGATGCCGATATGAACATTACCGCTAACTTTGAAAGGACGGTTTCAAATGTGGGCGAATATTTGGGAACCGGATACAGCCAGACATACAGCGTTATTTTGGGCATTGTTATTACTGAATCACTTGCAAATCCGAAAATGGATTTCACACTTAGCATTCCCAAAGGTGGAACCGATATGCAATCACTGATCAATTATAAATTTAATCTCGACCCTGACGATAAAATGATTCAGTTTGGCTCCATTTTGTTATTGGGACAATTTATGACAAGCAACAACAATGCACTGGTGGACACAGCAACTTCTACAGGTGCAGGAATAGCACTCAAACAACTCGGAGGAATCATCAATTCGCTGATTGCCAGTGGGGGAGTTATGATTGATATCGACTATGTGACCGGCTCTGAAATGAGCAATACTTCTGACCGTTTCAAAACCGATTTGCAAGTCAACCTGAGTCCCAGATGGACTTTCAATGGAGAGATTGGAGTACCGGTGGGTTCGGGCTATACCAATGAAACCACAACCGGCGAAGCCGAAGTTCAGTGGGATGTTTCAAAGAAAATGGACAAAACGCTGGTGGTGAATTTCTTTACCCGACCAACCAATTTTGGGGTTCAGAATTTTGGTGGAGTAGGTAATTTTCAAAGCTATGGCGCTGGCATTACCTACAAAACTTCTTTCAACAGATTTTCGGAAATCTTCAAAAAAGAATCAAAAACCAATCAGATTGAATCTGAGTCGGATATTGCACCACCTTCATTTTTTGAAAGAATGGAAATACAGCAGAATGAGGAAGCCGAAATGCCGGAAAAATCAATAAATGAAGAACAAAAACAGGATACGATTAAACAGAAACCTGTTTCCAAAGCAGCTGTACCAAAAAGTCATAAGAGAAACGGATTGGTGAGGTTTAAATAGTCATCTAACAGAAATTCAGCGGGTTACAGGTAATTTTTTTGAATGAAATTTAGATGATGCAGATTGTGCCCAGCTGTCAGAAATCCAATTGCCCTCGCCGTAAAGTGTGCTCCATTTGCCATGCCAGCAAAATCAAGCATTTCGTTTGTCATTGAGCTGTACAAGGCGATGGACGATTTTCTTACGATTTCAAATTCAATTGTCAATTCTGACAGTTGGAGTGCATTTGAATCTATGTTTTCAATGTATTTATCTTCATCAAATCCTGGAAGTTCAGTGGTGTCAAATCTTGAAAAACGAAATGCTCTGTAGCAATAAATTCTCTCACAATCAATCAGGTGTCTGAGTATTTCTTTTGTAGTCCATTTACCAGGGCGATATGCAAAATTTTCTTTTTCAGTAGATATTTGAGCAAACAATTCTTTGGTCAGTTCCGCACTTTTTTTGAGTTCTGCTATCAAATCATTCGATGATGTCAAATCAAAGTAATAGTGACAATACTCTGGTGCGTTTTGGTAAATAGATTTGTCAGCCATTGTTTTTTGTTTGTCCTGTGGATAAGAATTTTTTGTAAAAGTAAATATAATGAAAGTTCATTTCATCAAAAAAAATCCTGTGGTAGGACATGGTTTTTGTTTGAATAAACCAATGGCTATGTCAGAATTTGTGATTAATGAAAATGAGCAAGCACATATTTTTCTGCGTCCATAGCAGCCATACAACCTGAGCCAGCTGCCGTAACCGCTTGACGATAGATGCTGTCCTGAACATCTCCTGCAGCAAAAACGCCTGGCAAATTGGTTTTTGTAGTTTTACCTTTGGTAATCAGATAACCGGTTTCATCCATGTCCAGTTGACCCTGAAAAATGTCTGTATTGGGTTTGTGTCCGATGGCGATGAAAACGCCGTCCACTTCCAATGCTGATTTTTCTTTCGTTTGATTATTGATGATATGGGCTTTCTCAACCACTTGTTGTCCGCTCATCCCAATCAGTTCGTGGTAAAACATCACTTCAATTTTAGAATTCTTGAGCACCCTTTCCTGCATGACCTTTGAGGCGCGCATTTCACCTTTTCTCACCAGCAAATATACTTTTGAACAGATATTGGAGAGATAAGTGGCTTCTTCGGCAGCAGTATCGCCACCACCAACGACAACAACTTGACGGTTTTTGTAAAAAAAGCCATCGCAGGTGGCACAGGCCGAAACGCCACTGCCGAGGTATTTTTCTTCATCTTCCAGACCCAGATATTTTGCACTTGCTCCTGTGGCGATAATCACCGTGCGGGTTTTGATTTCCTTGCCAGAGCCGGTTATTAAGATGTGAATTTCACCCGGTTCTTTTGCAAGTCTGACTTCGGTAATGTAATCTATATGTACCTGAGTGCCAAATCTTTCTGCCTGTTGCTGAAATTGAACCATCATTTCGGGGCCCATTACACCTTCGGGATAACCAGGGAAATTCTCTACATCTGTGGTGGTGGTCAATTGTCCACCCGGCTGCATGCCAGTATATATTTCAGGGTTCATATTGGCTCTTGCAGCATAAATGGCAGCGGTGTAACCCGCAGGTCCTGAACCGATGATCACTGTGTCTTTTATGGTATTGTCAATCATATTTTGATAAATTAGAATGCAAAATTATCAAACTTTTTAGTTGTACGGTTGTGATTTTTATTCTATTTACTAATGATTAAATCAGTCAAATTGATTTACATATACTGGGTCTCGGGCTTGTTGTTCAAACGGATGATTCTCAATTTATCCATAATTATGATAAACGGATACATCGGGTCAAATTCATACCATTTTACCTTGAAGTTAGGTCTGCCCCCAAATTTGTGATGGTTGTTGTGAAGACATTCACCCCACATTAGCAAATCGACCGGAAAAAGATTTGTGGAAGTGTCTTTGACATCAAAGTTTCTGTAACCGTATTTGTGAGAGAACCAATTGACAATTACCCCGTGTACTGGCGACATTAATACATGGATAGGAATCAACACATAGAGCCACCATGGAGAATTGAACAGAAAATAAATCAATACATATACCCCGACCCAAACGAGTCTGGTAATTTTGGATTCAGCAAATTTGTCGAATTTTCGCCATTTAGGAACTCCTTTTTTGAATTTCTCACCCACAACCGCAATTTCCTGGTCGATTTCGTTGTAAATCCTTCGGGTGCGCCACATCATTTGAAACAAATCTTTGTCGAAAATCGGAGAATGTGGATCTTTCTCGGTGTCGGCAAATGCATGGTGCAGTCTATGTAAAACACCGTAAGCATAGGGACTTAGATAGGAGGCTCCCTGAGTCAAGAAGGAACCGATATGAAAAGTTTTTTCCCAGAACTTAGACATTTTGAACATGCCGTGTGCTGCATATCGATGATGAAACATTGACTGGAAGAAAAGTGAACTGTACCAATGTAGAATAAAAAAACCTACCAGAATTAAAACAATTGTTTTGGTTTCCATTTTATATTTATCTTAATTTTGACAAATATAAAAGATATATTTCTCCTAAAATGATGACCGAGTATTAATTATTTGTTTTAATTATAATTCTTTATCAACAATGAATCGATCTTTGTTTCGGAAGTACCTGATATTCAAGCTGCCGATTGCTTGGCTTGCCGGTTTGAAGCTTCTTTCATTTGATGGAAGAAAATCCGAGATTTCAGTCAAGCTGGGATGGCTCAATCAAAATCCCTTCAAAAGCATGTTTTGGGCGGTGCAAGGAATGGCCGCCGAATTATCGACCGGAACGCTATGTTTGTCCAAAATTCAGCAATCAGAAATGAAGATTTCAATGTTGGTGGTTGGACTGGAAGCGAATTTCACTAAAAAAGCAGTCGGTCAGATTGTTTTCTGCTGTCATCAGGGGGACGAATTGGATGAGGTATTGAAGAAAGCTGTTGAGACAGGCGAAGGTCAGATTCTGAAAATGAAAAGTACGGGCACAGACGCAGAGGGAGATCAGGTTTCTGAATTTATTTTCACTTGGAGTTTTAAAGTGAAAAACTGATTGCAACCCTGAATGCTGAGTACCTTCTATGGGTTAGTACATTGGGAATCTTATTTTATACCAATTGTTTGGCACCCTTGACTTTTTGCTTTAACAGCGCAATTTCCAGTACTTCCATCATGGTGTCCACAAAATGAAATTTCAGTCCTTTGATGTAATCCGCTTTGATTTCTTCTATGTCTTTTCGATTTTCCTCACTCAGAATAATCTCTTTAATATTTGCCCGTTTTGCAGCAAGGATTTTCTCTTTGATTCCACCCACTGCCAACACTTTGCCTCTCAGCGTGATTTCACCCGTCATCGCAAGGTTGGCTTTGACCTTTCTTTGTGTCAATGAAGAGACAAGTGAAGTGAGCATGGTCACTCCGGCCGACGGACCGTCCTTGGGTGTAGCCCCTTCTGGAACATGAATATGAAAGTTGTATTTGCCGAGGATATCTTCATTTATGCCGAGTTCTTGGGCATGAGATTTAATGAACTCAAGAGCGATGGTAGCTGATTCTTTCATCACAGTTCCCAGATTTCCTGTAATCGACAAATTTCCTTTGCCCTTGGACAAAACAGATTCTATGAAAAGAATATCGCCACCGACCCTTGTCCATGCCAGCCCGGTCACTACTCCGGGAACTTCGTTGTTTTCATATTTATCATTGACTCTACCAGGGCCGAGAATTTTGGCGATTTGGACTTTGTCGATTTTGGTTGAATATTCTTCTTCCATTGCCACAAGTTTTGCGATATTTCGGACGACCTTGGCAATTTGTTGCTCCAATTTCCTTACTCCGGATTCGCGTGTGTATGTCTCAATCAGGAATTCGAGGTCTTTCTTTGATATTTTCAGGTCTCCTTTGTTTAGACCGTGCTCTGTCAATTGTTTGGGCAATAGATACTTGTGTGCGATTTCCACTTTCTCTTCTACCGTATATCCGGCTATGTTGATCATTTCCATTCGGTCTCTTAGAGGGGGTGGGATCTCGGAAATATTGTTGGCGGTGGCAATGAAAAATACTTTTGACAAATCATAGCCTTGCTCCAGATAATTGTCGTAAAATGAATTGTTTTGTTCGGGATCCAGAACTTCCAGCATTGCTGAAGAAGGATCACCGTATGCATTGCTGGTCATTTTGTCAATTTCGTCCAGAATAAACACCGGGTTTGAACTCCCTGCTTTTTTGATAGATTGGAGTATCCGTCCGGGCATGGCACCGATGTATGTTTTTCGGTGTCCTCTGATTTCTGCTTCGTCTCTCAAACCGCCGAGAGACATTCTGATATATTTTCTGTTCAGCGATTCTGCTATGGATTTACCCAATGAAGTCTTTCCTACTCCAGGAGGGCCATACAGGCAAATGATGGGTGATTTCATGTCACCTTTCAGTTTCAAGACTGCCAGATATTCAATGATTCTTTCTTTGATTTCTTCCAGACCGAAGTGGTCTCTGTCCAAAATTTTTTGTGCTCTTTTTAAATCCAAATCATCATTGGTATATTCATTCCAAGGTAAATCGAGCATAAATTCAAGATAATTCCGTTGTATGCTGTGTTCAGGCATTTGAGGATTCAGACGGAGTAGACGGTTGAGTTCCTTGTCAAAATGTTCTGCCGTCTCCTTGTTCCATTTTTTGTGAATTGACCGTTCTTTGATTTCATCGATTTCTGCTTCTGCAGAAGTAACGCCGAGCTCTTCCTGAATGGTTTTCATCTGTTGGTGAAGGTAATATTCTCTCTGCTGTTGGTCCATGTCCTGGCGGACTTTGGATTGAATATTGTTTTTTAACTCCAATTTTTGATATTCAATGCCCATTAGTTTCAATACCTCGATGGCCCTTTCGTTCATATTGTTGACTTCGAGTAGTTTTTGTTTTTCATTGATGTTCAGATTTAAGTTTGAACAAATGAAATTAATCAAAAATGAGGAGCTCTCTATATTGTTGATGGCCAGACTGGCTTCGGATGGAATCGAAGGGTTGATTTCGATAATTTGCAATGCCAAGTCTTTGATGGATTCAATAGTGGCTGCAAATTCTTTGTTCCTTCCGTCTGATTTTTTTTCTGAAAGAATTTGTATTGAAGCTTTGAAGTAGGGCTCGGTCTGGATCATTTCAACCCATCTGAATCTCTTGATTCCCTGAAGGATGACTGTGGTGTTTCCGTCGGGCATTTTGAGCATTTTCAGGATTTTGGCTACTGTTCCAATTTCGAAGATATCGTTGATGCTTGGAACATCTACCTTGCTGTTTTTCTGTGACACAACGCCAATCAGTTGTTTTTCGTTGTAGGCATCTTCTAACAGTTTAATGGATTTATTTCTACCGGCTGTAATAGGAATGACCACACCAGGGAACAACACCGTGTTTTTCAGTGAAAGCACTGGCAATACTTCTGGTATCGACTGTTTGCTGAATTTTTTTTCATCTTCTTCACTCACCAGTGGGATCAATTCAATCTCATCCCCCATGATTTGATTTAGTGACAACTTGTCTATATTTATCATAAATTTTGTTCTCTTAGGCTGACACATTGACCGCGACATCAGATGTAGCCTGCCTGATAATGTTTGTTAGATTTTGTTCAATTGAATTAAAATGCTGATATTCACAAGCCACTATGAGTGTTCAGATTTTAAATTCAAATCTATATAGTCAAAGCCTATGCCAAGCAGAAACGGGATAAATATTTTTGATTTGGGATTCATTCGGATTGAATTCCTAACTTTGTGCGTATGGAAGAATTTGTAGTTTTGATTGACCGTGAAGATCAACCGATTGGTCTGATGGAAAAACAGCAGGCACACCATGCTGGTTTGTTACACAGGGCTTTCTCTGTGTTTGTGTTTAACGCTAAGAATGAATTGCTGATTCATCAGCGAGCCGCAGATAAGTATCATTCACCAAAATTGTGGACAAATACCTGCTGTAGCCATCCAAGACAAAATGAAACATACGAACAGGCGGCGCACCGAAGGCTGATGGAGGAAATGGGTTTTGATTGTGAGATTGAAGAAAAATTTCACTTTATATACAAAGCTGAACTGGAAGAAGGGCTTTATGAGCATGAGCTTGATCGTGTTTTTGTGGGCTACTATAACGGAGAAATACGACCGGCTCCTAATGAAGTGATGGATTACAAATGGATTTCGATTGAGACACTTAGGGAAGACATGGAAACACATCCTGAGAATTATACCGTTTGGTTCAAAATCATTTTTGAGGAATATTTATCAAAATTAAAAAATGAAGGTCAGCATTAGTAGAAAAGCTCATTTCAACGCAGCGCACAGACTGTACAGAGAAGGGTACAGCGATGAAGAAAATCTGAGGGTTTTTGGCAAGTGTTCAAATCCAATGTACCACGGTCATAACTACGAGTTGATTGTGCAAGTTACGGGTGAAATCAATCCTGAAACAGGATTTGTGATGAATTTAGATGTGCTGAAAAAAATCATCAAGGATGAAGTAGAAGATTATCTTGATCATAAAAATCTGAATTTGGAAGTGGATGAATTCAAGACCGTTAATCCGACAGTAGAAAATATTTCAGTGGTTATCTGGAACCGAATCAGAACCAAACTCGATTCAAAATATGATTTGAAAGTTACTTTGTTTGAGACGCCCAGGAATTTTGTTGAATATTCGGGTGATTGATTCAGGTCTTGGCCAAATACAAGCCTCCCCAAATCGCTAATAATCCGAGCAGTACGCTGCCAGTCGCATACAGAATGAATCCCGAATAATTCTGCTGTTGGAGCATCGAAATATTTTCAAAAGCAAAGGATGAAAAAGTGGTGAAACCTCCGCAAAATCCAATGATGAAAAACATTTGCCACTGCTCATTCACCCAGTTTTGTTTAACAGAATATCCGATAAAAACACCCATGAGCAAGCAACCTGAAATATTGACAGCAAATGTTCCCCAAGGAAAGTCAGTTTTAGCAATTTTCGAAAAAAGTAAACCCAAAGCATAACGGGCTACACTTCCTATCAAACCTCCCAATCCTACCAATAAAAAATTCTTCATATCTTTTCTTTTAATAATGATTAGGAGTCATCAGCCTATCCGGCGGTTTACAAAAAGGAAGACTCCATTTCCCTGTTCCAAATCTACTTATAATTATTTTGAATTCGCTCCATTGGATTTGACATGCCCTTTGCCTCAAAATGTAATTTTAAAATGTAAATTTGTGGCACATATTTAAAGATAATAAAAATGAAAGTCACAGCATTGAATCAGATTCATAAAGATTTAGGTGCCAAAATGGTTCCTTTTGCAGGTTTTGAAATGCCGGTACAGTATTCCGGAGTCAATCACGAACACATGGTGGTCAGAGAAGGTGTGGGGGTTTTTGATGTGAGCCACATGGGACAGTTTTTTGTAAAAGGAGCCGAAGCCAAAAAGCTTTTGCAACATGTTTTTACCAATGATGTTGAAAAAGTTGCTGTTGGACAAGCACAATATACTTGTATGACCAATGAAGATGGCGGTATCGTTGATGATTTGATCATTTATAAATTTGCAGATGATAACTGGCTGCTGGTAGTAAATGCTTCCAATATTGACAAAGACTTTGAGTGGATCAATCGACATAATTCGTGGGATGTTACCGTAGAAAATAAGTCTGACGAATATTCACTCCTGGCCATTCAAGGACCCAAGGCGATTGAATCCATGCAGTCATTGACTGATGAAAATTTGTCAAACATCCCTTTTTATCACTTTAAATCTGCAAGATTTGCGGATGTGGACGATGTCATTATTTCTGCCACAGGATATACCGGTTCGGGCGGTTTTGAGATTTATTTTAAAAATCAAGACGCGGTTCACATCTGGAACAAAGTGATGGAAGCAGGCAAGGACTATGGTATTGAGCCTTGTGGATTGGGCGCAAGAGATACGCTAAGACTCGAAAAGGGATATTGTTTATACGGCAATGACATCAACGATGAAATCACACCTTTAGAAGCCGGATTAGGATGGATTACCAAGTTGGATACTGATTTTGTGGGCAAAGACAAAATCGCTGCACAGAAGGAAGCCGGTGTGTCAAGAAAGTTGATTGGTTTCAAACTAACAGAAAGAGGTATTCCAAGAAATGGATACAAAATCGTGGACGAATACGAAAACACGCTCGGGGTAGTTACTTCGGGAACCCAGTCACCTGTATTGAAAGAGGGCATAGGTTTGGGTTATGTTCATAGAGATTTTGCCAAGACAGATACCACAATCTTTATCCAAGTCCGCGATAAAATCTTGGGGGCCACTGTAGTCAAATTGCCGTTTGTCTGATTTTATTGTTTCAATAAACTATTAATCCCACTGGTGTACGCTGGTGGGATTTTTTTGAACTATGTATTTCATTTTATTTTTTAATCATATCGGTCAAATACTTTTTGTAAAATTAATTTTGCTATTTTCTGAGGCAAATTATATTTAAAGGTTTATTTATTTGCTCTGGTTTTAATTTTTCAAAATAACTATTAAAAAAGCCCCGCAGTTGCGGGGCTCTTTTAATTTAAAGGTTATACTTTACTTTTTGATAATCTTGAAGGTTTCAATTTGTCCACCTTCTAATATTACTTTGAACACATATACTCCTGTT
>Ga0182793_1000130_pt1 | contig 67847 bp, 63 predicted proteins | sample Passage237A_FD_130498 | JGI IMG/M metagenome (GOLD analysis project Ga0182793, IMG submission 130498) | Cellulose adapted compost microbial communities from Newby Island Compost Facility, Milpitas, CA, USA - Passage2 37A (version 2) (version 2) ... | reverse complement strand
TGAACCGCTCTAGCGATCGAAGGCGCAGAACGCGTCGACATGCTCCGCGGGCGTTTGCCAGGGCATCACGCAGCCGGCGCTCACCATCAGACGTTCGGCGCCCGTGCGCTCCACGACGTTGCGTGCGGCTCGCTTCAAGGCCGCTGGATCACTCCAGCCATCCGCTGGCCAGTCCACCCCGCCACTCACGATACCACCGAAGTGCTGGCGAACCTGCGCGAGCGAAGCGCCCGCCTCGCCCTCGTCCCAATGCAGCACGCTCACTGGATAGCGTGCATAGCCCTCGAAGCCGAGGACTTTGCCGTGCAGATGAAGCACGTTGAGCCAGTAGTTGCCCGCTGTGAGGATCGCTCGATCGAGATCGCCGCACATCGCGAGATACCCCGGCGCCAAGTCTTGCAGCCCGCATTCCTGAATCGCGAAAAACATGCCATCAAGAGGGACATCACGCAGCGACCGGAGAAAAGCCACGGTGGACTCGGTCAAGGTTTCCAGCCCTGCGCGCAACTCGGCTGGATGTGTGCGCCAGTGCTCGGTCAGTCTCGCTGCACCTGCGAGGTTCTTCGCCTGCGTCGCGGGGCTAAAGATCGTGAGGATGCGCGGCCGATCAGCTGCCGTGCGGGCGCAAATCTCGCGCACGCATCCGGCCGTGTGCGCGAGCCAGCCTTTTGAGGGATCGAGCGGACGGAGCTTTCGCCAGTCATCCGGCGATTGCACCACCTGATTCAGATAGCGCGGTCGCCCGAGATAATCGCCTTCAAACTCATCTTTCGCGCCATAGTCGCGAATGCCAAACGAGGAGCGCGGTCCGATCTTCACCAGATCGAGATCGTGCCGGGTGTAGAACGCCACCGTCGCTCGGACGAACTCCTGCGCGTTGTAGTCGGCAGAGGGAAAATGTCGCCAGAGCGCGCGCAGCACGCGAGGCGTCGTGCGGCCCGCGAGCGCGTGTTCAAAGAGTTCTCTTTTCGTCATGGGGTATCGCTGGACGCGGATCATCCGCGGGCGGAAATTTCCTCGATCCAAGCCACGATCCGACGTGTTCCTTCGAGTTTCCAAAGGTCCTCGTGGCATCCGGGAATGACGTGCGGCACGCCGTGGTCTCGCGGAAGATTCGGCCAGCCGAGGCGCGGAAAGATAAAACGCAGCCAGCTCGTTCCTCGCGAAAGACCGATCCGCAACGGCAGCCCCTCGGCCGATACCTCGCCCAACAGCACCGCCGAGACGCGCGTGCGGGGGCACGCCGCACCACCCTCCGCAGGCGCGGTGCCGATGTTACGCCTCAATCGCGCCTGCAGCAGCGACCACACGCGGGCCGCGAACACTTTCACGCCTCTTTGTGAGTGGATCTGCACGCGAGTCATTTGATAGAAAAACTGATATGCGAGGCGGGAGCCGAAGGCATCGAACACAAAGACGTGGCCGACTCGCGCGCCGCGCCGCTGCAACTCGCGCGCGACGATCATCGCCAGCCATCCGCTGTTGCAGCAGCCGCCAAGATCAACCTCGGCGGGCAAATGCTGCGCGAGTTTTTCGGCCAGCACGCGATAGGATGCGGCGATTTCCTTCGCCTCGTCCCGGTCCATCGCCACGAGCGCCGGAATGAGGTAAACCCGACGGCGGGCCGCGAGTGCGAGCCCGATCTCGAGAGCGCGTTCGCGTTGCCCCACCCAGAGAATCGGTCGGCCGCCACCGTCCGGTCCGGTTCGCACCACGGGCAGACCCGGTGCGACGAACTCGCCTTCGTCCGCAAGACGCCACAGCGCAAACGCCCCCGCGATCACCGCCAGCGCAGGATCGGCCGGCGCGGCGCTTTGCGTTTCGATCAGCTCAGCGAGACGTCGCGGCGTGACGTCGCGCGGAGCGAGCGCCGCGGGCCAGTCGATCCCAACCCGCTCTTTCAACAAACCCGCGAGCCGCACGGCGTGCAGCGAGTCGCCTCCGGCTCGCTCGAGCGTCACGTCCCACGCGATGTGCCCGGTCGCTTCGGGGAAAAGTTCACGCCAAAGCACGGCGACCGTTTCGCCGTTTTTGCCCGCCACACCTTCACCGGTCACCGTCGCTCCATCTCTCGGCAAGGGCAGCACCGCTTCGTCCAGTTTTCCGTTCGCGTTGAGCGGAAACGCATCCAGCCGAAAAATCTCCGTCGGCCGCGCCGCCGGCGAAAGGCGCCCCGCGAGACGCTCGCGCAAACGCGCTTTCTCGAAGCCATCCTCGCTGGCCTCCACGTAGGCGATCAACCGCGGGCGCGCGCCCTCGCGTTCGATTACGCGCACACGCGCTGCGCGCACAGCCTCGTCCTCACGTAGCACCGCCTCGATTTCACCAAGTTCGATTCGCTCGCCGTTGATCTTCAGCTGCCGGTCTCCGCGACCGAGATGAATCAGCCGCCCCTGCGCATCGATGAAACCGTGGTCGCCGGTTAGATAAACTCGTTCGTCTGGAAACTCCGCGCTCGCGCGGAAGACTTTTTCTGCCAGCTCCAGCCGCCGCCAGTATCCAGTGGCCAGATACCGACTCCTCACCGCGATCTCGCCGCGCGCGCCCGCCGGTTGCTCGCGTCCTTCGGAGTCGAGAATGAGCACGTCCTTGTCGGGCAGCGGCCAACCTGTCGGTAGCGGCCCTGCGCCGCCGGCTTCGGCGCGATCGACGAAGCGATGCGTGTAGATCGAGTTCGCCTCAGACGCACCGATACCTGTGTAGAATTTCGCCTCCGCGGAAAAATGCCGGGCAAACATCGCCACATCGCCGCGCTCCACTTTGTCGCCCGCCAGAAACACCGTGCGCACCGAACCGAGCACTTCGTCAGGTCTCAGTGTGCGCATGAGTTCGCGAAACAGGACGGGAACGGAGTGAAATTGCGTCACGCGTTGCCTGCTCAGCCAGTCGGCAAGCGCCCGGAAACCAAGCACTTTGAAGGGAAACGCGCACACCGCTCCTCCTGTCAGAAGCATCCCATAAATATCGCGCACCGATCCGACCACACCCGGCGAATACATCAGCGACGAGCGGTCCTCCGGGCCGAGTTGCAACGCCCAGCGATGCACCGCGACCTCGTGCAGAAGATTCGCGTGCGGCTGCATCACACCTTTCGGACGCCCCGTGCTGCCAGACGTATAGCTGATGTAAGCGAGATCCTCCGCGCGCACCGCCACCGGCGACAGCGAGTCCGCAGCATCGTAATCAGGCGTCCGCGCGATCGAGACGACCGGCGCTGCGCTCAGCGTGCGCGCCATCGCTTCGCCCGCAGCGTCCGTCAACACCACCGAAATCGCGCCGTCTTGCGCGATGTCGCTCAGGCGTCCGGGCGGAAACGTGGGATCGAGGATCACATAGAATTGTCCCGCCCGCAGCACGCCGAGCATCGCGGCGATCGCATCGCGTGGATCCGCAAAGAGCAGCCCCACTCCGCCCTCGCGCGGCAGTTTCTCCATCAGCACCGCGTGCACCTGAGCGGCGCGCCGGGCGAGTTCGGCATAGGTGGCTTCCCCGACGGGGGTGACGATCGCAGGTCGCGACGGATGCGCATCAACGACCTCGGCAAACACCTCGAAGACACTCCGGTGAGTCTGCCGACGTATGGCCGCCAGCGACTCCGTATCAGGCATCAATCGACTGTGTGTGCTCTCTTCGATACATCTTATTAGCGATAGGCGGAATGCTTCCGGCAAGCTCGCGCGGCTGCGGATATTCGAGTCGATTCCCGGCCAATCGTCGTTTCAATGAGCGCTCACATGCAGCCCCTCCGCAAAATCGCCTTCGTCGTCAACGAGGACAAAGCCGGCGCGCCCGAACTCGCCGCCGAACTGATGACAGTCGCGAAAAACGCCGGCGTGGGTCTCAAACGCAGCGCTCGTTTCCCGCTGCCGAAAAACTTTCTCAAAGGCTTCGATGCATGCTGCGTGATCGGCGGCGACGGCACCCTGCTCGGCGTCGCTCGCGAAGCGGCGGAGCATCAGGTGCCGATCATCGGTGTGAATCGCGGCAGCCTCGGTTTTCTCACCACGTTCTCCGCCGACGAAGCACGCGCGCATTTCCACGAGCTCATCGAAGGCCGCTTCCACATCGCGCACCGCTCGCTGCTCGAGTGCTCCACCGGCCCCCGCTCGTGCGATCTCGCACTGAACGACATCCTCATCAAAAACGAGGCCAACTCGCGACTCATCCACCTCGAGGTGCACGCCGACGACGAGCTCGTGACCGATTACAGCTGCGACGGCCTCATCTTCTCCACGCCCACCGGCTCGACCGCCTACAATCTCTCCGCTGGCGGACCGCTTATCCACCCGAAGGCTGCGGTGATCGCGATGACGCCGATCTGCCCGCACACGCTGAGCAACCGCTCGATCATTTTCCGCTCCGACGTGTGCCTCCGCGTTTCCAATTGCTCTGACGAAAGTCGGCTACTCGTCGCGATCGACGGGCAACGCAATCTCAAGGTCGGTGTTGGCTCTCCGATCGAGATCACCATCTCCGATCTCACGCTGCCACTCGCGCAGCGCCTCGACTACTCGCACTTCTCCGTCGTCCGCACGAAACTGAAGTGGAGCGGCGGTCTCACGCAGCCTTCGTTCTGAGCGCGCGCCTCGGAGCGGGCACGAAAAAGCCCCGGTGAATTCACCGGGGCTGAAAGTTTGATCGGAGCGTTCGCGAAACTCAGTTCGCTTTCTCCGCCGCGCCGTTGGCCGACGGAGCGTCCTCATCCTCGTCGTCGTCGTCTTGCTCGCCGGCCTTCTGCTCCGCGGCTTTCTTGGCTTTGCGTTCCTCGCGCTTCCGCGCCTTGTCCGCTTCCCACTCGGCGCGCTCTTCGTCGTTCAACTGACCGTCGCCGTCCTTATCGAATTTTTTCAGGATACGCGGACCGACTTTCTTTTCCTTCTTCGGCTTCTCGGCTTTTTCCGCGGCGATCGTGGAGGGAACTGCAAACGCGCAAGCGAGCGCGAGCAGGCAGACAGTGAGGATGATGCGTGAAGTCTTCATGGACGCGCCGAGCATGGCCCGCAGGTCGTCGTTGACGAGCCAGAAGCCAGGCATTGTCGGGCATTTACCGTCCGCGGACGGTAGCCATCGAACGGTTTCGAGCGTTCACTTACACTGGACATTTGCGATGTAAGCACGGCCGTCTTCCCTCGTGCTGTGTCCGGCCAAAACTGACACGTTTTCCAACGCAAACGTGCCCAAACGCGAACCGCGTCGAGCCAATGTATGACACGCTTCGCGCCTCCGTCCGCACCGAGTCGGGACAAGGTGCGGACCGGGTCGAGCCAAAGTCCGGACACGGTCGCGACCTGGTGCGGCTCGACTCGCGCTCAGGTGCGCACCGCATCGAGGATGCGCACGAGCTCGGGTGCGATTTGGTCGAGGCGTTTGTAGCGCAGCATGGCTTCGGGCATCGAGCGCAGCGCACGTGCCAGTCCGCGCGCCGCGGCGCCATCGCGAGCGACTTCGTCAAGACGGTGATTCACGATACGGAGGCCAAACACCACGCCGCGCGTTTCCGGCAGCGCGAGCAACACCTGATACTCCACCCGCAACCAGAAACGATCGAGTGCGACCGGCAGCGCGGGCGCCGGCACCTGGCGCGCCGGGTGGTGGTTGCGTTCTTCGTTGGCGGCGAGTCCCCAATTGTCGCGGAAAAACGCGACGCCCGGTTTCAGTTTCGAGAGAAACTGATGGATCGGCGATGCGAGCGCGGCGTTGAGACCGGGCACGACGCCGTGAATGAAGTCCATCGTGCGCCCGAGTTTTTCCTCGAGCGCCCAGCCGGTCGGAAAACACAGCACGCCTGCGCACAGCCGAAACTGGCCGTTGGCATCCGCGGAGAGAAACACGATGTCCGGCTCGAGCGCGCGGCCGATGTGATCGAGTTGTTCGCGTGGCGAAGTCGCATCGCCGAGGGTCGTCCATGAGCGCACGAGCGCGGCGAACTCCGCGACGACCGGCTCGCCCTCGGGCAGCACGGCAGCGTAGCGCGCAGGATTTTCCGCGAGCCAGTGCGCACGCTCGCGGAGAAGATCTTCGCCATCGGGCGAGCGACGGAGGAAGAACTCACGTGCGTCGCCGCGTTGGAGCGTGAGATGAAAACGATAATCCTCGTCGGGGAAGAGACTCGCGAGCGAGGAGGTCGTCATGTTTACGGGCGAACCACGAGTTGCGTGCGCTGCTCTTTTCTAAAATAGCGCTGCGCGAACGCGGCAAGGTCCGCGATCGTCACCGCGTCGATCCGCGCGTCGTAGTTTTTCCAGTCGTTGAGCGGCTGGCCCTGCAGCACGTTGAGCGCGGCCTGCATGGCGCGGGCCGAGTTGGTTTGCAGGCTCTGGCGTCGTGCGGCCTTGAGTCGCGCCGCGCAACGCGCGATTTCGACCGGCTCGACTTCGCCGCGCTGCACGCGCTCGATCTCGGCGTCGATCTCCGCGAGCACTTCGTTTTCTCGGCCCGGCTGTGTGCCGGCGAAGAAGTAGAACATGCCCGTCTGAAGTCCGATGATGCGGCCGGAGCGCACGAAGTAGGCCAGGCCCTTTTCCTCGCGCACGCGCTCGAAGAGCCGCGAGGCCATGCCGCTGAAAAGTTCGTCGGCCATTTCGCCGACGTAGAAATCCTCGGCGGCAACGGCCGTGCCGGGAAACGCCTGCGCCACGACCGCCTGCTCGCGCGGCTGCTTCTCGATGAAGTCCCCCACCTCGGCCGGCAGCTTCACCTGCTCCGCGGTGGCGGAGGGCGACGGCGCGGCGCGCTTCGGAAGTTTTTGCAGAATCGCCTTCAGCTTCGGTGCGAGCTTCTTCGGATCGAAATCACCGGCGACCGCCAGCACGACATTGGACCCGACCATGAGCGTGCGGTGCAGCGCGGCGAGATCCTTGACGGTCAGCGCGGCCACGCCGGCCTCATCGCCATTGGCGTCCAAGGCGAGTGGATACGCGCCAAAGAATTTTTTGCGGAGGAGCTTTCGTGCGTAAGTGACGACATCGTCGTCGTCCTGCTTGAGTCCGGCGAGCTGCGCGTCGCGTTCGAGCGCGAACGTGGCGGGTTTGAACGCCGGCGCGTGCAGCGCTTCGGAGATCACGGAGAGCGCGCGATCGAGATTGGGCGGCAGCACCTCAACGGCGAAGCCGAGGCTGTTGTTGCCCGAGAACGGTTGGAACGCTCCGCCGACGCTCTCGATGTATTCCGCCACGGCTGCAGCACTGCGGCGACGCGTGTCCTTCGTGAGCATCGTGGCGAGCAGCGTGGTCGCACCCCGTTTGCCCGCGGGCTCGAAGAGCGGACCAGCCTGCAGGACCACGCGGAGGTGGACATTCGGCAAGCGCGGTTCGCGCTGGAGCAGAAGGCGCGCGCCGTTGGAGAGCGTGATTTGCTCGAAGTCTTTCGCGGACGAGGTGCGGATCGCAGACGACGACGCTTTCGGCGCCGCGGACGAGGGGTTGAGCGAGACCGACGTGAGCCGCGAGGGCACGAGATACTGTTTTGCGACGCGGCGGAGTTCCGCCAGCGTGACCCGGCTCAGACGCTCGAAATACGCATGGCTGTGATCGAGATCGCCGACGACGACTTCGGCGGCTCCAAGGCGCGAGGCCTGACCGCTCATCGTCTTGCGGGAGTTGATCTCGCTAACGACGAGTTGGCGGATCGCCTTTTTGAGTTGCGCGGGCGTGAAGCCGCGCGTCGCGGCGCGCTCGAGCGTGCGCTGGATGAGCGCGGTGGCGGCGTCGCGTTTGTCGGCATCGGAGTTGAAGCCGATGAAGAACAAACCGCTCGAGCCAGGATTCCAACTCGAGGCGTCGATCGTGTGCACGAGTCCGGCCTTCTCGCGAATCTCCTGCCAGAGGACGGAACTATCGCCGCTGCCGAGAATCGTTGCGAGCAAGTCGAGCACCGGCGCGTCGTCGTGCGTGAGTCCGGGGATCGGCCACGTGAGCGCGGCGCGGGTGATCTCGACGTCCTCGTAGCGGTGCTCGTGGCGCGGTGCCAGTTGCAGCGGTTCCTCCGGCACGAGCACGGGAGCGAGTCGCACGCGCGGGGCACGGCCGAAGTGCTCGTTGATCGCGACGAGCGTTTGCTCCGGATCGATGTCGCCGACGATGACGACGACGAGATTGTTGGGCACATAACGCGCGCGGTAGTAGTTCACCAGATCGTCACGCGTGATCGCGGAAAACACATCGCGGTGTCCGATGATCGGCTGGCGATACGGATGCTCGCGAAACGCGGTGGCAAAGAGTGTATCCCAAAGCCGGTTGTCGGGATCGTCCTGCGTCATCGCGATCTCGCGCAGGATGACGTCCTTTTCCTTCGCGCATTCGTCGGCCGGCAGCGTGGAGTGCAGCACCGCGTCGGCGAGCAGATCGATCGCAACCGCGGTGTGTTCGCTCGGCAGATCGATGTAGTAAACCGTGCGGTCGAACGTCGTGTAGGCGTTGATGTAACCGCCGTGCGCCTGGACCGTCGCGGAGATGTCGCGACCGGCACGGCGCTCGGTGCCCTTGAACAACATGTGTTCGAGGTAATGCGAAAGACCGGCGCCGAGGTGCGATCCCTCGTGCACGCTGCCGGTTTTTACCCACACCTGCACGGACGCGAGCGCGGCGGAGCGGTCGGGCTTGAGAATGACCGTGAGGCCGTTGGGCAGAACGGTGCGTTGGACGGGCTCGCGCCAGAAGGCTTCGAGCAAACGGAGGTCCGCCGAGGCGGAAGCGGCTTTGGACATGAAGCGGAGACGGCGTCGGCGCGCTCAGGCGGAGCCGACGATTTCGGTGCTGGACGGACCACGGCGTGGATGCGCCGGGAGAAACGGTTTCACGAACGCATCCTCGAACGAGTAGATGTCCGCGAAGTCTTCGCGGCGGTCGTTCTCGGTTTTGCTGAAGACATTATACTCGATCAGATTGAAAACGATGTCGCCGAAGTCCGAGCAGCGGCGCACGCCCCAGGCGTTAAGCACCGTCTTCGCGAGCGGGCCGAACTGATCGAGCGCGTAGATGCGCAGGCCTTCGAGCAACTCAGGGCCGGAGACATGGCGCGAACGTCCGGCGCGCGTGCCATCCTTCTTCTTCAGCTCTTTCACCGTGTGGTCGAGACCGAGCCGGATGAAGTCGTAGGCTTTGCGATCGAAGCGGGGGTCCTCTTTGCAAATGAGCTCTACGATGCCGTCGAAATCCGGGTCCTGCATAGTTGGTTCCGGCGAGTAAACACACGAGCCGGACACGCGCAACTAGCAAGCCGAGCGCAGGCATCAACTTCAGACCTTTCAGGGTATTACCTGATGCAAATTACTGCTTATTGCCTCGTGCAATCCGGAGGCGCTGAACACCATCAATTCATGGTCGCTTCCAATCATACAGCTCACCCGGTGAGCGATGAGGCTGCTCAAAGCACCGCATCAGAATCACCGCTCAATCTCGCCTGCGCGCGCCTTAAGTCCGCGGGTCTGCGTATCACGCAGCCGCGCATCGCCATCCTTGGCGCCCTGATCGCGCGCGGCCAGCCCACGAGCATCGAGAACTTGCACGCCGACCTCAAAGACGGTGCCTGCGATCTCGTGACTGTTTACCGCTGCCTCGCGGCGTTCGAACAGATCGGGCTGGTGAAGCGCTCGTTCTACCACAACGGCACGGCGCTTTACGCGATCAACCTCGGTGCTTCCAACGCCTACCACGTCATCTGCAAGGAGACCAACCAGGTCACCGCGATCGACGCCGACACGACCGCGCAACTGCGCGCCGCCGTGGAGTCCGTCGAGCAGGTGCTGAAAGAGCGCGGCTACACCGACGTCACGCACGTCGTCGAGTTCTTCGCCGTGGCGCCCAAGACCCGCTAAGCAAAGCGTAGTCTTTTCTGAATACGAAAAACGCGGACCGATAACGGTCCGCGTTTTTTGTTGGTCAGGAGCGGCAGGAGTTCGGGCGACGCCAAGAAACGCCTCGCCCCCACCCTGCGCTTTCCTCAAGCCCGCGCGGTGCCGAGGGCCGCGCGGTAATTGGCCGAGACTTCGTCCCAGTTCACGATCTCCCAGAAAGCCGAGATGTAGTCGGCGCGGCGATTCTGGTATTTCAGATAGTAGGCGTGTTCCCACACATCGAGACCGACGAGCGGGGTCGCGCCGTCGATCAGCGGCGAATCCTGATTAGCGGTCGAGTGCACGGTGAGCACGCCGCCCTTCAGGCTCAGCCAGGCCCAGCCGCTGCCAAATTGCTTCGCGCCCGCCTCGGCGAACTTCGTCTTGAACGCATCGAACGAGCCAAACGCCTGCGTGATCGCATCACCGAGTTCGCCGCGCGGCGTGCCGCCGCCGTTGGGCCCGATCACGCGCCAGAAGAGCGAGTGATTCACATGACCACCGACGTTGTTGCGCACGGTCGTGCGGATCGACTCGGGCACGCTCGAGAGGTTGGCGAGCAGCGCTTCGGCGGTCTTCGCCTTCAGCGCGTCGTGCGACTCCAGCGCCTTGTTCGCGTTATTGATGTAGGCCTGATGGTGCTTCGTGTGGTGAATCTCCATCGTGCGCGCATCGATATGCGGCTCGAGCGCATCGTAGGCATAGGCGAGCTTCGGCAACGTGAACGGCTGCGGCGTCGCGCTCAGACCCGCGGCGGTGGAGCGAGAGGCGCTCTCGGCGAAGAGCTTCGCCGCCGGCAGCTGCGCCAGACTGACGAGCGCCGCGCCGGCGCCGAGGGTTTTCAACATATCGCGACGGGAAAGTGCCTGTGGGGAATTCATGCCCGAAGCTAACACCCTGAATCTCACGCGCAAGTAACGGAGCGCGGTCCATGACACGCTTGCCAAGACCGCGCCGCATCACGAATTTGCGCCCATGCCCCACTCCATCTCCCGCCGCGATGCCGTGCGCACGCTGGCCGGCGCCGCCGCTGCCGCCACGCTTGCTCGTTTCTCCGCCACCTCCGCTTCGGCCGCCACGCCCACCGTGCCAGCGCAGACTTCGACCGGATCGTTTCGCCACTCGGTCTGCAAATGGTGCTACTCGAAGTGGGACCTCGAAGACTTCGCGAAACAGGGCCGCAGCCTCGGGCTCGACTCCATCGAGCTGCTCGATCCGCAGGAATGGCCGGTCGTTCAAAAATACGGACTGACCTGCGGCATGGCCAACGGCGTCACGACGATCCCGCACGGTTTCAACCGACTCGAGCTGCACGCGAAATACGTGCCGGGCATGATCGAGCGCATCCAACAGTGCGCCAACGCCGGCATCGAAAACGTGATCGTATTTTCCGGCAACCGCGACGGCATGCCTGACGAGCAGGGTCTCGAAAACTGCGTCGTTGGCATCAAGCAGATCGTCAGCGCCGCGGAAAAACACGGCGTCACCGTGTGCATGGAGTTGCTCAACTCCCGCGTGAACCACCCCGACTACATGTGCGATCACACCGCATGGGGCGTCGAGCTCGTGAAGCGCGTCGGCTCCGAGCGTTTCAAGCTCCTCTACGACATCTACCACATGCAGATCATGGAGGGCGACGTGATCCGCACGATTCAACAAAACCACACCTACATCGGCCACTACCACACCGCGGGCAATCCCGGCCGCAACGAGTTCGGGCCGTCCGACGTGCAGGAGCTCAACTACCCCGCGATCATGCGCGCGATCAAAGCCACCGGCTTCAAAGGATTCGTCGGACAGGAATTTCTCCCCACGCGCGATCCCGCCACCGCGCTGCGCGAGGCGATTCAGATCTGCTCGGTCTGATACTTTAGAACCACAGAGACACAGAGTTCACCGAGCAGGATCACGGAAGCCACAACATAGCTTCCTCAGGTAATCCGTCCTCTGTGAACTCTGTGGCTCTGTGGCTCCATCCTATCGTTGGAAATTCAGCTGCTCGCGGCCCGCGTCCGTGAGCATGTCGGGCGTCCAGCGCGGCTCCCACACGAGTTCCACGCGCACGTCGTCCACGCCGGGCATCTCGTTCACTGCGGCGTGCACGCCGCCCACGAGCATCTCGCCCGCCGGACACGCCTGCGAGGTCAGCGTCATCGCGACCTTCACGACCGCGCCCTCGATTGCCACGTCGTAGATCAAGCCGAGATCCACGATGTTCACGCCAAATTCCGGATCGAGCACCGTCGTTAACACGCTCCACACGCGGTCCGTCGTTAGTTCGTTGTTCATGCTTTAACCTCAAAAATGCGCCGCGCGAGCGGCTGCCCCTCCACCGGTCGCCAAAGGTGCGACGCGGACTTCAAAAGACTCGCGAACAAAAGTCCCTGCCCCAGCGCAAACGCACCCGCGCCCGCGATCAGCAACGCCTCGTTTCCGATCGCCGCTCCCACTCCGAGCAACGCCACTGCGCTCGCGTGCACCCACACCCATCCTGCTTCCGCGCGCGCGTTGCCGAGCGTGGCGGCCTGCGGCGTCACCTGTCGGCCCATGCGCGGACCATACACGCGCATCCACACGAGGAAGGGCACGATCTTGCACAAGAAACCTTCGACCGACATGAGCACGCCGCCGAGCACCGCGATCACGCCGTAGGCCAGCGCGCTGCGCCAATCGCCCGCACCGAATGCCAACGCGCCGCCACCCACGAGCGCGATCACGAACCAGCCGAGCCCGACCAAAAATCCGCGGATGCCCGGTTCCGCGTGCTGCTTCTTTCGCGTGCGCCACACGCGCCGCAATTCGAGCGCCGTGAGTCCAAACGCGATCGCGAACAACAGCACCGCGATCAGGCGTCCCGCCGCCAGTTCGAAACCGAGCGAAACAGCCGCGACGATCAGCGCGCCTTGCGCAACCGCAATCGCCCAGCCGACGCGCCGCAGCGCGCCCGCCTGCCCCATCGTAAACATCGGCACGAGGCGAAACATCGCACCTTGGATCAGCGTCACGAAAAACCCGGCCACACCCATGTGCGCGTGCGCCCGCAGCACCGCGAGCACGTCCACGTTCCACCAGCCGAAGTGCAGATTCCCCGCGAGCAGCACGCCGATCATCACCGTCAAAAGCAGCCACGCCGTCGCGAGCCCAAACGCCGCCAGCACCGGATCCATCCGCGTCGCCTCGCGCAGCATTTTCACAACGTGGTGCGCCATCAGCACGACACCGACCGAAACCGCGAGACCGCCGATGCCGACCCATTTCATGTCACTCGCTTCGAACGCCGCCACCATCGCCGCCACGCCCGCGAGATGCACCGCGAAGTGCACCCACGCGAGCCGCTGGCCGCGAAACCCCGTGTTCGCGAGCACGGGCAGCAATTGATAGATCGCACCCGCGCAGACCGTCAGCAAACAGCCGAGTAACCACAGATGCGTCCACGCCACGACCTGCGGATGCACGTGCGGTAGCGCGAGCACGGCGGGCGAGCGCACGAGGCAAACGGTGCCGAGCACCGCGCCCGCCATCCCGGCGCCGATAAACGCGAGCGGCACCGACGCACCCGCCGCCAGCGGACTGGCCGGCGGCGGGCTGGTCGGAATCGATTTGGTCGCAACGGGCTGCACGGCGTTCACCCGCGACGCAGCGTATTGAGCCAGCTTCCGTCAGGCTGTTCGACCGAGGTGTGCTGGACGCCACGCTGATCGAGCTCCACGAGCAGATGCACCGGCTTGCGATCCGTCAGCGCACGCAGCTCGCGTCCGCGCGGCAGCACTTCGAGCGCCGCAAAAATATGCATCATCGGCTCCGGGGGTTGCAGTCCGCGCACGTCGAGGAGCGGACTCGAGGCCGCTTCCGCTTTTCCGTGGTGGTGACCACAGCCGCCGGAAACCGGCGCCGCACCGACCGCCGGTGTCTCCGTTTCCCGGATACGCGTGATCTTCACCTGAAACTCCTCGGGACCGCGCTCGAGATATTCCCAGGTAAACGCGTCCGGAAACTGCGCGTCGAACTGGTAATACAGCGGCACCGGATCGTGATCGTTCACGAGCACGAAATAGCCGCCGACCGGCAGCTCGTTCCAACGCTGGAAAATGCGCGCGTGCTTTTCGCGGCAGGAAATTTCCCGCACGTCGAAACGCGCGGAGTCATCGATTTGTTCAGTGGTATTATTCATGGAGGAAAGTCGGCTCAGCATTCATCGCCCAGCGTGAGCAGCATCGTGAAAGGCTCGGTCGTCGCCCGCACCGCGTGCGGATGATTCGGCGGCAGGTGCAGCAGCGCGCCGGCCTCGAGCACATGCCACGCGTCGTTGAAGTGAAATTCGCAGCGCCCCTCGACCACCTGCACGAGTGCGCGACGGCGATTCGTGTGCGGGCTCAGTTCCTGGCCGGCAGCGAAACGAAACAACGTCACGCGCAGCCCCGGCGTTTGCAGCAGCGTGCGGGACACGATGCTCGCCTCGGAGGCGTCGCCGCCGTCGAGCGAAGCGACCGCGGCGAGGTTGGGATCGAGAAGTGCGGTGGAGGACATGCCCGCAGCGTAGCAGCGCGCTCCGCGTCGCGCCTTGATGCGGATCAAGCCGAGCCAAGGTTCGTCCCGAGTCGGGACAAAGTGCGGACCGGGTCGGGACAAGGTGCAGACACGGTCGAGCCATGATGCGGATCGTCGCGGGACTTGATCCGCATCAAGGCGCGAGTCGGGACAAAGGACGATCATGAGCGCATGAACTCGAGTGCCGCCGCATGCGTTTTTCGTGAATCGCCTTCGCTCTGGCGCGATGTGATCCAACCGAAGGAACACGGTAGCTGGTCGCTCGCGCTTGAGCCCGTCGCACTCGGTTTGCTCGTCACCCCTTCGCCTGCCGGTCTCGCGCTCAGCGCCGCCGTGATCACGGGGTTTCTGCTGCGGCGACCGATGAAACTCGCATGGCGCGAAACCTCGCCCGCGCGTCGCACGCGGGCACGGAACGTCGTTTTCGCCGGCGGAATCTTCGCGCTCGTCGCGCTGCTCACTTCGGCCGCGATGAGTCCCGCGCCGCTGTGGCCGTGGCTGCTTTTGCCCGCGCTGCTCGGCGGCGTTTTTCTTGTCTGCGATTTGTCGAACTCCGGACGCGAGGCAGCCGCCGAGGTCGCAGGCGCCGGTGCGTTTGCATGCGTGCCGGGTTTGTTCGTCGTCGTGGGCGGCGGTGCGCCGCTCGTAGCGATCGCGCTCGGGCTCGTAATGCTCGCGCGCGCGTTGCCGACCGTGTGGCTGGTGCGACTCGTCATCCGCAGCAAGAAACTCGGACGCTCCGTGCCGTTCTCGGCGCTTTTGCCGAGTTTCGCCGGGGCAGCGTTCGCATGCGTGGCGGCATTGCGCGGGATGATTCCCACACTCGCCGCGGTCGCAATCGGTGCACTGTTCGTGCGTGCGATCTTTTACTGCACCCCGGCGGCGCGAGGTTTCCGCGCACGCACGATCGGCTTCTGCGAACTCGGAATCGGCCTCGTCTTCGTCGCGACCGTGTCGGCCGCGTGGCTGCTCGAATCGCCACAACCTTGATCCGGCTCAAGGCGCGTCTGCGCCAAAACGCTAAACTCCTCTCATCCGCTTTCACCATGAATAACTCCCACTCGCCTCGCTCCATCGTTCGCTTGCTGGCGGCGCTCGTCGCCGGCGCGATCGCCCCCAATCTCCTCGCCAACGAAGGCCCGACGGAAGCGCGCGGCCCTGTCGCGACGCCGGACCTGCCCGTCGAGCAGGCGGTGTTGACCGAGGCGCCGTTTGTCCCGCCGCCGATCACGCGTCAGCACAAAGCACGCGTCGTCGTGCGTCTCGAGGTGCGCGAGGTGATCAAGCGTCTCGCGGACGGCGTGGAGTATACGTTTTGGACGTTCGGCGGAAACGTGCCGGGCTCGTTCATCCGCGTGCGGCAGGGCGATGTGGTCGAGTTCCACCTCGACAATCACCCGAGCTCGAAGATGCCGCACAACATCGATCTGCACGCGGTCACGGGACCGGGCGGCGGCGCGTCGTCATCGTTCACCGCACCGGGCCACTCGTCGCAGTTCACGTTCACGGCGCTGAATCCCGGCCTCTATGTTTATCACTGCGCGGTCGCGCCGGTGCCGATGCACGTCGCGAACGGCATGTATGGTTTGATCCTCGTCGAGCCGAAGGACGGTCTGCCGAAGGTCGATCGCGAGTTCTACGTGATGCAGGGCGAGTTCTACACCGCCGGTCGCTACGGCGAGGAAGGGTTGCAGTCTTTCGATCCCGAAAAAGCGATCGATGAGCGCGCACCGTATGTGGTGTTCAACGGTCAGGTCGGCTCGCTCGTCGGCGATCGCGCGCTGCAGGCGAAAGTCGGTGAGACGGTGCGCATCTACTTCGGCGTGGGCGGTCCGAATCTCACGTCGTCGTTTCACGTGATCGGCGAAATCTTCGACCGCGTTTACGTCGAAGGCGGCACGAAGCTCGTGCAGGAAAATGTGCAGACCACGCTCGTGCCGGCAGGTGGCTCGGTCGCCGTGGACTTCAAGGTCGAGGTGCCCGGCACCTTCATCCTCGTCGACCACTCGCTGTCGCGCGCGTTCAACAAGGGTGCGCTCGGCATGTTGAAAGTCACCGGCGACGAAGATCGCGTGATCTATTCCGGCAAGGAGATCGACGAAGTGTATCTCGGCGAGCAGTCCGACGCTGGTTCGGCCGCCAGCAAACGCGAAGCCGAGCTCGTCGCTGCGAAGAAGGAAGCCATCGCGCAGAATCCGCAGATCGCAGGTATCACGAAGGAAATTCAGATCGAGCGCGGCAAGAAGACCTACCTCTCTTCGTGCTTCGCATGCCACCAGGCTGACGGCACCGGTTTGCCCAACATCTTCCCGCCGCTCGCCGGCTCTGACTATCTCAAGAACAAGGAGCAGGCCATCCGCGCCGTGATCAAGGGGCTCTCCGGTCCCGTCACCGTGAACGGCAAGAACTACAACAACCTCATGCCGCCGCAGGATCTCACCGACGCGCATGCCGCCGACGTGCTCACGTATGTGATGAACAGCTGGGGCAACGATCTCGGCTCCGTGACCGAGGCCGAAGTGAAGGCCGTGCGCACGCAGAAGTAACCCAAACGTTCAACGCACTCTCCCACCATGAACACCACCGCCGCCCGAGCACTTTGTTTCGCCGCCCTCGCGGTCGTGCTCGCGGCGGCGCCGTTCGTGGCGCGGGGCGAGGTCGCGATGCGCACGATTCCCGCGGGCGAGTTCAAACCGCTCATTCGTGCGGTGGACGAGCCCGCGAGCGTCGCGGTGGCCGCGTTCGAAATCGACGAACGCCCCGTCACCAACGCGGAGTTTCTGGAGTTCGTCACTGCCAATCCCAAGTGGCAGCGCTCGCGCATCAGCCGCTTGTTTTCGGATATTGGTTATCTCGCCGACTGGGCGGGCGATCTCGAGCTCGGCCCGTCCTCGCCCGCCGACGCTCCGGTAGTGCGCGTGTCGTGGTTTGCCGCGCGCGCCTACGCTGCGTGGCGCGGCAAGCGGCTGCCCACGACTGCCGAATGGGAACTCGCCGCGACGCCCGGCTACACGACGGCCGACGGCTCGACCGAACCCGCGTATCGCAATGCCGTGCTTGCGTGGTTCGCGCGACCGACGCCGTGGCCGCTGCCTGCGGTCGGACAGACGCCCGCCAATCTCCACGGTCTGCGCGATCTCAACACCCTCGTTTGGGAATGGGTGAGCGATTTCAACACCGCGCTCGTCACCGGCGAATCCCGCGGCGACACCGGACTCGATCGCACGCTGTTCTGCGGTGGCGCAGCGGGCGGCGCGCGCGATCTCACAAATTATCCGGCGTTCATGCGGGCCGGTTTCCGCAGCTCGCTCCAAGCACGCTACGTCGTCCCCAACCTCGGCTTCCGCTGCGCGCGTGATCTGCCCGTTGAGCCGACCGCAATCGATCCTGCCTCGGAGGCTTCCGCCTCTGTCATTCTGAGCGCAGCGAAGAATCCACTTGGAGTTTCGCAGCCGGATATCGCGGCAAATCGCTCACTGGACTCTTCGCTGCGCTCAGAATGACGCCCCAAGAAACCCTAAACCCATCTTTTCCTTTCGCCATGAAACGCTCCCCCGCCCTTCTCGCCCTCACGCTTTCCGCTGCGCTGCTATCGGCGCCGCTCGCTCGAGCGGCTGCGTGCTGCCACGCGCCGGCTCCGGAACACGAGGCCGCTGCGTTCTCCGAAAAATCGCTCTACCAGCTCGACGCCACGTGGACCGATGATCGCGGAAATGCGCTCACACTCGGTTCGCTGCAGGGCCGCCCGGTGGTGCTCGCGATGGTTTTTGCGAACTGCAGTTACGCATGCCCGATTCTCGTGAACGACATGCAGCGACTCCGCGCGGCGTTGCCCGACGAAGTGCGCGAGCGCGCGCAGTTCGTGCTCGTGAGTTTCGATCACGAGCGCGACACGCCCGCCGCTCTGGCAGCGTATCGCGAGCGCGTGGGCCTCGATCCGGAATACTGGACGCTGCTGCACGGCGAACCGGAAAACATCCAGGAGCTCGCGATGTTGCTCGGCATCAAGTTTCGCCGGACGCCGGCGGGCGACTACGCGCACTCCAACGTGATCACGATTCTCAACGAACAGGGCGAGATCGTGCATCAGCGCCCCGGTCTGCAGGGCGAGGTTGCGACCGCGGCCAAGGCGCTCACGCTGGTCTCACGATGAACAAGCGCGGCGCAGGTCCGAAGTTCAAGGTGCTCGACGTGCGCCCCAAGTTGGAGCGCGGCGAGCATCCGTTTCGCGAGATCATGGAAGCCGTCGCGCAACTCGCGCCCGGCGAGGGTCTCGCGCTTCTCACGCCATTTCTGCCGTCGCCGCTGATCGAGCGTTTGCAGGCCGACGGATTTCAATCGCGCCCCGAGCGACAGAGCGACGGGAGCTGGCGCACATTTTTTTGGCGCGACTAGGCGCTGCGGATGGAGTTGAACCACGCCGTGCCCACCGACGTCGCCTCGCTCCGCACCGCCGCCATCGGCGCGACCCTACGCTCGTGCCAGCTCTTTTCCGGCCTGCCGGCGGACGAACTCGAGGCAATCGCGAGCTTCTCGGTGCTGCGCAACGTCGCGAAAGGCGCGTATCTGTTTCGCGAAGGCGATCCGGCGGAAGGATTCTACGTCGCGCAGCGCGGCGCGATCAGCGTCCATCGCGTCAGCCCCACCGGCAAGGAACAGGTGATCTATGTTTTTCGCCCGGGTGAATCGTTCGCCGAGGCCGCGCTCGCGACGCCGCAGGGTTATCCCGCCAACGCGCGCGCGGTCGAGCCGTCGGCGGTGGTATTGATTCCCAAGTCCCCGTTTCTGGCGTTTCTCGGACGCCGCCCTGAACTCGCGCTGCGCATGCTCGGCTCGATGAGCCAGCATCTGCGCGTGCTCGTCGGACTCGTCGAGGACATGACGCTCAAGGACGTGGAAACGCGTTTTCTCAACTGGCTGCTCAAGCGCTGCGGCCGCACCCGAAAAGTGGATACAGCCACGGTGGAGCTCGGCTCGACGAAACGCGTGCTCGCGGCCGAACTCGGCACGAGCAGCGAAACGCTCTCGCGCACGTTCGCGCGGTTGCGCGGCGACGGTCTGCTCACGGTGAAGGGAAGCGTGCTCCAGGTCGAAAGCGTGTCTGCGCTCGAACAGCGTTTCCGGCGTCTGCTGGGCGAGAGTTGAGCCGCCGGCTTGGGGAATTTCACCACACCAAAGACGGGAGTTCGCGGAGCCCGATCGGCGCGCGCGGTCGGCACAAATTACAGCGGCCGTGGGTCTGTGCCGGCATGAGCAAGCCCAATATCCCCGAAGACGCTCCGAAGATCCTCATGCAAGGCATCCACGTGGACCTCACGCCCGCGATGCAGGACGTGATCCGTGAAAAGTTCGATGTGCTTCTCCAGCACAATCCATGGATCATCCGCATCAACGTGCGGCTCCACAGCGATCAGAAGATGGGCACCACGCGCCACTACACGGCGACCGGCCAGATCGAGATCGGCGGGCCGGACATTATCGCGTCTGCGGAAGGCACCGAGGCGTATACGGTGCTCGATGAGCTCGTCGATTCGCTCTCGCGCCAACTCAAGAAACGCCAGGGCCTGCGCAAAGATAAGCGCAACCATCCGCACGAAGTGGAACTCGACGCACCGATCCCGAAGGCGGAGTGAAAGTGAAGTTACACAGAGGACACGAGAGGTCGCACTGAAGTCACAGGGCAATTGCTTTCGTCTCAAGGACCAGTGCGATGCGTGTGGAGCGAAATAACGCCGGACGGTTCTCCCCTCCCTCCGGTTCGGGCTCTGTGAGCTCTGTGTAACGGCTCCGTGTGTCCACTTTCCGGATACGCCGCTTGTTTCTGCTCTCGCCCGCCAAGGTCAGCGGCGCGCGTGCCGGGTTGCTGCTGAATCCGCATGCCCCTTTCGCGCTCGCGCGGCAGTTTCATCGCGAAGGGCTCCCGCTGGCCGACGTGTTCAGTTTCGCGAGCGGACTCTATTTTCGCGGGAAGATCACCTACGCGCGACGTTTCGCGGACGAAAACGCAAGCGACGTGATCCGCGTGATCACGACCAACGCAGGATTGCTCGATCCTCTCACGCATGTGACGCCCGAATCGCTGCGCGCGTTCGGCGAATCTGAAATCGACGAAGACAATCCCCACTACGCTCAACCGCTGCGCCGCGATGCGAGAGAACTCGCGACACAACTACGGTCGACAGGCCACGCAATCCTGCTCGGCAGCATCGCGACGGCAAAATACCGCGAAATATTGCTGGAGGTTTTCGGAGACCGACTGGTTTTTCCTACGGACTTCGTCGGCCGTGGCGACATGAGTCGCGGAGGTTTGCTGCTCCGCGCGGCGCGTGACGGCGTCGAGCTCCCCTACTCGCCCGTGCTCGGCGCGATTCTCAAAGGCAAACGCGCCAAGCGGATCAGCGAGATGTGAGGCGGAACCGACTGTTACACAGAGGGCACGAGAGGTGGCACGGAGTTCACGGAGAGAGCCCGTCTATTTTGGAGATCGCGCGACACGCCGTGCGGGTGAAATCCAGCCGGACGGTTCTCCCCTCGCTCCGGGTTGGGCTTTGTGTGCTCTGTGTAACAAAGACCGATCTTCGCTCGCTTTCCGGTGTAGGCTAGACGGCTCGGCGGGGACGCCTCGCCCTACCTCCGGCGAATCACATCGCGGCGAGCAGTCGGCGCAGGGTTTCGTCGACGAGCTTGGGATTCGCTTTGCCCTTCGCGGCTTTCATCACCGGGCCCTTGAACGCGTTGATCGCGCTGTCCTTGCCGGCCTTGAACTCCGCGAGCGCCTTGGCGTTGCCGGCGATCGCGTCGCGGCACCATTGCTCGAGTTCGTCGGTGTTGGTCGGCGCGGCTTTCAGGCCTTTGCGATCAGCGATGACTTCGGGCATCTCGCCGGTCGCAGCCATGTCGACGAAGATTTCTTTCGCGGCGTTGGTCAGCACGGTGCCGGCGTCGATGAGCTTCACGAGTGCGGCGACGTGTGCAGGCGTGACCTTCGACTCCGCGAGCGTCTGCTTCGCGTTGCCGAGTTCGCGCAGGAGATCGTTGACGATCCAGTTGCCCACGGCCTGGGCTTTTTCGGCGCCGGCGAGCTGCACGGCCTGCTCAAACCAGTCCGCGAGTTCGCGATCCCAGACGAGCACGGACGTGAGCGTGTAAGGCAGTTGATACTGCTCGAAGAAGCGTCGCTGCTTGTCGAACGGCAGCTCGGGACACGTCGCGCGGATGCGACTCTTCCACGCTTCGTCGACTTGCACGGGCATAAGGTCCGGATCCGGGAAATAGCGATAGTCGTGCGCCTCTTCCTTCGTGCGGAGCGACTGCGAGGTGCCGGTCATGCCGTCGTAATCGCGCGTCTCCTGAATGATCGTGCCGCCGCGTTCGAGCACGGCGATCTGGCGCTTGATCTCGTGCGCGATGCCGTCGCGCACGAACGAGATCGAATTGAGATTCTTCAACTCCACTTTCGTGCCGAGCTTCGTCTCGCCGACGGGACGAATGGAGATGTTGGCGTCGCAGCGGAGCTGGCCCTTTTCCATGTCGCAGTCGGAGATGCCGCCATAGATCATCGTGGCGCGGAGCGAAGTGAGATAAGCATAGGCTTCCTCGGCCGAGTGTAGTGCCGGCTCGGATACAATCTCCATCAGCGGCGTGCCGGCGCGGTTGTAGTCCACCAGCGAGTCGGTGGCGCCGTGGTTCAGCTTTCCGACGTCCTCCTCGAGATGAATGCGCGTGAGCGGGATCTTCTTGTGCTCGCCCATGACATTGCGCGACGCGCCGGGCAGCTCGATTTCGACGGATCCGCCAAGGCAGATCGGCTGATCGTATTGGGAAATTTGGTAGTTCTTCGGAGAGTCGGGATAGAAGTATTGTTTGCGGTCCCACTTGCAGACCGGAGCGATCTCGCAACCGAGAAGGAGGCCGGCCTTGATGATGGCATCGAGCGCCGCCTTGTTCATCACGGGCAGCGTGCCGGGCAGCGCGAGGACGACCTCGTTGGTGAGCGTGTTGGGCTCGTGGCCGTAGCCCGCGCCGACGCGCGTGAAAATCTTGGAGGCCGTTTTGACCTGCACGTGAACTTCCAAACCAATGACGGCTTCGTAGGGCATGCTAAATTAGAACCACAGAGGCACAGAGGACACAGAGCACTAGAGAGAAAACCGCCGGATGCCGTCCTTCAGCAGAGCGGTTTTGAAATTGATCACTAATGCAAGCTTCAGCCCGGTAAGCTTCAGATAGGACAATACCTGAGCTTCGTGCACCGGAAGGAGCGTTTCGACGGTCTTCAGCTCAACGATCACCTCGCCCGCAACAAGCAGGTCGAGGCGAAAACCTTCATCGAGCGTAATTCCCTTATACGCAATCGGCACCGATTTCTGCCGCTCGACCGCTAAACCACGCGCAGAGATCTCGTGGGCGAGCGCAGCCTCATACACGGACTCGAGCAAGCCTGGCCCCAAATGCCGATGCACCTCGATGGCTGCACCAATGATCGCCTCTGTGATCTCTGTGCCTCTGTGGTTCACTCTCAGAGAGCCGGGGTGCGGTGAGTCCACTCGTGCGCGCGCTCGTAGGCGGCGGCGATGGCAAGGAGGTCGGCTTCGCCGAAGGGCTGGCCGATGAGTTGCAGGCCGATCGGCAATCCCGCGGCGGTGAAACCGCACGGCACGCTGATGCCCGGCAGGCCGGCGAGGTTTACACCGATCGTGTAGATGTCGCAGAGATACAGCGCGAGCGGATCGCTCTTTTCGCCGAGCTTGAACGCCGGCACCGGTGAGGTCGGCGTGAGCAGCGCGTCCACTTCCTTGTAGGCATTGAGGAAATCCTGACGGATCAGCGTGCGGACTTTCTGGGCGCGCAGGTAGTAGGCGTCGTAGTAGCCGCTCGAGAGCACATAGGTGCCGAGAATGATGCGGCGCTTCACTTCCTGCCCAAAACCTTCGGCACGCGACTGATAGTAGAGATCGACGATGTCCTTCGCGTTGGCCGAGCGGTGGCCGTAACGAACGCCATCATAACGCGCGAGATTCGACGACGCCTCGGCGGTCGCGATCACGTAGTAGGTGTCCAAGCAATACTGCGTGTGCGGCAACGAGACTTCCTTGATCTCGCAACCGAGCGAGCGGTAGTGCGCGACCGCTTTCTCGACGGCGGCGCCGACTTCAGGATCGAGGCCTTCGCCGAAATATTCCTTCGGGATGCCGATTTTCCACGGCCCCCTTTTCGGCGTGAGCGCGGCGCGGTAGTCGGGGATCTCGGTTTTGAAGGAGGTCGAGTCACGCTCGTCGTGGCCGGCGATCGCGCCGAGCACGATCGCGGCATCCTCGACCGTGCGCGAGAACGGACCGATCTGATCGAGCGACGACGCAAACGCGATCAAGCCATAGCGCGAAACGAGACCGTAGGTCGGCTTAAGTCCAACCACGCCGCAGAGCGCCGCGGGCTGGCGGATCGAGCCGCCGGTGTCGGAGCCGAGGGTCGCGATCGCTTCGCCGGCCGCGAGCGCGGCGGCGCTGCCGCCAGACGAACCACCGGGAACTCGCGTGAGATCCCACGGATTGTGCGTCGGATGCGTCGCGGAGTTTTCCGTCGAGGAACCCATCGCGAACTCGTCGAGATTGAGACGTCCCCACAACACCGCGCCGGCGTGCTTGAGCTTTTGCGTGACCGTCGCGTCGTAGGGCGACACGAAGTTGGCGAGCATCTTGCTCGACGCAGTAAGCGGCTGGTCCTTCACCGCGATCACGTCCTTGAGGGCGATCGGGATACCGTCGAGCGGTCCCCGCGCCTCGCCGGCGGCACGGCGGGCGTCGGAGGCGGCGGCCTGCGCGAGCGCATCGGCTTCGTCGAAGGAGTTGAACGCCTGCACGCGCGGCTCCACGGCCTTGGTGCGTTCGATCACGGCGCGCGTGAGCTCGACGGACGAGAGCTGTTTCGCTTCGAGCGCGGCCGAGAGTTCGGCGATCGTTTGGTAGAAAATATCTTTGGCCATCCTGAGCGGGTTAGCGGGGCGTCACTCCACGACCTTGGGCACGACGATCATGTTGTCGCGTTGCGCGGGAGCGTTGCGCAGCGCGTCGGCGACAGGCAGTCCCGGGCGCGCGACGTCGTCAGCCCAGACGTTGACCACGGGAAACGCGTGGGCGGTCGGCTCCACGCCGCTCACGTCCACTTTCGAGAGTTGTTCGATATGATGGAGCACATCGCCGAGTTGCGCGGAAAACCGCGTCTTCTCCTCGGGCGTCAGGGCAATGCGCGCCAGTTTGGCGACGTGATCGATGTTGAGGGCGGCCGGCTGCGACATGGGGGAAATGAGCCCGGAAATCGTGCGGTGCGAGTCTCCAAATGCAACGGACAAAACGGTGATGACGAACGCCACCACCTCTTCGCACCACAATCAGCTCGTCCTCGCCGCTCCGATTCGTAACGTCCGCGCGTCCACCTCATGAAGATCCTCGTCGCCGACGACGACACCATCGCCCGCAAGGTCCTGCAGACGTTTTTGCGCCAATCGCAACACGACGTGATCGTCGTCGAAAACGGCAATCAGGCCCTCGAAGTGATGCTGGGGCCCGATGCGCCCCACGTCGCGATCTTTGACTGGATGATGCCGGGCCTGAGCGGTCCCGAGCTTTGCACCAAACTCCGCGAGCACACGTTTCCGGTGCAGCCGTATCTGATCATTCTCAGCGCCCGAAAAGAGAAACACGACATCGCCACCGCGCTCGATGCCGGCGCCGACGATTTTCTCATCAAGCCTTTCAACATCGTCGAGACTCAGGCCCGGCTCCGCGTAGCCGCGCGCGCCATCGAGCGTCAACTTGGCCTGCACCGCCAGATCACCCAGTCGCAGGCCGCCCTTCAGGAGCACATCGCACTCTTCGAACCCGAGTCGCTCGAAACCGAAGCGACCGCCGCGCTTCTCGACAATGTCGGCGCACTCCAATCCGAACTGATCGAGCCCGCTCTGCTCGAGGCGCTTTCGGCGGCCAGTGGCCAGGCGATGCGCATCGTGCCGCCGCCGGAAAACTTCGACCATGTCGTCCTTGGCTGGTCGGGTTTTCTTCTCACGCGCGAGGAACTCTGGATCGACGTTCTCCTCGAAGCGCCGATCGCCACCGCGGAACAGCTCTACGCCCAAGCCCACGGCGTCCGCGCCGAGCCGGAGAACCTGAAGACGTTTTGCGCGGGATTGCAGGTCGCGTTGACCGATGGATTGACGCAGCGACTCCGCAGCCGCCGCACGCCATTTTTCGCGCCGCTCGATCCGCAGGCTCCCCTTTGCGAACGCTCTCCGCTGCTCCGCTCGCTGGCTCGCCGCACCGGCAAGACCTGGTTCCTCGCCGCAGGCGAGACGCCGGTCTCCGTGTCACTGCTTCCGCTGCGCAGTCCGCTCGTGCGCAAAAACGCGACCGAGTTGCGCCGTCTCGACGTGCTCGTCCGTTCGTATCCGCCGCCGGAGCTTGAGGAAATCATGCTCATGCCCGAAGGCCTCGCGCTCACGCAGCGGTTGATCGATCGCATCGGCATCGACGCTCAAGGCCGCGAACATCCGCCGCTCATCGACGTGCACCGCGTGTCCGCTCTCGCGCGGCACTACAACCGCAACCACGTCAGCCACGTCGCGGCCGAACTTTAGCGCGGACCGACGGCGAGCGGCCCCGATCGCGGACTCTTCGTTGCGAGCGATTTTCGCTTCTCCGGAATAATGGGAAAACTTCGCTGAAGCGGCCCGATGCCGCTCAAGCGTTTCGTTTTCGTGCCGATAAAGAGGCACCCCACCCCATGACAATTCTGGTCGCTGACGATGACCCCGTCGCCAGAAAGGTCCTGTCCACGTTTCTGCGGCAATCGAACTACGATGTCGTTGTCGCGGAGGACGGGCTTAGCGCTTTGCGCGTGATGACCGAGCCCGGCGCACCGCAAATCGCGGTGCTCGACTGGATGATGCCCGGCCTCAGCGGTCCCGAACTCTGCACCAAACTCCGTCAGCACACGTTCGAGATCCAGCCCTACCTGCTGATCCTCACCTCGCGAAAAGAAAAGTCCGACCTCGCCGCCGCCCTGGACGCCGGAGCAGACGATTTCATCTCGAAACCGTTCAACATCCTCGAGCTTCAGGCGCGTCTCCGCCTGGCGATGCGTCACCTCCAGCAACAATCCGAGCTGCGCAATCGCATTGCCGAGCTCGAGCGCCAACTCGCCGCTGGCCGTGGACAACCTGCTCAACCTGCGTCCGAAGCCGCTCCCGCCGCACCCGAGATTTCCGAACCCGCCCGCCCCACCAACGTCGCCGCACTCGAGAAACACCAGATCGACACGGTCGTCGCTGGCGCGATGCGCCACTGCGGCGAACCCAACATGCCGATCCGCATAGCGCAGGGAAACCCGCAGGCGCGCGTCGTCGCGTGGGCCAGCCTGCTGCTCACGAAAGAACAGCAATGGCTGGATATGTTTCTCGAGGTCGACGACGCCAGCCGCCGCCAACTGTGCTCAAATTTTGGATACGAGCAGCCCGACCGCGACGCCGCGCGCTCTATTTGCAGTCGCATGCAATTTTCGTTGCGCGAATCTCTGCGCTCCGTGCTGCAGGCGATGGGCGGCGAAGTCATGGCGCCGCTCCCCGTTCACGCGCTCGGCTACCCCGAACGGCTCAATCCGCTTCTCACCGAAGAACCGGCGCTCCGCCATCACTACAAACTGGGTTCGGCGATCGTCACCGTGACGTTCGTGACGCACGCCAGTCCCCGCCTCGAGAAAGCCGCCGGACAATTGCGGCCGTTCGATCTCCTCGCCGAAGCGTATCCGCCCGCGACGACGCATCAGTTGCCGTTGCTGCACGCGGGAGTCGTGTTGAAGGAAAATCTCATCGAGAAACTCCGCGAGTTTTCAGAGCTGACCGTCGGTGAGGTGCCCGCCGTTCCGGTGCACTCGCCCAGCCCGCTCTCACGGCATTTCATCCGCCTCAGCACCAGCGTCGGACTCGCGACCTGATTCACGCCGCACCGTGGCACGACCTTGTCCGCACCTTGTCGCGACGTGGGACGGACCTTGGCTCGACCCGGTGCGGACTTTGTCCCGACCCGGGACGCAAAAAGGCCCGACTCGGTGCGCACATTGGCACGAGCCGGGCCGGAATCTGGCGCGACGCGGGACTTACTTGCGGACGACCCAGGCGGTCGTGCGCGCGAGTTCGTCCTGAATCTTTTGGAAGGCCGCGTTGACCTCCTCGTCCTTCAACGTGCGGTCGGCGGCGCGGAACGTGAGCGCGAACGCGAGGCTCTTTTTGCCCTCGGGGACGCCCGTGCCTTGATACACGTCGAAGACGGAAACGTTTTCGACCGCGAAGGCGTTGCCGACCGCGGCGCGCGCGAGCTTCGTGAGCGTCTTGCGCACTTCGTCGGACGTCGTGGCGACATCGACAACGAGCGCGAGGTCGCGCAGCGCGGCCGGGAAGAGGCTGAAGTCGGAGTAGCGGCGGCGCGCGGTGTCGGAGGAAAGTTTCTCCGGCAGAATCGCGAACATGCCGGCGTAGACTTTGCCCTCGATGCCGAGCGCTTTCGTCATCGCGAGATCGAGGAGGCCGAGACGAACCGTCCAGCCCCCCTGCGAAACTTCGCCGGCGCTGGCAGCGTGACCTTCCTGCCAGCCGAACGACGGCGCGGAAACCGGCGCGAGCGGCTGGCGCGCGAAATCGATGCCGGCCGCAGTCGCGAGCGCAGCGATGTGATGCTTCGCGGCGAAGAAGTCGGCGCCTTCGCGCTGCTTCCAGCGGCGGTCGGCGTCTTCGGCGATGATGAAGCCAACGCCCGCGCACTCGAGATTCTGACCGTTGTGCTGGAGAAACACGCGACCGGTCTCAAAGAGGCGCGAAACCGCGACGCCGCGAGACTGATTGAGTTTCAGCGATTCGAGCAGGCCCGAGATCAACGTGGGCCGCAGGTGCGACTGGTCTTCGACGAACGGATTCGCCAGCGCGAGCTCGGCAGCCGCAGTCTGCGGCACCCAAGCGGCGAGTTCCTTCGCGGGACGCAGCGTGTAGTTGACGCACTCGTGGAAATCGTGGCCCACGAGGTAATCGGTCACGCGGCGATTGAAATGAACGATCGAGTCGTCATCGCGCACGAGACCGGGCGACGTGACGACCGTGGCAGGAATTTTCTCCGTGCCGTAAATGCGGAGCACTTCCTCGACGAGATCGATCGGACGATCGAGGTCGTCGCGCCAGCTCGGAACGGAAACCGTCCACGCCGGGCCACGTTTGTCGGTAGGTTCTTCGCGCGTGATCTTGAGTTCGAGCGCTTCGAATGCGGCGCGCATGTCCTCGGCGGGAATATCGAAGCCGAGTTTTTCGGTGATGTAGTCGTGCGTGACGACGATCTCACGCTGCCACGGCACTTCGCTGCCAATCTTGAACACCGGACCGACGACCTGGCCGCCGGCGGTTTCGAGGATGAGATCGATGGCGCGCCACGCGGCTTCGAGCGCACCATGCGGATCGACGCCGCGCTCGTAGCGGTAGGACGAATCGGAGGAGAGACCGAGTTTGCGCGACGTAGCGCGGACGGACTGGCGCTTGAAGATCGCGCACTCGAGGACGAGGTCGGTCGTGTCGTCGGACACGCCGGAGTTCTCGCCGCCCATGATGCCGGCAACGACGACCGGCTTTTCCGCGTCGGCGATCACGAGCATCTGGTTGGTGAGCGTGCGCTCCTTGCCGTCGAGCGTGGTGAGTTTTTCACCCTCGGTGGCGCGGCGGACGACGATTTCGTTGCCACCGAGTTTCTTCGCGTCGAACGCGTGCAGCGGCTGGCCGGTCTCGAGCATCACGTAGTTGCCGACGTCGACGACGTTGTTGATCGGACGAAGGCCCACGGCCGCGAGGCGGCGCTGCATCCAATCGGGCGACGGACCGATCTTGATGCCGGTGATGACGTGCGCGGTGTAGAGCGGGCAGTCTTCGGCAGAAAGAACGGAAACATTGCGCAGCAGATCGGGGCGCGCAGCCGAGCCCACGTCGCCGCGGAATTTTTCCTGCGGGTATTTGAGCGGGAGCTTGAACCACGCAGCGAGTTCGCGAGCGATGCCGAGGTGCGAAAGCGCGTCAGGGCGATTGGGCGTGATCTCGATGTCGAACACCGTGTCGCCGGGAGGCAGCACGTCGTTGATCGGCGTGCCGAGCGCGGGCGAGCCCGTGAGCAGCAATAGTCCCGCGTGATCGGAACCGATACCGAGTTCGTCGGCGGCGCACATCATGCCGTCGGAGGCCTGGCCGCGGATCTTCGATTGCTTGATGACGAAATTGCCCGGGAGCACGGCGCCGGGGAGCGCGACGGGCACGCGGTTGCCGGCGTCGCAATTGGGCGCGCCGCAGACGATGGTTTTCACGCCACCGGCCGGGCCGACGTCGACGGTGCAGACCGAGAGCTTGTCGGCGTTGGGGTGTTTGTCGCGCGTGAGGATCTCGCCGACGATGACGTTATCGAGTTTCGGCGCGCCGGTGGAGATGACCTGCTCGACCTCGAAGCCGAGGAAAGTGATCGCACGGCAGATCTCGTCGGCGGAAGCCGTGAGGTCGACGTAGTCGCGGAGCCAGTTGAGGGAAATTTTCACGGGAAGAAGTCGGAGATTACACCGAGGGCACCAGAGGCGGCACAGGGGTCACGGAGGATGAGGTTCGATTTTCTCTGTGCTCTTGTGAGTCCTCTCGTGCCCTCTGTGTAACTTGGTTCGTCAGGCGAATTGTTTCAGGAAGCGGAGGTCGTTTTGGTAGAAGTAGCGGATGTCATCGATGCCGTAGAGGAGCATCGCGAGGCGCTCGAGACCCATGCCGAACGCATAACCGCTCCAGACTTCGGGATCGTAGCCCACGGCTTCGAACACGGTCGGGTCGACCATGCCGCAACCGCCGATCTCGATCCACTCCTTCCTCACCTTGGGCAGGTGCTTGGCGGAGAGATCCACTTCGAAGCTCGGCTCGGTGTAGCCGAAGTAGTGCGGACGGAAGCGGGTCTTCGTTTCTTTGCCGAGGAGCGAGGCGAAGATGTAGTCGAGCAGCGCCTTCAGGTCGCGGACGGTGACGTTCTTGTCCACGTAGAGGCACTCGAGCTGGTGAAAATTCGCCGAGTGCGTGGCGTCGGTCGTGTCGCGGCGATACACGCGGCCGGGCGAAACGATGCGGATCGGTGGTTCGCCCTTGAGCATCGTGCGGATCTGCACCGACGAGGTGTGCGTGCGCAGCAGAAATTTCTCGTCGGGATTCTTTTTCGAGACGTTGCCGAAGCGGGCGGACGTCGGGAGATAAAACGTGTCCTGCGCGTCGCGCGCGGGGTGATCGGCCGGCGTGTTGAGCGCGTCGAAGCAGTAATACTCCGTCTCGACTTCCGGGCCGTCGGCGACCGTGAAGCCGACCTTGCGGAGGATGCGGCACATCTCCTCCCGCACCAGCGTGAGCGGGTGGGACGTGCCGGGACCGAAATCAGGCGACGGGAGCGTCGGATCGATCGCGGGCCCGAGCTGCGCTTGCAGTTCGGCGGCTTCGATCGTGCGGAGCGCGGCCTCGAGGAGCGCGGCGATCTGCGTCTTGGCCTCGTTGATGAGTTTGCCGACGACCGGCTTTTGCTCCTTCGGCAGGGAACCCATCTGCTTCATGAGCGCGGTGAGTTCGCCGTTGGGGCCCACGTAGCGGGCCTTGGCGGCTTCGAACTCGGGGCGCGTTTTCAGCGAAGCAAATTCGGTCTGAGCCTTGGCGGTGAGAGCGGAGAGTTGTTCCTGCATGGGGAAGATCAATTGAACCACAGAGGCACGGAGTTCACAGAGAAATCCTTGGGAGTTGGCGACGTGCCGCGTGCGTGGTGGAAAACGAAAGAGGACGGCGCCCCGGTATCGAGGCCCGTCCTCCGTAAAGTGAGACAGGGAGGCGAGCCTTATCCCGGCTCGCGTATTGTCAGGCGATTAGGCTTTCGCAGCAGCGGCCTTGGCCTTCAACGCGTCCTGGGCTTGCTTGACCAGGGCGGCAAAGGCGACCTCATCGCGAATCGCGAGGTCGCTGAGGACCTTGCGGTCGAGGCCGATGTTGGCGGCCTTCAGACCTTCGATGAAGCGGCTGTAGCTGATGTTGTTAGCGCGGCAGGCCGCGTTAAGGCGCACGATCCAGAGGCTGCGGAAGTCGCCCTTCTTCTTGCGGCGAGCAGCGTAGGCGTATTGCCAGGCGTGCTGAACCGCTTCCTTGGCGTAGCGGAACAGCTTCGATTTGTTGCCGAAATAGCCCTTGGCGTATTTCAGCACTTTCTTGCGGCGCTTGCGCGACGCGGGGGAGTTAGTTGCACGAGCCATGTTGGTTTATTCCTTTATAGGTTAGTCGCGGCTAGGTCGGCTTAAGTGATCACCTGGCTGCGAAGTTATAGATACGCGCGTCGGAGGTTTAGAGGCCGAACGGAAGGGCGCGCTTGAGCGCCTCCGCGTGACCGTCAGCCACGAGCTTGTCCCGCGAGGCACGACGCTTCTGCTTCGTGCTCTTGGAGGCCAGCAAGTGACGGAATCCCGGCGTGCGGCGCACGAGCTTGCCCTTGGCGGTCAGCTTGAAGCGCTTGGCAACGGACTTTTTGGTCTTTTGCATGGGAAGAGCGGTCGAAAACAGAGAACGGCCGGGAGGCTGTAAAGGGTAAAGTTGGGGCTTTTGCGGGGCTAGAAGTCCTGCAAACGGCTCTCCGGACCGTCGGCACGACCTTCGAGACGGGCAAGCACCTCGCCCGCAAGGTAGATCGACCCGGTCACCACGATGGTGTCACTCGGCGAGCCCAATGCACAGCGATTGCGGGATGGAAACAGCTCGGACACAGAAGATCGAGAAACGGGCGGACGAGGCGAATCCGAAAGCAGGCTCTCCAGATCCTCGAACGAACACGCGCGCGGCTGGTCCGGCACGACAAAGACGATCTGCGCAGCGCGGCGGGTCACCACTTCGAGTAGTGGCCTGGCTCGGTTTGCACCCAAGACGCCCACGACCACGATCGGTGGACGCCCGCGTTCGGCGCACAGTTCATCGAGCAGCAAAGAGAGCGAACGTGCGCCCTCTTCGTTGTGACTCGAGTCCACGACGACGAGGCGTCCGTCGATCTCGAAACGCTGCCAGCGTCCGGGCCAGTTCACGCCGGCGAGGCCGGCGGCGATCGTGGCATCATCAATGCGCCAGTGCGCCGACAAACTGCGCGCGAGAAGCGTGGCGGTGGCGGCGTTGATCCGCTGATGCACTCCCGCGAGCGCGGATCGGGGATACCGCGCAGGATCATCGCCAAATGTTTCGCGAACGGAAGAGACGGCGGCGTTTTTCTGCGCGGCGACTTCACGCACCACCGTTTCGGCTGCAGAAGGAAGGATGCCAATCGCGAGCGGCGTATTCGGTTTTATGATACCGGCCTTCTCGCGAGCGATGGCGTCGAGGGTGCCGCCCAACATCTCGCAATGATCGAATCCGATCGACGTGATACCGGTCGCGAGGGGAGCGACGACGTTCGTCGCGTCGAGCCGCCCGCCGAGGCCGGTTTCGATCACGGCAATGTCGCATTTCTCGCGCTGAAAATGCGCGAAAGCCATCCCTGTCATGAACTCGAAATAGCTCGGGCCGCCGGGGGAATCCGCCGCGGATGCAAGTCGATCGGCGATGGGCGCGAGCTCCCCCACCCATCCGGCGATCTGCTCGTTCGAGAGCGGTTCGCGGTTGATCTGGATTCGTTCGCCGAGCCGAACCAGATGCGGCGAGGTGTAGAGACCGACGCGCCAACCCGCTACGCGCAAAATTGCCTCGAGGATCGCAGCCACGGAACCTTTGCCGTTTGTCCCAGCCAAGTGGATACACGGAACGGCGAAATGCGGATTCCCCAGCGCAGCGCCCCACGCCTGCATGCGCTCCAGTCCAAGCGCGACACCGCGGGATTTCAGTCGAAGCAGATACTCGCACGCCTTCGCGTAGTTCATTTCCGAGAGCCTTCGCTTTTCATCGCGCAGCGGCGGTAGCCGCCAACGCCGCCGTCCACCGCTGCCGCAGCCAGACGATCTTTTCGTTTACCGCCGAATCGAAGGTGAGGATTTGGTTTTGATCAGCAGCATCCCAGATAGAGGCCACGGGCGTGATGCCGCGGACGGCGTTCACTGCAAACACAGCATCGGCGCCCGCGATATCCTCGACCCTCGCCCGCACATAACGCGACGCGAGCCCTTGGTCGAAGACCCAGGAAAGGCCGGTGCCGGCCACGCATCCGAGTTCGGTCGCCGGCGTGAAAATCTCGTCGCCGTAAAGCCAGGCGAGATTCTGTCGCGGTGTTTCCACGATAAATCCGTCCGCACTCAGGAAAAGTCCTTCGTCGGCCGCATCGGCACCGCGGGAAGTGAGTTCGCGCAGTCCGGCTTGGGCGTTGGCGTAGTTGACGCTTTTCGGACGTGGCAGCCATTCGCCCGTGTCGCGCCGCAGATGCAGAAGGCGCAGCGCAACGCCATGCGGAGGCGGCTCCGGAGGCAGTTCGCGCAGCGACAGCAGTTCTCGCGGCTCACGATAGCGACCATCAGAAGAAGGCGCTCCACTCGTGATCGTGTAGCGAAACACGCCTTCGGCCCAACCGCGCGCGTCCAACAAGCCACGGCAGGCCATCGCCAGCGCCGGCTCGAACCACGCGAGAAAAGTCACCGGCAACTCGATCCCCGCTCGCTCGCACGCCGTGAAGAGCCGGTCGCGATGACGGCTCCAGTCGTGAGGACGCCCGCCACTCGTGCGGAAAGTTTCGAAGAACCCGCAGCCGAACAACACGCCGTGATCGTCGACGCGAAAGCCCGCCTCGCTCGCGGGACGCAACGCGCCATCGAAGAAAACAAGTTCGGCAGGGTTCATGACGACGGGGCCGCGGAGGCACGCTCGAGCGCGACCCACAAGGCCTTGGCTTTTCGGAGTGATTCGTCGAGTTCGCGTTCGGGAACGGAGTCAGCGACGATGCCGGCGCCTGCTTGAACGTGCGCGACGCCGTCCTTCACCAGCATCGAGCGGATGATGATGTTGAGTTCCAGTTCGCCGTTCGCAGTGATCCAGCCCAGCGCTCCCGTGTAGAATCCGCGACCGACCGGCTCCAGTTCCTCGATAATTTCCATCGTGCGGACCTTGGGGCAGCCGGTGATCGTGCCTCCAGGGAACATCGAACGCACGATTTCGGCAGTGCCAACGTCCGGCGCGAGTCGTCCCTCGACCTGCGAGACGATGTGCATGACGTGAGAGTATTTTTCCAACGCCATGAACTCGCGCACGACCACACTCCCGTGGCTGGCCACGCGGCCGATGTCGTTGCGGATAAGATCGACCAACATGAGGTGCTCCGCGCGCTCCTTCGGACTCGCGAACAACTCGGCGGACAATGACGCGTCGTCCTCAGGCAGACTCCCGCGTGGACGCGTGCCGGCGATCGGGCGTGAACTCACCACGTTATCTTTTACGCGCACCAGCAACTCGGGCGAACCGCACACGAGACTGAACTGCGGTGTGCGCACGAAACCCATGTAAGGCGACGGATTGATCGCGCGCAGTGCTTCGTAGATCGCCTCGGGCGGACTGTGCGTCGCACGACTTTCGCGAAGGGAAAGATTCACCTGATAGGTATGACCATCGGCAATGTAGGCCTGCACCCGGCGCACCGCTTCGCAGAAACTTTCGCGCGAAAAGGAAAGCACGGGCGCTGGACTCGGTGCGTTCACAGGCGCGGCGCTGTCCGCAACGTGGCTCGACTCGGGATCGCTTGCGCGCAGCCACGCGTCGATGGCGGCATCGGCAGCGAGACGCGCGGCAACGAATTGCGCTCCCACGCTATCAGCAGCAACGTCGCGCCAAACCACCACACCGAGCCGCTGCTCATCGTGATCGTAAACGAAAAGCTCCGCAGGCTCCACCAAGACATACAGGGGAAGAGCGAGATCGCGTGCGGCGCGGCGGGAGATCTTTTCCCACGTCTGCACCAGATCGTAACCGAAGAGCGCCAGAACACCCGTCGTGATCGCAGGCCAACCCAGGATCGCAGGTGCACGGCGTTCCGATGCGAAGGCCGTGGCAATCTCGAGTGGCGAACCGGTTCGCTGTTCGGGCACTTCAATCGTCGCGGACGAAGTGATCGACGCGCTCGTCTCGTCACCCACGACAACGCGAGCCGGACGGCGGCAGAAGTAGGTAAATCCGTCACCGTGCCCACTCTCGAGGAGCACAGCAGTCGGCGAATCGAGCAGGTCCTGCCATTGCCGAGGCACCTTCGTTTCACTGAGCCAACAGGCGAAAGGCATGCACGTGTAGCCCTCCGCCTGCCAGCGCACCCAATCATCGAGCGTCACACACGGCATGGCGGCAGCGCGCGATGCAGAGACTGGGACGGACGGATGCAACATGGAGCACGAACTTCGCAAACGAAGGGATTTCGTCACTCTCATTCAGCGCAAATTTCAGGTGGAAAACCACGAGCAGCTCCGTCCCGATGTTGCCATGCAGTCCTGGCAGAGCCCGCACGGCCGTCCCCTCCCCCACGTCGGAGATCGCACATTGATCATGGCGATCCTGAACGTGACGCCGGATTCGTTTTCCGACGGAGGGCATCTCGATTCACTGCAAGCCATCGTAGACCGAGCCGGAGCGCTGATCGCCGCGGGCGCAGACGTGCTGGATGTGGGTGGCGAATCGACTCGCCCCGGCGCTGCTGCGGTCTCGGCGGACGAGGAGCTCGACCGCGTGCTCCCCGCGATCGAAGCTCTGCGGCGCGCCTTTCCGCAGGCAGCGCTTTCGGTGGATACCTATAAGGCCGAGGTCGCGCAGGCAGCGGTTCGCGCGGGGGCGGATATCATTAATGACGTTTGGGGCCTGAGCCACGGGCTCACTCCCGAGCAGCGGGAGGAATTAAGAAACGAAGCGAAATCGGGCGGGAGCAAAGTTCAGCCGGGCACCCAATCGGTTTCGCCGATGGCGTCGGTCGCCGCTGCACTCGGTTGCCCCGTTATTCTGATGCACAACCGGCCCGACCGGGACTACGTCGACTTCTGGACCGATTTCGAAACGGATCTGAAGTGCAGCCTGCATCTCTCCGAGAAAGCGGGAATATCGAGGCACCAGATTTGGCTAGATCCGGGCTTTGGCTTCGCGAAGACGCCAGCGCAGAATCTCGCGGTCATCCGAGATCTTGGGCGGATTTGCGCGTGGGGTTATCCGGTGCTGATCGGCACCTCCCGCAAATCCACCTTGGGGCTGGTGCTCGGGACCGAGGTAAATCGTCGCGCCGAGGGCACCGCCGCCACCGCCGTGTGGAGTGTTCAGCAAGGTTGCAGCATGGTGCGGGTGCACGACGTCGATGAAGTCGTGCCTTTTCTGAAGGTAGCCGACGCACTCAAGGCGGGCTTGCGATTCCAGTCTGTCTAAGGAGCATCCCAGCCCCACGATGGACAAACTGATCCTCCGAGACCTCCACTTTGTGGCGCGCCATGGCGTTTTGCCTGAGGAGGCAGAAACGGGGCAGCCCTTTTCGGCGACGATCGAACTAGAGCTGCCACTCCACGAAGCGGGAAAAACCGATCGGCTCGATCTGACGATCGACTACTGCGCCGCGCAGGCGGTCGTGCGAGAGATCATCGAAGGCACCCGCAAGCATCTCATCGAGACACTCGCAGAGTCGGTGGCGAGCGCTCTGCTCGCACGTTTTCCCGCCGTGCAAGCAGTGACCGTGGAGATCCTGAAACCGCGTCCGCCGGTGAATTTTCAGTTCAGCGGCGTAGCCGTTCGCATTCGGCGCGAACGGTCTTCGAACCAAAGCTCGTGAAAGAGCGGTCGAGGCGAGCTTTGCTGGGGATCGGTAGCAATCTCGGTGATCGAGCGGGGACGCTTCGCGCCGCGATCGCGATGCTGCGCAGCAGCGCAGGCGTGAGCGAAGTCAGCTCATCGGATTTTTTCGAAACCGCTCCCGTTGGGCTCACGGATCAACCGACGTTCCTGAATGCAGTGCTCGCACTGCGCACCTCGCGCTCGCCCGAAGAACTCCTGCAGCTGACAATGTCCGTGGAAACTCGTTTCGGGCGCGAGCGCACCGTGCGCTGGGGACCACGCACGCTGGACATCGATCTTCTCTGCTTCGAGGGCGAAACGCGATGGTCCGCCGAGCTGCAGCTGCCTCATCCCCGTATGACCGAGCGCGCTTTCGTGATGGTGCCGCTACAAGACCTGATGCAGCGCGAAGGCTGGGTCCGCGACGTGTGGCCGGACCTTGCTAGGATCGCGATTTCTCCGACGGCGCACGAGGATGTCCGGCGAGCAGAGACACCTTAGCGCTCATTTCCGAAAGGGATTTAGAGCGCAGCGGTGTTCTACGTCGTCTGACGTTACCTCCACGAGGGAGTCCGGTCGAACGACCCACAACCCAATGAAAAATTGCCCCCAGCCCCATGAAATCGCGTTGACAAGCTCCGCCGCGTCGTGAGCTTTTTTCCCTCTTGTTTTTGGCTTCCTAGCTCAATGGTAGAGCAGCTGACTCTTAATCAGTAGGTTCGGGGTTCGAGTCCCCGGGGAGCCACCAACAATCCCCCCGACACCCCATCGGGGATGACCAAAACTGACCGAAGCTGTTTTTTTCCAGTTAATTATGTTTGGCGAGCGCTGCGAGAAATGCGCCGGCGTAGCTCAACGGTAGAGCACCTGTTTTGTAAACAGGCGGTTGCGGGTTCGAATCCCATCGCCGGCTCCATTCCACCGTTAAAAGCGTCTCCGACGATCTCGCGACTTCAGAAAATTTCCACTGCCTGGTGGTGTAATGGTAGCACAGCAGATTCTGACTCTGCTTGTCTAGGTTCGAGTCCTAGCCGGGCAGCCATTTTTTGACGTTCACTGCGCATAATATATTTTCGCGCCAAAGTAAGTTGACACCCCAGTTTTGATGAAGCCTAGTTCGCGCTTCTGTCATCCTCCTTCTCCGCCAATCACCCCTCGGCGAATGCTTAAAATCTCCTGCAGGACATTGAACGTAAGATCCGGAAAACACGTCAAAAACGGTCCGGGATCTGCTATGCGGCGACCCTACTTGTGGGTGCCGGCGTCAATGTGAAACCAGCATCCTTCAAGACAGGAAAACCTGCAAGTAGATTACACAACCTTTTCGTTAGGAATTTGTCCAAAATCTAAACTGCCTTCCTTATGATCATGCAAAGCCTCCCCCTCGCGTTCCTCCTCGGAGATGCCACTGTTATGGAGTTGTTCAAACACGGCGGCCCCATCATGTGGCCGATCCTGTTGGTCTCCTTCCTCGGCATCACCGTGATCGTCGAGCGCATGTTGTTCATTCTCCGTGAAAACAGCCACCGCGAACCCGAGGTGGTCGAGAAGATGCTCGAGAACGTCGAAAAGGGCGACATCGATGGCGCCCTCGCCGTCGGCAAGCAGAGCAAGGACTTCGTTGCTCGCATCCTTGTCTACAGCTTGAACAACAAGGAATACTCGATGCACAACGCGTTCATCCGCGCCGCCAGCCAGGAGCTCGCCCGCTTCCAACAAGGTATGGCCACGCTGGATACCGTGATCACCGCCGCCCCTCTCCTCGGTCTTCTCGGCACCGTTACCGGTATGATGAAGACCTTCGGTAGCATGAGCGGTGACCTCAGCTCCGCCGCTGGTGCGATCACCGGTGGTGTGGCCGAAGCGCTCATCGCGACGGCTTGCGGTCTCGCGATCGCCATCATGGGCCTCCTCCCCTACAACTATCTCAACGCCCGCACTGAAGAGGCCAAGCACGAGGTCGCCGACGCGTCCAACGCTCTCGAGATCCTCATCAAGAAGTCCGAGTCCGTCTCCCGCTGATTTTCTGCAAAGAAAATCCGCGGTGCATCGTTAATCCTTTAGCTCTCTCCAACCATGGCAGGTTCCTCAGGCGGCAATAGCGGCGGGAAGAAGAAAGCGCGTATCGAGATCATTCCTCTGATCGACGTCGTCTTCTTCCTCCTCGCGACCTTTGTCTTGTTCACCCTCTCGCTGAACAAGTCCAACGGTCTTGCAGGCGTGACCCTGCCACAGTCGGACACTGGCGAAACGCGCGATCCGGCCGGAACGGTCACGATCACGGTTACTCAGGAAGGCACCATCGGCTGGGATAAGGATCCCGTGACGCTGGACGAATTCCTCAGCCGGCTTCGCGCGTATAAAACCGCCAACCCGGACGGGCGCGTGCTCATCAACGGCGACGACAACGCCTTCTTCAGCCAGGCCATCTACGTCTTCGACGAAGTGCGCAAGGCGGGCTTCCAGAAGGTTCTCATCGAAACGCGCGTGCGCGCCCCCGGCAGCTCCTAAGGAGCATCCGGTTCTCCTCAACCCTCTCGTCAGTCACCTATCATGGCCGGTTCAAGCTTTCACGCCGAAGAAGGCAAAAAGAAGGCACGCATTGAGATCATCCCTCTCATTGACGTGGTCTTCTTCCTTCTCGCCACGTTCGTTCTCTTCACGCTCTCGCTGAATAAAATCAATTCGGTCCCGGTGAACCTCCCGGTCGCTTCGCCCTCAGCCTCGAAGGCGTCGGATCAGGATGACACGGTCCGCTTGCAGATCTCCGACCAGGGCACCTGCTACTGGAACAAAGAACTCATCAATCTCAGCGAAATCGCTCCGCGTCTGGCGCAATACAAGACGCAGGTTCCCAATCCGCGCGTCCTCATCGCCGGCGACGATAAGGCCAAGTTTGGCATTACCGTCATGGCATTGGACGAAGTTCGTAAGGCGGGCATCCAGCAAGTCTCCGTCGAAACGCGTGTCACGGGCACCGGCCGCTAAATTCCACACACCATGCGTCGCGATCTAATCATTGGCATTCTGGTCTCTCTCTCTCTTCACGGAGGTATCGCTTGGCTTGGCGAAGCTCTCAAAGAAGGCCCCAAACCCGTTACCGTCCAGAAGGAGGAGCAGGTCATCCAGTTGATGGAAATGCCGAAGATCGAGCCTGACGAACCGGAGCCGATGGATTCCTCGGACGAAGCGCCCTCGGCGGTCGTCGACTTCGCCCCTCCCATGCAGACCGACGTGCCGCAAATCGTGCAGGTCGACTCGTTCGTTCAGCAAGTCCAGCCCCCGCCCCCGGAAGGCCTCAAGCCTGTCACCGGCGTGATCTCCATCCCGCAGGGTCGCCCCTCTGGTCTCGGCAAAGGCATCGAAGTTTTCGATATTTCTCAGCTCGATCAGCAGCCGCAGCCCCGCTTCCGCGCGCAGCCTCAATATCCCTTCGATATGAAACGCCAGGGCATCACCGGCGAGGTGCTGGTTGAGTTCATCGTCGATACCAACGGCGACGTGCGCAACGCCTACGCGGTCCGCTCTACGCAACGCGAGTTTGAAGCTTCTGCGGTCCAAGCTGTTTCGAAGTGGAAGTTCCGTCCGGGAAAGAGAGGCGGACGCGTGGTCAACACGCGCGTTCAGCAGCCCATCTCCTTCACACTTAACGACAATTGATCATCGTGAATCCCGTTTCGTCTCAACCCTTCAGCACACGCCGTTCGAAGTGGCTTCGGGCTGTTCTTGTGCTTGCCCTCGCCACTCCGGTGGTGCTCCCTGCCCAATCGAACGCGCAGCCCGAGCTCTCAGAGTCCGTCTCTGAAGGGCTCGAAAAGCTCCGGCCCCTGTTGGACGCCAAGGACTGGGATGGCGCTCTCGCGCTCCTTTCCGGCCTCGCGGCGAAGGCGAAACCCGACACGTTCGATCTGGCCTTCCTCTCCGACACGATCGGCAAGATCTACTTGCAGAAGGCCGAATACGCCAAGGCGATCAAGCCGATGGAAACTGCTCTCGCGATCAGCGAGAAGCACCCGAATTTCTTCCGCGTAAACGTTGTCCAGGACATGATCTATTTCCTGGCGCAGATTTACTATCAGGAAGCAGCCTCCTCGAAAGTTCCTGCCGAACAGCGCGAAGGTTATCTGAAGGCCAACTCTTACTTGGAAAAGTGGCTCGCGCGCAGCACGAAGCCGGCGAGCGACGCGACGCAACAAGACGCGGTGCTTTTCCACGCTTCGCTCCTCTACAATTTGGCGGTATTTAATCCCGAAAAGATCGACCGCGCTTCCCTCTCCGCGGCTGAATCTGAAGTGGAGAAGGCGCTGCGCATGAGCGCCCACCCGAAGGAGAACCTTTACGCGCTCGCTCTGGCGATCTGCCAACAGAAGGACCCGCCCGATTACGTGCGCGCCGCGGAGATCCTCGAGCTGCTCGTCAAAAAGTATCCTCAAAAGAAGGATTACTGGGCGCAGCTCGCCGGCGTTTATCTGAATCTTGGCCAGGACAAGGACGAGCAGAAGGCCCGCGAGAACAACATCCGCGCGATCCTCGCCATCGAGCGTGCCCAGGCGCTCGGTTTCATGAACACACCCAAGGAGAACTACAACTTGGTCGGTGTTTACTTCAATGTCGGCCAATTCGGTCAAGCCACCGAACTCCTCCATGCCGGCCTGCGCAAAGGCACCATCGAGTCCGAGCAGAAGAACTGGGAACTCCTCGCCTACTCTTACCAGCAAGTCGACCGCCCTTTCCAGGCCATCGACGCGCTTAAGGAAGCCGCCAAGCACTTCCCGAAGGCCGGCCAGCTGGACTTCCAGATCGGCCAGATCTTCTACGGCCTCAACAAGACGACCGAAGCTTACGATGCCCTCCAGTCCGCGGTGAAGAAGGGCAATCTCGACAAGCCGGCCGCCGTTTACGGTTTCCTCTCCTACGTTTGCTACGAACTGTCTCGCTTTGACGAAGCGCTCGCAGCCGCCAACAAGGCGCTCTCGCTGCCCGATTCGAAGAGCGATAACCAGCTCCCCCGCCTCAAGACCGCTATCGAAGAGGCGATTCGCGAACGTGAAGCTCAGCGCGCGGCGGTAAACACCAGCGCCTAAGTTCCAGCCCCATCCTTACACTCATGAAGAAGACCTACGTTTACTTCCTTGTCCCCCTCATCGGTTTGATTGCGTTCGGCGCAGTCTACTGGAACTTCAATTCGGAATTCGAGGCCAAGGAAGAGGCCAAGAAGGCCGCCATTCGTAAGGCAAAGGAGGACAAGCTTCGCGAAGAAGCCAAGAATCGCGAAATCGCGATCAAGGATGCCCTCGCCGCTCAGGAGCGCCGCAAAAAGGAAAAGGAGGCCAAAGAGGCCAAGGACAAGCAGGACCGCGAAGAGCGCCAAGCCGCCATCGATGCGCGCGACAAGGCCAACCGCGATCAAGCTCGCCTCGCCCAGCAGGTCGAACGTCTCGAAAAGGACGTAAAGGCTGAGAAGGAAATCATCGCGAAGCTGCAGGAAGACCGTCGCCGCTCCCAAGACGAATACAACTTCCTCAAGGACTTCGTGAAGCAGGCCGAGAGCAACACCAAGAAGCTCACGGAAGTCGTCGAGAAGATCGGCGCTGCCGACCAGGCTCGCGCCGCTGCTGATGCCGCTGCCGCCGCCTCCAAGAAGAACTCCTAACCCGGCTCACTTACTCCACCATGAAAAAATGGACCTACCTCATTTCTGTGGGCGGCATGCTCGCCGTCTTCATGTTCTTCTACTTCTCGCACACCAAGGAAGCCGAGATTCGCGAGAAAGCCCGACAGGAAGAAGTCGCGCGCCAGCAGAAGGAAGAAGCTGACCGCAAGGCGGCGATCGAAGAGAAGGCCCGCCAGGACGCTGAGCGCCGCGCCGCCGAGCGCGCCGCGGAAGAAAAGCGCAAGGAAGACGAGCGCATTGCCAAGTGGGAAGCTGCCGGTCGCGAAATCCAGCAGTCTACCGACGAATACAATGCGAAGGCCGACGCTTACAACAAGCGGGTCGGCGCTCTCGAAATCGAGCTGAACCAGCTTCGCACCGACAAGGAAAAGCTTAACCGCGAGGCGTTTGAATTCGCCAAGCAGGTCGAGCGCGCCCGGGTCGAGAAGCGAAACGCCGAGATCGAGCACCAGCGCCTCACCGACATCATCGCTCGTCGCGCCGCCGAGAGCGCTCTCGTGCGCCCGCCGACTCCTCCGACCAAGTCCTGAGGATCCAACGATCGCTGACATTTCAAGCTCGAGGGAAACCTCGAGCTTTTTTGTGCCCGTATACTTCCTCTCCTTCCGCCCGGAGGTGAACGTAAAAAAAGCGCCCGCAAATACGCGGGCGCCCGTTTTGAGGTCTATCCTGCTCGATCAGTGTGCAGCTGCAGGCACGAGCGGTTGCCCCATCGATTGAAGCAGCTCGGAAAACCAAGGTGCCTTCACGTCGAACGGTTTCGCTCCCTTGATCCGCGGGAACTCGATCACACGAAGCTCGTTTCCACGTTCCTCGTCTTCACCCGTCACGCCGCCGACGCCGCCTTTCAGCGCCGTATCAACCGCCAAGTCCACGCAGCGATCGATCAACGCCAGATCGGCGCTATTGGCCGCAGAAGCACGAGCGTAGTAACCACTCTTCTGCACCAGCACCTTCTCTGCTCCGAGCATCTTGGCGAAACGATCTCCAAACCATTTACCCACGTTCACCGCATCCAGCTTCACGTGGCCAAACGCGTCCCGCGGCACTTCTTCGCCGCGTGCGGTGAGCTCGGCGACGATGCTGTCCACGCCGGCTCCTTCGCTGATGAACAGGTTCACGTTATCCTGCTCATCCATGATCTTCTTCAGGCGCTGCGCTTCCGTTTCGATGTCGAGATGCAGTTCAGGGACAAACACGCCGTGAACCGACAAGCGTTCGCGGCTGAGGCCGAGACCGGGTGCAAACGTGCGTTTGGCCAGCCGTTCCTGATAAACGCGGGCGGTCTGAGCCGTCAGCCAGCCACAGTGGCGGCCCATGATTTCGTGAATGATTAACATCCGCGAGTTGGCACCATGTTCGGCGACCACGTGCTCGAAGAAAGCGGCGCCCTCTTCCGCCGCGGTCCACGCACCGAGACTCTGACGAATGGGAATGATGTCGTTGTCGATCGTCTTCGGCAGACCGATGACCGTGAGGTTGTAACCGTTGGTTTTGAGATACGCCGCAAGGTCCGCCGCCACCGTGTTGGTGTCGTCGCCACCGATCGTGTGCAAAACGTCCACGCCGTCGCGCACGAGCTGATCCGCAGCCACTTTGCGGGGATCTTGACCTTCCTTCACCAGACCGCGCTTTACGCAGTCCTTCACGTTCGTGAGCTTCACACGGCTGTTGCCGATTGCACTTCCGCCATGCTCGCGGAGCACGCTGGCCGACGCGCGCATCTCGGAAGTCACCTTGATGCTATCGCCCAGCAGGAGACCCTTGTAGCCGCTCCGATAGCAGAGCAGTTCAACCTGCGGCGCGAGACGCGTGTAACGATCGATGAGTCCGGCCACCGCCGCGTTCAAGCAAGGTGCAAGGCCGCCGGCGGTGAGAAAGGCGATTTTTTTAGGCTGCATGGGAGTGATTAAGCCTCTCCAGCAGACGCGAAAGTCGCGCACACCTGCCACCAAATTTTTCGGCGGGTGATAAGCAGTAGGACGAGATTTTGTTTGCCGAAGCCAGACTGCTGGCTTTTCCTCCGCCTTCCGCTGGAGCGATCGAGCTCCGCAGAAGGAATCGGGGCGTAGCTTAGCCTGGTAGAGCGCTACGTTCGGGACGTAGAGGTCGTGAGTTCGAATCTCACCGCCCCGACCATTCTGCAATCGGTGCCAGTTGCGACTGGCCGCGTCTCGGCAGGACTAAACTGGCCTGCGCTCCGATGGAACTTCGGCTGCGGAGGCGCCCGTTGGATCGTCAATCGGTGAGCGACCGATTGTGCTCCAGCACCAATGCAATCCATCGCTCAAGCGATCGCGCAGTGGCTACGTCAGCGGCGTCCACGTGGACATATCCTTTCATCGTGCGGCCCCTCATCACAACAGCACGACAGTGTCCCTGTTCCAGAAGACGCGCCGACGACGTGGGAGGCACCCGACACATGATACGCTCTGGTCGCGCGCCAATCGCCAGCTTGCCGCGGATCAGAAACCCGACGCTCCCAAACATCCGTTTCTCAGTTACTCCTGAGACGGTTCTCAGGCGTGCCCGCACTCGCTCAACGAGATGAAAGCCAGGTTTCATGCGCGCATGTTTCCAAACGATTATGACGAGCCACGGCGATTTCTCCTGGAACTGGTTCGCGCAAGATCGCGTTCAGCACTGCGGGTCGAAGTAAAAAACGCGAAGCTCCTGCGCGCAGCGGCAGGCTTTCGCAAGACGCGCGGCCCACGCGATCGCTTCTTCGCGCGCGGGCAACTCCAGCACGGTGAATCCGCCATTCAGAGGCGGAGCCCAGGGATAACCGCCCTCGGTAACCGCACCATCTGCGGCGACGAGGACGGGTGAGACGCTCTCGTTGATGCCACCGCCAAAGACATACACGCCCGCTTTCTTGGCTTCCTCGATCACCGCGTGCGAGTCGCGCTCTGCCCCTCGAAATTCCTCGTCGGACAAGATCATCGCCGCACTGAGAAAAGAGATCAGATATTTGGCCATAAATGATGCTCGAGCGGGTTAGGGTCGCGCTCAGAGCACGCGAACGATGCTCGATTCAGTGCGTCACGAGTCACGAAAGGCGAGGCTTCGTTCGCGCATGGCGTTGCGCAGAACAGCCATCGCCTTGGGGCCGATTCCGTGGAGCATAGCGACGTCTGCTACCGTGTGTGCGCAGAGAACGGGCAGCGTTCTGAAGCCTTGCGCGTAGAGCGCGCGCAACGCGGGCTTCGGAAGTCCCGACGGAAACGCGCCGGCGATCGATGCTGCGTTGGCGACCTCCTTCTTGCGTGGGTTCCGCATGAGCTCGCATCGGCTGTTCAGATTCACTTTTTCCCGCGTGCTCATCGATCGACTCCTTCAAGCCGCCACGCACTTCTTCACGGTTTCCCAAGTGCGCGTGGTCACGTTCCTACCAAAGGTTTTCTCGATCAGCCCCATGAAAACCGGCGCGCGAGGATTCGGCGTGTAAGCGGAAAAGACTTCACAACCTTTCACCGCAAGGATGCGTGCGCCGTCCATTTCAATCGGCAGTTTCACGCGGGTTTTCGGCTCGTCGGAAAGAAACGTGACCACGCGTTTTGTCGTCGGCGGCACATCGTAGCGCGCGTAAGGATCGCTCTCGATCATTTCGCGCAACGCGTCGACCGACCGCACGAGCGTGAGAAACGTTCGCCCGAGTTTCTCGTCCATCGCCCGCTCGGCTTTTCGCGCGATCGCTTTCTCCGACGTCGCACGCGTATCGAAGACGACATTGCCGCTTCCAAGCACGGTTTTGACGTTCGTGAATCCCGCGGACTCGAAGCAGCGTTTGAGCTCGGGCATCTTCGCATTCAGCGGACTCACACCCCGGAGAAAAGCAACGTAGCGACTCATCGGGTTTGGTTTCGTTTTCGACATTCCACGCGCTGCGTCGCGTTCTTCGCTACACGACAAACGGATTATAGCGGCGTTCGTTCTCGACGGTGGTCATCGGACCGTGGCCGGGGCACACGATCGTTTGCGGCGGCAGATCGGCGAGCACTCGCCGGACATTCTGCAGAAGCTGTCGGTGGCAAAAATGCCCCCCGCCCACCGAGCCCGCGAAAAACAAATCGCCCGAGATCAAAATCGGCGTCGCGCGCGGCAGCCGACGCGATTCGACGAGATAGCAGTTATGCGCCGACGCATGGCCCGGCGTGCTGAACACCCGCACGGAACACATCGAGAAATCCATCCGTTCGCCTTCGCGCACGGGCTCGGTGCAGGGAGCCTTGGCGCCAGCCGGACAAAACGCTGCGCGCGCCGCAAACCGCTCGACCACATCGCACAGCCCTCCCGCGTGCTCGCCTTCCACGTGCGTGAGAAAAACGCCCTCGAGCGCCCGGACGTGAGCCGGCCACGTGGTCAGCAAGGCGTCCAGGCCCGGACCGGTATCGAACAAAATCCCTGAGCCCGACTGCGGCTCCGAAATCACATACGCATTCGCGACACCGATGCCGTGCTGCATCCGAAGTGCGTCGATGCGAAAGGGCGCACACGGCAACTCCGGGAGCGGATAGGTGCCGCAGCCGAGCGCGCAAAGACCGACTTCATTCAGGCTCAAGATGCCCGCGAGCTTCCGTAGCTCTCCGGAGGTCAAATCCGATCGATAATCCACCGCATCCGCGATCCGCGAAGGAGCGATCCCGGCGCGCTCCGCCACTTCCTCCTCCGTGAGGCCGGCGTGGCGCATCGCTTTATCGAGGACGTCGCCGAGTTCATCCTCCATCGGTGCTACGGGAATCGGCATGGCGCGCCGAGCGTAGCGCCGTCCATGAGCCCTGCAAAATGTTTTTGTTTTTTTGGCCCCGGCTCGCAGCGTCGTTGCCCATGGATCCCGTCCAGAAGGAAGTCCTCGATATCTTCACCCGCACGCGCGCGCTCCAGGAAGGCCACTTCGTCCTCCGCTCCGGCTTGCACAGCGGCCACTATTTCCAATGCGCGCAGGTGTGCCAGCACATGGACGCGGTGGAGCGGCTGGCCGAACTGCTGAGCGCCAAGCTCGGCCAACACTCGTTCACCACGGTCCTCGCTCCCGCGATGGGTGGCCTCGTGATCGGCCAGGAACTGGCGCGCCAGACCAAGAGCCGGTTCATCTTTGCCGAAAAGGAAAACAACGTCCTGGTGATGCGCCGCGGCTTCGTGCTCACGCCGGGTGAACGCGTGCTGATCGCGGAAGACGTCGTTACCCGCGGAGGGCGCGTGATCGAGTGCATCGACATCGTCAAAAAGGCCGGCGGCGTGCCCGTCGCCGTCGCGATGCTGGTCGATCGCAGCGCCGGCGTGGCTCGATTCGAAATTCCCGCAGTGTCTTTGTTGGAGCTCAGCTTCCCGACCTACCCCGCCGACGCGGTTCCGGAAGCGCTGGCGCGCATTCCGATCCAGAAGCCCGGCAGCTGAGTCGTCGCCGGTTTCTCGCCGGCGTATTCAGCGGACCAATACGGTCACCACCTGCGCCTGGCCGCGCTGGTAAACGAACAACATGTGACGGCCGGGCGTGAGCGCCGCTCGCGCGCTGGCCAGATCGGTGATGTTGCGGCGATCGATCTGCATGATCACCGCGCCCGGTTCGATCCGGTCGGCGAATGGAGAATCCTCCGACACATCGCTCACGAGCAGGCCGTCCACGCGATACGGGATCCGCAGATACTGCTTCAGTTCGGGCGTCAGCGGCACCACATCGACTCCAGGCAGCAGTTCGTTTGGTTTCTCTTCGAGCCGCCCCAGCGTGACCGGCACCTCGAGCGATTTTCCGTTGCGCAGGAGTTTCACCGTGACGGTCGCCCCGGGCGCACCTTCGGCGACGAGCACGCGGTAAATCTGCGGTGACGTCACAGGCCGTCCGTCGATCGCCACGATCACGTCACCGCGCTTAAGCCCCGCCTCCTCTGCGGTGCTGTCGGGCAAAACATCCGTCACGACGACGCCGCGCACGTCCGAAGCCAGTCCCATCGCCCGCGCGTTTTCAGGCAACAGCTCTTCGACCTCCACGCCGAGATCGCCGCGTGCGACGACACCCGTGGCCACCAGACTGCGCAAAACGGAAACCGCCAAATTCACCGGCACGGCGAGACCGATGCCGATGTTGCCGCGCGACGGCGTCACGATCGCGCTGTTGATCCCTACGAGACGTCCCATCGCATCGACGAGCGCGCCGCCGGAGTTTCCAAAGTTAATCGCCGCGTCCGTCTGGATGAAATTTTCGTAGCCCGATACATCGCTGAGCAACCCCACCGAGCGGCCCGTGGCAGACACGATGCCCATCGTGACCGTTTGTCCGATGCCCAGCGGATTTCCGACCGCGAACACCACGTCGCCCACGCGCAGTTTCTCGCTGTCCGCAATCGTAACGCTCGGGAAATCCGTGCCCTCGATTTTGATCACCGCGATATCCGTTTTCGGATCCGCTCCGACCACGCGCGCGATGAGTTCGCGACCATCGGGCAACGAAACCTTCAACTCGTCCGCTCCTTGCACGACATGGTTATTCGTGAGGATGTAACCGTCAGCCGTCACCAGCACGCCCGAGCCGAGCCCTTCCTCGCTGCGCTCGCGTTCCGCTTCCGGCACCACGCCGAAAAATTCGCGCCACAATGGATTCAGACGCAGCCGCTCACGGATGACCTTCTTCGAGTAAACGGAGACCACCGCCTTCTGCACCGGCTCGAGCACATCGGCGTAGCTGACGATCGGCACTTTCGTGCTCGGCTTCACCGGCGACGAATCGAGCTGCAACGCCGGTTCCTTCGACGCACGTTTCGCGCGCGGCGCGGCATCATGCTCAGCCGCAATCGCCGAACCGCAGAGACCAAGAACAACGAGAATGCTCAACCATTTCACCGGGAGACGCATGCTCCTCCACTACCTAACGCCCGACCGAGTGCAAATCCGAGTCGAGCCAATGTCTGGCTCGAGTCGGGACTGAATGCGCGCCGAGTCGGGACACGTTGCGGACCGACATGGGACACGTTGCGGACCACGTCGGGCGTGAGTGCGGACACGGTCGGGACAAGGTCCGCACCGGGTCGAGCCACGGTGCGGATTGAGTCGCGCCCACGTGCGGAGCGCCCCGGGACCGTTAGAAGCCTTTGATCCGGAAAAGTCCGGTCACGCTCTCGTTGCTGTTGATGCGAATGATCGCCTGGCCGAGCAGCTTCGCGATCGAGAGAACGGTGATCGGCAGTCCACGCGTATCGACGGGAGTCGAGTTGGTCGTGATGAGTTCGTCGATCACGCCGGCGCGGAGTCGCTCGTAGGCGACTTCGTTGAGAATGCAGTGACTGACCGCGGCGGTGATGCGCGACGCGCCGTGCTCGCGCAGGAGCTTGGCGGCGGCGGTGAGCGTGCCGGCGGTTTCGGTGATGTCATCCACGAGCAGCACGTCGCATCCATCGACGTCGCCGACGACGTTCATCGCTTCGACGGTGGTCGCGCTCTTGCGTTTCTTCGCGACGAGACCGAGGCCGGCACCGAGCACGTCGGCGTAAGCGGCCGCCATCTTCATGCCGCCGACATCGGGCGAGCAGACGACGAGATTGCGCTCGGGTTTGCTCTTCGCGAAGTGCTCGAAGAACACGGGCGACGCGTAGAGATGATCGACCGGAATGTCAAAGAAGCCCTGGATCTGCTGGCTGTGCAGATCCATCGTGAGGATCCGCGTGGCGCCCGCGGCGACGAGCAGGTTGGCAACGAGCTTCGCGGTGATGGGCACGCGCGGCTGATCTTTGCGATCCTGCCGGGCGTATCCATAAAATGGTAACACCGCCGTGATGCGCGCGGCCGAGGCGCGACGAGCTGCATCGATCATGATGAGCAGCTCCATCAGGTGATGGTTGGACGGCGGGCAGGTGGACTGGATGATGAAAACATCGTGGCCGCGGATGTTCTCATTGATCTTCACGAACGATTCGCCGTCCGGGAAGCTCGTGACGGTGGCCTCGCCCAGCGGCACACCGATTGCCCGACAAATTTCCTCAGCGAGTGCGCGATTGGAATTGCCGGAGAAGATTTTTAAGCGGGATTCGCCCATAACTGATGCTGCGCCCGAAAGTGCCTCAGGCGAAAGACTTTTTTAGCTGAGCTTCGAGAGCTTCGACTTTTTGGAAGAGTTCCGGAAGCCGGCGGGTCAGGACCGTAATGCGGCGCTCGAGCATGTAGGGCATGTGCGGAGTGCCGTTGATGAAGGAGCCCGCAGGGACGTCGGTGTTGATGCCGGTCTGGCCGCCGGCTTTGACGCCCTTGCCAATCGTGATGTGGCCGACGGTGCCGACCTGACCGCCGAGGACGACGTAGTCTTCGAGCGTGGTGCTGCCCGAGATGCCGACCTGCGAGCAAATCATGCAGTGGCGGCCGATGACGACGTTGTGAGCGATTTGCACCAAGTTATCGATCTTGGTGCCCTGCCCGATCACGGTCTGGCTGAAGCGCGCCCGATCGATGGTGGTGTTGGCGCCGATCTCGACATCGTCGTGAATGGCGACTTGGCCGACTTGCGGGACCTTTTGATGACGGCCCTGAACGAACTCGTAACCGAAGCCATCGGAACCGATCACCGCACCAGGCTGAATCTGCACGCGATTGCCGACCACGCACTCGGCGGCAACGATCGAGCCGGGCATGAGCCAGCAGGAATCGCCGACGCGCGCAGCACGACCGACGAAAACTTGCGCCTGCAAAAACGTGCCTTCGCCGATCACAGCATCCTGTTCCACGACGCAAAGCGGGCCGATGGTCGCCGTGGCTGCGACGGTGGCGCCGGGCGCGATGTAGGCGGTGGGATGGATGCCCGGCTGCGGCTTGGGCCAGAGCGTCTGCTCGATGCGAGCGCACACGAGAGCGAGCGCCGCCGAGGGATTTTCAACGAGGAGGAAAACTTGGTCGGGTTTCGGACTGCCGGTGTAGTCGAGCGGTAGAAGGATCACCGACGCGTCCGACTCGGCGACCTCGGAGCGATACTTCACGTTGCCGAGAAAAGAGAGATCGCCGCTCTCCGCCGTCTCGAGGGACGCGATGCGTCGGATGACCGCGGCGGTAGAACCGCGCGTCTCGCGCGGCTGGACGATCGCCGCAAGGTCGGAGACAGAAAACGAAACCTTCATGGCGCGAGCGTGAGAGAACGGAAGAGGCGTGCAATTCCGCAAGCGTGCGGGACCTCAGAAAAGAAAAAACCCCGCTCCGTGCTGGAGCGGGGTTCGGGAAAAACGGCGATCAGTTCTTCGGCGTAGCGCCGGGGAAGCGGATCTGCGGAGTGTCGTCGCTGGCGGGAGCGGCGGCGGGCGTCGCCGGCGTCGTCGTCGCAGGAGCGGGCGTCGCGGCGGCATTGGCCGGGCGGTCCTTGTTGATTTCCTTGGCGACGTCATCGGTGATCTCGAACGCGGCATCGCTGTAGAGGATGTTGGACACGCCGATGAGCGTGGGGCCGGACTTGTCGAGGACGAGCGTGGCACCCTTGCGCTTGGCGAGGTCGACCGCGACCTTGCTGATCTCTTCGATCATCAGGCTGCGGAAGGTCTGCAGGCGCTGTTGGAGAGAGTTGCGGGTGTTGACCTGGAAGCTCTGCACTTCCTGCTGCTTGCGCTGGATGTCCTCGAGGACCTTCTGCGCTTCGCCCTGGGCCTTCGTCTTGGCGTCGGCGGTGGCGGCAGGGTTGTTGGACTGATCAACGAGATCCTTGTAACGCTCGACGAGCGCGTTGCCTTCCTTGTTGAGGCGATCGAGCTCTTCCTGGGCCTTCTGTTCGTCGGCGCGCAGTTTGGCGTTTTGGGCCTCGGTCTTGTAGTGGCCGTCGTAAAGTTTGGCCATATCTACGATCGCGATCTTCGTAGCCGGTTGCGCTTGGGCAACGAGCGAGGCTCCGCAAAGGGAGGCCGCGATCAGCAGGGATTGAATGAGTTTTTTCATGGATGGGTTTTTTGAGAGCAAAGGGCGAAGCTAGGAGAAATCAGTAGCGCGTGCCAAAGGAAAAGTTAAACTGATTGCCTTCCTTGGCGCGCTTGTCGCGGCTGGTGAGCGGAATACCGAAGTCCAGGCTGAGCGGAGAGCCCGCCACGAAGAGGCGGATGCCGAAGCCGAAGTTGTCGGTGAAGTTGGTCGGCGAGAAGTCGTAGGCGTCGGCGTTCACGAAACCGGCGTCGTAGAAGATCGCGAAGCGGACGGGGCTGACGATATCCAGCGAGTATTCGGCGCTGAAGAAGGCGTAGCTCTTACCACCGATGACTTCGCCGAATTCGTCGCGCGGACTGACGCGGCGATACTCGTAACCGCGGAGCGTCGTGGGACCGCCGAGGTAGAACTTGTTGTAGTAAGGCACATCGGTGCTGTTGCCGTAGTTCTCGATCACACCGCCGCGGGCGATGAGGCTGAGCACCTGGGTCTGAGCCTCGAAGAGCGGGAAGAACTGGGCACCGCGAAGCTCGAATGAGTAGAAATCGTGATCGCCGCCGAGGGGCCCGCCGGCGACGCCGGTGTTGAACTCGAGACGATTGCCACGCGTGGTATTGATGATCTTGTCGCGGGTGTCGCGAAGGAGCTGGAAGCCGACACGGGAAACGGCATTGTCGCCCGCCAGCGAACGGAGGATGGGCGAGGCATTCGGCGACAGGTTATCGATCGAGATGATCGTGTAGCTGTAGGAGATGCGACCCTCGAACAAACCGAAGAGGCGCTTGCGCATGTAGACCTCACCGCCGGTGTCCACTTCGGTGTAATACGCACTGTTATACTCCGAGGTCGTGCGGAAGAGCTGGAAGCCGAGCGCCAACTGGCGCTCGAGGAACCAGGGCTCTTCGAAGTTGAGCGAGACTTCGCTCGAGAGCGAACCGAGGGAGAGCTTCAGGCGGAATTTCTGGCCATCGCCTTGGAAGAAGGACCGGCGATTGAAGAGATCGAAATTACCTTGGGAGAGCTCGGCGAAAACCGTGGCGCGTTCCAGCGAACTGAAACCGGCACCGAAGGAAAGGTTACCCGTGCGGGCTTCCCTCAGCGAAATACGCATGTTCCGTCGACCGGGGATGTTGGTTTCCTGCGGCGAAACATTCACGTCCTCGAAGAAGCGGGTGTTCTCGAGCTTGAGCTTGCTGATCTTCATCCGGACGGAGTCGAAAACGTCGCCGGGGCCAAGGGCCAACTCGCGGATGATGACGGTGCTCTTCGTCTTGGTATTACCCTCGATGATGATGGACTCGACGTTGAAGCGCTCGCTCTCGGTGACCTCGTATTGGATGTCGATGTTGCCGGTCGCGACGTTGGGCTTGCGGATGAGCCGCACGCGGGTCTCGAGGTAACCATCGCGGCCATAGAAGTCTTCGAGGCGCTCGATATCCTTATCCAGCTTGGACGGCGCGAAAATAGTGCCCGGACGACGGCGAATGACGCGCTTCAGTAGCGCGGTCGGGTGCAGCTTGTTGCCGGTGAAAGTGACATCGCCCACGCGATAGCGGCGACCTTCCTTGATCGCGATCGTGAGGACCAGGCGGTTGGGCTTCGGATACTCGAAATTGACCTGATCGGGCGCGATTTCGACGTCGAGATAGCCGAGTTCGCGGTAGTAGTCGCGAAGCTTCTCGAGATCGTCTTCGAACTCGTCGTCCTTCAAACGGCCGCTGCCGGTGATCCACGACCACATCCACCAGCGGCGTGTCTCCATCTGCTTGCGCAGACGTTTCGCCTTCACGTTGTCGTTACCGGTGAAGCGAACCTGCGCGATGCGAACTTTCTCGCCCTCGCGGACCTTGAAAATGACGGTGCCGAAACTGGTCTCGCGGTTGCGGTCGATGGTGTAGCTGACCGAAGCCTGATGGTAACCGGTCTTCTGGTAATACTCGCGGATCTTCTGCGCGTCCTCCTTCACCTGACGCTCGTCGAGCGACATGTTGGGACGAGTCTTGGTCTCCCGCTCAAGGCGGCCGGTGCGAACCTTCTTGTTGCCATCGAACCGCACGGCGAGAACGCGATATTTCGGCGTCAGCTCGACCACCAGGTTTACCGTCGTGCCGCGCGTCTCGCGCTTGATCTCGATGAACTCGAAAAGACCCGTGCGATAAAGCGAACGGATGTCGCTATCCAGGATCGCGTCATCGAGCTCCGCCCCCTCGCGAATCTGCATGTTGGCGCGCACCACCTGCTCGTCGACGATGGCGGTGCCTACAAACTTCACGTTCACCGAACCAATCCGATAAACCGGCTCCGTCTGCGCCCATGCCCGGACTCCGAATCCGGTGAACAACAACGAGAAAAGCAAAAGGAACGAGGCGACCCGGCGCAGCGGGTTACTGGGTAAAGTTTTCAAAGCGGGTAATGTCTCGTAGGAACGTGAGCTTCAATTCTCCTACCGGGCCGTTTCGTTGCTTGGCAACGATTAACTCGGCGGAATCCGCGGCGACTTGGAATTTCTCGTCGGCGTCTTTGGGGCGGGCCAGCATGAGGACAACGTCTGCGTCTTGCTCGATCGATCCGGACTCGCGCAAGTCGGCCAGTTTAGGCGTGCGGTTCTCCTTCTCGGAAGAGCGATTGAGCTGGGATAATACAAGCACCGGAACGTTCAGTTCCTTCGCAAGCGACTTCAAACCGCGGGATGCTTCGGCGACCTGTTGTTCACGCGGAACCTTCGGGTCAGTCGGGCTGAGCAATTGCAAGTAGTCCACCATGATGAATCCGAGTGGATTCCGGGCATGGATGCGGCGGGCCTTGGCGCGGAGCTGCATGATCGAAAGCGCGCTGGAATCATCGATGAAGATGGGCGCCTTCGAGAACTCGTCGGCCGTCGCGAGCAGTCGCTGCTGCTCTTCGCCGTTTTTGGAGAGCAATCCGTCGCGCAGGAGCTTCATGTTCACCCGCGCGCGCGAGCACAGCATACGCAGCGCGAGCTGCGAGGCACTCATTTCGAGCGAGAACAACAGCACGCCCACCGGGTCGCCACGCTTGGGCATGGCCGCCGCTTCGGCGAAATTGAGCGCGAGCGAGGTTTTACCCATCGAAGGACGCGCCGCGAGAATGATCATTTCCTGCCGCTGAAAGCCCCACAGCAGAGCGTCGAGATCCTTGAAGCCGGACGAGACGCCGGTCATCTCGCCCTTTTTCATCATCATCTTCGTGATGACGTTCATCGCCTCGCGCGTGGGCTCGCGCATCTGCTTGGCGCTTTCGCTGACGCGATTCTGCGTCACCGCGAAAATCTTCGTCTCGATCTGGTCAACGAACTCATCGATGCCGCCGGAGAAACCGAAGCACTCCTCCACCGCGCTCGTGCCGGCCTTGATGATGTCGCGCAGCAGGCTGAGCTCGCGGACTTTCTCGATGAAGTAACCGGCCTGCGCCGTGGTGGGGATACGGCTGCTGACCTGGGTCAGGAACGCGTAGCCGCCGATCTCATCGAGCTGTTTCGCCGTCTTCAGCTCCTCGGCGAGGATCGAGACATCGATCGGCGTCTGGCGGTTATAAAGATCAACGAGACGCTCGTAGATGATGCCGTGCGCCGGGAGGTAAAACGACTCGGGCCGCAACCGCGCCTCCAGACAGCGCGAAATGACGTCGGCGCCGTCGAGCAGGCAGCACGAAAGGAGATACTCTTCCGCTTCGAGACTGTGCGGCATCGAGCGGGAAATGGGGGCCGCCGGCGTCTCGGAGCGACGGGAAAATTTCGGAGCTTCTTCGACCATGCTGAACGGGGAAGTCAGGGCGCTCACGCCCAGACGGGCAACACGTGTTTATTCACAATCGGTGCCCAAAACGACAAAGGCCGCGTCGATGGACGCGGCCTTTGAAAAAAGCCAAACGGAGAGATTATTTCGTCTCCTCGGTCACGACCGGCTCGATCGGGTTTTCCGAAACGACGTCGAAGTTGAGGTCGACGCTCACATCGGCGTGCAGCTTCACCTTCACGGAGTGCTGACCGAGGGTCTTCACCGGCGTGTGGAGGTGGATGCGCTTCTTCTCGATCTCGATGCCGCTGGCCACAAGCTTGTCGTGGATGTCGTTGGCCGTGATCGCGCCAAACATCTTGCCGCCTTCGCCGGTCTTCACCGCGAACGCGAGGCTGGTCTTTTCCAGTTTCTTGGCGATTTCCTGCGCACCGGAGAGCTCCTGGGCTTCGCGCTCGGCGCGACGCTTCTTCAGCGCCTCGACCTGCTTGCGGTTCGCGCGGGTGAGCGGAACAGCGATGCCACGCGGGAGCAGAAAGTTGCGGGCGTAACCAGCACGAACTTTAACCTGATCGCCTTCGCCGCCGAGGTTTTCGACGGGCTTCACAAGGAGGATTTCACTGAGGGCCATGGGACGGGTTGTTTTGAAAACGTTGGTGACCTGCGCGAGGCGGGAGGTCGGGAAGGTTACTCGTGGTAGGAAACGGGAAGGACGGTTCTAGAAATGAAAGGGGCTGAAATTCGCAGGACATTCGGAGCCATGTCAACAACGCAAAATCGCCTCGCTTCAGGCCCGCCGCGAACTCGGCGGCGAACCGCTCCGGTTCGTCCCCCCCTTCCCTGCGAGCTCGGGTCTGCCTGAGCGCGGGCTTCGGAGACAAAAAGTCCGGCAGCCCAAAGCTGCCGGACTCGCATGACCTTTCGCTAGCTTAGAACGTGAAGGTATTGGTGATATACCACGTGCGCGGCTCCGGGATTCGGTAGGCACCCGGCGATCCGTCCGGCTGGACGGTGACGGGAATCAGATCGTCGTCCGCGAACAGATTGCGGGCGTTGAGCTGGATGCGCCAATGGATCTTCTCCGAGAGCTTGCGTGAGTAGCCGATCCACGCGTCGAAAATGCCTTCCGTGGATCCCTTGTAGGGATTGGAGACATCGAACACGTAGTTGCCGCTATCGTCCTGGATCGCGGGGAAGCCCACGATCGCGCGGTCCTGCCAGCGGTAGCTGCCGCCGACGTTGAACCCACGGAGGAAGTGATCGCTCTGGAACGTGTAGTTGGTGATGACATTGAACCGCCACGGGCGCAGTTCAGGCACGTCGCTGTCCTGGAGCGCGAGCCACAGGTTGTAGCCAGCCATCGTTTCGCGCTGGAACTTGCCACGGGCGGTTTCGCCACCGTGGGTGCTGTCCGCGGAGAAGTCGTCGTCGCCGCCCCACAGGCGCATGTCGCCCGCCGGACCTTGGAAATCGGTCCAGCGTTTGGTGATCCAGTCGACGTAGGTCTTCGCGAGGTTAGTGCGACGGGCCGAGGTCTTGCTGGCGTTGATCGAGATATCGAGGCCGCGCACCGGCGTCGCCACGAGTTCGAACTCCGTGCCCTGCGAAACGGTGTCGCCTGTGACGGTGAGGCCGGAGAAGCCGAAGTTGGTCTGACCCGCCGGACCGTCGTAGTTGTTGAGCGCCCAAGCGTCCTGGAAGTTTTGCGGCACTTGGGTCGCATACCAGGCTTCGATCGAGGCACTCTCACGCGCCCAAGTCTCATCGATGACAGCCTGGCTGTAGGTGAAGCCCGTTTCGGCATCGCCTTGCAGCGGGCCGGACGGACGCCACGTCACCTGGTTACCGTCGGAGGAAATACCATAGAGCGTGTTGGCGGGCCAGTTGAGCGGACCACCGGGCGCAGCTGAATTGCGGAAGTGATAAGCCGCCTGCTGTCCCCACGCTTCCACGGCGCCGATCAGATACTGACCGCCGATTTCGCCCGCGACGTTGGCGTTGTAGACCGTCGTTTTGTAGCGGTTGACCTTGAAACGGATCTTCTCGTCGAACGCGGAGATCGCGAAGCCGTAGTCCGTCGTTTCGCCCGAGGGGGAACCGACAGGCTCGCCAAAGATGTCGCGACGGCCCGCGTCCGGCTGGAAGTTCTCGGATTCGTTATAGAAAACGCTGAAGCCGAGCTGGCCGGGCAAACGCTCCGTGAGGAAACGAGGCAAGTGGCCGACAATGCTCCAGGTCTTGGAGTTGCCGGTCACCCGGTTCCATTTGCGCTGACCGTTGTTCAGATCGTTTTCGTCGCTGGGCAGTCGCCAGTTGGGATCATTCACGTCGGCGACGCCGCGCGTGACCACGGGCGTGCCGGCGCTGCGGAAGACATCCGTGTCTTTACGCCAACCGACCATCGGGACGAGGTTGCCTTCAAAGAGATAACCCTGCCAGACGAAGGCCTTCGATTCGACCACGTCGCGCGTGCGGAGACCGTCCTTATATTGTTTGGCGGTATCGGACTGGAGATCGTTGTTCGAAACAATCAGCGGCACATTCTGCCACTCGTTGACCTCGTTATTCCACACGCGAATCAGCGAACTCCCCTGCGGCGACACCATATCTTTAATGCCGATGAGGTTGATGCCACTCGCACTGGACGCGTTCAGCAGGCTGCCACCGAGATAATTATAAAAAATATTATCACGAGAGGCCTGACCGAGCGAATCGGGATCGGTGCCGTTGCCGCGCTTCACCGCCGGATACGCCTCGCTCAGGAAAAAGCGCGGACCGTTGCGGCTTTCGCTGCGGTTGTTCTGTTCCGACCAAAGTCCGGTGAACACATGGCGTCCGAGAATTTTCGCGAGCGTGCTCTCGCGATTCATGAAGTCGCCGAAATTCAACTCGCCGAAGCCGGTCACGCGCTTGGAAGCGCGGATGCGGTTCTGCCAGAAGAAGCCGGCGCTGCCGCCACCGGAGATCGTCATGGGACGACCGACGTTGGGATTGGCCGAGCCATCCGCGAGCACCGACATCGTATCGACCGTGATCACCGAGCCGTCGCCCGAGAGGAAGTTGCGGTAACCCCACAACGCATCCTGACGGTCATAGGTGAGCTCGAAGCCGACGCGGTTGTTCAGGAAGGTCTGGCTCAGCGCGATGTTATAAGCATCGAAATCGTTGAACTCATGTTTATTGGGACCTTCGAGAAGGTGATTATAGAAGTCGAAGATCGTGCGATCCGTCAGTGACTTCGCCTTATATGCACCAATCGCACCTTCGGGGAACTCGGCATTGCCGTAACCGTCGTAGGTGCGGATGCCGCGCAGGGTATTGTTGCCCACGCCGGAACCGTCGGTGCCGCCGTTGGGATTCGGCCATTGATGAACCTGCGCCGCATAGGAGATGCCTTGCGAGCCGCCTTCGAAAGCGGTCACGACACCATCCCACACGCGATTGCCCGGAGCGCCCCACCAGTTGTTGCCGCTCGTCGAATCCGTGGACGTGCGGGCATCGAGCGTGGCTTTGGCGAGCGGACCAAACCACGGCGTGATCGCATCGAGCGGCGGCGTATTGCGCGGATCGTTGCGGTCGATGTGGCCCTTCTCGTAGTTGAGGCGGATCGAGGTGTTCGCCGAATCGGTCTTCAAAAACTTCGGATCGAATCTGACAGCACCGTAAACGCGCTCATCTTCCTTGTAGGCAGGATCCTGGCGGTAGTTGGTGTCGTCGCGCAGCAAGGCGACGCGAACCGCCAGCTGATTCGGAATGATCACCTTGTTGAAGTCCGCGGTGAAGCGGGTCGACTGGAAGCTGCCGACTTGCGCTTCCACCGTGTTCGCATCCTTGAACGTCGCGGTGTTCAAGCTGCTGTTCACGATACCGGCGGGACTGCCGATACCGAACAGGATCGCGTTGGGACCGCGCTGCAGATCGACACGGCCGACGTTGTAGGAATCCCACGGAATATCCGAGAGATAGAAGTCGCGCGTGTTATCGGCTTCGGCGAGACCACGCACACGGGTGTTTTGCACCGGCGCGGTGCGGTTAGTATTAGTGAGCACTGCCCCGTCGCCTTGGCCGAGGAAGTTTCCTCCCTGGCCCGCGACTTCGGTGCCGGTCGTATAAACGAGCAGGTCGGCGGCACTGCGCGAGTTCGTGTCCTGCAGGAACTTCGAGGTCACGACCGTGATCGCGGAGCCGACATCCTTCAACTCGGTCCGGATGCGGGTTCCAGCGAGGGTCGTTCGCGCGGAGTAACCCGCATCTTCGGAGGCTTCGACCACGAAGGGAGAAAGCACGATGCTCTCCTCGTTCAGGTCGGAACCGCTAGCCGCAGCCTGGGCAAACAGGCTCGGCGATACCATCAAGCTAAGCGCGGACGTGGCGAGAAGCACACGCGGCCGCGCCAAGGGGCGTTTCATAGGCATTTTGTGGTGTTAGGGGTGTGGGGCAGGCATCGCTAGCGATGCCCCTGCTCGACCGGCACGACGTCCGCGAGCAGCACGCGCACTATAAGTTTAAGGCGCGGTATTGGAAATGAGTCTACTTACCCGCTGATTGTGTTATTTTATCTCTTTTGCAAAATTTATCGGTAAATGGGCTCAAGCGGGGTTTAAGCATTTTACTACATCCCCTGAGGTTCTACATTCGTCTTCCCACGATGGCACCCGTCGCAGTTTCCCCCTCCTCGTCGCCCATCGCACGAACTCGTGAAATCTCAGGTTCTTCTTATTTTTCTCACTCGCTTCGAAGAGTCGGCCGCCATGCTCAAAGGCATCGCGCATTACGAGCGAACTCATCGCTCCTGGGCCGCGTTTCTGGACGACGAAGCGCGCGCCGAAACCGACCCTTCGTGGCTTAAAGAGAAACGCTGGGATGGCGTGATCAGCCGTCACACCACTCCTGAACTGGCGCGCCGTTGCGCCGCGGCCGGCATTCCGCTCGTCGACCTCAACGACTTTCCCGCGATCGAGGGCGTGCCCAAGATCCGGCCCGACAACATTACGATCGGTCACCTCGCGGCCGAGCACTTCCTTGAGCGCGGTTACCAACACTTCGGTTTTTGCGGCTTCCTCGGCGTCGAGTGGTCTCACGAGCGCCGCGACGGCTTCGTGGAGGCTCTCTCGCTGGCCGGTTACGCGTGCGATGTGCTCGATGTGGAAAACCCCGATTGGGTCACGCCTTTCTGGGACGAGAAGCAATCCGCCACGATCGCCGAATGGCTGCTGCGGCTGCCGAAGCCCGTGGCGGTTTTTTCCTGCAACGACATGCGCGCCTTCCAGGTGATCAGCGCCGCACAAGCCGCCGGTCTGCTGGTGCCGGAAGAGGTCGCGGTCCTCGGGGCCAACAACGACACGATTCGCTGCGAGCTCTCCAATCCCCCGCTCTCCAGCATCGCCACGAACGCGTTCCAATCCGGCTACAAGGCCGCCGAGCAGCTCGAACGGCTCATGTCGGGTGATAAACCCGAAGCGCTGAGCCTGCGCATCGAGCCAGTCGGCGTCGTCACCCGGCAATCGACCGATGTGCTCGCGATGACGGACAAGAACGTCGCCGCGGCGCTCAGCTACATTCGCACGCATGCCTGCGACGGCATCACGGTTGAACAAGTGTTGAAGCAGGCGTTCGCCTCGCGTTCGCAGCTCGAGAAAAAATTCCGCCGCTACATCGGTCGTTCTCCGCAGGCCGAGATTCGGCGCGTGCAGGTGGCGCGCATCCGCCAGTTGCTCTTCGAGACCAACTTCCCGCTCAAGCGCATCGCGGAGCTCGCGGGTTTCGAGCACGTCGAATACATGTGCGTCGTCTTCAAGCGCATCACCGGCGAGTCGCCCGGCGCTTACCGCAAGCGCACGCAGGCCAATCGCGAGCATGCCTAAAAAAACACCCGCGTGGGCCACGCGGGTGTTTCGGAAATAACGGACCTCCGACGAGGCGTCAGACTTTGCCGCGCTTCAGCTCGAGCTGCGCGCGGATGTCCATCATGCGTTCCTGCGTGAGCGGGAAGAAGTAGATCATGATGAGGCCGATCACGAGGCCCACGATCGGCACCGCCGCGAGCAGGAAGCGGATCATGAAGATCGTCTGCTCAGATTGATTTCCACCGAGCGCGACGTCGAATCCGGTGGCGCTCAGGATGATGCCGGAAGCACCCGCTCCGAGCGCCGTGCCGACTTTGGAGATCCACGAATCGCACGCGACAAACGCGCCTTCGCGACGCTTGCCCGTTTCCATTTCGTCGTAGTCGATGACGTCGGCACGGATCGAGCCGTCGAGCATCCAGAAGCCGGCGCCGGTGAACGCAATCAAGCCCGACGCGAAAATTTGCAGCCACACGATGCTCGGAGTGTAGAGCCACCACGTGCCGATGAAGACCATGATCGCCGCGCTCAGGATGATCATGACCGCGTGGCGCTTTCCAAACACGCGGGCGCAGAACGCAAACACAGGAATGCCCAGGAAACCGAAGACCATGCCGGAGACGCCCATCCAGAAATTCCACACGGCGCCTTCGCCGAGGCGGCCCTGGCACACGTAGTAGAGCGTGTTGTAATAGCCGAGCGCGCCGACCATGCTGGTGCCCATCGCGTAGGGCAGCTTCATCGCGAGCTGCATGCGGAACGGACGGCACTTCAGCGTCTGGCCGAGCGTCTCGATCAGCTTCACCTTTTCCTGCTTACGCGAAACGACGTTGCCGTAGTAACGCTCGCGCAGGGTGAAGAACATGATGATGGCCGCGACCGCCATCAGGATGCCGAGAACGGTGCAGTAAACCTGCGCCCCGAGGAGAATGTTGGGTTTGGTGTCCTCCGGCGCCGCCGCCCAAGCCGACGCGGTCGTGAGCAACAGATGAATGCGATCCCACACATCTTCGCTCGTCGCGCCAACCCACACCGCCATCGTCATGAACTGCGCGGCAAAGAAGAGTCCGAGCTCCGCGACCTTCTGCACGGCGTTGCGGTAAGACCAGACGCTCGTGCGCTCATGGTAGTCCGGAGTCAGTTCGACGCCCATGCAATCGTAGGGCACCTTGAACGCACTCATGATCGGCAGGAAGATCGCCGACGAGCCGATCATATACCAGAAGTAGAAAGGAATCTCCTGACCGAAGATCGTCGTCGAACCCCAGCCCGGCGACACCGCGACGAGCAGCGGAAACGCCAGACCGCCGAGCACACCCGCAAACAGGATGTAGGGGCGGCGGCGGCCCCAGCGCGTGCGCGTGTTGTCAGACAACCAGCCAAACAGCGGGTCCGCGATCGCGTCGAAGATGCGGTTGGCGAAGAGCGCGATACCCACCAGCCACGGCGCCACGCCGAGGAAGATGTTGAACACCTGGAATCCAATATTTGGATACAGCCAGTGTCCCCACATGTCGTGAAACGTGCCTAGGCCGTAGGCGAGCTTCTGGTTCCGGGGGACTTTGTCTTCGCTGGCGATGACGTAGTCTTGATAGGCTTTGCTTTTCCAGGAGCTAAAGAACTTGGACATGCTTGGGAGGGGGACGGACAAGACCGCCCATTTAACGCAAAACTGGCAACGAGATTCTGGCGAGCACCATGATTGGAAGCCCGACCGTAGCCGGCCAAAAGACGATCTTCTTCGCCGCGCTCAATAGGTGTCGACGAGCGATCGCCAGCGCAGTGCGCGCTTCAGTTGCGCAGCGTTCACCGCGCGCTCGAAGCTCACGCGCACCGTGCGCGGTTCGTCCGGATAGAGGTCGAAGTAGTTGTCGCTCGCGAGGTGCGCCAGACCGGGCAGCTCAAACGCAAACCGGTGCTGAAACACGGGCGAAACAAACGTCAGCTCCGCCTCGCGCGGCGACACGCGTTTGATCTGCACCTTCGTTTTCGCCGGCGGCAGTTCCATGAATCGCTGCGCGGTGAAGAACACCGTGTCGGAGCTCGCTTCGACTCCGTTCACGTCGAGCGCGAGACGCAGGTAGACGTTTTCGCGGCCGTGTTTCTCGAGCAGCGGCCCGAGTTCGATCGTCTGCTGCTCCACGCTCGTGCGCGGCTCGAGCTGCACGGATTTTTTTCCGCGAAGCAGACGGCGGCCGTTCATGTGAAACACGTCCCAGCGCAACACGCCTTTCGCGCGCTCGGGCGCATCGTAGATCGTCGAAAGGTGCACTTCGTGGATCGTCGAGCGGCGATAGTTGCCGATGATCGTGAGTTCCTCGCCCGGCATGTGCGCGACCGCGATCGCCGGGGCGAAGAAGCGCTTCGCCACGTGATGCAGCGCGCGCCAGCGGCCCGTGAATTCGATCGAGCTCCACGACGCGACCGGCCAGCAATCGTTCAGCTGCCAGTAGAGCGCGCCCATGCAGCGCGGTGAATTGCGCCGCCAGTGCTGCACGCCCACCTGCATGCAATACGCCTGATTCAGCTGCGAGAGATAGATCAGCTCGTCCTGCCCCTTCGGGAAACGGTAGAGGCGCGAGACATAGTCGAGGATGATCTGATTGCCGGCGCGGTTCTTCTGGTGGTTCTCCATCTCGCGCCCGAACACGTTGTCCGAATGCGGCGGGCAGAAAGTCGCGTTGGTCTCCGGCGAGCTGAAGCTCTGCATCCCAAATTCGGATACAAAGCGGAAGACATACTTCTCGTAATCCTTCACCGGCTGGCGCGCGTGCCAGACATCCCAGAAATGCGTGTCGCCGCGCTGCTCGCCGGCCGCGTGATCGGCGGCGGTGTCGCCGCGCCAGGGCGAGCTCGGCCAATACGAGGTGACCTCGTCCACCGTGCGCAGCGCCTCGGGCAGCGCGCGGTGAAACAGCACCTCATACTCCTCGTATTTCTGCGCGTCGGCCAGCATCTCGTGCGCGTTGATGCCGAAGATCTCGTTGTTGCCGCACCACAGCGCGAGCGACGCGCGATGACGCAACCGGCGCGCCTGATACGCCGCCTCTTCCTTCGAGCTTTGGACAAACGCGCGATCCGCCGGATACCGCGTGCACGCGAACATGAAATCCTGCCACACGAGCAAACCGAGTTCGTCGCAGACGTCGTAGAAATGCTCGCTCTCGTAAATGCCGCCGCCCCACACACGAATCATGTTCATGTGGGCGATCGCCGCAGCGCGCAGATCGCGCTCGTAGTCGGCGCGCGTGAGTTTCGCCACGAACGTGTGCGCCGGAATCCAGTTCGCGCCTTTCGCGAAAATTGCCCGGCCGTTCACGACGAACTGAAAACTCTCGCCCCACTCGTCCGCGTGACGATCGAGCACGATCGTGCGCAGCCCGATGCGGCGCTCCCAGCTTCCGATCTCGGCGTCGCCGGCGCGCGCTTCGACGCGAAGCGTGTAGAGCGGCTGCGCGCCCTGCCCGTTCGGCCACCAGAGCTGCGGATTCGGCACGTCGATGTGATTGCCCTCGCCAGCCGCCACCTCTTCGCCCTCGAGCGAGAGCGTCCAGCGCAGCGTCACGTTTTTCGCCGGACGCGCCAGTTCTGCGGCGAGATTCAACACCACCGCGCCGTCGCGGCTGTGATCCTGCGTCACGCGCACGCTCTCGAGACGATTGCCCGACCAGCTTTCGAGTCGGATATCGCGCCAGATGCCGGCCGTCACAAAACGCGGACCCCAGTCCCAACCAAACTGGCACTGCTGCTTGCGGATGACCACGCAGCGACCGACGGGGTCGTTGAACTCGCGCGGCACGTGCTTCGTGCGCGTGTTGCGGATATACTCCATCGCGCTGTCGAAACGCACCACGAGCTCGTTCGCGCCAGCACGCAGGTGAGGTTTCACGTCCCAGCGAAAACCGATGAACATGTTCTCGGTGCGCGCGATTTCGTTTCCGTTCAGCGTCACGGTCGCGAGCGTGTCGAGACCGTCGCACACCAGCTCGATGGCGTCGTCATTGAGCAACGCCTTCGGCACGCGGAAGGTCGTGCGATATTCCCACACGCGTTCCTCGATCCACTGCAGTTGTTCTTCGTTGTGCGCCCAAAACGGATCGGGGATCGCCTTCAGCCGCAGCAGATCGGTGTGCACGCAACCGGGCACGGTGGCCGGGCGCCACGCGGAACCGCGCGTCGCATCACGAAAGCGCCAGGAAGAGGAGGAAAGCGGAAGGGTGTGCATGAGGGAAATGATCGGGACCAAAAATCGCCGCAGCAGAAGTGTGGGATCGCTGCGATTGGCGACGGACGAGGCCGGGTTTGACGAACTAAAAAATCATCCGGTGCAAAAAACGGGCGGGCCAGTGAAGGCCCGCCCGCCAACGAACTAGGACAAATTTTCAGCTCAGCGCTTCAGCGGGTTGTCCTTGATGAACTGCACGATCTCGTTGGCGTCGCCGAACGCCAGCGCCGAGAACGTGTCCGCCGCACCGTAGTAGATCGCGAGCTTGCCGGTGGCCGAGTCGCACAGCAGGCCGACCGGGAAGCACACGCCGGGCACGAAGCCCTTGAGCTCGTATTCAGCTTCTGGACACAGCAGCGCCTGATTCGCCGAAGCGATGACCTTCCACGGCTGGTCGAGATCGAGCAGCATCGCGCTGATCGAATAGACGAGGCCGTTGCAGGTGCTCGTGACCGCGTGGTAGATCAACAGCCAGCCTTCGCTCGTTTCGACGGGCGACGGACCCGCGCCGATCTTCACGCCCTGGAACCACGGCCAGCCGCGGCCCATCACGTGACGGTGCTTGCCCCAGTAAACCATGTCGGGGCTCTCGCTCAGGAAAATGTCGCCAAAGGGCGTGTGGCCCGTGTCCGACGGACGGCTCAGCATGAGGAACTTGCCGTTCACCTTGCGCGGGAAGAGCACGCCGTTGCGATTGTAGGGCAGAAACGCGTTTTCGAGCTGCTCGAAATTCACGAAGTCCGTGGTCTTCGCGATGCCGATCGTCGGGCCGTGATAACCGTTGCACCACGTGATGTAGTGCACGCCGTCGATCTCGGTCACGCGCGGATCATACGCATACTCGTGGCGACGCACCTCCTCGTCGTCGCACTTCAAATCGATCGGCTTCGGCTCGAACGTGAACTTGTAGCCATCCGGGCTGCGACCCACGTGCAAGTGCGGCACGCGATCCATGCCCTCCGTGCGAAACACGCCGATAAACCCGTCCTTCCAGGGCACCACCGCGCTGTTGTAGATGCCGGTCACGCGCGGGAGCGGACGCCGCCCGATCACCGGGTTGGCATCGTAGCGCCAGAGCACGTCGGAGTTACCCGCCGGGCGCGGCTGCCACGGAATATTCGGAATCGCAGGACCTTTGATGGTGAGCTTCATGGGTAAGAGTATCGCTGGGGAGCAATTGGCTGGGGAACGGCTCCCTTTAGACCGGTTTCTCGTTCAGGACGCAAACCCCCCCACCACACACGGGGGGGCACAACACACGGGGGGGGG
>Ga0182793_1000128_pt1 | contig 67930 bp, 58 predicted proteins | sample Passage237A_FD_130498 | JGI IMG/M metagenome (GOLD analysis project Ga0182793, IMG submission 130498) | Cellulose adapted compost microbial communities from Newby Island Compost Facility, Milpitas, CA, USA - Passage2 37A (version 2) (version 2) ... | reverse complement strand
TGCACAAGGATCTCTATCGCGGCCGCGCGGCGGCGATGTCGATGATCCCGACCTCGACCGGCGCCGCCAAGGCGATCGGCCTGGTGCTGCCGGAGCTGAAGGGCAAGCTCGACGGCGTCGCGATCCGCGTGCCGACGCCGAATGTCTCGGTGGTCGATCTCAAGATCGTCACCAAGAAGGAGACGACCGCGAAGGACGTCAACGAGGCGATGAAGCGCGCCGCGGCGCAGGAGCTGAAGGGTATCCTCGGCACCACCGACCAGCCCAACGTCTCGATCGACTTCAACCACGATCCGCACTCGTCCACCTTCCACCTCGACCAGACCAAGGTGATGAACGGCACGCTGTTGCGTGTTCTGTCGTGGTACGACAACGAATGGGGCTTCTCCAATCGCATGAGCGACACTGCTGTTGCGATGGGCAAGCTGATCTGAGACGACAACGATCCGTCATCCTGAGGTGCGCCCTTGCGCGCCTCGAAGGATGGCGGATCACGCGGTCATCCTTCGAGGCTCGCCGCAAAGGGGCGGCTCGCACCTCAGGATGACGACCTCTGAGGATATCCGATGAGCAACTTCCGCACCCTCGACGACGCCGACGTGACGGGCAAACGCGTATTGGTGCGCGTCGACCTCAACGTGCCGATGGACCAGGGCCGCGTCACCGACACCACGCGGCTCGAGCGCATCGCGCCAACCATCACCGAGATTTCCGACAAGGGCGGCAAGGTGATCCTGCTGGCGCATTTCGGCCGACCCAAGGGCCGCGACGCCAAGGATTCGCTCAAGCCCGTCGCGGCCGAACTGGCGAAAGTCATTAAGCGCAATGTCGCCTTCGCCGAGGACTGCATCGGCGAGCCGGCCGAGAAGGCCGTCGCCGCGATGAAGGACGGCGACATCCTTTGTCTCGAGAACACCCGCTTCCACAAGGAAGAGGAAAAGAACGATCCGGCGTTCGTCGCGCAGCTCGCGATGCTCGGCGACATCTGGGTCAACGACGCGTTTTCGGCCGCGCATCGCGCCCACGCCTCCACCGAAGGCCTCGGCCACAAGCTACCGGCCTATGCCGGTCGCACCATGCAAGCCGAACTCGACGCGCTGAACAAGGCGCTGGAAGCGCCAAAGAAGCCGGTGATCGCCATCATTGGCGGTGCGAAGGTGTCGACCAAGATCGATCTCCTCGAAAACCTGGTGAAGAAGGTCGACGCGCTGGTGATCGGCGGCGGTATGGCCAACACCTTCCTGCATGCGCAGGGCATCAATGTCGGCAAATCGCTGGCGGAGAAGGATCTCGCGGCGACCGCGCTGCGCATTCTGGAGAAGGCGGAAGCCGCCAATTGCGCCATCATCCTTCCCGTCGACGCCACCGTGGCATTCCACTTCGAAGCCAACGCGCCGTCGCACGCCTACGGCCTCGACGCCATTCCCGTCGACGGTATGATCCTCGATGTCGGTCCGCGATCGATCGAGCGCATCCATGCCGCCATTGACGACGCCGCGACATTGGTCTGGAACGGTCCGGTCGGCGCGTTCGAATTGATGCCGTTCGATCACGGCACCGTGGTGGCGGCGAAATACGCCGCGCAGCGCACCAAGCTCGGCAAGCTGGTGTCGGTGGCCGGCGGCGGCGACACCGTCGCGGCGCTGAATCACGCTGGCGTGGGCGGCGATTTCACTTACGTTTCCACCGCGGGCGGCGCTTTCCTCGAATGGATGGAAGGCAAGCCGCTGCCCGGGGTCGAGGTGTTGCGCGCCAAATAGGCGCCATTCCCTTGCCGCGAAGACGGTCTTCGATGACGGTCAGCGGCGCGGGCCAATCATCGCGGAACGCATTTCGCGCTTTTCAGTTTCGACGCTAACGCTCTCATTTCATACCAGACGCATGCAGGAGACCTCGATGAACCTCGCTGACCTCAACAAAGTCGCACAGGCCATGGTGGCCCCCGGCAAGGGCATTCTTGCCGCCGACGAATCTTCCGGCACCATCAAGAAGCGCTTCGACGCCATCAACGTCGAATCCACCGAGGACAACCGCCGCGATTATCGCGAGATGCTGTTCCGTTCCAAGGAGGCTATGTCGAAGTACATCTCGGGCGTCATCCTCTACGACGAAACCATCTGGCAGAAGGCGAAGGACGGCACGCCGCTGGTCAAGCTGATCGAACAGGCCGGCGCCATCCCCGGTATCAAGGTCGACGAAGGCACGCAGGCGCTGCCCGGCTGCCCCGGCGAACTGATCACCGTCGGCCTCGACAAGCTCGCTGAACGCTTGAAGAAGTACTACGAGCAGGGCGCGCGCTTCGCCAAGTGGCGCGCGGTGATCGATATCGGACAGGGCATCCCGAGCTACACCGCCGTGCACACCAACGCCCACGCGCTGGCGCGCTACGCCGCGCTGTGCCAGGCGGCGCAGATCGTCCCGATCGTCGAACCGGAAGTGCTGATGGACGGCGACCACTCGATCGACCGCTGCTACGAAGTCACCGAGTTCGTGCTCAAGGAGACCTTCCAGGAACTGTACTACCAGAAGGTCGCGCTGGAAGGCATGATCCTGAAGCCGAACATGGCGATCTCCGGCAAGAAGGCGAAGGATCGCGCCAATGTGCAGCAGGTCGCCGAGAAGACCGTCAAGCTGTTGAAAGAATGCGTGCCGTCGGCGGTGCCGGGCATCGCGTTTCTCTCCGGCGGCCAGAGCGACGAGGAAGCGACCGCGCATCTCGATGCCATGAACAAGATCGGCGGCCTGCCGTGGAAGCTGACCTTCTCCTATGGCCGCGCGCTACAGGCGGCTCCGCAGAAGGCATGGTCGGGCAAGGCCGAGAATGTGGCCGCCGGTCAGCAGGCTTTCACCCACCGCGCTCATATGAACGGCCTCGCCTCCAAGGGCGAATGGAAGGCTGATCTCGAGAAGAAGGCGGCGTAAGGTCGCCACGCAACTCAGCGAGTTGCTTTCCGTCATGGCCGGGCATAGCCGTTCGAAGAACGGCGTCGTTTCACTCGCCTATGTCCCGGCCACCCACGCCTTTTTGGTGACGTGGATGCCCGGGACAAGCCCGGGCATGACGACGGTGAGGTGGCGGCGCTTCACTTTACGTCGGATGCTCTCTAGTCTGACCACTTAAGGCAAACCCATGTCCGCGAAATCCGCCCCTGCCCGCCCGATGCCGCGCTTGTATCTCGCGACGCCCGTGGTGGATGACGCGGCGGCGCTGGCCGCCATGCTGCCGGAAATCCTCGCCAGTGCCGATGTCGCGGCCGTCCTGCTGCGGCTGCCGGATTCTGATCCACGCAGCCTTTTGGCGAGGATCAAGGCCATTGCACCTGAGGTGCAGGGCACCGGCGCCGCACTCCTGCTTGACGGTCATGCCGATCTGGTGGCGCGCGGCGGCGCGGACGGCGCGCATCTCACCGGAATCGAGGCGATGCAGGATGCGCTGCCGGGCTTGAAACCAGAGCGCATCGCCGGTTGCGGCGGTCTTGTCACGCGGCACGATGCGATGACCGCCGGCGAGGCCGGTGTGGATTACGTTCTGTTCGGCGAACCGGATCACCACGGTCGCCGCCCGTCGGTGGAGGCCGTTGCGGAACGTCTGCAGTGGTGGGCCGAACTGTTCGAGCCGCCCTGCGTCGGCTATGCCGCAACCACCGTCGAAGCCCATACTTTCGCTGCTGCCGGGGCAGATTTCATTCTCGTCAGCGATATGATCTGGACCGATGAGGCCGGCGCTGCTGCCGCACTTGCCCGCGTCGCCGATGCCATACGGGAGGGATTTGCCGCCACCTCGGGGCGCCCACCCACCGCACAGGATTGATGCGGCATGAAGGATCTGCTGTCAGGAACGATCGTGTTGCTGGGCGTCGTGATGATCACGACCGGCGCATCCGCGCAGATATCGCTCACGCCGCCGGGCCTGACCCCACCCACGCAGTCACGTCCGGAGCCAGCGGCCCGGCCCGCGAGCAAAACCCCTGAAGCGAAATCGGCACCACCCAAGGCCGATACGATCCCCGCAAGCCCGCCGGCCGCAAGCAGGCCAACGACCACCGAAAAGCCGCCGATACCCAATGCCGCCAAAGCTGGCGACAGCGATGAGTTGAACGCCGTGCTCAACGAGCCGGCCAACCTCGATCTCGTCTATGGCGCCTATCAGCGCGGCTATTATCGAACCGCCTTCAATTTCGCGATGAAGCGTGCGCAGGAGAAGAACGATACTGCCGCGATGACCATGCTGGGCGAGCTTTATGCGAACGGCCAGGGTGTCAAACGCGATTATGCCAAGGCCATCGAATGGTATAAGCGCGCGGCCGATCTCGGCGATCGCGAGGCGATGTTCGCGCTGGCGATGCTGCGGATCGGCGGTCAGGGCGGCGCGCCGGATCGCGAAGAAGGCGCTCGCCTGCTCGCCTCGGCGGCCAAGCTCGGTGAACCCAAGGCGGCCTATAATCTCGCCATGCTCTACATGGACGGCCAGACGTTCCCGCAGGACTTCAAGCGTGCGGCGGAACTGCTGCGGATTTCGGCTGATGCCGGCAACGACGATGCGCAATATGCGCTCGCCAACTTCTACAAGGAGGGTACCGGGGTCGAGAAGGATCTCGACAAGTCAGTGCGCCTGCTGCAGGCTGCTTCGGTCGCCGGCAACGTTGCCGCAACAGTGGAATACGCCATCGCCCTGTTCAACGGCACCGGCACGACCAAGAACGAGGCGGCTGCGATTTCCCTGCTGCGCAAGGCCTCGCGCCAGAACAATCCGATAGCCCAGAACCGTCTGGCCCGGGTGCTGGTTCTCGGTAAGGGCGTTCCGGTCAACATGATCGAGGGATTGAAGTGGCACTTGGTGGCGAAAACCGCCGGCCGAGGCGATCCGCTGCTCGACGAAGCCCTGGCGCAGCTCAGCAAGGAGGATCGCGCCAAGGTCGAGGCCGCCGCCAACAAATGGCTCGGCCTGAAATGATCGGCCTTGACGGCGAGAGCCATGCAGGGCACCCAAGCATCGTCTTGGCCATTGTCTCCGCGCCGCGGTGAATCGAGAGTCTCATGCTGCATTCCGCCCTCATCAACGTCATGGTCAAGGCCGCCCGCCGCGCCGGCCGCAGCCTCAGCCGCGACCTCGGAGAGATCGAGAACCTGCAGGTGTCGCTGAAAGGACCGGCGAATTTCGTCAGCGCCGCCGATAAGCGCGCCGAGGAAATGCTCTACAGCGATCTCGCCAAGGCCAGGCCTGGCTATGGCTTCATCGGCGAGGAAAGCGGCACCCGCGAAGGCTCGGACAAGACTCACACCTGGATTGTCGATCCGCTTGACGGCACCACCAACTTCCTGCACGGCATTCCGCAATTTGCGATCTCGATCGGCCTGCAGCGCGAGGACACCATCATCGCGGGCGTCATCTACAATCCCGCCACCGACGATCTCTTTATCGCCGAGCGTGGCAAGGGCGCATTTTTGAACGATCAACGCCTGCGCGTCGCCGCGCGCAAACAGCTGCAGGACTGTGTGATCGCCTGCGGCCTGCCGCATATGGGCCGCGGCGACCTGCCGCTATCGCGCGAGGAAATGACTGCTCTGCAGCCGCGTGTTGCCGGTCTACGTCGCTTCGGCGCGGCAGCCCTCGATCTCGCCTATGTCGCGGCGGGACGCCTCGACGGTTATTGGGAGCGCAACCTGAAGCCGTGGGACATGGCGGCAGGCATCATCATGATCCGCGAGGCGGGCGGTGTGGTCAGCGACATCCAGACTTCCGGCGATCCGCTGGTCACCGGCGACGTGGTGTGCGGCAACGAGATTATCCACGCCGAATTGACGAAGATCCTGCGTCCCCTGAAGCGATGATCGACGCGCGCGGCTCCGATCACTATCGGTTCAGGTGGCCGCTCTTCATGCAAGGCTGATATCGAGCCAGCCGAGAGCGTTGACGCTGGCGCGGTCGCCGGCATTGAGCACCACCGTCGTGGTTTCCGCCTCAACAATCGCCGGGCCTTCGAGCGTGTGGCCGGGCGCGAGCCCGTCCATCGCGTAGACCGGCACCTCGCGCCACGCGCCGAAGAACGCCTTCCGTTTTGATTTCGGCTTACACGGCGATGCCGCAGCCGTTGGCTTGGCGTCCTCTTCGCCCCGCGTCACGGCTCCGACGGCGGCCACGCGGGCATTGACGAACACCACCTCCTGATCCGGTGAGGCATAGGTGTAAAGCTCCTCGTGGCGGCTGTGGAAGCGCGCCTCGATCTGCGCGGCAATATCCGGCGCATCCATGTCAAGCCCGTCGAGCGGCACGTCGATCTCGAAAATCTGTTCGCCGTAGCGCATCTCCGCCGAGCGCTGGATCGTCATCGGTCCGCCGAACCATGAGCGCAGCCGTCCCGCCGCCTGCGCTTCCAGCTCCGCGAACAACGCGCGCACCTCTGACGACTGAATGCGCTTGCCGGAATCGAGATAGGTGCGGCTGACCTCGTAGCGCAGGTCGCTGGTCAGCATGCCCCACGCCGAGAGCACCGACGCGGCGGTCGGCACGATGATGCGCTTCATCTCCAGCTCGCGCGCCACTTCCACGCAGTGCAGCCCCGCCGCACCGCCGAACGACAGCAGCGTGAAGCGCCGCGGATCGACGCCGCGCCGCAGCGTGGTGAGACGGATGCCGTCCGCCATTTTCAGATTAATCATGCGGTAGACACCGGCGGCCGCCGCATCACGGGACAGACTGAGCTTTGCAGCAAGGCGATCCATTGCCGCTTCAGCAGCAGCGCGATCCAGCGGCCGCCTGCCCCCCATGAAGGCATCTGCATCAAGATAGCCGAGCATCACATTGGCGTCGGTGACGGCCACCTCTGTCCCCCCATTGCCGTAGCAGGCAGGACCGGGAACAGAACCGGCACTTTCCGGACCGACATGGAAGGTGCCGCCAGCATCGACGCCGGCGATGGAGCCGCCGCCCGCCGCAATGCTGGTGATGTCGAGGCTCCGCAGCGCGATGCGCTGGCCGGCCAGCGCGCCCGCCGCCGACAGCGCGGCGCGGCCGTCGGAGATCAGCGAGATATCGGTCGAGGTGCCGCCCATGTCGAACGGCACCAGATTCGGAATGCCGAGCAGTTCCGCGCAGCGCTGGCAACCGGAAATGCCGCCGGCGGGACCGGACAGCACGGTGCCCGCCGCAAGCCGCGCGGCTTCCTCGATCGGCGCCATGCCGCCGTGGGAGAGAATGATGAAGATGCTCGATGTGAGCCCCGCCTCGCGCAGCCGCGCTTCGAGGCTCGTGAGATAGCGCCGCACCGGCGGTGCGACATAGGCGTTCACCACCGTGGTGGAGAAGCGCTCGAATTCCAGAATCTGCGGCAGCACGTCGCTGGAACGCGAGACGTTGACGTCCGGCAATTCGCGCGCGATGCGCTCGGCCATCGCGATCTCGTGCGCCGGATTGCGATAGGCGTGCAGGAAGCAGATCGCCACTGACTGCGCGCCGGAGGCGCGAATTGCCGCGATGGCCTCGTCCGCCGAAGTTTCGTCGAGCGGGATCAGCACATCGCCGTTGGCCTTGATGCGTTCGCGCACGCCGAAGCGCCGTTCGCGCGGCACCAGCGGTTCCGGCGGCGGCGAGCGCAGATCATAGCGGTTATCCTTCAAGCCCTCGCGCATCTCGATGATGTCGCGGTGACCTTCGGTGGTGACCAGCGCCACCTTCGCACCCTTGCGCTCCAGCAGGGCATTGGTAGCGACCGTTGTGCCATGCACGAGCCGCGTGGTTGCCGCCAGCATGTCCGCGCGACTCAGATCGAGCCGTCGTGCCAGTTCTTCAAGCCCAGCCATTACGCCGATCGACTGATCCGCCGGGGTCGACGGCGATTTGGCGAAGGTGGTGTGTCCGTTCTCGTCGATGGCGACAAGGTCCGTGTAGGTGCCGCCAACGTCAACGCCAATCGTATACATCGTCACGCACTCGCCTTCGTCTTGCTCACCAGCCCTTGCGCGACATCACGCGCGCGCGCCGCCGCCGAACGCTCTGCCGGATCGCCCCAGCCGCCGCCGCCGGAGGAGCGGATCTCGAACCAGTCGCCGGGGCGAATCTCGATGCCGACCTCCTTGGTGCGCAGCACGCGCGGTTCGCGCCCTTCGGACATCAAGCGATAGCGATGCGGTTCGCCGTCCTTGCCACCGAGCATTCCGGTGGCGCGATGCCGCGTGCCTTCGCCGGCGGTGTTGGCGAGCGCGACTGTCTGCGTCTCCATCACCAGATCGAGCGCGACACCGAGGCCGCCGCGATATTTGCCGTCGCCGCCGGAATCCGCGAGGAATTCATGATGGCGGAAATGCAACGGAAAGCGCACCTCCGCGACTTCGAGACTGCCGAATTTGATGCCACCGACGGTGTGCCATTCACCAATAGACGACCAGCCGTCGCCTTGCGACGACGCGCCGCCGCCGGGCCGCGCCTGAAACATGTGCCAGATGAAGTTGCGGCCGGTGCGCGGGTCCTCGCCCTGAATGGCGATGCGGAAGCGGCGGCTCCAGCCGGCCATCGCGCGCTCCGGGCACGAGGCCGACAGCGCCTTGACGATTGCCTCGACGATCTCGTTCGACGGATGACTGGTGCACAAGGTCACCGGCCGGCCGGGATCGGCCCAGACGATGGTGCCTTGCTTCGCGATCACCTTCAGCGCGCGCAGGCAGCCGTCGTTCTTCGGAATGTCGGGATCGATCAGATAGGCGAAGGCCATCGCCACCGCCGCCTGCATGTTGGCATGCGACGAATTGACGAAGCGCGTCGATTGCGGATCGGAGTCGGAGAGATCGACCTCCACCTCGCCGCCGCGCTTGGTCACCTTCGCACTGATGCGAATATTCTCGCGGCCGCCGGAACCGTCGTCGTCGAGGAAGGCTTCGCCATAGAACACCCCATCTTTCCAGGTCGACACCACCGCGCGGGTCTGCGCCTCGGCAGCGTCAAGAATCGCATCGACCGCGCGCTCCACCGTCGCGCCGCCAAATTCGTCGAACAGCCGCAGCAGACGCCGTTCGCCGAGCCGCGCCGCGCCGACCATCGCGGCGAGGTCGCCGCGGAAGTCGCGGGGATTGCGGATGTTGAGCGCCAGCAGATCGAGAACGTCCTCGCGCAATTCGCCCGCCCTGTAGAGGAAGAGCGGCGGCACGCGCAGGCCTTCCTGATAAATCTCGGACGCGGTCGGATTGTAGCCGCCATGGGTCGCGCCGCCGATGTCGCTCTGGTGCGCGCGCACGATGGCCCAATACATCCGCCGCTCGCCATCGAACACCGGCACGAAGGCCGTGAGATCGGGCAGATGGCTGCCGCCGTGATAGGGATCGTTGAGCAGCAGCACGTCGCCGGGCTTGAAATTGCTGAAACGTTCCTCGATGGCGCGCGCCGCCCACGGCAGCGCGCCGACATGCACCGGAATGTGATCGGCCTGCGCGATCAGCCGGCCTTTGGTGTCGCAGATCGCTAGCGAGAAATCGCGGCTCGAATTGAGGATTTGCGAATACGACGTGCGCAGCATCGCCTCGCCCATTTCGGCGACGATCGAACTCAGCCGATGCTGGACGACGGAACGCGTGATCGGATCGATGGTCGCGGACATGACTTAACCTCGCTTGCTTCACGCAGGTTTCTTGGAGATGAATCGATGCGCGATGAATCAGGCCTGAGCCGCGACTTCGGCCATCGCCGCATCGGCAGCGCTGACGATGGTCTCAACGTCCGCGTCGCTCATCGGCGTCGACAGCGCCATCAGCCCGTAGCCGGCGCAGAGGATGCCGCGATTGAGCAGGCCGGTGTTGAACACCGCCTGCCGCTTCGCTTCCTGCTCGTTGAGATAGGCGGAGCGATAGTCACGGATGTCGTGCTCGGCGAAGTGAATCTTCAACAGCGAGCCGCGCCCCGCGGTGCGGCCCGGCACGCCGTGCTTTCGGAACGCGGCGTCGATGCCGCCACGCACCGCGTCGCCGATGGCATCGAGCCGCTTGAACATCGCCTCGTCCAGCAACTGCATCGCAGCCAAGCCCGCGCGCATCGTCACCGGGTTGGCCGAGAAGGTACCCCCGTGCGGCAGCGCCGGCTTGCCGTGTCGCGGATCGAACACCGCCATCACGTCGGTGCGGCCGCCGATGGCGCCGACCGGAAAACCGCCGCCCATGATCTTGCCGAGCGCGGTGAGATCGGGATCGGCGTCCCACAATCCCTGCGCGCCGTGATAGCCGAGGCGGAACGAGATCACTTCGTCGAAGATCAACAGCGCGCCGACCTCGCGCGTCACCGCGCGCAGCGCTTCGATGTAGGCTTTGTCGGCCGGGACGAGACCAGCACGGTTCGGCATCGGATCGACCAGCACGCAGGCGAGCTCACGCCCGTGCTCGCGGATCAGCGACACCGCCGCTTCCGGATCGTTGAACGGAATCGTCAGCACGTCGGCCAGCACGTTGTCCGGCGTACCTTTCGCGTAGGCCACCGACACCGGCGCGTTGCGGCCCCACGCCTCCGGCGTCGGATCGAGGCTGACTTCGGCGTAATCGTAAGAGCCGTGATAAGCGCCTTCGCATTTGGCGATCTTCGGCCGGCCGGTGAACGCCCGCGCCGCCTTCAGCGCCATCATCACCGCCTCGGTACCGGAATTGGCGAAGCGCACCTGATCGACCGAGGGAAGACGCGAGGTCAGCAACTCGGCGAGATCGACTTCCGCTTCGGTCGGCAGGCCGAAGGCGGAGCCGCGCGCAATCTGATCGCTCGCGGCCTTCACCAACGCCGGATGCGCGTGGCCGTGAATCAGCGAGGCGAAATTGTTGATGCAATCGATGAAAACATTGCCGTCGAGATCGGTGACGCGGCAGCCCTCGCCGCGCGCGGCGTAGATCGGATACGGCTTCATGAACACCGTGGTGCGCGAGTTGCCGCCGGGCAGGCTCTTGAGCGCACGAGTGTAAAGCGCCTGCGATTTCGAATTCGGGTCCGGATACATCGTCGCGTCCTTACGGCGATGCGGCTGTGCAGCGCATCGCATGTCCTTTGGCGGTTGTCGGGAATCCGGAGGACGGTGACCGCCACGGTTCTCCAGATCATAATTCGTTCCGAATTTCGGAATTGTATACTGAATTACGAAACGATATAAAGCCGTTCCGATGGAGTCAAGCGGCTCCATTCACCTGCAATGACGGCAGCAACTCATGGCCACAAACGACATCACTCCCGGACCGCTCGGCCGCTACATGGACGTGCTCGAACTGATCGCAGCCTTTCCCGGCGCACTGACGTTGGCGGACGCCGCCGCGATGCTGGAGTTGCCGAAGACCACTGCTCACCGTCTGCTGAAAGGCCTGGTGAAGGCGGGCCTTGCCAAGGAAAGCGTCGGCGGTCGCGCCTATGACCTGGGCGATCGCCTGACGCGGCTGGTGCACGCCGCAGTCGGTGACGATTGGCTGGCAACGCTGGCGAGTCCGCACCTGCGGCAACTCACCGATGCGAGCGGCGAGACTTGTTATCTGACGCGGCTGGTCGGCGGGCGCGTGGTGGTCGCAGTGTCGCAATCGCCGGATGTGCGCTGGCGCGGTTATGTGCAGCCGGGCATTGAAATGCCGATCCATGCCGCGGCCTCGGCCAAAGCAATTATGGCATACCAGGATAAAACCGTGGTGGCTCAGGCGATGGCGCAACCGCTGCCGCTGGTCACCGTCAACACGCGGAACGATCGCGCCTGGATCGAGGCCGAGTTGCAGGCCGTGCACGATCGCGGCTATGCGACCTGTATCGGCGAGATTGACGAGGGCCTCGCCGCGATCTCGGTGCCGGTGTTGCTGCCGGACGGCATGGTGCTGCATGCAGTGGCCATGACCGGGCCGCTGCAGCGGATCATGAATGAACGGCTACCCGAGCGCATCGACGCGCTCAACGCAACCGGCGCGGCGCTCGCAAAGGCGCTGGCGCTCGGCGCGAAGATCCGCGAGCGCGGAGCGGCGTAAGTTTTCCATCCGTCATTGCAAAGAGCGTAAGAGCGTTTTCGATTCTGATGGAAACAACTGCACGAAACGATGCGCGCTCCCTCTCCCATTGGGAGAGGGTTGGGGTGAGGGGTTACAGCTTCATAGCGATCGATCCCCCTCACCCGGAGCCTTCGGCTCCGACCTCTCCCCGATGGGGAGAGGTGAAGGAGCGTCCGGAACGATTCCGCCAAAACCGGACAGGCTCTAGCGACGAAGCAATCCAGTCCTTGCTTTTTGGCCTTCTGGATTGCTTCGCTTCGCTCGCAATGACGGGAATGAGCTGTGGGGTAACTACGCCGCCTGCTCCGCGACGCGACCCATCGCATCATTGCGGCCGCCGAGGGCGTGGGTGAGGCGCAGCGCGCCTTGCAGCACCCGCATCGCCATCACCTGCCGCGCTTCATCAGTGAACCTCGACTTCGGTCCCGACACCGAGAGCGCGCCCACGAGTTTGCCATCCGCACCAAACACCGGGGCGGCGATGCCGGCGCAATCGGGATCGCGTTCGCCGAAGGATTCCGCAACGAACGTTTCACGTATGCGATCGAACGCTTCGCCCGCCTCGCCGTCGAACGCAAGGATCACGCGCCCGGCCGCGCCGCGATCGAGCGGCAGCAGCGAGCCCGCTTCGACGCGGTCCAATGTGGAGTGCTGGGAATCGACGCGGAAAACGCACAGCCGCTGCGCCGCGTCGTGCCGCACATGGAACGATGGACTCTCGGTGCCCGCCGCCACCAGTTCGCGCAGCACCGGCATGACGTGATCGTATAAATGATTGCTGCGCTGATAGACCGCGCCGAGCCGAAACGGCGTCGGACCGAGCCGATAACGTCCGTCCGGCAACTGCAATAGATATCCAAATGCCTGCAGCGACACCATCAGGCGCAGCAGGGTACTTTTGTAGAGTCCGGTGCGCCGCGACAGCGCCGCTAACGTCAACGGCTCCGACTCGCCGTCGAACGCCTGGAGGATCGTCAGCGCCCGTTCGACCGCAGCAACCCCCTGTGACGGCATGGCCTCACTCCTTACCGGATGATTCCGGCGCGTCGATGAGCTTCGCGATCACCGGAAAATAGTTATCGCCCATTCCGCTATCGATAGCCTCGTGGAAGATGGTATCCACCAGCGCGGCGCCGCGCGGATTGACGCCGACCTGTTTCGCAAGATCCAGCGCGTAGGACAGATCCTTCAGCGCGTATTCGGTCGAGAAGGCGCGCAGCGGAAATTCGCTCGGCACGATCGCCTTCATGCCGTGGTTACGCAGCGCGAAGCTGTCGGCCGAACCTTTCGACAAGGTCTCCAGCAGAAGCTTCGGCGAGACGCCGCTCCGCCGTGCGATGGCGGCAGCTTCCGCCAGCGCATTGACGGTTTCGAACAGCACCATGTTGTTGAGGATTTTCGTCACCTGCCCGGCACCGGTGCCGCCGCACAGCGTCACATCGGTCGCGAAGTGGCGGATCAGCGGCTCGACCTGCGCGAACTGCACCTTCGTTGCGCCCACCATCACGCTGAGCGTACCGTCCTGCGCCGCCTGCCGCGTGCGCGCGATCGGTGCGTCGATCCACGTTGCGCCCTTCGCGGCGAGGCGCTTAGCGAAGTCGCGCGTCACATCCACCGCCGACGTACCGAGATCGACCACGATCTGGCCGCTGCCGATGGAGGCAAGCAGTCCGCCGTCGCTCTCGACCACGTTGCGGACATGCTTGGCGCTGGGCAGGCAAAGGAAGATCACCTCGGAGCCGTTCACCACATCTTCCACCGAGGTCGCAATGGTGCCACCGTCGGCGGCGATGCGCTGCAGCGGCTCGCTGGCGAGATCGAACGCCTTCACCGTGTGACCGCTCTTGCGCACCAGGTTGCGACAGATCGGCTCGCCCATGACGCCGAGCCCGATGAATCCCAATGTGCCTGCCATGATGTCGTTCTCCTAAGCCTTGTTGCGCGCGCGGATATCGTCCAGCACCGGCGCGATGTAGCGGCGAAATTGGGCGGGGTTCTCGCTCATCGGGAAATGCCCGAGCGCTTCCATCACGGTTGCTTCGGCGCCGGCGATACCCGCCGCCGTGCGCAGCGTGTCTTCCGGTGTGCACGAGAAATCGTATTCGCCGGTGAGCAGATAGAGCGGGCAGTCGCGCACGTCGATCGACGCGGTACGGCCGCGCAGATCGCCGTCGACGCGATAGAAATAGAGATCGCCCTTGAAGATGCCGGGGCCGCCTTGCTTGTAGCCCCATAGTGTCTCGTCGCGCGCGACCTGCGGTCCCTGCGGCGCGATCAAGCCCGAAACCAGCGCCGCGCAGACTTCGCCGCCGTGCACGTCGGGCCGGTTCAGCCACGCGGTGTCGTACCATGGTTGCTGGAAGTCGGCCGCTTCCAGGCCGATCAGCGCACGAAACTCCTTTGCGTGATCGATGGCGAGGTTGAGCACGATGCGGCCACCGATCGAGCAACCCATCACGACCGGCTTATCGAGATCGAGCGCCTTGCAGAAGGCGCGGATCGTCGCGGTATAGCTCGCGGTGGTGAGCCTGTATTCGGTGCCGTAACCGCTATCAGGCGGATTCGACTTGCCGTGCCACGGCATGTCGAAGGCGATGACGCGGAAATGCTTGGTGAACTCTTCGTCCGCCAGAAGATGCCGCCACTGCCGCGCGTCGGAGCCGGCCGTATGCAGGCAAACGAGCGGAATGCCGCTGCCGTTCTCCTCGAAATAGATGCGGTTGACCTCGCCGTCGATCTCAACATGAACATAGCGGCCGACGATCGGCTCGATGAAAGCGGTCATGCCGCGCCTCCGAAACCCTGCCGGCGCGGCAGCGCCAGAACGTCCTTGAAATATTGCAGATGCGCGATGAAGGGATGAAGGTCGCCCGATAACGTCGCTTCGCCGCGCTTGGTGAGCGACAACAGATCGTGCCAGCCGGCCGGCGGCATCGGCTGCCAATAGGCGGCCCACGCTTGCGGCGAGGCCAGATAGGAAAACCGCGACGAGCGCATCAGCACCGGCGCCGGCGTCATATCCACGATAGCGCCCGCGCGAATCGTGACGTGGAACGGCTGCACGGTCGGCCCCAGCAGGCAGTCGAGATCGAGCAGACGACCGCGCGCGACCAGCGCCGCATCGCGGGATAACCATTCCGGAATGCGCTTGAAAGCCTCAATCACCGCTGCGTCGGTGAACGTGACCGGCGATTCCTTGCCGCGCGGTTCAGCAGATGCGCTCATGATGCCTTTCCCGATCTAACCTGCGGATTCGAGATTCCAGTACAGGCTCTTCACCTGCTGATAGAGCCGCATGCCACCGACGCCTTTCTCGCGCCCGATGCCGCTATTCTTGAAGCCTCCGAACGGCGTCGAGATGCTGAGCTGCTTGTAGGTGTTGATCCACACCGTACCCGCATCGATCGCGCGCGCGACGCGCCACGCCTTGTTGTAGTCCCCGGTCCAGATGCCGGCGGCGAGGCCGTAAACGGTATCGTTGGCCTGCGCGATCAAGTCGTCCTCGTCGTCGAACGGCAGCGCGCACAGCACCGGGCCGAAGATTTCCTCGCGACAGATGGTTGCGGTCATATCGAGACCGGTGAAGATGGTCGGCGAATAGAACGCGCCGTCCTTCAAGCGCCCATCCGACGGCCGCTCGCCGCCCAGGACCACTTCGCCGTTCTCGGCGCGGCCCTGCGCCACCAGCGCCTCGACGCGCTCGCGATGGGTGAAAGAGGCCATCGGCCCGATCTGTGCGCCCAGCGCATCGGGCAGATCGACGCGCAACGCCTTTGCCTTCTCGATCAGCTTTTTAAGGAACGGCTCGCGGATGCTGCGCTGAACGAACAGCCGCGAGCCGGCGACGCAGGACTGTCCACCCGAAATGAAGATGCCGCCGATAATCTGCGCCACTGCCTTATCGAGATCGGCATCAGCGAACACGATGTGCGGCGACTTGCCGCCCAATTCGAGCGCCACCGGAATCAGCCGCTCCGCGGCTATGCCGGCGATGGCACGGCCGGTCATTGTTCCGCCGGTGAACGACACCATGCGCACGCCGGGATGTTTGACCAGCGGCACGCCAACGTCGCGTCCCGTGCCGGTGACGACGTTGACGATGCCCGGCGGCAGTCCCGCCTCAAGGCAGATGCGGCCGAGATCCAGCGCCGGTGATGATGTGACCTCGGACGGCTTCAACACCACGGCGTTGCCGGCGGCGATCGCCGGCGCCAGCTTCTGCGCTTCCATGGTGAGCGGCGAATTCCACGGCGTGATTGCGGCCACTACGCCCATGGGTTCGTACATCGTCATCGACAGATAGTCGCCGCGCGAGGGAGTTACTGCCGATTCAGCCGTCTCGCACACCGCCGCGTAGTAGCGGAATGTCGCCGCGGCGCTGGCGACCTGACCACGACATTCCGCGATCACCTTGCCATTCTCGAGCATCTGCTTCTGCGCAAGACCTTCGGCATTGTCGTCGATGCCTTGCGCGATCCTGTTGAGCAGCCGCGCGCGCTCGTGCGGCTTCATGTTGCGCCAGGCCGGTTTGCGCTGCGCGGCCTCCGCCGTCTGCACGGCCCGATCGACATCGACGGCAGAGGCCGTGCCGATCTCGCAATTCACCTTGCCGTTGGCAGGGTTGATCGAGGTGAGCGGCGCGCCGTCACCCTTGGTCCACTCGTTACCGATCAGAAACGGCTGCACGCTCATCCCCATTTACGCTTTCACCTTTGATCTGCAGGACCTGCCGCATTCTGCCCGGATCACCCAACGACAGTCTTCATCGATCCATTTGTTCTATAGAGCAGAACATCATTCTATTTTGATAGACCATCTATCACGCGCGAGACCGCGAACTCAAGTCCCCGATGTGCGGCAAGGGTGATGAATAGCGGCGCGCGCAGCCGCTCGATCGCGATGAACCGAGACCGATCCGCAGCGATCCCCCGAGCGCCTCTCGAAATGTTACTCGCAGGCAAACTCTTGCAGCGTCATCCCTGCGGAGGCAGGAGGACGACGCTGTTCGTGCTGTCCATCCAGAAAACAGTTTCTGGTTGGCCATCCCGGACGACGCAGTCGCGTCGGCCTGATTTCAGCTCGCCTATGCTACGGCCTGACTGACGAACTTGGTGTTCTGGAATGCGGCCAGTCCCTCGATGCCACCTTCGGAGCCGACACCGCTGTCCTTATAGCCGCCGAACGGCGTTTCCGGCAGCGACACTTGCCAATGATTGACTACTACGTTGCCGCTTTCGATGGCGGCCGAAATCGCCCGCGCGCGCGACAGGTCATTGGTCATCGCATAAGCCGCGAGGCCGAACGGGAGCCGGTTCGCCAGCGCGACGACATCGTCAAACGTCTTGAACGGCGTCGTCATGGCCAGCGGCCCGAACGGCTCGACATTGGCCGCCATACTATCATTGCCGACATTCTCCAACAGCGTCGGCCGATAGAAGAAGCCACCATTGCCGACCCGTTCGCCGCCAGCGGCGATGCGGATATTGCGCGTGCGCGCATCGGCGACGAAGGCCTCCATCGCCTCGACACGGCGCGCATTGGCGAGCGGCCCCATCACGGTAGCGGCATCGAAGCCATCGCCAACCGCAATCGAATTCGCATGCTCCGCGAACTTTTCGACGAAACGGTCGTGAATCGATTCATGGACATAGAAGCGCGTCGGCGATGTGCAGACTTGTCCGCTGTTGCGATACTTCGCGCTCGCCGCCGCTTTTGCCACCGCATCGACATTGACGTCGTCGAACACCACCACCGGCGCGTGACCGCCGAGTTCCAGTGTCATCCGCTTCATGCCCTGCACGGCCATGCCGGCGAGCAACTTGCCGACATTGGTGGAGCCGGTGAAGGTGATGCCGCGAATGATCGGTGACTCGATGAGTTGCCGCGAGATCGCGACGGGATCGCCGAACACGATGCTCAGCACGCCTTCAGGGAGCCCGGCTTCCAGCAACATGCCGCCGATGGTGAGCGCGGTGGCCGGCGTTTCTTCCGACGGTTTGATAACGACCGAACAACCTGCCGCCAGCGCGCTGCTGATCTTTCGCGACGGCGTAATGGTGGGCGCATTCCACGGCGAGAATGCGGCGATGGGCCCCACCGGCTCCTTCACCATCATCTGCTGGATGTTCTCGGCACGCGCTGGAATCACCCGGCCATAGGCTCGCTTGCCCTCTTCCGCATTCCACTCGAACATGCCGGCGGCCTGTTCGACCTCAAGCCGCGCTTCCGCGATGGGCTTACCCAGTTCGAGGGTGATGAGGTGCGCGAGATATTCGCGCCGCTCGCGCATCAGGTCGGCGGTGCGCTTGAGGATTTTCGCGCGTTCCTGCGCCGGCTTGCGCCGCCACACCTGAAACCCTTTCGCGGCCGCTGCCAGCGCTTCGTCGATGTCGGCGGGCGTCGCATGCGGCAGCTCCGCAAGCACGGCCTCGGTGGAAGGATTAAGCACCGGCTCGGTTTTGCGGCCCTGCGCGCCGACCCATCGCCCGGCGATCAACAGCTGCAGGTTCGGATATTCGAACGACATGGTATCACTCCATAACTCCCATCCGAAAGTCAGGATGGCGACTATCAATTGAGAGCCGTCACCCTGAGGTGGTCATGCGCAGCATGAAGCTCGAAGGGCGACGGCGATCTTTAAGGCTCGCTACGCTCGTTCCGCAGGATGACGCCGTCGCGCTCATGTTTTAGGTCGCAGGCAACGCCGCGAGATCGAGCAGCACCGAGACATCCGCGACCCGTTCGATATCCCAGAGCGCGGCGAGCAGTTGCTCCGCGGCTTCCTTGCCGCGCACCGGCGCGACCAGATCGGTAAACTTGCGGTCAAGACCGTCGTCATCGAGCGGCAGATCGCGGGAGCCAATGGCTTCATGCGCTTCCCGCGAAAACTTGCCCTTCGTCGTCAGAAGTTTGACGCGCGCCGGACGTCGCGACGGATACATCGCATCGAGATCGGCGGCGGTGCGGACATGCACCCGCTTGCAGATATCGGTGAGCCCCGCATCGGCGCGGATATCGTCCTCGAAGTGCTTCAGATCAATTCGGCCATAGCGCAGGCCGAGCGCCATGATGAACGGGAAGCTGAGCTGCGCGCTGGCGAAATCCCCCCAGCCGGTCTCGGCATGCGACGCGGCGATCGCATAGGTCTCGACATCGATGCGCTGAACGTCCCGCTCGCCAAGCCCATGATCGCGGCACAGCGTCATCATCGCCTCCACCGCGGGCTGCAAGTGCCGGCAGCAGGCATAGGGTTTGAAATAGCAATCGACGACGCCGAACGGCGCAGCCGGCGGCAGCCTGAAGTTCGCCGCAACACGCTCCGCATCGCCGGGGAACGCCTCGAAAAATCCGTCCGGCCCTTCGAGCACATCGGGCGGGCCTTCGACGTCGCCGCGCGCCAGGAGGGCCGCGGTCAGACCCTCGCGCGCCGCGTGACCGGCATGCAACCGCTTGACGTCACCGCCTCCGGAGAGAAACGCAAACAGCCCCGCCGACGCACTCGCAGCCAGACCGACTGCGTTCGCGGTCTGGGCGCGCGACAAATCGAACAGCCGCGCGGTCGCCAATGCCGCGCCGAGCGGGCCGACGATGCCGGTCGGATGAAAGCCGCGTTGTCGCGCCATCGGATGACTGGCGCGCGCGATCGCGGTGATCGCCTCATAACCGGCAACCATCGCCTCGAGGAGACGCGTGCCGGAGACTTTACCACCATGGGCCGCCGACAACAGCGCCGGAACAACCGCGACGCCGGGATGCACCGAGCCTTCGCGATAGCCGTCGTCGAGTTCAATACCATGGGCGCCAGTGCCGCCGAGCCATGCGGCATCGAGCCGATCGACCCGACGCGCACGACCCGGCACCGGCACCGAGCCACCTTCGGGCCGAATGGTCGTCAGCACCGCATCCGCTTTCGACGCGACATCGCCGGCACCCCCCGCCACCATAACGCCGAGCGTGTCGAGCAGATGGCGCTTCGTCTCGTGACGGATATCCTCATCGAGATCCCGCCATTGAAGCTTCAGCGCGAAGTCGAGCAGCGCGGCGGTCGGCCTCTGGCCGTCGCCCGCGATCTGTCGCTGCTTTGACGCGCCGGCCATGAGCTTACTTCGCGCCTGCCGCGATGAGATTGATCATCGCCGGATAGTAGTTCTGGCTGTAGCCCGCCTCGGCCGTCTTCTTGAGAAGATTCGCAGTCAGCGTCGCGGATGCTGCGTCGATATGACCTTGCTGCGCCAGTTCGAGCGCGAGACTGATATCCTTGATGGCGTAGGTCGTGGGGAAGGTGTTCTCAGGGAAGTTGCCCGGCACCAGCGCTTTCTGCCCTGGCGTGCGCAAGGCGAAGCTGTCCGCCGAGCCCTTCGACATCACGTCGAACAGCAGCGCGCCGTCGACACCTGCGCTGCGTCCGATCGCCAGCGCCTCGGCGAGCGCGTTGACGGTCATGAACACCACCATGTTGTTGAGCACCTTCACCACCTGACCGGTGCCGGTGCCGCCGCAATGGGTGATTTCCGTGCCCATGGTAGACAGGAACGGCTCGACCATGCGGAAATTCTCGTCGCTGCCGCCGACCATGATGCTCAGCGTGCCGTCGATGGCGGCCTGGCGCATCCGCGCCACCGGCGCATCGATCAACGTCAAGCCTTTCTCGGCGAGTTTGGCGGCGAGGTCGCGCGTGCCCTTCACCGAGCTCGTGCTCATATCGACGACGGTGTGCACGCGGCCGCCGGCGGCGGCAATGCCGCCCGCGCCCAGACAAACCTCGGTGACCTCGGCGATGCTCGGCAACGACAGGAAAATGATATCAGCGCTCTGCGCGACTTCGGCGATCGAGCCCACGGTCTTGGCGCCGGCCTTGGCAACCTGCTCGCGCGGCTCCGCGCGGCTATCGGTGGCAACCACAGGAAGGCCCGACTTTCTGACAAGATTGCTGCACATCGGCGCGCCCATGACGCCCAGCCCGATGAATCCCAGCGTCTCAGCTCGTTTCGTCATTCCGTTTTGCCTTCCTCGATCGTTCACTAGGAGACTCCGGCCCCGAAGGGCCGGAGTCGAGATGTCACGTCAGTTCTTCTTGACCAGCGGGCAGTCGCTCTCCGCCAGCGGGCGGTAGGCTTCGGTGCCAGGGATCTTGGTGAGAACTTCGTAATAGTCGTAGGGCTTCTTCGACTGCTCAGGCGACTTGACCTTCACCAGATACATGTCATGCAGCACGCGGCCGTCGGCACGAATCTCGACATCCTTGTTGTAGATGTCGTTGACGCGCAGCTCGTGCATCTTCTTGGCGACGACTTCGGAATCAGTGGTGCCGGCTTCCTTTACCGCGCGCAGGAAGTGAGTGACGCCGCTGTAGACCCCCATGTTGACCATGGTCGGCATGCGACCGCCCATCTGCTTGCCGAACTTCTCCGAGAACTTCCGGGTCTCATCGTTGAGGTCCCAGTAATACGAGGTGGTGAGGATCAGGCCCTGCGCCACCTTGAGGCCCAGCGCATGAACGTCGCTGATGAATACGAGAAGGCCGGCGAAGTTCTGGCCGCCCTGCACGATGCCGAACTCGGCGCCCTGCTTCAGCGAATTGACGGTGTCGGTACCGGCATTGGCAAGACCGATGATCTTCGCCTTCGAAGCCTGCGCCTGAAGCAGGAAGGACGAGAAGTCCGAGCTGTTGAGCGGATGCTTGACCGAACCCACCACCTTGCCGCCGGCTTCTTCGACGAAGCGCGAGACATCGCGCTGCAGGCTATGACCGAAGGCGTAATCGGCAGTGAGGAAGAACCAGCTGTCGCCGCCCTGCTTCACGATCGCCTTACCGGTGCCGTTGGCCAGCGCGTAGGTATCGTAGTTGAAGTGGAAGGTGGTCGGCGAGCAGGCCGCGCCGGTGAAATTGGTCGCGGCCGGACCTGATACGACGAAGATCTTCTTCGAGGCCTTGGCAACCTCGTTCATGGCAAGACCCGCCGCTGACGATGCGCCGTCCGCCAGCAGATCGACCTTATCGACATCGATCAGCTTGCGCGTCAGCGAGGCCGCAATGTCCGGCTTGTTCTGATGGTCGAGGACCATCACCTCGATCTTGCGACCGAGCACTTCGCCGCCAAACGCTTCCGCCGCGAGCCGCGCCGCAACGCCCGAACCCGGACCACCCGCTTCCATGTAGACGCCGCCCTGGTCATTCACCACGGCGATCTTGATCGGCGGCTTTTCCTCCGCCTGAGCAACCGACGCCAGACAGGCTAACGTCATTGCGGCAATCGATAGTGATCTCAACATCGTCCTCTCTCCCTCCCTGCCACCTCCGTGGCGTGATGAACTCAACGTGCCGGACGCTTCTCGATCGCGTCGATCTTCTGCAGAACCGGCTTCAGATAACCGATGAACGTCTTCGGATCCTCGCTCATCGGAAAATGCCCGAGGCCCTTCATGATGGTGGCCTCCGCGCCTGCGACGGAATTGGCGACCGCCAGCGTTTCCTCCGGCGTGCACGAGTAATCGTATTCGCCCGACAGCAGAAACAGTGGGCATCGCGCCGTATCGATCCGCGCGACGCGGTCGCGAATATCACCGTCGATCTTGTAGAAATACAGGTCGCCCTTGAACACGCCAGGACCGCCCTGCATGTAGTGCCACAGCGTTTCCCAGCGCTCCTTCTCCGGCGTGCGCGGCCCGACCAGACCGGAGACGACCGCGGCACAGACTTCGCCGCCATGAACATCCGCGCGATGCAGGAAATTCAGGTCGTAGTAAGGATCGACATGCGCGCCGGCCTGCAGGCCGATGATGCCGCGAAACCGCTCCGGATGCTCGAGCGCGAGATGCAACACGATGCGTCCGCCGATCGAACAGCCCATCACGATCGGACGATCCAGCTCCAGCGCGTCCATCACCTCGAGGATCATGGTGATGTAGTCCTGCGAGGTGAGCTTGTATTCCTCGTCGTGCCAGCCTGCCGGCGGCGAGGATTTGCCGTGCCAGGGCATGTCGAACGCGATGACGCGATGCCCTGCTGTGATCTCCGGATCGTTCATCAGCCCGCGATACTGCCGGCCATCCGAACCAGCGGTGTGCAGACACAATAGCGGCACGCCCTGCCCGGCTTCCTCGACATAGAGGCGATGCGGGCGGCCGAGCAGCGTCATATTGAGGTAGCGGCCGATCACCGGCTCGAACGCGACGGTCATGATGCCACCTCTTGCGTGCGCAGCTTGGCCAGCACGTCCTTGAAGTAACGCAGATGAGCCATGAAGACCTTGAGGTCTCCCTCCGCTTTGAGCGCGCGGCGCTTGATCAATGCCATTAGATCATGGAAGCCCGGCGGAGGAGCGGCACTCCAGAATGTCCGCCACTCGTTTTCCGGCGCCCGCAGCGCGAACGACCATGACGGCATCACGAACGGCCCGCGCTCGACCGAAATGATTTGTCCATCCTGGATGGTAATCAGCCATTGCGCATCACCCACTTCGAGCAGGAAGCGCGTCGCGAGGAAGCGGCCGCGCCGCACCAGCGGCGCATCGGTATTGACCCGTTCGGGCAGCTGTTCGATCGCAGTCATGGTCATGTCACGCAAGCCTCACCAGAGCATCGAGTGCCAGCACGCCTTCGCCCTCACGCCGCACGATCAGCGGATTGATTTCGGCATCGGCGACATCGTACTCCTCATCGAGCGCGAGTTGCGACAGCGCAACGATCGCTTTCGCGAGACCCTCGAGATCGCCGACCGGGCGGCCTCGAAAACCTTGCAGCGTTTTGGTCATCGCAACTTCCGAGATCATCTCGCGCGCCGTTTCCAGCGTCACCGGCGCCAAGCGAATGCTTCTGTCGCGATAGATTTCGGTGAAGATGCCGCCCGCGGCGAGCAGCACGACAGGACCAGCATCCGGATCCTTGCGATAGCCCAGCAACATCTCGCCGAGGCCCGACATCATCGGCTGCACGATCACGTGCGTCACCGGAACGTCCGGTGCCGCCTTGCGCGCGGATGCTACGATTGACGCCATTGCGGCCTTCAACTCCGTTTCGCTGCGCACGTTGAGAACCACGCCACCGACGTCGCTCTTATGCGCAATTCTGTCTGATAACAACTTCACCGCCACCGGATAAGCGAACGGCAGCGCGACATCAACGGCATCGACCGATAACACCTGCGACGGCGCATGCGGCAAACCGACCCGCGCAAACAATGCATATGCGTCACTCTCATTCAACTGCGCTGATTTGTTGCGCCTGACAGAACGCGATACGGCCACCGGCGTAACCGCAACGCGACGTGCATAAGCCGCAACAATCGCATCGGCGCAAGCCTCCGGCGTACGGAAATTCGGAACACCGGCTTCCGACAGCATCGCTAGGGCGTCCGGTGCGTCGGGCGCGAGAAACGAAACAAGCGGTTTGTTCGCCGCGGCGCTTGCGATGACCGGCTTCACCGCCAGTTCCGGACGAAAGCGCGCAGACGAGCCGGTCACCGCAACGATGAGATCGAACTCCGGCGCTGACAGCATCACGTCAAGCGCCGCCTTCATGACGTCCGGCCGCGTGCCGGCCATGGTGAGATCGACCAGTACGCCGCGCTCGACGTTGACGCCTGCACCCTGCAATCGCGCGAATGTCTCGTCGGTCGGACGCACCACATCGATGCTCCGCAGCCCCAAGCCGTCGACGACCATCGCCGCGCCACCGCCGGTGGTGGTGACGACTCCGACGCGCGGCGCGCGGCCACGAACCACTCCTGCAGGAATGCGGCTGAGCAACGGCAACGTTTCCAGCAACGCTTCGAAATTTTCGACGCGGGCGATGCCGCAATCAGAAAGGAACGCGGCGGCGATATCGTCCTCGCCGGCGAGCGCGCCGGTATGCGACAGCGCCAGTTCCGCTGCCTGCTGGGACCGGCCAAGCTTATAGGCGACCACCGGCTTGCCCCGCTCCGCCGCTGCCACCGCGAATCGACGCAGATCATCGGCATGACGCAGGCTTTCGAGAAACAGCATGTAACCGGTGACCGCCGGATCATCGAGCGTCATGGCGCAGATTTCGCCAAGCGTCAGATCGATTTCGTTGCCGACCGAGACCAGGCCCGCAAAGCCGACCGAGCGCGCCTTGCCGCGCGACACCAGCGCACCCAGCATGCTGCCGCTGTGCGAGGCGACGAATACGCCGCCGCTCGGCAATTCAGGCTCAGCAAAGGCGGCGTTTGCCGTCAGCAAGGCTTTCGCATGAAAATTGACGACGCCGATGCTGGACGGGCCGAGAATGCGAATACCGGTCTCGGAGACGATCTTCTTCAGCGCATCAACGCGCTGCAGGCCTTCGGCCCCGGCTTCCGCAAAGCCCGTCGCAAGTATGGTCGCGACCTTGACGCCGCGCGCTGCGCATTCACGCACCGCATCGAGCACACCGTCGGCGCCCGCGAGGATGAAGGCATGATCGGGAGCTTCGGGCAATGCCTCCAGCGATGGCCAAGCACGCTCGCCGAGCACCGTATCGCGCCGCGGATTGATCGGGTAGATGGTACCGGCATAGCCGGCCTGCCGCAGATATTGCAGCGGCCGCGCCGCGACCTTAGACGGATCAGCCGACGCACCGACGATGGCAATGCTCTTCGGCGCGAGGAGCGCGCGCGAAATCGCTGCTGATGGCGTGGCCGTCTTATTCTGCGGCACGGGCGACAACCTTTCGCTGATCGAACCGCCGATCGAAGACGTGTTCGGCGATACGGTTCTTGAGGATCTCGGTGGATCCACCGGCGATCATCCAGCCGCGGGTGCGGCGCATGCAATACTCCGCAAGCGACTCCTGGCTGTAACCGGTGCCGCCCATGATCTGGACCGCTTCATTGGCAACATCGAACCCGGCCTGATTGCAAGCCAGCTTCGCAAGCGCGGTGTCGAAGGCGGTCGGCAGGCCATCGGTGACGCGCGCCGCGCGATACAGCAGAAGCTGCGCGGCTTCGAGCTTGAGCGCCATGTCGGCGAACTTCCATTGCAGCCCCTGGAATTCGCAAAGCGGCCGGCCGAATTGCTCGCGCACCAGGGCATGCTCACGCGCCAGATTGAAGGCATAGCGGCCGAGCGCCAGCGCCCGCGACGAGTTGCCGAGCCGCTCCACGTTGAAGCCGGCGATCTGTTTCTTGAAACCGCCGAGACCAAGCAGCACGTTGGCCGCCGGGATGCGGCAGTCCTCGAAGTAAAGCTGGCACCACTCCTCGCCGCTCATGAACGGTGATGGCTTGCCGATCGTAAATCCGGGCGTGCCACGCTCCACCAGCACCGAACCGATGCCGTTCACGCCGGGCGCGAAACGCACATAAACCAGGAACACCGAGGCGTCGGGACTGTGCGTGCCGAACACCTTGGTGCCGTTGATGACGTAGTGATCGCCGTCCTGCCGCGCCGAGGTTTTCAGTTCAGTCACGGCCGAGCCTGCACCCGGCTCGCTCATGCCAAGACTGATGACGCTGCGTCCGGCCAACAGGTCCGGCAGAAAGCGCTGCTTCTGCTCGTCACTCGCATATTCCACGAAGGTGCGGATCGGCCCGAAGTTACCGGCCTGCACCACGTCGGCGCTGCGCGGACAAACCGAGGCAATCGCCTGAATCGCGATGACCGCATCCATCAACGTGCCGCCCTGGCCGCCGTCCTTCTCGTCGAAGGTGATACCGAGCAGGCCCTGCTTCGCCAGCTTCTCGGCGACGTCGAACGGAAAGCGCGGGTCGTGCGCGCGCGCCAACGCGCCGTCCGCCAGATGCGCTTCGGCAAACCGCCGCACCGAATCGGCAAACGCGCGCTGTTCTTCGTTCAAATCATCGATCATTACTGGAGGGCCCACGCTCTGGAGTTTTCTCGCGCCGTTTCTCCCAAGAACCGCGTTTGACGCGCAACTACAGAAAGGTTATTTGTGCATGAGTTTTTGTAATGGAGCGTCGTCATGCGGGAAGCAATGCCGCCCTTGAATCCGCTTCACGTTTTCGAGATCACCGCGCGCCTCGGCAGTTTCACCAGGGCGGCGCAGAAACTCCGCGTGACGCAGCCGGCGGTCAGCCGCCAAATCCAGACGCTCGAGAACTATCTCGGTGTCCGGCTATTTGAACGCGACAAGCAGGGCGTGCGGCTGACCTCGATCGGCGAACAATTTCATCAGCAGATCGCGCCCGCATTCCAGATTATTGCCAGCGCATCGGCCAATCTCACCGCGACCCGAAAAATCGAGCCGCTGAACGTGCGCACTTACACGACCTTCGCGTCGAAATGGCTGATCCATCGGCTGCCGTCCTTCTACGTGACGTATCCCAATATCAAGCTCAACATCACCAACGCCGTCGCACCCGTCGACTTCGAGAAGGACAATGTCGATCTCGCCATCCAGTTCGGCAATGGTCAGTGGCGCGGCGCAGAGTCGGAATTGCTGTTCAAGGACCTGATTCAACCGGTCTGCAGCCCGAAGCTGCTGGAAAAAGTCCGGCTGACCGAGCCGGACGATTTGAAGAAGGTGCCGATGCTGCATTCGCATTATCGCCGCACCGACTGGCACGACTGGCTCGCGGCGGTTCATCGCACAGACCTCCTCTCCGAGGACGGTATCAGCTTTTCCACCTCGATCCTGACCTATCAGGCGGCGGTGGAAGGCGTCGGCGTCGCCATGGGACAAATCCACCTGCTGCAGAACGAGCTGCGCGAGGGAACCCTGGTCCCGCTGTTCAACGCGCCGTTCGAGCGGCGCATGGCACATTACGTCGTCTGGCCGAAGAATCGGCCGCTCAACCGCAAGGGCCGCAGTTTCCTGAGCTGGTTGCGCAAAAGCGCCGCCGAGTTTGCCAAAACGATTTGAATTCGAGCGGCCGGCGCTCATTACAAAACCTTATCGACGAATGACTTTCTGTTAGTTGAAACCGGCTTCGTCATTCCGTTGGGTGAGACGAGCAATCACGAGAACGGACGAACGCGATGTTAAGCAAGGTGGACGCTTCAGCAGAACAGCAGGCGGGAACCTGGATTTCGGCCTTCGGCCAGGCGCTGGCCGCAAAGAACAAGGCTGCGCTGAGCGCGCTGTTCGCGGGCGACTGCCACTGGCGCAATCTGTGCGGCCTGTCGTGGGAGATCGTCACCTATAGCGGCCGCGAAACCATCTGCGACACGCTGCTGCGCAACACCGCCGATGTTCAGGCGCGGGATTTCACCGCGGCTGCAGACCTCCTTGTGCCACGACGCGCGACGGTGGCCGGCTGCGAGGTCATCGAGGCGATCTTCCGTTTCGTATCGGTGAACGGGCCCGGACTTGGCGTGGTCAGACTGCTGACGGGCGACCATCCGCAGGCATGGACGATCTCCACGCTGCTCGACATGGATGCGCTCTGCGCCGCGCGCCGCCGTGACAACGAACCGGTGTCGCATGCGCGCGATTTCGCCGAAACGAGCTGGCTCGATCAGCGCGCGCAGGATCTCGCCTATCAGGACCGCGAGCCCGACGTGCTGGTGGTGGGCGGTGGCCATGCGGGCATTTCCGCTGCTGTCGAGCTCAAACGGCTCGGTTTCGACGTGCTGATCGTCGACAAGGAACGCCGCATCGGCGACAACTGGCGCCTGCGCTACAACGGGCTCAAGCTGCATAACAAGACGCCGGTGAACCACCTGCGCTACATGCCGTTTCCAGTGACGTGGCCGGACTACATTCCGAAGGACAAGATCGCCAACTGGCTCGAGACATATGTCGAGAGCATGGATCTGAATTTCTGGACGCGCACCACTTTCGAAGGCGCGCGTTATGACGAGGCCAGCGCGACATGGCAGGCGACGGTCCGCCGCGAGGGCGAGGCGCCGCGTCCGCTGCGGCCGAAGCACATCATCCTCGCCACAAGCGTCAGCAGCGTGCCGAATATCCCGGCGATTCCTACGATCGAGAATTTCAAAGGAACCGTTCTGCATTCGAGCCAGTTCACTAAGGGCGCGGACTGGAGCGGCAAATCCGCCATCGTGATGGGCACCGGCACTAGCGCCCACGATATCGCGCAAGAGCTGCAGGCCAATGGCGTCCATGTCACCATGGTGCAGCGCAGCCCGACGATGGTGATCAATGTCGATCCGAGCGCGCAGCTTTATGACAAGACCTATCTTGGCGACGGTCCGCCGATCGAGGTGCGAGATACGCTGAATTCATCGGTGCCGCTCGCGGTGATGAAAATCGCGCATAAGATCATCACCGATGAAGTGCGCAAGCTCGACGCGCCGCTGCTGCAGCGGCTGGAGAAAGCCGGCTTCCGTCTCGAATTCGGCGAGGGCGGCACCGGCTGGCCACTGAAGTTTCGCCAGCGCGGCGGCGGTTACTATTTCAATGTCGGCTGCTCGGAGCTGATCGCCGACGGCAAGATCGGTCTCATTCAGGCCAGCGACATCAAGCAGTTCGTTGCGGGCGGCGTCGAAATGAATGACGGCAGCGTGCGCCATGCCGATCTCGTGGTGCTCGCGACGGGCTACAAGGGACAGGGCCACATGGTCGGCGCGCTGTTCGGTGAGGACGTGGCGCAGCGCGTCGGCCGCATCTGGGGCTTCGATGACTCGACACAGGAATTGCGCAACATGTGGGTGCGGACGCCGCAGGCCGGACTATGGTTCACCGGCGGCGCGTTCTCGCAGTGCCGAATCTACAGCCGCTACATGGCGCTGCAGATCGAGGCGATCGAAGCCGGACGGCTCGCCAAGGCCGCATAAAGCTCTTCCCGAGGGGGACCACCTGCCTCGCTTCCGGCATTGCCGGCGGCGGGGCATTTTTTTGACCGGCGTGATCGCCGGATCACACGGGCAGGCGAGGCAAAACAACTTGGCCCGTTATGCCCAGGCTTATCCCGCCTATTCCAGCGTCAACGCCAATTCAAAAACGTGGATGGCCGGGACAAGCCCGGCCACGACGATTGAAGGGATGATTGCTTCGTCCTGGCGAGGACGCCGCCTACGGAATGACCTTTTGCGCACGGAAGTCACCGATGATCTCGGCCATCATCTGCTCGCTGTCGATCATCTCGGTGAAGCCATACTGGTAGGCTTTCACCATGCTGATCATGTTGTCCCACCGGCGACGGAATACGGTGTCCGCATAAGCCCAAGGGACCAGCCGGAACAGGTCAGTCTGGCGCAAGCCATGGCTGGCGACGATCTCGTTCCAGAGATCCCGCTTATCATCCATGAACTCGGTCAGCCGCATGTTTTTCACCGGACCGGGTTCGAGGTCGAACATCGCGGCAAGGCGCGGCCACATGTGTTTCCAACGGAATGAGTCGCCATTGCCGATATTGAAGGCCTGGTTCGCCGCGCGCGGATCGGTGGAGGCCCACAGCATCGCCCGGTTGAGAATCCGCACGTCGGACGCAAAGGTGATGGCATTGAAGGTTTCGTCGTCACCGGGGAAATAGAACGGCTGCTTCAGCGCCTTCATGATGGTGCCGTAGACCGCAAGGACCGTCATCAGGTTGATGCGCGCGCCATTACCATAGCCGCACACCGCGCCTGGGCGTGTGGTCGACCATGTCCACGATTGCCCCTGCTGCAGCTTCAGCACGTGATTGTGCTGCGCCTCATAGAAATAAGCTGGCACGCATGGCGGATCGTCCTCGCGTGCCGGAGTCTTATATTCGCCGAGGTGATAACCGTACCATTTCACGCCCTCGAGCACATGCACATGCTGCAGGTCCTTCGCATGGGGCACCGCGCCATCGAGGAAATTGAGCGCCATGCGGCTGTTGAGATCGTTTTCCTCATCCAGCGTCCGGCCGTTGAGCAGCGCGGTATAAAAGATATGAGTGACGCCTTTGACGTCCCCCAGCGCCTTGAGTGTCGCTTCACGGTCCAATAGATCGACCGGCAGGTGCCGAACCCAGTCGCCCAATTCGGGATCACCGCGCGAGACGCCAATCACGTCCCATTCCCCACTGGCATGCAGCATGCGCGCCATGTTGCCGCCGCACATCCCACCCACACCTGCAATCAGAGCAACCTTTTTCGTCACGAGCGTCCCCTCTCCCGGCGGATCGTTTCACATTCTGGCGGTCACGGCGCTGGGCGATGTCCGTCCGGCACGTGTATCCGTGCCAAAGCCGTTGCGGGCCCATCTCGACCGGCCGCCGCTGCTATCAACTAGAATGTTGAGAGGGCGGTATTTCAACTGCAATGAAGTTATGCCGTCATAACATTCTCTGACGCTCCCGTGAGTTGCGAGCGCACAGGAATTCTCTCTTCGGAACAAGCTTGAAACGGCTGCACTGACGGAGTGATGGCCGTGCTCGGGAGATATTAACGGTCTCTTTACCATACCGGGCGAATAGTCTTTGCGAAGCAACGGCCAGATGTTGCTGCCCAAGGTTCAAGACCATGGCACAGGTTCGCACCAGTTCGGATTATCCGGCATATGATGCCTCCGCGGACGACATGCACGGCCTCGGCCAGTTCGCACCGGGCGACATGCCGCAGCAACGCTGTCCTGACAACATTTTACGATTCCCGGCGTCTTCCCCCCGCGAGAGCGGCACCCTTGCGGTCGACCTGATCTATCAGGCCGCCGACATGTTCGCCGGCATCGAGCAGCGGGCCCGCGATATCGAGGCCAATGCCCGTTCGATGTGTCAGAGCGCGGTGGATAAGCTGATCGATGCTGAACGCCGCGTGCAGGTGGCGGAGCGTGGACGCCGCGACGTCATTCAGGATGTCGATCGCCGGTTGCAGGAGGTCTCGCGAGCTCTTGCTGACGCGCATGCGCGTGTGGAGGCTGCCGAAGCCCGCGCCGCCGCCGCGGAAATTCGGGCGCGCTCCGCGGAAGCGGAAACACAGAACACCCGGCGTATTCTCAATCACGTCGAACGCGCCATTCGCGATCGCCTGCTGGGTGAGTCTCCGGATGGCCGCTTCGCATTCCGCGGCCGCATGGCTTGATTCCTGCCGCTGCGCGCTCCAGCTTGAATTACGGCAAGACGACTAGCGGCGCACGCGCACTTTGCTGAATTTCACACGGGTGCCGTCGGCAAGGCGGGTCGCAGTGAAACCCGCTTCCATGATAGCTTCACGCTGGGGCCGCTGTTCCTCCGGCGCATGCGTGACATCCCACCACGTGGCGCGGTGGGCCGCGCGCGGTAATGCATCGTCGATGATGTCTTCGATCTCCTCAAAGGTGAGGATAAAATCGGCACGGGTCTGCGCCTTCAGATAATCGCGCAGCGGTGTGTAATCGTTGGCCATGGCAATCGTCTTTACGCCAGTGCAACTCGCGTATCCACTCCCACTATCAAATGCCGTTTCGGTATGTCATGGCTGGCCTGACCGTTCGAAGAACCGCCGCGTTTCGCTCGCCTCTACCCGTCCATGACGGCGATGAAAGCCGTGCCTGGCGCAAAATGTTGCCGGCCGCGATCACTTCATCAGTTCCGCCGCAAGCGCGGCATAGGCCGGCAGCGTCACGGGATCGTTGGCGGCATTGGCTGCATAGGGATGCGAGGCGTAGCGCACGATCACCATCTCCGCTTTCGGATCGATGTAGATCGACTGGCCGTAGATGCCTCGCGCGGCGAAGGCGCCGTTGGCATTATTGCTCTGCCACCACATATCACGGTAGGACCAGCCCGGCAGCGTCTTGTAACCCGCCGGCGCAAATTTCGCCGTGTCGCCGGGGGTTGTGATATCGGCGATCGCCGCTTCCGGAATCACCTGCTGACCGTTGAACTTGCCCTTGTTACGGATCATCTCACCGAAGCGCGCCAGATCCCGCAACGTGGTGTTGAGGCCGCCACCGCCCGATGCGGTGCCGATCGAGTCCACCATGAAATACGCGTCGTTTTCCGCGCCGAGCTTCTGCCAGATCTCCTTCGACAGCAGATCGGCCAATGACTGGCCGGACGCACGGCAGACGATCCACGCCAGCACCTCGGCATTCGAGGTTTTGTAGGCGAAGGCCTTATCGTGCTCGCCTTCCTTCTGCAGCTTGACGAGGAAATCGTAGAATGTCTTCGGCCCGCTGTATCCCGGCGGCTGCGGCATCATTCCGCCGGCGCGCGCATAGTCGAACACCTCGGCCTTCGGATCGGAATAATTCTCCGAATACTTCACGCCGATAGTCATATCCATCACGTCACGCACGGTGGCGTCACCGTAAGCGGAGTCCTTCAGCTCCGGCACGTATTTCACCACCTGCGCTGCAGGATCGAGCTTGCTCTGCGCCGCAAGCGTCGCAGCCAGCGTGCCGACAAAGGATTTGGTGACTGAAAACGCAATGTGCGGCGTGTGTGCGTTGCCCGCACCGAAGTATTTTTCGTAGATCACCCTGCCCTTGTGCATGACGAGCAGGCCATCGGCATAAGTCAGCGCCGGCATGTCGCCGAAGGTGATGGACTTGCCGTCCATGGTGGTGACAGGGATTTTATCGATGTCGCGCTCGGCGCGCGGCAGCGGCACGAACGCCCCCTCGCCGCGCCAGACATTGGCCGTCGGCACCAGTTCACGAATATGACTGAAAGCCCAGCGCGTGCCGGGAAAGCGGCTGCTGGTGCCGTCGTTGAAGCGCACCGTCTTGTCCGGCGGTGGCGGGAAGCCCTGCATCACCTTGTTCGCGACCGGATCGGTCTGCGCCGCGGTCGGCAGCTTCGGCGGATCGTCGGCGCGCGCCTGCGGCATCACGGTTGCAAGAACCAACAGGCTGGCGCCGGCAAGGGCGATGAAGCGGCTCATGGGGTTTCCTCGCGTGGTTGATTTTTGATCGTCGCACGATGCTTGCCGAAGAACGCGCGCATGTCCAGAGAGACCATGCAAGATCGTCCCCGGCGAAGGCGGGGACGGCTCACCGGCCAACTCTGCTCAGAAATACTTCTTCATCTCCGCCAGCAGGCCATCCCGCAGGTCTGGCCGCGCCATGCCGAAAGCCAGATTGGCGCGCAGAAAACCCGCGCGCGAGCCGCAATCGTGCCGTTCGCCCTCGAATTCGAGGCCATAGAACTTCTGCGTCTCCGCCAGCTTCTTCATGCCATCGGTAAGCTGAATTTCGTTGCCCGCGCCACGCTCCTGCGTCTCCAGAATCTTGAAGATCTCCGGCTGCAGGATGTAGCGGCCGGTGATCGACAGATTTGACGGCGCGGTGCCCTTCGGCGGCTTCTCCACCATTCCGTTAATGGCAAATACTTTTCCCAGCCGCTCGCCGACGCCGACCACACCGTAGTTGTGGGTCATGTCTTCCGGCACAGCCTCCACGGCGATCAGGTTGGCTTTATCGCCGAGCGCGCCGGCGGCGACGATCATCTGCTTCAGAACACCCGGCGTGTTGAGGACCAGCTCATCCGGCAGCACCACGGCGAACGGCTCGTCGCCGACGATATCGCGCGCGCACCAGACCGCATGGCCAAGACCGAGCGGCGCCTGCTGCCTGGTAAAGCTCATTGCGCCTGCCGCGGGCTGGAATTGCGCCAGAAGCTCCTGCTCAGCCTTCTTGCCGCGCGCCTCCAGTGTCACGTCCATCTCGAAGGCGCGGTCGAAATGATCCTCAATCATGCCCTTGTTGCGACCGGTGACGAAGATGAAATGCTCGATGCCGGCTTCTCTCGCTTCGTCGACGACGTGCTGGATCAGCGGACGATCGACCACGGTCAGCATCTCCTTCGGCATCACCTTGGTGGCGGGGAGGACACGGGTGCCGAGACCGGCGACGGGAAACACAGCCTTGCGGATTTTCATGAGCGCTCTTTGTTCAACGTCGGAAAGGATGCCGAAACCGGCCGTTTGCAGTGGTAACCTGTTTTGCAGCCAACAACAAAGGCGGATGTGTGTTCGCTTGGCTCCTCAAAAGGGACGGCCGCCGGCACCTGCGACCCTTGGTCCCCGGCTTGACGGGCAAAACCCGCAGTCTGTTAAGATGATCGAAACCCTATAAGGGCCTCCTAGGGAAGTGGGTTGATAGTCGCTATCCATCTGCCGGCAGGCTCCGAGCGCAAATGCCAGAATTCAGAACGCGACGAGAAGCTGACGGTTGCTAGTGGCCCTTTGGTTCTAATCCTTGCACGTGCATCTGCTGCAACGGAACGCAAAGGTTCGAATCGGATCACGAGAAGGGTCGAATTTCTGCGATAGGGATGACGGGATGCGGATGACGGAACCAGCAATGCGCCAGCGGTCAAGGATCGGCGGAGCAGCCGTGTTACTGCTGGCGCTGACGCTGCCCGGAGCGGCGGCGGCGCAAGGCGTGACCGCCAGCAACGGCCCGCTCGGCTTTTTCGATAACCTCTTCACCGGCTCGATCACGCACAGCGCGCCGACGCAGCGCGCGCCCGCACAACCTCCGGCCTCAAATTCCTCAGCGCAGCCCTGGAGCGGCGAGGACGGCGCGTCGGGCCATCCGTTGATGACGGCAGCGGCGATCCGGCAGGCCGCCGCCGATTTTCCGAACTGCGTCGCGGCGATGTGGCCGGATGCAGCGCGGCGGGGCATTTCGCGCGAGAGCTTCGAGCGTTATACCGCCGGCCTCTATCCCGATCTGCGGCTGATGGACTTGATGGATTCGCAGCCGGAGTTCACCAAGGCGGTGTGGGACTATCTCGATATTCTCGTCACCGACGCCCGCATCGCGCGCGGCCGCGAAATACTTGCGCAGTACAAGCCGCAATTCGACGCCATGGAGCGGGCCTTCGGCGTCGACCGCTACATCGTCGCCTCGATCTGGGGCATTGAATCGAATTATGGCACGCAAGGCGGCGATCGCAGCGTGGTGAACTCCACTGCGACACTCGCCTGTGTCGGGCGCCGACAAGCCTACTTCAAGGACGAATTCCTGTCCGCACTGGAGATCTTGCATCGTGGCGACGTGCGGCCCGATCATCTCAAGGGCTCGTGGGCGGGCGCATTCGGCGGCACGCAGTTCATGCCGACCTCGTTCAAACGCTACGCTGTCGATTTTGACGGCGACGGGCGGCGCGATGTCGTCGACAATCCCACCGACCTGATCGCCTCTACGGCCAACAACCTCAAGAAGGACGGCTGGCAGAGCGGACGAACCTGGGGCTATGAGGTCGAGGTGCCGCGCGGCTTCGATTACATGCTGGCGGACCGCGCCAAGGTGCTGACACTGGCGCAGTGGCAACATCTCGGTATTACGCGCCCCGGCGGCAAGCCATTCCCGCATCCGACCGACAAGGCCTACCTGCTGGCGCCCGCCGGCAGCTCCGGACCGGGCTTTCTGATGCTGCAGAATTTCCGCGTCATCATGAAGTACAATCCCGCCGAAGCTTATGCGCTGGCCATCGGCCACTTCGCCGACCGTCTGCGTGGCGGCCAGCCCTTCGTGCAGCCATGGCCGCGCCAGGAGCGCGTGCTATCGCGCGCGGAGCGCCTCGAACTGCAGCAATTGCTGGCACAGCGCGGCTTCTATCGCGGCACGCCGGACGGTCAGATCGGCAGTCTGACCCGGGCAGCGCTGCGCAGCTTCCAGGCATCCATCGGAACCCCAGCCGACGGTTTTGCGTCGTCGGACGTGCTGGACCGCTTGCGGGGGCGGTGAGGTCATCACCTCCGCGACAGAGCCGCACCGCTGCGGGCGTGGGTTCCCTACCTGCGCCAGGGCGATTTCATGTTGCAAATCCGCACAAAACGAATGTGCCGTCCGACTCGGCGTGATGCTGTGACTTGACTCCCCGCATGCCAAAGCGCATGAGCAAGGCATGACGCGCGCGATCCACATTGCTGACAAACGTGCCGCCCTTTTCGGGGCGGGCCGTCTGCGCGCGTAATTCAATCCCTTCCGCACAGATTGCGTCAACCCCACCGCTCGGACGGGGTTGCCCAATTTGCGTCTCCGTTCCCGGCCCCGAACAGGAGACTGCCATGCCCGCTCCCCTCACAGGTCCCATCTCCCGCCAACATCTTTCCGGCCTCTGGCTGCCACTGATCACGCCGTTTCGCGACGGCGAACTCGATACGTCATCGCTGCGCCGGATAATTCATCACTACGCCGCGACCGCCATTGATGGGTTGATTCTCGGCGCGACCACCGGCGAAGGATTGACGCTTGATGAATTCGAGGCCGAGAAGCTGGCCTCGATCTGCACCGCTGAATTGAACGGCGCGCGGCAACGCCTGCCGCTGTTTCTCGGGCTCGCCGGCAGTGACACTCGCAAAGTCGCGACGATGATCGCCCGCACGGAAGCCTGGCCGGTCGACGGCTATCTGATTTCGGCGCCGTCGTACACGCGGCCGTCGCAGGAGGGGCTCTATCGACATTTCGCGGCTCTCGCGGAAGCGACGGCGCGGCCGATCATGCTCTACAACATTCCTTATCGAACGGCGGTCAACATCACCAACGACACGATGCTTCGGCTTGCCGCATATTCCAACATTGTCGGCCTCAAGGATTGCTCCGCCGATACATTGCAATCGGTCGACCTGCTGTGCCGCCGCCCGGCCGCTTTCTCGGTGCTCACCGGCGAGGACGCGCTGTTCTATAGCGCGCTCTCGCAGGGCGCCGACGGCGGCATTCTCGCTTCCGCCCATGTCGAAACGGCAGCCTTCGCGCAAGTGGCGGGCCATGTGCGCGCCGGCAACCAGCCCGCCGCGCTCGCGGCATGGAGCATGATCGCCGACCTGCCCCGCCTTCTGTTCGCCGAGCCAAGTCCCGCGCCGATCAAATACTGGCTGTGGCGGCAGGGCCTGATCGACAGCCCGGAGGTGCGGCTGCCGATGACGCCGGTAAGCGCCGAACTGGCCTCCAGAATCGAGCAGCGCATGGCTTCCGAACTGGCCCTCGCCGGTGCCTGAAGCTTTGAACCATTCACCCTTCGTGGAAAGGGACAGCGGGCGACCTTGACGGCGCGCCGCGGTGTCCCTTTATGCTCGATCGGAACGTTTCTCGGCCGCCGCCTGGTTCCGGCCCGAATTGGCCAGTAGGACGTTCCGGTCAACATTGGCGAGAGCCCATGCCGAAGCTGAAGTCTCCGCGCCGCCTCTTCCGCGAACGCGGCACGCTTGCCGTGCTGGCGGTCGCTGGGCTGATGCTGTTTGGCATTATTGCGCCGGCCTCAGCGCAGTTCTTCCCGTTCTTCGGCGGTCAGCCGCAGCGCGCCCAGCCGCGGCCGCAGCCGCGCGGCGGCTTCTTCGAGAATCCGTTCTTCGCGCCTTTTCAGCAGCAGCCGCCACCCCATCAGCAGCAGCGTCCGACCGAGCGACAGGATTTTTCCCGCGCGCCGGCGCCTGAAAAGCGCGATGTCCAACCGGATCGGTATGTGCTGGTGCTGGGCGACGCCATGGCCGACTGGCTCGGCTATGGCCTCGAAGATGCTTTGAGCGAAACGCCGGATCTCGGCGTGGTCCGCAAGCATCGGACCGTCTCCGGCCTGATCCGCTATCAGCCCAAGGGCGAGCCATCCGACTGGGCAGGCGCGGCAAAGGAAATCCTCGCGCACGAGAAGCCCGAAATCATCGTAATGATGCTCGGGCTTCATGACCGCATGCCGATCCGCGAATCCAATGCCGACAAAAAAGCCGGCAGGAACGACGGCAAGCCCGAGGCCGATGCCAAGCCGGGCGACGCGGACGATGCCGATCCGGATCTGCAGATCGCCGCGCCAGAGAAAAATGCTCGTGCCGCACAAGGCGTCCATCAGTTCCGCGACGACCACTGGGGCGAGCTCTACAGCAAGAAAATCGACGAGACGATCGCCGTCCTGAAAAGCAAGGGCGTGCCGGTGCTGTGGGTCGGCCTGCCATCGATCCGCGGCACCAAGTCGACCTCGGATGCGCTATACCTGAATTCGCTTTATCGTGACGCCGCAGGACGCGCCGGCATCACCTATGTCGATCTATGGGACGGCTTCGTCGACGAGTCCGGCCGCTACCTCGCGCAAGGTCCTGACTTCGAAGGCCAGATCCGGCGGCTGCGTTCCAGCGACGGCGTCTATTTCACCAAGGCCGGCGCACGCAAGCTGGCGCATTACGTCGAACGCGAGATCAGCCGCATTCTGGCCGGGCGCTCGACCCTGATTGAAATTCCCGCCGAATCCGGCACGCCCGACGCAGAGGCCAAGCCCGGCGGTCCGGCGCCCCGCCCCATCGCCGGGCCGATCATTCCGCTCGTCGCCTCATCCGTCGGCACCAACGAACTGCTCGGCGCCGCGAACGTGAAGCCGGTTTCGGTCGATCCGTTGGTCGCACGCGCTCTCACGAAGGGCGACGCACTGACGCCTCCGCCCGGCCGCGCTGACGATGCGGTCTGGCCGCGCCGCGAAGTCGGTCACGAACGGGCCGGCGATCCGGTGGTGGCGACCGTCGCGCCCGCCGAGGGCGGCGCCAATACAGCGCGCAGCAGCGCCGACAAGCCGAAACGGCAGCACATCATCATTCGGACCAACGATCCGCGTTTCGCCGACAGCCCGCCGCAGCAGCGCCGCTACGCGCATCCCGCCCCCAGGCCGCTGCCGCCACCGCCGGGCCCGGCCGATTGGCTGTCGCGCCTCCTCCGTTAAGCCCGGCGTAAGGACCAGGCGGGTCATTTCAGCCCGACTGCTACAGGATCAGTCCGCCATCCACGACCAGCGTATGGCCGGTGACATAGGCGGCGAGCGGCGAGGCGAGAAACAACGCTGCGCCGGCCATATCCGCCGGCGTTCCGAGCCGCTTCAGCGGAATTCGTTCGATAGCGCCGTCGCGGCGTTTCGGATTGGCTGTCGTCACCTTCGTCATCTTGGTGTCGACCAGTCCAGGCGCAATGCCGTTCACGCGGATGCCGTCCTCGGCCCAGGCCTGCGCCAACGTGCGCGTCAGGCCCACCGCACCGGTTTTCGACGCATTGTAGGCAGGATTGCCCTTGGTGGCATGATAAGCCGCGGTTGAGCTGACAATAATCAGGGTGCCGCCGCTTGCCTTCAGCATGCCATGGAATTTTCCGGCACAGGCCATCAGGCTCATCAGATTGACCTCCAGCACTTTACGGAAGCCTTCCATGGCGAACTCGCCTCGGCTGTAGATCACCGCGCCTTGGGCCAATACCAGGATGTCGAGATTGTCAAAATTCGGCTTGAAGCTGTCGACGGCATGCGGGTCGCTGAGATCCAGTTGCGCATAATCGAGCCCGTCGAGATCGGAGCCTTCGACGCCGAGATAGTCCGCAGGGATCGGCCTGGTGCCGCAGATATGCACCGCCGCGCCGCGTCTGCGGTAGGCTTGCGCGATGCCATTGCCAATTCCGCTGGAGCCGCCGATCACCAGCGCGCGCTTGCCTCTGAAATCCAGTTCGTTCATGGGTGCATTGACTCCCGCTATCGTCGCCGCAAGGCATTTGATCTTTACTGGCAACGATGCAAGCCTCGATGATAGCCATTGTCAAATGCGCGCCTCGTGTCGGGGCGCCGAAAGCATCACAGCAACACGGAGGACGCACCATGACCGACTTCAAACAGCTCAGCCGCTCGGTGCGCGGATTGACCGTGATCGTCACCGGCGCGGCGAGCGGCATGGGGCGTGCCACTGCAAGAGTTTTCGGCGCCGAAGGCGCCAACGTGGCCGTCACCGACTACGACGACGCGGGCGCAAAAGCGGTCGCGGATGCGATCACCGCGAGCGGCGGCAATGCCGAAGCCTGGCGGCTTGACGTCGCCGATGCGCTCGCCGTGAAGCGCGTCGTTGACGAGGTCGCGACGCGCTTCGGCGGGCTCGATATTGTAGTGAACAATGCGGGAATCACCACCCGGCTCCCGATCGACGACCCGAACTATGACGCGATGTGGGATCGTGGCATCGCGGTCATGCTGACAGCGCAGCAGCGCATCATCCGCGCTGCACTGCCCTACCTGCGCAAATCCGGATGCCCGCGCATCGTCAACATCGCCTCGACCGAGGCACTCGGTGCCACCGCATTGCACAGCCCCTACTCGGCCGCCAAAGCAGGGGTCACCGGACTGACACGCTCGCTTGCGGTGGAGCTCGGCCGCGACGGCATCACCGTCAACTGCATCTGCCCGGGTCCGATCACCACTGGCATGACGGCGCGCATCGCCGACGAGCACAAAGCGATCTACGCCAAGCGCCGCACCGCGCTCAATCGTTACGGCGATCCCGAGGAGGTCGCGCACATGACGCTGAGCCTGTGCCTGCCGGCGGCCTCGTTCCTCACCGGGGCAGTGATCCCGGTGGATGGCGGACTGATGGCACGTAACGCGTAAGGTGTGCTGACCCGACGATCAGAGGCGCCGCGTCTACGCATGGAGCCGGACACTGCTGCCGATTGACATCGCGCATACAGGGCGTAGCCTTTTCTCGATCAAGAATGACACGGAGGAGATCGCGCCGCGCGAGCGCGAATATCGCCGCAGCCGAGCGGAATCTCGCGACTATCGCCGTCACGAGTGGGACCGCCGCCCCGGACGCTACGATCGTCGGGACCGGGTCTATCGAACGCGATTAAGTCCGATCCATGCGAAAAGCCGCCGGCATCAGACCGGCGGCTTTTTATCCAGGTCAGAACATTCAGCCGCCGCAGTTATCGCGGCAGATTGCTCGATCCCATGAGGAAGGTGTCGATCGCGCGGGCGCAGAGTCGGCCTTCACGAATAGCCCAGACCACGAGCGATTGACCGCGCCGCATGTCGCCGGCGGAGAAGACTTTCGGCAGCGAGGTCTGGTAATCCGCCGTGTTAGCGCGAACGTTGCCGCGTGGGTCGAGTTCGACCCCGAGTGCCTTCAACAGACCTTCGTGGATCGGATGCACGAAGCCCATCGCCAGCAGCACCAGATCCGCGTCGAGTGTAAACTCACTACCCGGGACCGGCTGGAACTTCTCGTCGACGCGGACGCAGTGCAGCCTGCTCACCTTGCCGTCCTTGCCTTCGAACTTCTGCGTGAGCACCGCGAATTCGCGAGTCGCGCCTTCCGCTTGGCTGGACGAGATACGCATCTTCAGCGGCCAGTTCGGCCAGGTCAGTGCCTTGTTCTCATGTTCCGGCGGCGCCGGCATGATTTCCAGTTGCGTGACCGAGAGCGCGCCTTGGCGTAGCGAGGTGCCGATGCAATCGGAGCCGGTATCGCCGCCGCCGATCACCACCACATGCTTGCCGCCGGCGAGGATTTCCTTGACATCACCGAGCGGCTCATTCCCGACCCGGCGGTTCTGCTGCGGCAGAAAATCCATCGCGAAATGGATGCCGTCGAGCTCGCGGCCGGGAATCGGCAGATCCCGCGGCGCTTCCGCGCCTCCGGTCAGCGCCACCGCATCATAATCCTTCAGCAGCTGTTGCGGATCGATCGCCCCTTTCGTATCGCCGCCGACGGGTGCGCCATAATGGAACGTGACGCCCTCGGCCTGCATCTGTTCGATGCGGCGATCAATGACATTCTTTTCCATCTTGAAATCGGGAATGCCATAGCGCAGCAGGCCGCCCGCTTTGGCATGCTTTTCGAACACATGCACATCGTGCCCGACGCGGGCGAGCTGCTGCGCGCAAGCGAGACCGGCCGGACCGGAGCCGACCACCGCGATCTTTCGGCCGGTCTTGTTGGCCGCGATCTCCGGCTTGAGCCAGCCGTTTTCCCACGCACGCTCGGCGATCGCATGCTCGATGGTCTTGATGGTCACCGGCGTCTCAACGATGTTGAGCGTGCAGGATGCCTCGCACGGCGCCGGACAGATGCGGCCGGTAAAGTCCGGGAAGTTGTTGGTCGAGTGCAGGTTGCGAGAGGCCTCTTCCCAGTTACCCTGATAGACCAGATCGTTCCAATCGGGAATCTGATTGTTGACCGGACAGCCCGGCGTGCCGGGGGCGACCGAACCTGTGCCGTGGCAATAGGGAACGCCGCAATTCATGCAGCGTGCCGCCTGATCGCGAAGATCCTTCTCCTCCAGAGGAATAACGAACTCGCGATAATGCTTCAGCCGCTCGGCAACCGGCGCGTACTTGCGCTCGTTGCGGTCGATTTCGAGAAAACCTGTGATCTTGCCCATCGCTCAAGCTCCAATCGCGATCTGCGGCTCGATGGCCTGCGCCGCTTGCAATTCCTTGAGTGCGCGGCGGTATTCCACCGGCATCACCTTGCGGAATTTCGGCAACCAGGTTTTCCAGTTCGCCAGGATTTCGGCGGCACGGGCCGATCCCGTCAGCTTCGCATGACGCGAGATCAGCACATGCAGCCGCTCGATATCCGAGCTCAGCATGTCGGCGAAAACGTCGACCTGACCGTGCGCCTCGAGATCTCCCGAGTGATGATAGACCTCCTCGTTGACCATCTCTTCCGAGACCAGCGGTTCGAGCTCAACCATCGCCAGATTGCACAGCTTCGGGAACGTACCGTCTTCGTCGAGGACATAGGCGATGCCGCCCGACATACCTGCCGCGAAGTTGCGCCCGGTCTTGCCGAGCACGACGACGATGCCGCCGGTCATGTATTCGCAGCAGTGATCGCCGGCGCCCTCGACCACCGCGACGGCGCCGGAGTTGCGCACGGCGAAGCGTTCGCCGGCAACGCCACGGAAGTAGCAGTCGCCCTCGATCGCGCCGTACATCACCGTATTGCCGACGATGATCGACTCTTCCGGCACGATGCCGGAATTCGCCGGCGGCTTGACGATGATCCGTCCGCCGGAAAGACCCTTGCCGACATAGTCGTTGGCCTCGCCTTCCAGCTCGAAGGTGATGCCGCGTGCCAGCCACGCGCCGAACGCCTGCCCCGCCGTACCCTTGAGATCGACGTGGATGGTATCGGCCGGCAATCCGGCATGGCCGTAGTGCTTGGCGACGACGCCGGAGAGCATTGCGCCGGCACTGCGGTCGGTATTGTGGATTTCGGCGCTCATCGACACCCTGGCGCCGCGGTCGATCGCGGGCTGCGCCTCACGAATCAGCTTGCGGTCGAGCACGTTCTCAAGGTGATGGTTTTGCGCCTCGCACTGATAGATCTTCTGGCCCGGCTGCTCCTTCTGCTTGATGAACAGCTTGGAGAAATCCAAGCCCTTGGCCTTCCAGTGCGCAACGAGACGGGTCTGATCCAGCATCTGGGTCTGTCCGACCATCTCGTTGAAGGTGCGATAGCCGAGCTGAGCCATGATCTCGCGGACTTCTTCGGCGACGAAGAAGAAGTAGTTGATGACGTGCTCGGGTTGGCCGGTGAAGCGCTTGCGCAGCACCGGATCCTGCGTGGCAACGCCGACAGGACACGTGTTCAGGTGACACTTGCGCATCATGATGCAGCCGGCCGCAATGAGCGGCGCGGTGGCAAAGCCGAATTCGTCGGCTCCGAGCAGAGCACCGATGACCACGTCGCGTCCGGTGCGGAAACCGCCGTCGACCTGCACGGCAATGCGCGAGCGCAGCCGTTCGCGCACCAGCGTCTGGTGGGTTTCGGCAAGACCGATCTCCCACGGCGATCCGGCATGCTTGATCGAGGTTAGCGGGCTCGCGCCGGTACCGCCTTCGAAGCCGGAAATCGTGACGTGATCCGCGCGCGCCTTGGCGACGCCGGCAGCCACCGTGCCGACGCCAATTTCCGAGACCAGCTTCACCGACACCTGCCCGTCGGGATTGACGTTCTTCAGGTCATAGATGAGCTGCGCGAGATCCTCGATCGAATAGATGTCGTGATGCGGCGGCGGCGAGATCAGGCCGACGCCGGGGGTCGAATGGCGCACCTTGGCGATGGTGGCATCCACCTTGAAGCCAGGCAACTGCCCGCCCTCGCCGGGCTTGGCGCCCTGCGCCATCTTGATCTGCATCATGTCGGAGTTGACGAGATACTCCGTCGTGACCCCAAAGCGGCCGGACGCCACCTGCTTGATGGCGGAACGCATCGAATCGCCGTTCGGCATCGGCTGATAGCGATCCGCCTCCTCGCCGCCCTCGCCGGTGTTCGACTTACCGCCGATGCGGTTCATCGCGATCGCGAGCGTGGTATGCGCTTCGCGGGAGATCGAGCCGAACGACATCGCGCCCGTGGCGAAACGCTTGACGATCTCCTTGGCCGGCTCGACGTCCTCGAGCGGCACAGGCTTGCGGCCGTCGTCCTCGGCAGTCCTCACCTTGAACAGGCCGCGCAGCGTCAACAGCCGCTCCGACTGTTCGTTGAGCATCTTGGCGAAGGCGCGATAGCGATCCTGCGAATTGCCGCGCACCGCATGCTGAAGCGCCGCGACCGATTCCGATGTCCAGGCGTGGTCTTCGCCGCGCGCGCGGAAGGCGTATTCGCCGCCGACGTCGAGCGCATTCTTCAGCGCAGGCTTGTCGCCGAACGCGTCGCCATGACGTCGCACAGCCTCTTCCGCGATCTCCTCAAGGCCGACGCCTTCAATGCGCGTATGCGTACCGGTGAAGTACTTGGCGACGAAATCCGCCTTGAGCCCCACGGCGTCAAAAATCTGCGCGCCGCAATAGGATTCATAGGTGGAGATGCCCATCTTGGACATCACCTTGAGCAGACCCTTGCCAATCGCCTTGATGTAGTGCTTGACGAGCACCTTGTCGTCGAGCGCCACCGGCATGCGGTCCTTCATGGCGATGATGGTTTCGAACGCCAGGTAAGGATTGATCGCTTCGGCGCCGTAGCCAGCGAGACAGGCGAAGTGATGCACTTCGCGCGGCTCGCCGGATTCGACAACGAGACCGACCGATGTGCGCAGGCCGACGCGGATGAGGTGATGATGCACGGCCGCGCAGGCCAGTAGCGAAGGGATCGGCACGCGATCGCTGCCGGTCATGCGGTCCGACAGGATGATGATGTTGACGCCCTCACGAACCGCGGCTTCGGCACGGCCGCAGAGTTCGTCCAGCACCTGCTCCATGCCCGCCGCGCCGAGGCCGCAATGGAACGTGGTGTCCAGCGTCCGCGACTTGAAATGCGACTCCGCGATTTCGGAGATGGCGCGGATCTTTTCCAGATCGCTGTTGGTCAGGATCGGCTGGCGGGCCTCCAGGCGCTTGGTGCGCGACAGACCTTCGAGGTCGAACAGGTTTGGCCGCGGGCCGATGATCGACAGCAGGCTCATCACCAGCTCTTCGCGGATCGGATCGATCGGCGGATTGGTGACCTGCGCGAAGTTCTGCTTGAAGTAAGTGAACAGCAGCTTGGAGTGGTCCGACAGCGCCGAGATCGGCGTATCGGTCCCCATCGAGCCGGCAGCTTCCTCACCGACCGCCGCCATCGGCGTGAGAAGGATATTGATATCCTCTTGCGTGTAGCCGAATGCCTGTTGGCGATCGAGCAGCGAGAGGTTGGAGCGCGGACCACCGCCCGGCGCATCCGGCAAATCCTCAAGCACGATCTGGGTGCGGTCGAGCCAGGCGCGATAAGGATGGCTCTTGGCCAGTTGCGCCTTGATCTCGTCGTCGGGAATGAGGCGTCCCTGCTCGAGGTCGACCAGCAGCATCTTGCCCGGCTGCAGCCGCCACTTGGTGATGATCTGGTCTTCCGGCACCTTGATGACGCCCATTTCGGACGCCATCACAATGCGATCATCCTTGGTGACGAAATAGCGCGCGGGCCGCAGGCCATTGCGGTCGAGCGTCGCGCCGATCTGGCGACCGTCAGTGAAGGCGATGGCGGCGGGGCCGTCCCACGGCTCCATCAGCGCGGTGTGATATTCGTAGAACGCGCGGCGCTCGTCGTCCATCAGCGGATTGCCGGACCACGCCTCCGGAATCATCATCATCACCGCATGCGGCAGCGAGTAGCCGCCCTGCACCAGGAATTCCAGCGCGTTGTCAAAGCAGGCGGTGTCCGACTGCCCCTCGTAGGAAATCGGCCACAGCCTGGAGATGTCCTTTCCGAACCGATCCGACAGCACCGATGCCTGCCGCGCCGCCATCCAGTTGACGTTGCCGCGCAGCGTGTTGATCTCGCCGTTATGCGCGATCATCCGGTACGGATGCGCCAGCGACCAGGTCGGGAAGGGGTTGGTGGAGAAACGCTGATGCACCAGCGCCAGCGCGCTTTCGAAGTCTGGCTCGTGCAGATCGGGATAGTAGCTGCCGAGCTGATCGGCGAGGAACATGCCCTTGTAGATCACCGTGCGGCACGACAGCGACACCGGATAGTAACCGGCGAGGCCGCGGTCGCGACGCTGATAGATCGCGTTCGAAATCGACTTGCGCAGGATATAGAGCGTGCGCTCAAAGCCGTCGTCCGTGGCTTGATCGCCTCGGCCGATGAAAACCTGCATGTGGCGCGGCTCGGTCGGCTTCACGGTGACACCAAGCGAGGAATTGTCGGTCGGCACATCGCGCCAGCCGAGCAGCGTCAGGCCCTCGGCCTTGATCTGATCGGCGAAAATGCCCTGAATGACTTCGCGCCAGGCATCGTCGCGCGGCATGAAGAGCGCGCCGACGGCATAATGCCCGGGACGCGGCAGCGTGAAGCCAAGTTCCTCGGCCTTGCGAGCGAAGAAAGCGTGGGGAATCTGCACCAGAATGCCGGCGCCGTCGCCGGCGCGCGGATCGGCGCCCACCGCGCCACGGTGTTCGAGATTGCAGAGAATAGCGAGCGCGTCCTCGACGATCTGATGCGACTTCTTGCCCTTGATATTGGCAATGAACCCGACGCCGCACGAGTCCTTCTCCATCGAGAGGTCGTACATGCCTTCCGCCGAGGGCCGCCAGGTATGCTCGTAAGCCGGCTCCTGCTGCGCGGCGGCGATCGGTTCGGTGTGATTGTGTTTGCTGCGATCCATGGCGGGATTCGAAAGGTGTGCGGAAGTCTCGCGTGCCGGAACGGATGGTTCCGAAATCACTGCGAACGGTTGCTGCGCAAATCCTGCCCGGTTCGTGCTCACATTCTTATCCTCGATAGTATTTGCGGACCTTCATTTCGCTTCCGAAACCCCGGCCCTCTCTCCTTTTGGTGCGATCTCATCCGAGTGGATGAGGCCGGCGTCGTCTTCGCTTGAACGTTTCACCGCCACTTGGCTGTCTCGCTCGCTGCCGTCAGGGCTCACGGAACCCTTGCAGGCACCCTGTTAGGTACCCAGCGGCGAAAACCCACCAAACCTCAGTTTAGATCGTGCGGCCCGCCGCCATCCAGCGCGCGGACTGCCTTTTCCTTCCGCATGCCTTTGGCCGCGTCCCTGGCAGGACCCGCGTGGCAGACGAAATGTCCGTTCGAAATTAGGACAGCATTGCTGCCCTACATTCAGACTGCCAAACTTTTTTTCAACATACAAGCATTCAGAAGCGTTCTAACGCATTTTTTTGTAAGAACGTGGCGGCCTTACGACCGAATATTACCGAATGTTACAAACTTCAGCCCGCCCCATAGCAAAACGCCCCGGAAGCCGGGGCGTTCGCATTTCAGCGGTCAAGATACTCCGGCGATCAGGCGGCGGCTTTCTCGCCATTCTCGATCGCCGGTTGCGCGGTGGCCGATCCATTGATCGGGATGTTGCGCGGCTTCTTGGCCTCCGGGATCTCGCGCACCAAGTCAACGTGGAGCAAGCCGTTCTCCAGCGAGGCGTTCTTCACCTGCACGAAGTCGGCAAGTTGGAACACGCGCTCGAAAGCTCGCGCAGCGATACCGCGATAGAGCACCTCGGGCTTGTTCTCGACATTGTCGTTGGCAATCTTCTCGCCCTTGATCGTCAGGGTGTTTTCCTTGGCGACGATCGAGAGTTCATTCTGCGCGAAGCCGGACACGGCGACGCTGATACGATAGGCGTTCTCACCGGTGCGCTCGATGTTGTAGGGCGGATAGCCGCCGGCCGAGTCGCCGGGCGCCTGGTCGAGCAGCGAAAAGAGACGGTCGAAACCGACGGTGGAACGATAAAACGGGGTGAGATCGAACGTACGCATATTCAGTCCTCCATTGAGCGACATCTGCAAGTACCCGCCCGCCAATCGGGCCGGGCTGTCTTCTGGGTGCAGCCTGTAGAGCGGCCTGCACGAAGGTGATATGGGAGGGCTCTCACCGGCTTCAAGAGGGCGCGGTATCTCTTTGCATTCGCGTTCGCCCCTTGAACTTCAATGGCCTCACCTGTCCGGCAGCCTTCATGACCCTGGTTTCGATTCCCGCCAATCCGGTTCCCGAAGGCACCACCAGCGGCTTCCTGACGGCCCCCGACGGCGTCAAGCTGCGCTTCGCGCGACTTGCGCCACCGTCCGGGCGCAAGGGGACGGTCTGTGTCTTCACCGGGCGGGGCGAACAGATCGAGAAATATTTTGAAACCGCACGCGATCTGCGGGATCGGGGTTTCGCGGTGGCGCTGCTCGACTGGCGCGGACAGGGCGGGTCGGCGCGCGGCTTGAGCGACTCGCGCAAGGGCTACGTCCGCAACTTCGCCGATTTTGAAACCGACGTCGAAACCTTCTATCGCGAGGTGATACTGCCGGACTGTCCGCCACCCTACTTCGCGCTGGCGCATTCGATGGGCGGCGCAGTGATGTTGCGCATCGCCTATGCCGGTCGAAACTGGTTCGATCGGATCGTGCTGTCCGCCCCGATGATCGATCTTCCCGGCCGCACCACCGCATGGCCGATACGCTCGTTATTGCTGGCCATGCGGATTGCCGGCATGGGCGCCCGCTACGTGCCCGGCGGCACCGATGTGCTGGTGGGCGAAGCGCCGTTCGAGGGCAATCCGCTGACCAGCGATCCGGTCCGCTATGCTCGTAACGCCGCGATCCTGGCCGAAGATCCAAGTGTCGGCATTGCCGCGCCAACGGTGGCTTGGGCCGACACCGCGTTCCGCACCATGCACGGCTTTCGCGCCGCCCATTATCCCACGCGCATCCGCGTGCCGATCCTGATGCTGGCGGCAGGCGCCGATACTATCGTCTCGACACCGGCGATCGAAGAATTCACCTATCACCTGCGCGGCGGCTCGCATCTCGTCATTCCGGGATCGCGGCATGAAATCCTGCAGGAGCAGGACCGCTACCGCGCCCAATTCTGGGCCGCGTTCGATGCCTTCGTACCGGGCTCTGCTGTGAGATGACACAACACATGCCCCAGCGTCGTCGCTGCGAAAGCAAGGACCATACCGCCTGCGCTCGTTCGCACAAACGCGCTCGGTGACTGTTTTACGTTACTGCCGGGCTTGACCCGGCAATCCATCTTCGAAATGACTCTGGATTGAGGAATGGATGCCCGATCAAGTCCGGGCATGACATATTTGACGGCGACACATGTTCGGCATTCACGATCTCTGGCTGTTCATCGTCTCCGGCCTGCTGCTCAACATCACGCCGGGGCCCGATAATGCCTATATCACCGGACGCAGCCTGCAACTCGGCTGGCGCGGCGGCGCAATTGCGGCGATCGGTATCGGCTCCGGTTGCCTCGTCCACATCTTCGCGACGGCGGTTGGGCTATCGGCACTGCTCGCCGCATCGTCGGCGGCGTTCACCGCCGTGAAGCTGATCGGCGGAGCCTATCTCTGCTACATCGGCGTTCGCATGATGCTGACACGTGGCAGCGGCAAGACCGATGAGCAGTCCGGCGTCAGGCCCGTGACGCTACGGCAGGTGTTCTGGCAGGGCGCGCTGACCAATATCCTCAATCCGAAGATCGCGCTGTTCTTCCTCGCCTTCCTGCCGCAATTCGTCGACACCGACGCGCCGCATCCGTCGCTGGCCCTGCTGGTGCTCGGCGTGATCTTCGTCGTCAACGGCACGCTGTGGTGCCTCGGCGTCGCTGCCTTTGCCGCCACCGCGGCGCGGCGCATGCGGCAGTCCAGCCGTGTGATGCATTGGATCAATCGCGGCATCGGCGCACTGTTCATCTATCTCGGCATCCGCGTCGCGCTACTCGATGCACGCTGACGGAACGTCCTATCCGGCCGCGGAAATCCTGCGGATCGCTTCGATCGCGAGATAGATTCCGAGCCCGATCATCGCGATCAGGAACCAGCGGCGAAAGCTCTGCGGGTCCATACGGGTGCGCACGTTCTGGCCGATAAACATGCCGGCAAACCCGGAGGCCAGCGCGACCAGGCCAGGCACCGCAACGGACACTGTCAAAAGCCCGGCGTCCGCAAGCCCGAACAGCAGGCCCAGTGTGGCCGTGGTGAAAAACACGCCGAGTCCCTGCACCAGTTCGTCCTTCTCGAGACCAATTGCCTGCAGGAACGGCATCGACGGAATCACCTGTACGCCGGTCGCGGCCGAGACCACACCGGTGATCATGCCGGCCAGCCCGCCGATCCACTTTTCATGGGCTGGCGGCACATGGAAGCGCACCTGCTTTAGACCAATCACGCCGTAGATCACCAGCAGCACGCCGAGGATCAGTGTGCCGTAGCGCGCGTAAGGCCCGACCATCAGGCCGGCGCCGCACCAGATGCCGAACAGGAGGCCGATCAGCATCGGCCACAGCCGGCGGAGGAGATCGCGCAGATAGGGACCACCAAACGTCTGCCAGATGTTGGTGGTGATGGCCGGAACGATGACGATCGCCAGCGCATGCGCCGGCGCCATTCGCGTCGCCAGCAGTCCCATCGCCACGGTCGGAAGGCCGAGGCCGATCACGCCCTTGACGAATCCGGCGAGAAGAAACACGGCGATAATGAGAACAAGGCTTGGCTCGGACATCCGCGCAGATTGACGGAACGATGCCCCGGGCGCAATCTGGAGGTTCCGGAAATAGCCTTCGGAGCTTCCGAAGACATGTCGAGGCTGCCCCATGCGGTTCGACTTGACCGACCTGCATTTGTTCGTCGCGGTGGCGGAAGCGCGCAGCATCACACATGGCGCAACGCGCGCCAATCTGGCGCTGGCCTCCGCAAGCGAACGCATCAAAAATCTCGAAGCCTCTCTCGATGTCGTGCTGCTGCGGCGGGGCCGGCATGGCATCACCTTGACCGAGGCCGGCGAAAGTCTGCTCGATCATGCCCGCGTGGTGCTGGCAGCTGCCGATGCCCTGCGCGGCGAACTCGCGGGCTACGCGCAGGGATTGAAGACCAGCATCCATGTGCTGGCCAACACATCGAGCCTGTCGGAGCATCTGCCGCGCTTGCTGGCCAGCTTCCTGCGTGACCATCCCCAAGTCAACGTCGACGCTGAAGAGCGGGAGAGCATCGGCATTGCCGAGGCGATCGCTGCTGGCCGCGCCGACATCGGCATTGCGGTGGCTTCGGCGCTGCCGCCCGGCCTCGAGCGCTTCCCGTTTCGTCAGGATCGGCTGGTCATGGTGACCGCGGCTCAGGACGATCTCGCGCGGCGACGCGTGATTGATTTCGCAGCGATCGTCGAACGCGACTTTGTCGGACTCGCAAGTGCGAGCGCGCTGCAGATGCATCTCGCCAGCCAAGCGGCGCGGCTCGGTGCACGGCTGCGGTTTCGAGCCCGCATGCGGGATTTCGACGCGGTCTGCCGCCTGGTAGCCGCCGGAGTCGGCATCGCCGTGATTCCCGAAGAAGCGGCAAAGCGCTGCGCGCGCAGCATGCCCATCAGTTCGGTGCGAATCCGCGACGGCTGGGCGGCGCGCCAGCTTGCGATCTGCGTGCGCGATCTTAAGACGTTGTCCCGTCCCGCACAGCAGCTGGTCGCTCATTTGCGAAATTCTTAGTTAGGTCGCCCAACATTCCGCGCGGCGGCATGGGGGAACGCAACTGCCCCGTGAAGCCGCTTGCCAAGCCTAAAGGCTGCGTCAAGATGCGCTCATAATGATATTGGGAGGACTCGATGAAACGACGGTCGTTCGCTGCGACGCTGTGCGCAGCTTTCTCCACTGCGATATCCCTTATCTCCCTGCCCGCTTATGCCGATGGCTATGAGGTGACGAAGCTGGTACCGGGCTCCGCCTTCCATGGCGTGCACGGCCTTGGCATCGATGCGCAGGGCCGGCTGTTTGCCGGCAGCGTCGCCGGCGCCGCCCTCTACGAAGTCGACCGCGCTGCTGGCACCGCGAAGGTCGTCGTTCCGATCCCGCAAGGCATGGCCGACGACATCGCTTTCGCGCCCGACGGTACGATGGCCTGGACCGCCTTTCTCACCGGCGACATCTACGCACGCAAAGGCGATGGACCGGTCAAGAAACTGGCCTCCGGCCTGCCCGGCATCAATTCGCTGGCCTATCGCAAGGACGGCCGGCTCTATGCCACGCAGGTCTTTCTCGGCGATGCGCTCTATGAGATCGATCCGACCGGTGAAAAGGCGCCGCGCAAGATCATGGAGAAGATGGGCGGCCTCAACGGCTTCGAGTTCGGCGCCGATGATCACCTCTACGGGCCGCTATGGTTCAAGGGCCAGGTGGTGAAGGTTGATGTCGACAAGGCCGAACTGACCATGGTGGCAGACGGCTTCAAGGTACCGGCCGCCGTCAACTTCGATTCCAAGGGAAACCTCTGGGTGGTCGATACCGCGACCGGCGACCTGGTGCGCGTCGATCCGAAATCCGGCACCAAGACCAAGGTCGCCACCTTGAAGCCATCGCTCGACAATCTCGCCATCGATAAGGAGGATCGCATCTTCGTCTCCAACATGGCGGATAACGGCATTCAGGAAGTCGATCCCGCAACCGGCTCCATCAAGCAGGTCATCATCGGCAAACTCGCCGATCCCGGCGGCCTCGCCGTGACATCGGAGAATGGCAAGGACACCTTACATATCGCCGACGTTTTTGCCTACCGCACGGTTGATGGCGGGTCTGGCGAGGTGACCGAACATGCGCGCATGCATGCCGATGGCGTCACGCTGGAATATCCGATGAGTGCGACCGCCAGGGGCGATCACGTCGTGCTGTCGAGCTGGTTCACCGGCACCGTGCAGGTGATCGATCGCAAGTCCGGCAAGACATTGGACATGATCCACGGCTTGAACGCGCCTTACGACGCGATCCGACTCGACGACGGAAGTCTGCTGATCAACGAGCTCGGCACCGGTTCGCTGGTGCGGCTGTCAGGCGAACATGGCAAGGACCGCAAGGTGATCCTCTCCGACCTCAAGGGACCAGTCGGCCTCGCCCTCGCGGACGCCGACACCGTCTATCTCAGCGAAGCCTTTGCCGGACAGGTGCTGCGGGTCAAACTGTCGAATGGCGAGAAAACGGTGATCGCCAAAGACCTTAAGATGCCGGAAGGGCTCGCTATTGCCGGTGACGGCACGCTGGTGATCGCTGAGGTCGGCGCCAAGCGCATCGTCGCGGTTGATCCGAAAGACGGCAAGGTCACGGCAATCGCCGGTAATTTGCAGATCGGTCTGGAGGCGGCGCCGGGATTGCCGCCGACAAATCTGCCGACCGGCGTCGCGGTCGGCAGCAATGGCACGATCTACGTGACATCGGATATCGAGAACGCGATCTACAAGATCGTGAAAAAGTAACTGACCTGCTGGATCGAGCGTTTTACGTGTCATTGTTATGGCCGGATCTATTCCGGCCATAACGCAAAGTGGTCCATCCACCATTTGTTGGATATGCTCCGAAAACCTTGAACAGATTTCTGGGCCAATCTTTCAGCCGCCAAGCACCTTCAGCGCCTGCTCGTGCACGCGCGGATCGCCCGCGGCGACGATGCGGCCGCCTTGTTGCGCCGGCTTACCGTCCCATGTGGTGATGACGCCGCCCGCACCCGCGATGATCGGAATCAGCGCCGCGATATCGTACGGCTTCAGTTCGGTCTCGATCACAAGATCGACATGCCCCGCAGCCAGCATGCAGTATGAATAACAGTCGCCGCCGAAGCGGGTCAGCCGGGCGTGATCCTGCACCCGCGTAAACGCCACGCGATCAGACTCATTCATCAGGAGCGGACTGGTGGTGAATAGCGTCGCTTCGCTGAGGCTCTCGCAGCGCCGCACCGACAGCTTGCGCTGCCCGTTGCCGGAACGATAGAGCGCGGAGCCGTTATCGCCGCTGAAGCGCTCGCCGATATACGGCTGATGCATCATGCCGAACACCGGTGCACCGCGATGCATCAAGGCGATCAGCGTCCCCCAGATCGGAAAGCCGGAGATGAAAGACTTGGTACCGTCGATCGGATCGAGCACCCAGACGTAGTCGGCACCCTCGCGCTCATTGCCAAACTCTTCGCCAACGATGCCGTGCTCTGGGAAGCTCGCTTTGATCATCCGTCGCATCACGGCCTCGGCGCCGCGATCTGCTTCGGTGACGGGATCGAACCCCTGCTTCGATTTTTTATCCTCGACGCCGAGCGAGGTGCGGAAGAACGGCAGAATGGTTTCACCGGAGGCGGTCGCCAGGCGGTCAATAAAGGCGGTAAAATCAACGACCGTCACAAATCCTCTCCCTGCATGGCATCGCGGCCCTTTGCGCGCACGGATATCTGCTCGCACAAACGCACATGTTGAAAATGGAGTGTCTCGCGTCCGGACCATCCGAGGCAAGACGGCATCCAATCCAGACGTGATTAACGGCTCGGGCGAAGAAAACCAGTCCATCATGGCCGACATGATGCGAGGCGGCGCAATACCCGGACGACGAGTTCGCCCCATGCGCGCCGGCCACGCCGATCTGGATCTGCACGACTCCGGTCCGACGGAAGCCGCCATCATCCGACCGCTATCCCCATCCGACCGCTATCCCCGGTCGTGGGGAAAGCTCTCTCCAGATCACCGTTCCGAACGTCGTTGCGTTGAGCTGGAAGTCCGAGCGGCTTCGCGAGAGCTCGATTCAGTCTGCGGGTGGCAAAATACCCATAAAAGTGAACATATATTCACTTTTATGACGCTTCACGATTTGGTCACAAACAACTAAACGATTGAAAAGATGAATGAATATGAAAATACGCGTATAATGTTCATAGGAACAGATATGCATTTTTTGCATGCTAAAACGCCGAAAAAACCTTGCTTTTTGTGCATCGCATCTGCATATTGATGCGGTGCGGTAACGCCTCGCGTTATCGCTGCCCTCCTTGGGCGTTTCCTCCCTAGACTTGGGCCGCTTGCTCTGCGAGCGGCCCTTTTTCTTTGCCGGTCTTAGTCCAGTCCAGGCCGATACGGTGGAAGGAGACGGAAACGCAGCCCGACGGCGCCTGGCCAGGCGCTACTCGGCGGCCGCGGTAAACGGGCCGAGATCGCGGAACGGCAGCGACGTCAATGCGTCGGCCAGGTGTCCGAAGTCATCGGCGATCGCAGCGAACCGGGGCCGCCGCTCGCGACGGCGCTCATCCATGTAGATCGCCCGGTTCAGTTCGATCTGGATGGCGTGCAGCCCGCTTGCGGGATTGCCATAATGCTCGGTGATAAATCCACCCGCGTAAGGCTTGTTGCAACCGATGGTGTAGCCCAATGCCGCAAACGTCCGCTCGACATGGTCCCGCACGATGGGCGCGCAGCTGGTCCCGTAACGATCGCCGATAACAATGTCCGGACGCGGCGGCTCGTCGCGAGACACCCCCACCGACGGCATCGAATGGCAATCCACCAGGATGGCAGTGCCAAAGGCAAGATGCGCCTTGTTGAGAAGGCGGCGCAAGGCGCGATGGTAGGGCTTGTACAAAGCTTCGATCCGGCTCAGCGCGTCATCGACATTGAGCCGCTCGTGATAAATCTCCTGGCCGTCGCCGACCACGCGCGGAATCGTTCCCAGACCGCCCGCGACCCGCATCGAGCGCGTGTTGGCGAAGCTCGGCAGCCGTCCCGTGAACATTCGGGGATCGAGTTCGTAGGGTTCGCGGTTGACGTCAACATAGGAGCGCGGGAAGTGGACGCTGACCACCGGAAAACCTTGCGCGCACAGCCCTGCGATCAATTCATCGACGAACGAATCCTCCGAACGCCGCAACGTTGGCAGATCCACTCTCGATGCGGCGAGAAAGGCTTCGGGATAGACCGAACCGGAATGCGGCGAGTTGAAAATGATCGGCGCCCGCCAGACCGTCGGCTCGACGATGGTGAACGGAGGCGACAGTTCGCCGTCAAAGTGGGTCATTGGCGTGCGCTGTCCTGAAATAGATGCCGGCGGTATCTGGTCGGCATCAAGGCTGGCCGAACCTGCATTGTCAGGATTTGCCGTCGGCCTGCCAAGTGAAAAAGCTGCGATACGGCAATTTCGTCTGGAATCTATCGAGGCTTGCATCCCCGCTGAAGTGCGCCGGCAACACACACGCCTGCCGATCCTTCACCCGAAATTTACCAAACCTCTGGCTAACTGCAGGTCTTGGCTCTCTTACCGGATTCGAATAATCAACGCCCATGCACAAGATCCTTCTCGCCGAAGACGACAACGACATGCGCAGGTTCCTGGTCAAGGCGCTGGAAAACGCCGGTTACCAGGTCTCGTCGTATGACAACGGCCTCTCCGCCTATCAGAGGCTGCGCGAGGAGCCGTTCGAAATGCTGCTGACCGACATCGTGATGCCGGAGATGGACGGCATCGAGCTGGCGCGCCGGGCCTCGGAACTCGATCCGGACATCAAGATCATGTTCATCACCGGCTTTGCGGCCGTGGCACTGAACTCCGATTCGGCCGCGCCCAAGAATGCCAAGGTGCTGGCCAAGCCGGTGCATCTGCGTGAACTGGTCAGCGAGGTCAACAAGCTGCTGGCCGCCTGACCGCGCCGCGGCGGCCCGTCAGCTTTCGTGAAACGCCCTGGATCATTTCAAGGGCGTTTTTAGATCCGGATCAGGATCACGGCCACAACCAGCAGCCCGCAGCCGATCAGCCGCGGCAGGTCGACCGCGTGCTGCGGCACGCCCAGAATGCCGTAGTGGTCGAGCACCACTGACATCACCATCTGCCCCGTAACGAAGAGTGCCAGAAGGGTGGTGGCCCCAAGCTTGGGCAGCAGCAGGATCGCGGCCACGACGTAGACGGCGCCGAACAGGCCGCCGGTCCAGGACAACCATGACGTCTTGGCGAGATCGGCCGCAACCGGCCACGCCGACCCGCTCAAGACCACGAACGCCACCATCGCTAGCGTACCGCCGGCATAGCTGACAAAGGCCGCCCAGGATGCAGAGTTCAAAGCAGCGCGCAGATCGGCATTGATTGCGGCCTGGAATACGACCGCGGCGCCGCCCACCACCGCAAATGCCGCCAGTCCGAGAAATCCACCAACTCCCATCCGACAAGCCCTCCCCGACAATCCATGCTGCGCGTTCCGCGATCCGATCCCCGCGGCTATCTCCGACCGAATCAATCGAAGTCGAGAACGTGACCGATCCTAGTCTTGGAGAGGCTAGTCCGGGCGGAAGGCTGCTATGCAGTTTCCTAATCTCTACAGCTCGGACGAGGGTTCGCCTGGCCCATCCGCTTGGCTGATAACTTTCGGACATCTTGGCTTGCACCGCCGAAGGGGAGCCGATATAGGATGCCGACCCAGCCGGCGTGCCCCCACACGCCGGATTTGTTTCGAACGCGCCAGACGGTGCGCCGGAACACGAAGCTGGACCCTTCGAGGCGAATTTAGCCGTACGGGTTCGAGCGGGCGCGTAGCTCAGCGGGAGAGCACTACCTTGACATGGTAGGGGTCACAGGTTCGATCCCTGTCGCGCCCACCACCCAGTTCATAGGGATCCCATTTGGTACCACACTCGTGCGTTTTGCCCGCAAACAGCGGGCTTTTTTGTATCCCGTTCTGTCTCTGCGAGCATCTCACGACACCAAATTCACGCCAAATGCCGTTCTGTCTCTGCCTCGAAAATCCCGTTCCTGACGGAGGAGTGGAGATAGGTTCGCTGACTGGATGGGGGGCAGCCCGTTTGATCCCTAGTAAGACCACTACTCAGCATATGGATCAAACCTCGGACCCTTAGTCGCGATTTCGCCCGCAAAGTGCGAGCCTTTTTGTATCCCGTGCTGTCTCTGCTAGCGCCTCAGGACAGCAAATTCACGCCAAATGCCATGCTGTCTCCGCCCCGAGAAATCCCGTTCCACCCGTCAAGCTGGGAAAACTTAGCGAGCATAGCGCGCTGGTGCACGCACGCGGCCCGCATTCGGGGCTGCTCATCTTCCAGGATTTGTCAAGAATCAGAAGTGATCAATCTACGGCCGCGTAATCGGCCTGAGGAGCGAGTAGCCGCATGGACACAGCGATATGCGGGATCCCGCACGACGTGCTGACCGGAAGCACCCGGATGTCGCTGCGCTCCATCCGGGCTATACTTGCGATCCACCTTGCGCAAGAGGGTCTCAATCAAGCTTCCTTGGTCGGATCGGACATTGTTATCCGGCTTTTGACGCTAGGACGCTCCTGCATCCTTGCATACCATGCCAGAAGAGGCTCGCACTCCACCGGCACCGGCACGCTCACGAGTCCCGCGAAGATCAAGCCGCCTATGAGGGTGATATCGGCCATCGTGAACGCCTCGCCCGCGACGAACGGCTGTTCTTTCAGAATGCCGTTAAAGTAGTGCATCCCCCTGAGTGCCTTGTCGCGCTGGCGGAATCCCCATTCGGGGTTTTGATAGATCTCGACATGAGGCCCAAGACCCGGTGTGGCGTGGTGGAAATAGACACTGATGGCATCGAGCAGTTCCAGTTCGGCGCGCTTGCTCATCATGTGAATCACGCCCTTTTCGCGCGGGGTCCTGCCGGTCAGAGTTGGCGCGCCATCGAGCGCATCGAGGTACTCGGTAATTGCCGTGCACTCGGCAATGAAGGTCCCGTCATCGAGCTCGAGCACCGGCAGGGTGCCCGAGTAGTTCTTGGCCAGGAATTCGGGCTTCTTGTGCTCGCCCTTGTAGAGATCGACCAATACGAACTGCACGTGCGACGGCAGGTTCTTTTCGGCCAGCGCGATGCGAACGCGCGCGGGATATGGTCCGGTTGGCCAATCGTAAATCTTCATCACGGCTCCTATTTTGTCTACCTGTCACTTGGTAGGCCCGATATAAGGTCTTCCAATTCGGCTGGTCAAGCCCTACCTGTCACTTGGTAGATGACGAAGCATGGAGGCAACGAAGTGAGTTCAAGCGCTCGGGAGGCTATCCTGGCGGCAGCAAAGAGGACCGCTCAGGCGCACGGCTATGGCGGCCTGAATTTTCGCGATCTCGCGGATGAAGTCGGGATCAAGGCCGCCAGCATCTACCACCATTTCCCAAGCAAGGCCGATCTCGGCGTGGCCGTCGCACGGCGCTACTGGGAGGACACCGCGGCCCAACTTGAGGCGATGCTGGCAGAAACCGCCGATCCTGTCCGCTGCCTGCGTCGATATCCCGATGTGTTTCGCAAAGCGCTCGAGAGCGGCAATCGCATGTGCCTCTGCAGCTTCATGTCCGCGGAAGTCGAGGACCTGCCGGGCGCAGTAAAGAAGGAGGTCCAGACGTTTGCCGACGTCAACGTGGCGTGGCTGAGCAAGCTGTTGGTGGCGGCGAGTCTGGTCAGTTCGAGAAAGAGCGAACAACGGGCCCGCGCCATTTTCGCCGCCATCGCCGGCGCGCAGCTCATCGCCAGAAGCCGCTCTGATATTTCGCTCTACGACTCGACGATCGACAACTATCGCGCCGCGGGTCTTCTGCCAGCATAGGTGGTCCAAACATCGGATCGCAGTGGGCGGCGACGCCAAGATGACCACCGCATTGCTCGACCGGTTGACCCACCACTGCGACATCGTCGAAACGGACAACGACAGTTGGCGCTTCAAAAGCCGCGACAACGGTCACGCCGCCCACCCAAGGGGTAAGCCGATTGACAGGAAGCCCGCTCATGTCATTTCAGATGATGGAGGAAGCTGGGAATGCGGGCCAACTGGCGCAGGGCTTTTCAGCACTGATTGCAGATTTAGGCCACGCCGAGACCCGGTTTCCAGGTGGCGATACAGGCTGTCGTGGGGTGCGCGTTAGGAATGCACACTGCTGACTACGCAGGTGAGAGGCCAAGTGCCTCGAGCTGAAGATCCCACTGGACCGGGAGGTCGCGAAGCTGTTCAACACCGATGCCACGAGGTAACCGACCCTCGACGGCGGCCTTGACCAGCATCGGAGACAGGAAAGCCAGCGACAGTGTCATGTTGACGTGCCGAAGGCTGCAATGCTCGCGTCGCGCAATTGCTTGGGCATCTGTTGCCGAGTCCGCGATGAGTTCGTCAAGCCATCGGCGGCCACGGGCAATTGCTGCAACCAGCGTGGCACGCCGTTCCAGTTTCATCGGGCGCAGCGGAAGGCTGGCTGATGTCGGTCGCAGGACCGACCGTGTCGTTCGTGACGGCGGCTTGGTCCACGGAATGACGACGGTGAGATCATTCTCATCGATTTTCTCTTCGCTTGGGTTTTGCTTTAGCTGCACAACGAGCTGCTTTTTATGCACCTCGATCCGTTCGATGATATTGCTGGCCAATACGCTATCGAAAGCTGCAGCATTTTGGTTTGGAAGTCGCGGTTGCAATATGACGGTACGGACCCGTTCCTCAACCTCTTGAGCCGGAACACGAGAGACAGAGCCGACCTCGGCAGAGGCGGCATTGCCGAACAACAAGGGTCGTGAGACGTAGTAACTGTAACGCCGGCCATTCTTTTGAGCTTGTGTCGGAGCCATGCGGTGACCGGCATCATCGAAGATCAGTCCGGTCAGAAGATGCGTGAAGGACATTCTGGTTCTGGTGGAATGCCCCCACTGGTCCGACAGGGTCTGCTGAACACAGTCGAACAGTTCTCGATCGAGGATGACTGGCTGCTCGCCGGGATAGATTCGTCCCTTATAGTTAACTTCCCCGATATAGAAGCGGTTGCGCAGAAGATAGAAGAGCGCGCCGCGGCCGAAGGGGACACCGCCCCGGACTTTGCCGGTCTTGAGCATGCGGCGTTTGCTGACGATGCCGCGTTCTTTTAGATCCCGCATCAATGCATGGACGCTGCCAAGTTCGAGATAGCGGGTAAAGATCAGGCGGACCTTCTCTGCTTCCTGCGTGACGACGGCGACCTTCCCGTTATTCATGGCATAACCGAGCGGCAGCGGGCCCCCGACCCAGAGGCCCTTCTTTTTGGAGGCCGCGATCTTGTCGCGGATGCGCTCCGAGGTAACCTCGCGCTCGAACTGGGCAAAGGACAGCAACACGTTCAGCGTGAGCCGTCCCATGGAGGTCGTGGTATTGAACTGCTGGGTGACCGAGACGAACGATACTCCATGGGCATCGAACAGTTCGACCAGCTTCGCAAAGTCGGCCAGCGAACGGGTCAGGCGGTCGACCTTGTAGACCACGATGATATCGATCCTGCGGGCGCGAACATCTTCCAGCAGGTTCTGAAGCGCCGGACGATCCGTCGATCCGCCGGAGAAGCCGCCGTCATCGTAACGGGTCCTGACCTCGACCCAGCCGGCATGGGCCTGGCTCCTGATATAGGCACTGGAGGCTTCGCGCTGGGCATCCAGCGAGTTGAACTCCTGATCAAGGCCGTTGTCGGTGGAGACCCGGGTATAGATGGCGCAACGCACCGCGATCTTGATCTTCGATGGACTGTTGTTGCTGCGCCTGGTCACGGCTGATCCCCGTTCCCGGTTGCGTCTCGCAAACCGAAGAAGCGCGGCCCGTTCCAGCGGGTACCGGTGATGGCAAAAGCAACCTTTGACAGGCTGTCGTAGGTGGTCCCGTCCCAAAGGAAGCCACCATCGACGACAATCACCCGATGTGTGGCGCCATTCCACTCGCGGGAGAGGATTGTGCCTGCCTTCAACTCGGTCTGGCTGCGATCGAAGGCGACCAGTTTTGCTATTACCGACGAGCGCGTCTCTTTCTCGGCAATGCGATCGAGAACCTGACGAATGGCATGATCCATCTGACCGAACTGATCCGCCTGCCGCCGGTAACTCGCGATCGCGGTCTGCAGATGCTTTGGCAGATGCGCCAGAGCGGATCGTCGCGAGAGACAGCGTGGTCCGCGCCCTGGACCTGTGAGCTCGTCCCGACCGGCGGCCTCACCCTTAAACGCTCCTGCCATCACGAGGCCTGCTTCATGGCAGCAAGGACGATGCGATAGACGCGCTGATCGGCTTCGACCGTCGACACCAACTCCAGCCCAAGCTTCTTGCGGACCACGCCGGCCAAAAATCCGCGCACCGAATGTTGTTGCCAGCCGGCGGCTTCAGATAGAACCGCAATGGTCGCACCGGCCGGCCGCCTCAACAGATCGAGCAGCTTTGCCTGCTTGTTCGGTTTGTCACTCGTCTGCTGACGCGCGGACTGACGTGCAGCCTGGGCTGGCTTGGCGGCACGGCCGACATTGCCAGACTTCGCGCGCCGAACGCGTTTAGGTGATGCTTTGCGGCTACGGGATGACTTCTGCATTAAACCCTCCAGATGAGGCGACATCAGCGTCGCACCACCCGAGGCCCCGTCAGCTATGTTGCGCTGCGGGGCCTGTTCAAGGGCCTTGCTCCTGACACAGCAATGCTCGCTTTGCTGACGAATGCCAGTGTTTTCTGCGAGCCATCTCGCGGAGTGGAATGTCGGTTAATGAACGAAGTCGAGGTACGTCAGAGCCATGAACATCATCTGAGCGGCGCGCACATCATCGATGACATTCGACACGATGATCATGATTGTCTTCGCTATCAGCTGCGCGCCGCATTGACCTTCGCGACTAGCGGCCCAGTCCGCCCGCTATATTATCGCTATGGCTCGAAGACCGCCCCCTGACCGGCGCGGCAGACTTCATAACGAACTCAGATCGTTCGGCACGTTCCCGTACTTTCGCAATACGATAGCATCCGAATATTCACCGATATTTGGGTCACCGTTGCAGGCCAAAGCAATCGCGCCGATGACATGGGGTTGTCTCGAGAGCACTTCCGCGCGACGGACCGCGGCGGCGGGATTCCGGCATTCAACCGGCTCGCCGATCAGCAGATCACCTGCATCACTCTGCAGGAACGCCAATGCCACAAAATAGGTCAAGGCCGCCACCGTGACAGCAACTTATCTACGAGGACCAAAATCACTACAGAAGCGCCTTACTAGTGGTGAATGGGGATGATGGTTGCATTGGTGGCTTCAATTTTCCTTAACCGCAGCTTTCAGCCATTCCATCGTCAGGACATCTAACCTCTCAGTCTTAAGTGCCGATCCTTCTGGATTCACTGATCGGCGCATATTCGCACATGGCTTGTTCTCCTGAACAAGAGGCGGGAACGCTACGTGCTCTCAGTCGCAGCCACCGATAGTAGCCACGCCTCCGGCAATGATTTGGCTAATATCGGACGAATTATTCCTAGCCGTCGCCGCTGTGCTTTTCGCTTGCTCCCGACGACAACTGGCCGGAAGCAATTAGAGCTTCCATTTCTTCGGCATGCTTGTCGGCGGCCTCTGCGAGCCGCGCAAACGTTTCGCGCTTTGCGTTGTTTGTCGCTAGCTTGCTGATCAGGCGACACTCCTCCGCCTCGACGCGGAAACGTTCTATCCAAGCTTTGGCGTCTTTCATTGTCCGGCGCCCTAAGAGAAGCTGAGAATGGAACCTGATTTAGTCGAACGAACGACGCGTTGCAAGTTGCTCCCACAAATCGCCCTCCTAATCTCAAGAAGGCCTATGCTCCGAACCGCCCCACTCGTGGCAGTTGCGCTCGCCGTCTCGCTGCCACTTTAAGCTACAGCGTGACGCGGCGATCTGTCGGATAGCGTTGACAAGACATAGCTCTCGAACTCCCGCATGGGAAGCGGGCGAGCATACAGATAGCCTTGCACTTCTTCACACTTCTCTTTTTGAAGAAAATTCGCTTGAGCTATCGTTTCAACGCCCTCCGCGACAACTTCTAAATTGAGATTGTGCGCCATCACGATGATAGACTTTAGTAGCGAGCCGTCTTCCGACGTCGGGCTCTCAGAAATTCTGCTCACGAAACTTCTGTCGATCTTGATCCGCGTCAGGGGGAAACGGGTCAAAAAGCTCAACGAGGCGAAGCCTGTTCCAAAATCGTCGAACGAAAGTCCGATACCTTTTGCTCGCAGCTTTCGTAGAGGTTGCAGCATTGCGTCGTCTTGGCTCAATGCAATATTTTCGGTTATCTCGAGTTCAAGTGCGTCTGGCGGTAATCCACTTTTTAACAAAGCGGCTTCGACGTCGTCTAAAAGGGTGCCATGGCTAAACTGGCACGGAAATAAATTAACGCCCATTCGGATGGGAGGGAGGCCTAATGCCCGCCAGGACGCAGCAGCTCGGCATGCCTCATCCAATATCCATCGCCCCGTTTCGTGGGCGGCAGGGCTATCGGCGAGAGCATCAATGAATGCCCCCGGATTCAAAATACCTTTTGTTGGGTGCCGCCATCGCAGAAGGGCTTCGGCACCAACCACCATTCCGTCGCTACACCGAAGCTGAGGCTGAAAATAGAGATCGAACTCGTTCTCTGCACTCGCACGGCGAAGTTCTGTGTCAAGCGCTCGGCGAGCCTGAGCGTCTGCTCGTAAACTTGAATGATAAAGCTTGAAGGTGCGGCCACCAGCTCTTTTGGCGTCGTTAAGGGCGAGGTCCGCACTTGAAATTAGCTCCTCGATGTCTTTCCCGTCTCGAGGGGCAATCGCGATCCCCGCGCTCGCACCTAGAAAGACGGTGTGCCCATTTATCTCAAAACGTTCTTCGAGTCGTTTCAGCGCCTTATCGACGGTCACGGCCACGACAAGCGGCTCACCGTAACTAGTGAACGTTGCCGCAAAATCACCGGACGCGGTTCGATAGATTTGCGTGTCGCCATCAATTCCCGTAGTCAGACGTGACGCGACCCCGCACAACAACTGGTCACTCGTCGATGGACCGAGTGTGTCGTTAATGTCTTTCAAGCCATCGAGATCGAATATTACGAGAGCGATCTCCTGCGTTCCATAGTTCGTTCCGAGATCGATTCGCGCCTTCAGATCGTGACGAAGAGAGACACCATTTGGTAATCCGGTGAGCTGATCGAAGTGCGCCAAATTTCTGAGCTTGGCTTCGGCCGCATTCCTCTGTGTCATGTCGCGACCAAAGAAGAAGTGTCTCTGTTCCGGTTCCGACCAGACACCCGACCATGCCAGCGAGACAAGCTCGCCACTTCTATGGAGATAGCGCGTTTCGAAATTGCGTGTGAGTTGTCCATGTCGCGCTAAACGCATCTCGTTCCGCGTAGCATCCAGATCGGGTGGGTATATGAACTCGGCTCCACTATGGCCGATCATGTGTTCGGGGTCGTATCCCAAGATTGCAAGCGAACTCGGGCTCACGCGCGTAAACACGCCATACCGGTCAGTGATCAGAATGAGATCCAGCGAGGTTTCAAAAAGGCGACGTCGCTCATCACTTTCTAGCTTGAGCGCTGCCGATTTTTCTCGAATCTCCTCTTCTATGTCCATTCGTTCTCTATGAGCTTTGGGAAGCCATCTCAGTACGAGCAGACTTAGGACAACCGACCCCGCTATCACATTTAGTATTTTGGGAATGATCAAATAGGCGGCGTTACCCAACACCCCCACAATCGAAGCCGGGAATATGCCGTACTGGCCCCCGAAGTAGAGCCCGAAATATACATTCTCAATGACATTGCGGGTGGTATCGATAATGATAACGGACAGCAAAAGACGGCCGGTACCGAAGGTGCGAGGGTTACGAAAGAACGCCACGCAAACGGTTACCAGCACCGCACCCCAGAGTGCAACGATAACCCAATATATCAGTGCCGCCGTGAGATTCATGGGGAAAGACCAGTTAGAATGCGCTTTCTCCGCGTCTAGCCAATTAGAACCAACGATCAGTTGATAAAAAGGCAATCTCCTACCTTTGATTAATAGGGCGTAAATTGCGCGCGTTCTTGAGTGTTGCTGGGAGCTGCAGTCTTCAGGGACTGGGTGAACGCCGCTCTCACCGAGTCGGCAGAGTCCAGCGCGGCTGCGGCTCTAGCCGCGGCGCCGGCACTGATCTGTGCCCACGCGGCGCAAGATCGTGCGAGGTGTACCGATGATGCTGATCAGTTTGGGTGCCATGCTGCTAGCCTTGGTGGCTTTCATATGGCTTTACGATCCTGATGGTATTCAGAAGATTTCGCATAAACGATCAGCGCTGCGCGAGGAGAACTACAAGCTTCTCATCACTGAATAACTCGCGCAACGCGTGCGCTATGAAGATCAATCGGTTGCAGGTCGCATCCGCCTTTCTTATAAGGAAGCGCTTGCGATCAGTATCTTCCCTATAGGCACGCACTAGTGAACGAGAAGAGAGTTTTTGTGCTGCCTTTTAACTAGAGCATCGGGTTGTCAGTTGGAATCGAAAGCGATTCACAAATCGGGCTGGAAATGATTCAAAGTATGCGGAGGTGATTTGCCATGCCGCATCCTTTGTCGAACGATCTTCGTGAACGTGTTGTGGCGCATGTCGAGGCGGGGCATTCCTGCCACCATGCGGCGGAGCGGTTCGGGACTTCGGTGTCCTTCGTCGTCAATTTGATGAGGCTCTGGCGGCAGACCGGCCGGGTTGATCCACGGCCGCGCGGCGGCTTCCGGCATGGCAAGCTCGCGCCCCACCGGGACTTTATTCTCGCTGCTGTGGCGGCCCGCGATGACATCACCATGCCTGAGCTGGCGAAAGCCAAAGGCGTCAAAGCCGACCCGTCGACCCTTTCGAAGTTTCTGATCGCCTGCGGGCTCAGCTTCAAAAAAAACTCTTCGGGCCAGCGAACAAGACAGACCTGAATTGGCCAAGGCTCGCGCCGCGTGGAGGGACGGCCGCCAGCCCGTCATGCGCGAACAGCGTCAACGGCTGGTCTTCATCGATGAAACAGGCACGACAACAAAGATGACACGCCTGCGCGGACGCTCAGCAAAAGGCACACGGTTGAACAGCAAGGCTCACTTCGGCCATTGGGGCACGCAGACCTTCGTGGCGGGCCTCAAGTGCGACGGCCTCATCGCCCCCTGGGTCATTGATGCCCCAATGAACCGGGTGATCTTCGAGACCTATGTTGAAACCCAACTCGCGCCCGCCCTCAAGCCAGGCGACGTCGTCATCCTCGACAATCTCTCCAGCCATAAAAGTGAACGGGCCGACAAAGCGATCCGCGCGCAAGGCGCGCGGCATGGTGGCGCGGGGCCATCGAAGTCCGATGAAGCGCCGCAATTGCAGTGGTGTCTTCGATCTCTCACGCAGTCCTGAGTTGACGATTCTGGCACTGCCGGATCGGCTAGCGCGAAGCATTCC
>Ga0182793_1000119_pt1 | contig 70953 bp, 65 predicted proteins | sample Passage237A_FD_130498 | JGI IMG/M metagenome (GOLD analysis project Ga0182793, IMG submission 130498) | Cellulose adapted compost microbial communities from Newby Island Compost Facility, Milpitas, CA, USA - Passage2 37A (version 2) (version 2) ... | reverse complement strand
TACTTCCTCACCCAGATTGGCCGGCGCCTTACTGATGCTGTACGGAAGAGATTTTACCGGGATGAATTTTTTGTCGTCTATTTTCAGAATAGCCACGTCTGTTTTATCGTTCACATGAACCACAGCAGCCTTGAAATATTCGCCTTTATTATTTTCCACGTACACCGAATCAGATGAGCGTACCACGTGAACGTTGGTTACCAGATAACCCTTTCCATCGATAAGGAATCCGGTTCCATCCATCTTGGAGGCCGGACGTATGCGTTCGTTGCCATCCTTGGTTTTCAGTTCACGAAGCTGTTGTTTGGTACTTTCTACGTCCTTGATGATACTCAGGAGTTTAACTTCCACCGGTTTGGAACCTTTGCCAACGATAGAGGAGTACAATCCGCTGATGGCCAGTGCCGTAATGCCGGCAATAGAGGCTGCAACACCGATTGTACGTTTGTATCGGGTCCAGAAGGAAACAACAGGGACGGATTGGGCTACAGGGGTGGCACTGATGGTGCCCTCCTCAACCAGTTTCCGGTGAACCGACTGGAGGGTATTTTTCAGCTGCACCTGGTCGGCGTATTCGTCGATCTGGCGGAGGAAGATCTGATGTTCCACAACGAGCTGGTCGACTTCCGGATGGGTTCTCCGGAGCTCCTCAAACCGGGCTCTTTCTTCTTCGGTCATTTCACCGCGAAGATATCTTTCTACCGCGTCCAGCATCATCATATCGTCCATTACAAGTCGTTTTTATATTGAGCAAAGAACCTTTTTTTCAATCGGCTCAGACATTTGTACTTCTGGTTTTTTGCGTTTCCTGCGTTGGTATATCCAAAACGGTCCGCAATGTCGTTCATGTTCTGTTTTTCCAGATAATAGGCTTTCAGAAGGCTTCTGCAGGGTTCTCCGAGGCTGTTCAGAGCCTCGTCCATCAGCCGGAAATCTTCTTGTTTTTTCTCATGCAGGCCGGAATCTTCTTCAACCGGAACGGTTTCCTCTGCAACGGTTATGTCTCCGGTGACGGGTTTCATCTGGTGGAGACGCTTGAGCCAGATTCGTCTGGCCACGGAGTAGAGATAGGTTTTGATCTGGCAATGCAGCTCAAATTGCCCGGCTTTTACCTTTTCATAGAGTACCACCAGCGCTTCCTGGAATACGTCGCGGGCGTCATCAATGTCTCCGTTGTTATTGATAATCAAAGACTTGATTGCCGGGTATTGATTCCGGTACAAGACTTCAATCACCTTCCGATCATTCCGTGCCAGCCCTTGAAGTTGTTCTTTTTCGTTGAATTCCGTGTTCACTGGTCTCTTTATTTAATACAATAATTGCCTAATGGTCACCCAAAAGAAAGCAAAAAAAAAATTTCAGAGAAGGGGGTGACCTTTTTTTAATTCCGGTATAAATATTCAAAGGATTTGTTAACAATCGAAAAAATCTAAAATGAAAAAATTATTCGTTATTCTCGCTGTAGCTACTGCATTTGTAGCTTGTAACAACGCTGCTGAATCTACTGAAGCAACTATCGACTCTGCTGCTGACGCTGCAAAAGAAGCTGTAGAAGCTACTGCCGACTCTGCTTCTGCAGTTATCGATTCTACCGTTAACGCTGTAGTTGACTCTGTTAAGCAATAAGAGATTCCGGATTTATTCCGGTTCCGGGCCCTCCCAGGTGGGGGGCTTTTTTGTTGCCTTGTGCAAATAAAAAAAATGGCATCCAACCGGATGCCATTTTTTATTGGTATGATTCTTAGGCGTTTCTGTTAATGCAGTTGAGGTCTTCAAAGGCAATTTCCAGACGTTTGATAAAGGATTCTTCCCCTTTTCTCAGCCAAACACGCGGATCGTAATATTTCTTGTTGGGTTTGTCTTCGCCTTCCGGATTACCCAGTTGGGCCTGAAGATAACCTTCATTTTTCTTGTAGTTCTGAAGAACACCGTCCCAGAATGCCCATTGTAGGTCGGTATCGATGTTCATTTTGATGGCTCCGTAACTGATGGCTTCGCGAATCTGGTGCTGCGGTGATCCACTACCGCCGTGGAATACGAAGTAAACGGGTTTCGGACCGGTACCGAGCTTTTTCTCGATATACACCTGGCTGTTGTTCAGGATTTCGGGGCGCAGCTCCACGTTTCCGGGTTTGTAAACACCGTGTACGTTACCGAATGCCGCAGCAACGGTAAACAGGTTGCCGATTTTGCTGAGTTCGGTATAGGCGTAGGCAACATGTTCGGGTTGCGTGTAGAGTTTTTCGTTTTCCACGTCGCTGTTGTCAACCCCATCTTCTTCACCGCCGGTTACACCAAGTTCGATTTCGATGCTCATACCGAGGGGCGACATTCTTTTAAAGAATTCAACGGAGGTTTGGATGTTTTCTTCGATGGGCTCTTCGCTGAGGTCGAGCATGTGGGAACTGAAAAGGGGTTGTCCCTTTTCCTTGAAGAATTCTCCTCCCGCGTCGATCAGTCCGGATACCCAGGGAAGCCATTTTTTGGCGGCATGGTCGGTATGAAGGACCACGGGAACTCCGTAATATTTGGCAACATTATGAATGTGAAGGGCCCCGGAAATAGCTCCGCGGATATTGCCCTGAAGTTGATCGTTCGGCATTCCCTTACCGGCGATGAACTGCGCACCACCGTTGGAGAATTGGATAATCACAGGCGAATTAACTTTGGCTGCCGTTTCAAGAGTAGCGTTGATGGAGTTGGTACCGATGGTATTCACTGCCGGCAGAGCAAAATTATTTTCTTTAGCATCGTTGTAGAGGGCTTGCAATTCTTCTCCGAAGAGAACGCCCGGTCTGTACTTTTTCATTGCAGTATTTTTTTCCTTATTAATCAGGCGGGGCTAAGATACAGTATAGTTTACTCTTTTCACCTGATTTTCCGGGAAAATTATACGCTGTTGAAGAAAATTGAAGGAAAAACTTTGAGGCTTGAAAAAAAAGAAAAAAAGAAGCTGATTGATATTGGATTTTGCTTGTGGTTTTTCAGGAATTGGAATTCGTTCAGGACGGTTTTTTGGATAGATTGGATTTTTTGCTCCTTTATTGGTTTCTCGGATATTGGATACAAACAAATTATCAACCAACTTCTGAATACAAAGTTAAATTCAGCAAGATCGGTTTGCAAGAGGGATAGTGCCTGATTTTACAGGTTCAGTAAATACGTACAAAATGGGGGTTTTACGATTGGGGGCTGGCGTAAGATATCAGGAAGTTAAAAACGGAGCCTGGTTAATCCTCCTGCTGAAAGAACTTCAGCAGGAGGTACGGAGTTTTCTGCTAAAAAATAAAAGATAAGATCTAACGGTGATGGTCAGGTTTTTTGGACAAAAGGATCTACGGTTTTTTCAAGGATGGAACAAGAACGTTAAGGTTAAGATGCTCAATGATGCGAAAATCATGGGCATTGGATATACGGATAAGGCTGAATTTATTTCAGTAAGTATTGGATTTGCTTCTCTTCAGGTTGTCGGATCGTAACCGGCTTTAAAAGGAATTGGAAAAAAAGAAGAAGCTGATTGATATTGGATTTTGCTTGAGTTTTTCAGGAATTGGAAATCTCTTTGGGACGGTTTTGGATCTCAGATATTGGACGGTTTGACAGTAGTTTCTCGGATATTGGATAAGCAACTCTATCAATCAACTTCTAATACAAAGATACTTTACCAATAAGCCTTTCACAAGCGCATTATTTCTCAATTTCCGTGGTTCAGAAATTACTTACCAAATCGTAGATGACACATTTATAGATGAGATAAAATACGCTTAGTAGGTTCGTAATTGTACGATATTTTAACAGGAATCCTTGGAGAGGCATAGGTGAAACCACTTAATAGGGGTCCATCTTCCTACGTATGAATATTGGTAATTATATGGGGAAATTCGGCAAAACTATAACAGTTGTTTAACGGACTCGTCGGGAAGAAAGCCATTGGCGATCATCCAGTTATCATTGTAGATTTTGGCCACATAACGGCTTCCGTGATCGTGCAGAACGGCTACGACCAGATCGTCTTTTTTGAGGCGGTCCTTTAGTTGGAAAAGTCCCTGCAGGCAACTGCCGGCACTATAGCCGCAGAACAGTCCCTCCTCACGGGCAAGCCTTCGGGCCATCAAGGCACCATCTTTATCGGTTACCTGTTCGAAGTGATCGATAACGCTCATGTCGTAGTTCCCGGGTACAAAATCTTCTCCAAAACCCTCCGAAATATAAGGGTGCACTTCGTTCATATCGATTTCTCCGGTGCGGAAATATTTGGTCAGAAGCGAACCGTAAACATCAATAGCCCAGATCTGTATCGCCGGATTCATTTCCTTGAGATACATGGCGGCTCCGGTAATCGTTCCACCGGTGCCTGCGGTACAAACAAGATGAGTGATTTTTCCGTCGGTTTGTTTCCAGATTTCGGGGCCGGTGGTTTCGTAATGGGCCAGTCGGTTGGCCAGGTTGTCGTACTGGTTGCAGTGAAAGGAGTTCGGAATTTCTGCTGCCAGTTTTTTGGCCACGGAGTAATAGGAGCGGGGATCTTCGGGTTCTACATTGGTGGGGCATACAATCACTTCGGCCCCCACGGCCTTAAGAATGTCGATCTTTTCCTGCGATTGCTTGTCGGTAGTGGTAAAAATGCATTTGTATCCCTTTACCACCGCCGCCAACGCCAGTCCCATCCCGGTGTTCCCGGACGTACATTCGATAATGGTTCCACCGGGTTTAAGCTTCCCTTCTTTTTCTGCCATCTCCACCATTTTGAGCGCCATCCGGTCTTTCACCGAATTCCCGGGATTAAAATACTCGACCTTGGCAAGTACTTCACAGGGAAAAGCGGAGGTAAGTTTGTTCAGCCGTACCAGCGGGGTGTTCCCGATGGTTTCCAAAATGTTGTTTCTGACATCCATAACCGTGTTTTATTTTAGAATTTCCAGCGCTTTCTGAACAGCGCGGTCGTCCTTGTTGGTGAGTTCGAAATACCCCTCGGAGCGCCAGATCTGTCGGGCAAGGAGCGACATCAACCACCGCTTTACTTCTTTTTCTCGTTCGGGTGCCAACGGCGGAATGATGATCGAGTCTTTTTTCGCAAAATCTTTCAATCCCTCAAACAATTGCTGCTCCTCCTTAAATCCGGATGCAAAATCCATGGCATCCTTATATTGGGTAAGCGATTGCCTATTAGCAACAAAATAGTTGTACACATAGTTGTAAATGGTCCCGGATGTATACAACCGGGCAGGTACGGAGCGCAGGGTGTTGGTATCAATCGCCACAAATATATCCGGTGTGATGCCGCCGCCACCGTAGAGTTTTTTCCCTTTACGTGTAGTATATACCTTACCGTTATGCGCATACGAAGTATCGGTGCGAAGCAGTTCGCCGTTGTTGAATCGTTCCGACACTTCATGCTGATAGCTTTCTTTTCCTTTATCGTACGGCTTCTGGATACTTCTGCCCAGCGGGGTGTAGTAACGTGCTACGGTAAGGCGGAGTGCAGATCCGTCGCTCAGCGTATATTGCTCCTGCACCAGCCCCTTCGCAAAGCTGCGTCGTCCGATGATGGTTGCACGGTCCCAGTCCTGCAGGGCGCCCGCCAGCACCTCACTGGCCGAAGCAGAGCTTTCGTTGATCAACAGTACCAATTCGCCTTTTTCAAACAATCCTTCACGACGGGCCCGGTATTCCTGGCGGGGTACCTTGGCCCCTTCGGTATAAACAATCAGCTTGTCGCCATCCAGGAACTCGTCGGCGATATCTACGGCCTCGTTCAACAAGCCACCGCCGTTATCGCGCAGGTCGAGTATAAGTTTCTTCATGCCTTTGGCCTGCAGTGCTTCCAGGGATTGCATGAATTCTTCATAGGTGGTTTCCGAAAACTTGTTGATGCGGATAAATCCCACCGTGGGATCGATCATGTATGCTGCATCCACGGAGGGCAGGGGAATGCGACCGCGGGTGATGGTCAGCGTTACCGGCTCCCCATTACGCAGTAGCTGAACGGTAACCTGGCTGTTTCTGGGCCCCTTGAGTAACCGACGGATGTCTTCGGTACGGCGTTTGACGCCGGAAATGGTGCTGTCGCCCGCCTTGAGGATTTTGTCGCCAATCATAACGCCGGCTTTTTCGGAGGGGCCGTCCTTGATGACGTTGGTAACATGAACCGTATCGCTAAATATTTGGAATTCAACACCTATTCCGTCAAAATTTCCCCTTAGGTCGGCATTTACAACATTCAGCTCTTCTGCCTGTATATATATAGAGTGGGGATCAAGGTATTGAAGCATTCCCTGGATGGCATCGTTATCCAGGCTGTCCAGATTAACGGGGTCAACATATTTCATCCGGATCAGATCCAGCACCTCCTGAAGCGAGGATTTTTTTTCGGTTTTGAAGAAATTTCCGCTGATCGTTGTGTTCTCACGCAGTTTGAATCCGATGTACATTCCGAATATCATAACGATGGCCAGAAGCAGTGGAATCCATACCTGTAGTTTTCTATTGTTCATTTTCTGCGCTTTCGGTAACTTAACTTAATATTGGTGCGAATTTCACCATTTAATTCAATATAAACATGTCTGACGTAAAATTGATTGCGGATAGTGGTGCAACGAAAACGGAGTGGTGCCTTATCCGGAACGGCCGGAAAAAATACATCCAAACCCAGGGAATCAGTCCCTATCTGATGGATACGCGTCAAATTACGGACATGCTGATGCTGGAGCTATGGCCTTCTCTCCATAAGGCCGGGGTTACCGAAATTTTTTACTACGGTACGGGGGCGGCCAATCCGGCAAACGTCAGAAGCATCAAAACCGCCCTCAAACATGTTTTTTCCGGAGCCCATATTGAAGTGGATCACGATATGATGGCGGCTGCCCGTGCACTCTGCGGTCACGAAAAGGGAATCGCCTGTATCCTGGGCACAGGGTCGAATTCCTGCTTTTACAACGGAAAAAAAATCGTTAAAAACAATCCTGCCCTTGGGTTTATCCTCGGCGACGAGGGCAGCGGAGCCTATCTCGGCAAAAAAGTTATCCAGTACTACCTCTATCATACCTTTGACGAAGAACTTAGGGAAAAATTCGAGCTTAAATTTGGGGTTACCCACATGGAAATACTGGAAAATGTATACAAAAAGCCACTACCCAACCGATATCTGGCCTCCTTCACGGCATTTCTGGCCGAAAACAGGGGGCACTATATGATCGAAAACATTATTGAAGACGGACTTAACGACTTCATTTTCCAACACTTATACAAATACCGGGAATCCTGGACCCTCCCGGTGCACTTTACAGGCGGGGTTGCCTATGGTTTCAAGGATGTTTTGAAGGAACTTTGCGACAGCTATGAACTCGAGCTGGGAAAGGTGCTTCAGCGTCCTATGGATGGCCTGGTAGCCTATCACCTGGATCGTTAACCACTAGCTTAAACTTTCATTATGGAACGAGTAACCGAACAGTCCGGTCGTCACCGGCATCTTGAGAAAAAATCCATAGCGGAGCTGTTGACCCTGATCAATGAAGAGGACCAAACGGTTCCGGCTGCCGTTGCCAAAGCCATTCCTGCCCTGGAAAAACTGGTAACCGTTGTATCGGACCGGATGTTGGCGGGTGGACGGTTGTTTTATATTGGTGCCGGTACAAGTGGAAGATTGGGCATACTCGACGCGAGTGAAATTCCACCTACCTATGGAATGCCCTACGGGCTTGTAATCGGCATTATTGCCGGCGGTGACGAAGCCATCCGCAACGCCGTAGAAAACGCAGAAGATAGCCTTATCCAGGGCTGGGAAGATCTGCGGAAGTACGATGTTTCAGAAAAGGATGTAGTCGTAGGCATTGCAGCCAGCGGAACCACACCCTATGTAATCGGCGCTCTGGAAGAATGCCGGAAAAACGGAATTGCCACCGGGTGTATCACCTGCAATTTCGGAACACCGCTCGCCGCCGTTGCCGAGTTCCCGGTAGAAGTGGTGGTGGGGCCGGAATTTGTGACCGGAAGCACCCGTATGAAAAGCGGAACGGCACAGAAGCTCATTCTTAATATGCTGTCGACCTGCGTGATGATCCAGTTGGGAAGGGTGGAAGACAATAAGATGGTGAACATGCGGCTCAGCAATGCCAAATTGATCGACAGAGGTATAAAGATGCTGATGGAAAAAACCGGCATTGATGATTATGAACAGGCCAAAGCGCTCCTCATCCGTACGGGAAGCGTAAAAAAAGCTACGGAAGCTTATGCACGAAATTGAACCATTTTATAATTGGCGCCATCTGTATATCGGAGAAGAAGATCCGCGGTCGCCGTTTTTCGGTCGGGAATACAGTGAGTTTACCTTTTCCCAGGCAGTCTACAATTACTATATCCATCCCCAATGGGATGAGTTCGGATCGAATACCCTGTACATGAAGGTCATCTTCGCCGATTACGACGAAGGCTTTGTTATCATCGAGTTGATCGGTGAATGGAACGATGCCGTATCCGACGATATCATGACCATGAAGCGGGACGTAATTGATAAGTTCGAACACGAGGGCATCTATAAGTATATACTCATTGCCGAAAACGTACTCAACTTTCACAGCGGTGATATCGACTACTATGAAGAATGGTTTGAAGAAGTGTCGGACAACGAGGGTTGGGTGGTTATTCTCAACATGCCCGAGCAAAGTCAATACGACTTCCGGAAAGCCCGGATTACCCGATATGTTGAACTGATGGAAAGACCCAATTGGCGTACATTTCAGCCCGACTATCTTTTCAGTCTGATCGATCAGGAAATCAATAACCGACTTGCCTGAAAACAATTGTGCTAAAAACGAACAACTGTTTGTTTGTGCACTTTTTTTCAAAATTTCCAAAAAAAATTTTGTTCGTACACTGAAGTTCATAACTTTGGTGGAATAAAGAGATACAAACACGAATGAATCTGACTAAAGCATACGGCCGATTTTATTTTTACTTCTACTTTTTTACCTGTAGACCGGGACGGCTTTATGTTGGATGAATCGAAAGAATATTAAAACATAAAAAGGTCCCGGTAAATACCGGGACCTTTTTTTATACCATTATATGTCAATACGAGTTTCGATACAAGGCTATGAAGGATGTTTTCATCAGGTGGCTGCACAGACCTATTTCGGCAAAGATGTGGAAGTTATACCCTGCGCAACCTTTCGCGAGGTAGTAAGAGTAGCTTCATCAAAAAAGGAGTCCGACGGCGGTATAATGGCCATCGAAAATTCAATTGCCGGTAGCATACTTCCGAACTACAACCTTCTCCAGAAAAGCGATCTGCGTATTGTTGGTGAAGTGTACCTCCACATTCGACAGCACTTGATGGTTAACAGGGGCGTCTCTCTGTCGGATATACGCGAAGTGCATTCGCATCCGATGGCTCTTCTGCAGTGTGCCGATTTTCTCGACAAACACGACTGGAAACTCGTGGAAACAGAAGATACCGCACTCAGTGCAAAACATATTCATCAACATCGCATGAAATATGCTGCAGCCATTGCGAGCAAACTTGCTGCAGAGCTTTACGATATGGATATCATCGCACCCAATATCCATACCCTGAAAAACAATTACACGAGATTTCTGGTATTGCGTCGCGACACGGAAGCTGTTCCCGTGGAAGAGGCCAATAAGTCTTCCCTCTATTTTGAAACCGATCATTCGAGAGGAAGTTTGGCAAAGGTATTAAGCCGTATTGCCGACCATGGCATCAACCTCAGCAAACTCCAGTCTTTTCCGATTCCGGGAAGCGAATGGAAATATTTCTTCCATGCCGATATGGAATTCGATTCCAAAGATCAGTTCGAAAAAGTAATACAGGCGATCCGGCCACTGACACAGGATCTTAAGGTATACGGTGTTTACAAACGCGGTAAAACAGTTTAACATGCAAACGGCAAAACGATTAAACGGAATTGGCGAATATTATTTCTCGGCAAAACTGCGGGAGATCGATCAGTTGAATAAAGCAGGGAAGGCCGTTATCAATCTCGGTATCGGAAGCCCCGATCTTCCCCCGCATCCGGAAGTGATCCGGGTTCTTCAGGAAGCATCGGCGCAGCCTGAAAACCATGCCTACCAAGGGTACAAGGGGATTCCGCAACTGCGGAAAGCCATGGCCGACTGGTATTCCAGGGCTTATCGTGTTGAACTCGACCCCGAAACCGAAGTGTTGCCGCTGATCGGCTCCAAGGAAGGGATTATGCACATCTGCATGACCTACCTCAACGAAGGCGATCTGGCCCTGATTCCGGATCCTGGTTACCCAACCTACAGCAGTGCTGTTAAGCTGGCCGGCGGAACCCCGGTTCCCTATGAACTGTCTGAAGAACGCAACTGGCAGCCCAACTTTGAGGAACTGGAAAAACAAGATCTCAGCCGTGTCCGCCTGATGTGGGTTAATTATCCGCATATGCCCACCGGACAGTTGCCCGATCAGAACTTCTTTGTTCGTTTGATCGAATTTGGCAAAAAGCATAATATGCTTATTTGCCACGATAACCCGTATTCCTTCATTCTGAATGAAAATCCGGTGAGTCTCCTGGCCATTCCTGGAGCAAAAGATGTCGTACTTGAACTGAACTCGCTCAGCAAGAGCCATAACATGGCCGGATGGAGAGTAGGAATGCTTGCCGGAAATCCGAAGAGAATCCAGGAAGTATTGACCTTTAAAAGCAATATGGACAGCGGTATGTTCAAGCCCCTTCAGTTGGCTGCTGCTGCTGCCCTTAACCTCGGGAAGGAATGGCATGACGAACTCAACCGGCAGTATCGTGAACGTCAGCAGAAAGTATTCGGGTTGATGGAACTGTTGGGGTGTCGTTACAATATTAAACAAGCCGGGATGTTTGTATGGGCTTCCATTCCCGACTCATACAAGGATTGTTATGAACTCAGTGATGCCGTCTTGAATGAAGCTTCGGTGTTTATAACGCCGGGCGGCATTTTCGGAAAGGGCGGCAACCGATACATACGCATCAGTCTTTGCAGTACTCCCGAAAAACTGGAAGAAGCGCGTCAACGGATCGAAACAAGATTTACTAAAAGGTGAACCGAATACTATGATTGCATCGGTAATAGGCGTAGGATTGATTGGGGGATCGATGGCCCTGGCACTGAAGGAGAAAGGACTGTGTAAACGAATCATAGGCGTCGACAATAATCCCTGGCATCAGCAGAAGGCTCTGGAGAGGGGGTTGGTGGATGAAATCCTTCCCCTGGAAAAGGCGGTTACGGCTTCCGATTTGGTCATCATTGCCGTTCCGGTAAATGCCGCCGTTGAATTACTGCCTATGGTGTTGGACCTGACGGAGAATCAGGTGGTTATGGATGTAGGCTCCACCAAGCAATCGTTTACCGACGCCGTTGCCGCACACGATAAACGGTCGAGGTTTGTGGCTACCCACCCGATGTGGGGGACCGAATACAGTGGTCCGGAAGCTGCGGTAAGCGGAGCGTTCGTGAACAAGGCTACCGTGATCTGCAACAAGGAAGATTCCGATCCGGATGCCGTTGAGCTGGTGGAGCAGCTGTATCGCGCGCTGGGTATGCATCTCGTGTATATGGATGCGGCGGCGCATGATACACATGTGGCCTATGTAAGCCATATTTCGCATATCACTTCCTTCGCCCTGGCCAATACGGTATTGGAGAAGGAGAGAGGGGAAGAAACCATTTTCGAGCTGGCCAGTGCGGGTTTTTCCAGCACGGTGAGGCTGGCTAAAAGTAACCCCGATATGTGGGTGCCGATATTTCAGCAGAACCGGGAAAATGTGTTGGACGTGCTGAATGAGCATATCTCACAGCTCCGCAAATACAAAGCCTGTCTGGAGAAGGAAAATTGGGCCTATTTGAAGGAATTGATGGAGGGCGCCAATGAAATCCGAAAGATCGTTGATAGATAGGCGGATAGGAATGATTAACGAAACTAAATAATGCGTATGGCTATAATAAACGTACCTTTGCGCCAAATTTAGTTTATATGATCACATTTGAAGGGTTGGGTTTAGATTCCAGACTCGTACAGGCTACTGATGCTCTGGGATTTACAAACCCGACACCGATCCAGGAAAAGGCTATTCCGGTTTTACTGAGTGGAACGAAGGACCTGGTCGGATTGGCGCAGACAGGAACAGGGAAGACAGCGGCTTTCGGGCTTCCCCTGCTGCAATTGATTGACGTTCAGAAGAGGCATCCGCAGGCGCTGGTGGTTTGCCCCACAAGGGAGCTGTGTCTGCAGATTGTCAACGAAATAGAGCTCTTTAAAAAGTTTATTCCAGGAATGTTCGTAACCGCCGTTTATGGCGGTACATCTATCGGTCAACAGATCAGGGAACTCCGTCGGGGTGTTCACATTGTAGTGGCAACTCCCGGACGTCTTATCGATCTGATCGAAAGAAAGGCCGTTAACCTCGAGGAAATTGAATATGTAGTGCTGGACGAGGCCGACGAAATGCTGAACATGGGCTTTCAGGACGATGTTGAGTTTATCCTGAAAAACACGCCGAACCGTCAGAGTACCTGGTTGTTCAGTGCAACCATGCCGCCGGAAATCCGTCGGGTAAGCAAGCGGTACATGAACGACCCGGTTGAAATCCAGGTTGGTTCGGTAAACACAACGAACAAAAACATCGACCACCAGTATTTTGTTACCAGTGCACAGCACCGCTACGAAACACTGAAACGGCTGATCGATTTCAACCCGGGTATTTATGGCATCATTTTTACCCGTACAAAAGCCGACGCCCAGGAGATTGCCGAAAGGCTTACCCGCGAAGGTTACGATATCGATGCGCTGCACGGGGACCTTACCCAGCAGCAGAGAGATAAGGTGATGGGCCAGTTCCGCGATAAAAGCCTTCAGTTGCTTATTGCAACCGATGTGGCGGCCCGCGGTATCGATGTTAAGGAAATTACCCACGTAATCAACTACGAACTTCCGGACGATGTTGAAGTGTACACACACCGCAGCGGAAGAACAGGACGTGCAGGAAATACCGGTGTTTCGATTTCGATCGTGCACTCACGCGAACTCGGGAAACTTCGTCAGATCGAACGTATCGTGAAGGCCAAATTCCATCGTATGGAAATTCCTTCCGGGAAGGATGTATGCCGCAAACAGTTCTTCGCCTTTATGGACAGGCTGCTTCAGGCGGATATCACCCACGGCGACTACGAAACCTATGTTCCGATGCTCGAAGAGCGCTTCGCCGAGATTTCGAAGGAAGAAGTGTTGAAACGTGTGGCCGCAATGGAATTCGACCGGTTCCTGAAGTACTACGAAAACGCCGAAGACCTGAATGTAAGGGAAAGGCAGCGTGAACCCCGTGAGTTTGGAAGAGATCGTTTCGAGCAGGGTAGAAGAAGGGATACGCGCGGAAGGGAGTTCGGAGGCGGCGGCGACTACACCCGTCTTTTCGTCAACCTGGGCTCCAAGGACGGCTTCTATAAAGCCAGCTTCCTTCAGTTTATCCTCGATATGAGCGATCTGAAGAAGCAGGTTCTCGGAAGAATTGACATGAAGGAAATGAACAGCTGGATTGAAGTAGAACGCAGTGCCAGCGAAAAAATGATCCGCGCCATTGACGGCAAAACCTACAAGGGCAGAAGGATCCGCATGAATGAAGCAAACAGCCGGTAACAACTGAATTGAAGGTTACCGGTCAAAATACAAAGGACGGGATAAAAGGTCCCGTCCTCATTAAAACCAAAACCAGTAACTTATCAATTCACACCAATATGCAAGCTACCGCAACTCAAAATTCAGCGATTAAGGAAACTTTCGGAAAGCGTCCCCTGATCATTTCAGGCCCCTGCAGTGCAGAAACGGAAGAGCAGGTTGTTCAAACCGCTACGCGACTCGCCGCCACCGGCAAAATAGACATGCTCCGTGCCGGTATCTGGAAACCCCGTACCAAACCGGGAATGTTTGAAGGCATCGGAACCCGCGGATTACCCTGGCTTCAACGCGCCAAAAAAGAAACGGGCCTCCCCACAACAGTAGAAGTAGCTACTGCCAAACAGGTTGAAGATGCCCTCACATTTGATGTAGACGTACTTTGGGTGGGTGCCCGTACAACGGTAAACCCCTTCAGTGTTCAGGAAGTGGCCGATGCCCTCCGTGGTGTTGACGTTCCCGTTCTCATCAAAAATCCGATCAACCCCGACCTCGAACTCTGGTCCGGTGCCGTTGAACGGATCGCCCGTGCCGGCGTTAAACAAATCGGTCTCATCCACCGTGGTTTCTCTTCGTACGGAAACACCGAGTTCAGAAATGCCCCCATGTGGCACCTTGCGATCGAAATGAAACGACGCAATCCTGAATTACCCATCATAAACGACCCCTCCCATATCTGCGGACGCCGCGATATCCTCCAGGATGTAATGCAGAAGGCAATCAACCTCGACTTCGATGGTTTGATGATTGAAAGCCATATCGATCCGGATAACGCATGGTCCGATGCCAAGCAGCAGATCACTCCGGAACGATTGAAGGAAATGCTCGACAGCATCGTTTGGCGAAAGGAAGATGTCAATTCCGAAGAGCTGCATGCTGCACTGGAAAAACTTCGTCAGCAGATCAACCATCTCGACGACGAGCTGATGCAGATTCTCAGCCAACGTATGAAGATTGCCGAAAAAATCGGTACCTATAAAAAGGAGAACAATATCACCATTCTGCAAACCAATCGTTGGAACGAAATCCTCGAAAGAGCAGCAGCCAAGGGCGATAAGCTTGGACTCAGCAAAGAATTTATCACCCGTTATTTCGATGCCGTTCACATGGAGAGCATCAATCATCAGAATAAAATCATGAATGCCTAATTGAAGATGGAAAAAAAACTAATCCGTTTTTCCTCGTCAGCTACGCAGTTCTATTTTGATGGCAGCCTCCGGGAGCTTTCGGCCGTGTGTTCACCGGAATCGACGATTTTGCTGACCGACGAAAATGTCTATTCCGCCCATAAGGGAAAATTCCGGGGATGGAAAACCATCATTGTTGAACCGGGAGAACAATTCAAGAATCAGGCAACCGCCGATAAGGTCATCGCGCAGATGATCTCTCTCAAGGCCGACCGTACCACCACCCTGGTTGGGATAGGCGGGGGCGTGATCACCGATCTGGCAGGCTACATCGGCGGAATTTATATGCGCGGAATACGGGTGGGATTTGTTCCTACCTCCATCCTCGCCATGGTCGACGCATCCATCGGCGGGAAAAACGGAATCGATGTCGGGGTCTACAAAAATCTGGTGGGGCTGATCCGCCAACCTGATTTTCTCCTCTACGATACTTCTCTGCTCAAATCCCTGCCCGAAGAAGAATGGATCAACGGCATGGCCGAAATCATCAAGCATGCGGCCATCCGCGATGCTGCCATGTTCCGCCAGCTGGAAGCTACCACGCTCCCAAAGCTGAAACGAAACAAGGAAACGCTGAACGCATTGATCCGCCGCAATGCCCTGCTGAAGGTGAAAGTGGTGCTGGCAGATGAGTTTGAGAAGAACGAAAGAAGACTGCTGAACTTTGGTCATACCATCGGACATGCCATTGAAAATCACTATTCGCTCAAGCACGGCTTTGCCATCGCCAGGGGAATGGTTGCCGCGGCCGCACTTTCCCGGAAACTACTGGGTTACCGCGATTCGGAAAGATTGGCTAATCTGATTGCCCAATACGGCTTACCGACAGACCAGGATTTTGACCGTAAGGCCGCCCTGGACGTGTTGGGAATGGACAAGAAGCGGGAAAAATCGACCATGAACTTTGTGCTTCTCGAAAAAACCGGAAAAGCGGTCGTTCATCCGATCGCTATGAACGAACTCGGCGATCTTGTGAATTCCATCTGATTAAAACCAAACAAACATGCTCGTAATCATACATCCCGGAACATTGACAGGCAGTTTGCGTGCTCCGGCCTCGAAAAGCTCGATGCAGCGTGCCTGTGCGGCTGCCCTGCTTTCGCCGGGAACGACCGTAATCCTGAATCCGGGGCATTCCAACGACGATAAGGCGGCGCTGGATACCATTACCCGCTTGGGCGCCGAAGTGAAACCGATCGGCGAACACGAAATTCAAATTCACTCAAAAGGGATTGTTCCGCTTTCCGATACCATCAACTGCGGCGAGTCGGGGCTCGGTATCCGGATGTTTACACCGCTCGCCGCCCTCAGCAGTGTGAAACTGAAAATCGACGGAACCGGGAGCCTTAGAACAAGGCCCATGAACTTCTTCGACAAAATTCTTCCCAAATTGGGGGTAGCCATCAACAGCAATGAAGGAAAACTCCCGCTCGAAATACAGGGCCCGGTGCGTCCGGCCGATATCACGGTAGACGGCTCACTGAGTTCGCAGTTTCTTACCGGCCTGCTGATGAGTTATTCCGCTGCAGGGGCATCGGGGGTTACCATAACGGTGGAAAACCTGAAAAGCAAACCTTATATCGATCTAACGTTGGCGGTTATGCGTAGCTTCGATATGATCGTTCCGGAAAACAGAGATTTTGAGCAGTTCGTATTTCCGGAGCGGAAAGAACCTCATGTACAGCCCGGGAACCGTACCTATCAGGTCGAAGGCGATTGGAGCGGTGCTGCATTTCTGCTGGTTGCCGGGGCCATCGCCGGAAATATCGAAGTTACGGGGCTGGACGTATTTTCAACGCAGGCCGACAAGGCCATTCTTCTCGCTCTTTCCGACGCCGGTGCCGGTATGTCGGTGGAAGAAAAGAAAATCAGTTTACGTCCGGCCAAACTGAGAGGATTCCAGTTTGATGCCACGGATTGTCCCGATCTGTTTCCGCCGCTTTGTGCACTGGCGGCCCATTGCGACGGCATGTCGGTGATTCAGGGGGTTTCCCGTTTAGCACATAAGGAAAGCAACAGGGGGCTTACCCTTCAGGAAGAGTTTGCCAAACTGGGAATAGAAATCGTGCTTCAGGACGATCTCATGATCATCAAGGGCGGGACGGGAATTAAGGGTGCAACCGTTCACAGCCGACACGATCACCGTATCGCCATGGCTTGTGCTGTTGCCGCTCTGAAAGCGGAAGGTCCGGTAACGATCGAAGAAGCAGAAGCAATTAACAAATCTTATCCCGATTTTTATGAACATATCCGGAAACTCGGCGCCCGTGTTGAACATCCGGAATTTGCGTAATTATTAAATCTGAACAGGGTGAATACATTCGGAAATTTTTTCAGAATATCTGTTTTTGGCGAATCGCACGGAGAAAGTGTAGGCGTAACCATCGATGGCTGTCCTGCCGGCCTTCCGCTTACGGTGGAGGATTTTCTTCCCGATCTTGAAAGAAGAAGGGGAGGAACCCAGAAGGGGACGACACCAAGAAAGGAGGATGATCTGCCCGTTTTTAAAAGCGGCGTGTTTAACGGTCATACAACCGGTGCCCCGGTGACCATTCAGTTTGCCAACAACAATACCCGTAGTACAGATTACGAAAAACTGCGCGCCGTTCCCCGTCCGGGACATGCCGACTGGGTGGCCACCGAGAAATACGGGGGATACGAAGACTACCGTGGCGGAGGCCATTTCAGCGGTCGTTTGACCCTGGCGCAGGTGGCAGCAGGAGTAGTTGCGAAAAAACTTCTCTCCGGGATCGAGATTACCGGAACTATTACGGAAATTGCGGGCGAAAAGGACCTGGAAAAGGGACTGCAAAAAGGAATTGACGCGAAAGACTCGGTAGGAGGCATTGTGGAATGTGTGGTAAAGGGAATACCGGTTGGACTGGGAGAACCTTTCTGGGATTCTGCTGAATCGCTGATCAGCCATGCGGTATTTGCCATTCCGGCTATCCGGGGCATTGAATTCGGAACAGGTTTCCAGGCGGCGTCCATGTTCGGCAGCGAACATAACGACGCCATTGAAGACGCTTCGGGTAAAACGACGACCAATCATGCCGGTGGAATTGTGGGAGGCATTACCAACGGAAACGATATCGTTTTCCGCGTGGCCGTAAAGCCAACTTCCAGTACACCCAAGGAACAGTTTACCTTCAACCGCGAAACTGGCCGTCAGGAGCTGTTCGCCGTCCGCGGGCGTCACGATCTTTGTATTGCATTACGCGTTCCGGTTGTTCTTGAAGCAGTAACGGCAATCGTGCTGTGTGATTTGATGATGCAACAACAACTTATTCAACGTATCTGGAAATAGATGGCTACAATTTATCATATTACCACCAGGAAGGAGTGGAAAGAGGCTGAGAAAAAAGGCGTGTATGAGTCCGCTTCTCTGAAAGAGGAAGCATTCATTCACTGCTGCGACCTGCAGCAGATGCGTGCGGTGCTGAAACGGTATTATGAGGGGCAGAAGGGGCTGGTGGCGCTTCTGCTGGAAACCGAAAAACTTTCCCATCCGCTTAAATACGAGCAATCACCTTCGGTGAAGGAAATGTTCCCCCATGTGTATGGCCCCATCAACCTCGACGCTGTTGAAGAGGTTATCGATTTGTCCTAACGACATCAAAAAGGCGAAGTAAGCCAGAAAAGCGATTCCTTTTCGTCCTGGAAATAGGCAATCTGAACCAACAGTTGGCTGGTTTCGGGAAAGGTTTGTTCCACACTCAATTGCGGCAGGAAATCTGTACCCTGAATCGCCGCCAGTTTGCGGTTGTTTTTGAAGGGAACCACTTCCCGCATGAATGAACGCGTCCATTCCTGCTCCCCGGCGGATATCACGTAGTGAAAGGATCGGAAGTCGACCAATACCCCTGTGGGCGAAAATTCCAGCAGTTTGTCGGCAAAAACCTTCATGACTTCCCTGTAATCGGGAGGGGTCAGTTCGCGCGTAGCGGGAAGATAATTGTGGCGCAAAATGTGCAGGGGAGGACAGTAAAGCACTTCATGCCACTTGTCGGAAAACAGAGTTGCAAACGGGATTGAAACAGGCACGGGGTTGTTGGTTTTAAAGGTTTATTGGGCGTAACTCTATCAAAAATAAACAATTATATCCGCAAATAAAATTTGCATATATGAAAATATTTTTGTATATTACAAGAAGGAGTCTGTCGTATGCTGATCAATAAGTATTGGCGAATCTGAAAAACCGCCCTATCTTAGTCGCCTATGAAATGCCGTACAATTTTACTTGCCATCCTTTCTTTCCTGCTTGTTTCGGTTGCACTCAGTCAGAATTCTACGGCGAACAAGCTATTCCCTGAACTCGGATTCCCGGATGCTCCCGTGCTTACTTCCGGCGACTCGGTGCAGCCCACCAATGTACAGTTTGGAATTGCCAGTTGGTATTCCGATAAATTTCATGGACGTAAAACGGCCAGCGGTGAAATTTTTGATCAAACCAAAATGACCGCCGCCCATAATAAACTGCCTTTTGGAACCTGGATCAAGGTTACCAACCTTCGCAACAAAAGATGGGTTTACGTTAAGGTAAACGATCGTCTTCACTATAAAAATACGCGCGTAGTTGATCTCTCCCGTGCCGCTGCGACCAAACTCGGGATGCTGACTGCGGGTATCGTTAAGGTAAAAGTTGAGGTTTTGGGAAAGAAAAAGCCAACCGAATAAGGGTGTTGAATGTTATGAAAATAACTTAAACACGCTTTATGAAGAAAGTCATTCTGGCTGTTCTGCCGGTTTTTCTTGCGGTGACTTCCGTTTTTTCCCAACCAGCGGACAAAGCCGACTATACCAAAGCTCCTGCAATCGGCCTTCATTTTCACCTTCAGGATTTTCCCACAGCAGCGTATATCCGAAATAACTCGCTGAATGATCTGATCAAAGATGGCAAGATTGCGCAGTTCAAAGACATGGCACCGGGTATCTCCCTGAATTACTGGAAGGGATTGAATAACCATATCGACTTTGCCGCTACCTTGGCCGGTTCCTTTCTGAAATATCCCTTTAAAGGTAGAAGGCCGCTCACGCCTTCCGACAACAAACTTTTGCTGGAGCTGGATGCTACGGCCAACTTCAAATTGCTTCCCGACCGATATTTTGTTACGCCCTATCTTACCGCCGGCGCCGGCGTTTCTCAATACGATGGGTATTGGGGCGCCTATATCCCTGTGGGGCCCGGCGTTCAGTTTAACTTTTCCCGCAATGTCTTTCTTCAGTTGCAGGGCCAGTATCGAATGGGGATTTCAGAGAACACCAATTATCATTTCTATTATGGCCTGGGATTGTTGAAGCGGATGGGGAATCTAAAGACTACAAAGGCCGCGGTTGATGTACCGCCTACGGTGGTCACCACCGATCGTGATGGTGATTCCGTACCGGACTCCATCGATGCCTGTCCGGATGTTCCCGGCCCGAAGGAATTGTTCGAGTGTCCGGATTCGGATGGCGATGGGGTACCGGATAAAGACGATAAATGCCCGGATGTCAAGGGGTATCCGCAATACGCCGGTTGCCTGCCTCCCGACCGCGACGGGGATGGAATTCCCGATGACGTCGACAAGTGTCCGGATGTGCCGGGCTCCCCCTATTTCAATGGATGTCCGATCCCGGATACCGACGGCGATGGTGTAAACGATGCGGAGGATCATTGTCTTACCGAACCGGGGCCAGTATCCAACCACGGATGTCCTTTAATCGAAACTCGGTTGGGCAGCTATGCAAGGGAGATTTATTTTGCCTCGTCCAGTTCGAAGATTCTGGAGCAGTCCTATGCGCCCATGAACGAGTTGGTGAAAATTCTACGTGAAAATCCGGATACCAGGGTTGAAATCAGTGGCCATACCGACAATACAGGTTCTTCTGCCCTCAATATGCAGCTTTCCAAATCCAGGGCTGAAGCCGTACGGCGTTATCTGATCCAACAGGGGATTGCGGCCACTAGGTTAACCAGCGCCGGTTACGGGCCAACGCAACCCATTGCCGACAACAATACACCGGAGGGCAAGGCGATGAACCGAAGGGTCGAAATCCGGATTATCCGGTAAGGCCTTAACCCAAGGCTCTATTCCTTTTTTCGCCTTATTCTTACCGTTGCATTCTGGCTGAGGGTGCTGGAGAGGAATACCTCAAAATTGCTGTATCCGTCGGAGATCACCAGCAGTGCCGTATTGGGCGGAAATTTTCCGAGGTTTTCGGCATACATGCTGATTTCGTTGAATTCGCGGGTGGTATCGAGGCTGCAGTAAACCGTCAGGGCCTTTGCTGTAAGTGGTTGGCTGACGATCACCGGCACCCTGTTGAAGAATACGGTAATGCTGTCGCCGTCGATATCGCCGTTGTCGTAGAGACTTACGCGGAGCGAATCGCTTCTGACGGTGATGGTTTCGCTGATGACCGTTTTTCTTTGATTGAAACGCTTCAGGAGTTCAGATTCTTCGCTGGAAATCGTTTCGACGGCAGTAATGCTGGCTTTTGGCGTGCTGTCGGCCGCTGCCTTTTCCTTATTGATTTCGGCCCCGCTTAACACGATATCATCGGTGCCGGGTTTCCATATTTTTTTGGAGCTGAAGCCGGCGCGGAAACTGCTGTCGTAGCTGTAGTCCGAAGCATCAAGGGTAAACTGGACGGCCAGATCGCCACAGGTATTTTTATAGGCATCATGGCTGTAGAAAAAGCCCTTCAGCGTTTTGGATACCTGGGAAACCATCAGGGTCAGCACCAGGTTCATTGGGCAGTCGATGGAAAAATGCGCGGAAGACCTGAAATAGGGCATGGGAATATTCCGGATGATCAACTCGCGGGTTTTGTTGTCGTATTCGCCGCGGACGTAAAAGCTTTGGTATTGATCGCGGAAATAATAGCCCAGAACACCTTCCACTTCATTGCCTTTCTGGCGAAGCTGCAACTCGGTCAGGTAGTTATTGCTGTTTACACCTCCAAGTTGGGGTGTGGCTTTTCCGTACCAGCTGCCGGTGATGGTTTGTGCATGGATTTCTGAAACGGTTAGTGCAAAAGCTACCAGAAAGAGTATTCTGCGCATGGGGTTCATTTTGTTTTTGGAAGATGCGCAAAGAACGGGCCATGTTTGCCTATCTGAATCGCCGCAGATCCCGTTCTGTGTCGCGTTGTTTGATGGATTCGCGTTTGTCGTACAGTTTTTTCCCTTTACCCAGGCCGATTTCGATTTTGGCGAGTCCCTTTTCTGAAAAAAAGATACGGAGGGGAATAATGGTATATCCTTTTTCCTTGATACCGGCCTCCAGTTTTTTGATTTCTCTCCTGTTCAGGAGGAGTTTTCGGTCACGTAAGGGATCGTGGTTGTGGATCGTGCCGAATTTGTAGGGAGCGATATGCAGGCTTTTAAGGATAACCTCACCCTTGTGAATAATGCAAAAAGAGTCGTTGAAGCTGGCTCTTCCGTCGCGGAGCGATTTTACTTCGGTTCCGGTGAGTACCATGCCAGCTACGTATTTGTCTTCGATAGCATATTCGAAGAATGCGGATCTGTTCCTAATATCAGCCATATAAAAAAGGCCGGTAGGTCCGGCCTGTAATTCTATTCAGTTATTTTAAAATGTTTCAGCATGACCGGAAGCTTTTGGCGCATTTCTTTTCGGTCGATGATGAAGTCCAGAAACCCGTGTTCCAGGAGGAATTCACTTCTCTGGAATCCTTCGGGAAGGTCCTTTTTGATGGTTTCCTTGATTACCCTCGGGCCGGCAAAGCCGATCAGGGCGCCGGGTTCGGCAATATTGATATCGCCGAGCATACCAAAGGATGCGGAGATACCGCCGAATGTTGGGTCGGTCAGCAGGGAAATATAGGGGAGTTTGGCATCCGTCAGCTGGGAGAGCTTGGCCGAGGTTTTGGCAAGCTGCATCAGGGAGAATGCGCTTTCCATCATACGGGCACCCCCGGATTTGGAAATAACCATGTAGGGCAGGCGATGCTTGATGGCATAATCGACCGCCCTCGAGAATTTTTCACCCATTACCGAACCCAGGGATCCGCCGATGAACTCGAAGTCCATACAGGCAATTACGATTTCTTCGCCCTTGATTTTCCCGACGGCTACGCGCATCGAATCTTTGAGGGATGTTTTGGCCCAGATGTCTTCCAGGCGTTTCTTATAAGGCTTGAGATCGGTAAACCCTAAGAAGTCCTTGCTTATAATATTGTCAAAAAGTTCTACATACTGTCCTTCGTCAAACAGGATATCATAATATTCCGCGCTGCCGATCCTATGGTGGTGGTTGCATTTCGGACATACATAGAGATTCGCTTTCAGATCATTAACCGTAAGAATAAGGTTGCATTCGGGGCATTTGCTCCAGAGCCCCTCCGGCGTTTCTTTTTTATCGGATGTTGCGGTCAGGATCCCTTTTTTGATTCTTTTAAACCAACTGGATTTTCCTTCTTCGCTTTGAATATTCTCGCCGGCAAGGTTGGCATCAAAATCTTCTTCGTGTTTCATGCTACGTTTTTTTTCTGCTTCTGGGCAGCTCTGTAACCTTTTTTAGTTCAAAACAGGAGGCAAGATAGGAAATTTGCCATTAATCAGGGTAGAGTAAAATAATGTTGACCGTCGTCGAGGTCTTTTTCGAGTGCCTGAAGTACCACTTCGAGGTGTTTTTCATTACCGAGGAAGTCGGCATTGCTCGTATCGATGAAGATCGTTTTTACATTATGTTGTTTAATGTAGTTGGTGTAGGTTTCCTGAAGTTTAAACAGATATTCGTCGGGAATCGACTGTTCGTAGGCCCGGTTTCGTTTCCGGATATTCTGCTGCAGTTTTTTTACGGGTGAATGCAGATAAATAAGAATATCGGGCTGAATCACCTGTTGGTGGATGATGTCGAATAGTTTCTGGTATAAACGATACTCCTCTTCGGGCAGATTCACCTTTGCGAAGAGCATACATTTAGTAAACAGATAGTCGGAAATGGTTACTTGCTGGAAAAGGTCTTTGGTATGAACCATCTCCTTCAATTGTTTATAGCGTTCTGCCATAAAGAACAGCTCCAGAGGAAAAGCATACTGCTGCGGGTTCTCATAAAAACGGGGCAAAAAAGGGTTGTCGGCAAATTCTTCCAACACCAGTCGGGCATTCAGCTTTTTCGAAAGCAGGTGTGCCAGAGTCGTTTTTCCTGCCCCTATATTCCCTTCTATCGTAATGAAGTTATATTTCATGTTTATTGCAGGCCGCTGATTGGGCAACAAGTTAAACGTTTAGAACCTATTAATTTATAGAAAATCCATCCTGTGGATAAAATTCAATTTCCGGGTTCGGCGGGATGCACGTCCAACCGGTCCGGGCAATTTTCCAATAGGTCCGAAACATTTTTTTTCAACACCGGATGAATATAGTCCGAAGCGATGTCGGCCAGCGGGACCAGTACAAAACGCCGGTTTTGAAGCTCCGGATGGGGAATTCGAAGCTCGGGGATGGCCACAATCTCGTCGTTATAAAACAGAATATCGATATCGATTAGCCGGGGACCGAATTTTTCCAGTCTTTCCCGCCCCATTTCCCGTTCGATATCGTTGATGGCTTTGAGTAAGTCCTTCGGAGAGAGCCAGGTCTCCAGCTTTAAGGCCTGATTGAGAAAAGGCGGTTGGTCGGTTTTGCCCCAAGCTGCAGTTTTATAAATACCTGAAAATGAGACGATTTTACCTGCTTTCGCATTCAATTTGGTACGGGCAACCTCAAGATTCTTCCATTTTTCCCCTAAATTGCCGCCTATCAGTAAATAAGCCTGGTTCATATATCCCCGTTTATTTGGGGGTGTAAATATCCTTATTTTTACCCCAATGAATTGAATACCCATGAAGAGTTTTCTGAAAATCTTTTTAGCTTCCTTATTGGCATTGATAACATTCTCGGTGATCCTCTTTGCGATAAGCATGGGTATCGTGGCCGGATTGGCCTCCTCCGAAAAAACGCCGATTGCTCCACGCTCCGTTCTGGTGCTGGACCTCAATACCAGTTTTGCCGAACAGCAGGTAGAAGATCCCATTGCCCAGCTTTCGGGAAGTGAAAACAGCGTAATACCAGGGGTATACGACCTGGTTCGGATCATCCGGAGGGCTGCAGCCGACTCTTCGATCAAGGCTCTTTACGTAAAAGCGAATGGCAATCCCAACGGCTATGCAAATTCGGAGGAGATACGGAACGCCATCCTGGAATTCCGCAAAAAAAAGAAAACCGTTATTGCTTTCGGTGAATACATCCCTCAAAAAGCCTATTTCGTGGCGAATGCCGCCAATAAAGTATATGTTCACCCCAAAGGAGGGCTGGAATGGGCCGGTATTTCCGCCCAGCTGCCTTTCGTAAAAGGAACATTGGAAAAACTTTCCATCCAGCCGCAGATTTTCTATGCCGGTAAGTTCAAAAGTGCTACGGAACCGCTCCGCGAATACAAAATGACGGACGCCAACCGGATTCAAACCTCCGAAATGCTCAACGATATTTACAGCCGCATACTGGTTGTAACGTCCGAAGCACGCCAGGTGGATACGGCTACGCTTCATCAGCTGGCCAATACTTTCGCGATACGTACCGCCGGTGACGCGCTCACCCAAAATCTGGTTGACGGTCTCAAATACGATGACGAAGTAAAGGATGAGTTTCGGAAAGTCCTGAAACTCGGTAAGGATGAAAAAATCTCTTTTGTTTCTGTAGCCCGCTACGGCCAGAGTATCGCCTACCGGCGGGAGGGATCCGGTTCCGATCGGATCGCCGTAATTTATGCCCAGGGGGATATCGTTACCGGCAAAGGTTCTGAAGGCGAAATTGGTGCAGATACCTATCGCACACTAATCAACAAGGCCCGTACCGATAAGGCGGTAAAAGCCATCGTTTTCCGGATCAATTCCGGTGGAGGTTCTTCTCTGGCCAGCGAGACCATTTGGAGAGAGCTTTCTCTGGCCCGTAAGGAAAAACCGGTGGTGGTTAGCTTTGGCGACGTGGCCGCTTCCGGTGGTTATTATATTGCCTGCGGTGCCGACAGCATTTTTGCGCAACCCAATACCATTACCGGTTCTATCGGAGTTTTCGGAATCGTCTTTAATCTCCAGCAGTTCATGAACCAGAAGCTCGGCGTCACTTTCGACGGTGTAAAAACTGGTCCGATGGCGGATATGGGAAATGCCTTCCGCCCTCTTACGCCGGCCGAAGGCGCCATCATTCAACAGGAAATCGATTCCGTTTATATCGACTTCAAGTCGAGGGTAGCGGCGGCCCGGAATATGAACATGGACTACGTCGACAGTATTGCACAGGGTAGGGTGTGGACCGGCAATAAGGCACTCGAGCTCGGTTTGGTGGACCGTATCGGAAATTTTGATGACGCGATTGCCTGTGCGGCCCGTATGGCGCAGATCACCGAATACCGGCTGAAGGAGTTCCCGGAATACAAACCGCTGATCGAAAAACTCCTCGGGCAGCAACAGGAAACCATGCGAGCCAAAGCCATCCGGGAAGAGCTGGGGGCGGAAGGGTATAAAATTTACCAACAGACCCGTTATTTCAGAAAGAGCCTTAATCAGGCACAAACCCGGATTCCTTTTGATATAATTATCGATTAATGTCGATAGAGTTGCCCGTATTGGAAAGCAGGCCTATTTTTGTGCTCTTTTAAGCCGCCTGATTACATGAAATCCTACAGTCAGCTACGCGCAACCCTGGCCATAACACGGGCAAGCCTCCGGGCCATACTGAGAAGTCCTTCCACGGTCGTTTTCAGTTTGGGTTTCCCGCTGATCTTTATTCTGGTTTTTGGATTTTTGGGCAGCGGCAAATCTGTTTCCCTGAAGGTTGCCATGGATCCGGCCTCGGATTCTGTAAACATCGTCTATCAGTCGATTCGCGATCTGAATGCCCTTTCCTTTGTGCAAAAGGACTCCGTACAGGTGCTGGAAGACCTGGAGAAGGGAAGGCTGACGGCCATCATCAAAATTGAACAAAACAGCGATTCCGTTCCCGCCTTTCTCATAAAGCTTCGGACCTCCGACGCAGTGAATCCACAGGACCTGCAGGTACTCCGTACCGTTCTGGAGGGGAAAATCGGGGCGTTGAACACGGTTTTGTACCCCCACCGCCCAACCATTGCCGCCGTCGAAGATCATGTGGAAAGAATCCACGGACGGATTTACCGCACCATCGATTTTATCCTTCCCGGACAACTGGGCTTTTCATTACTGAGTGCAGGCGTCTTCGGAGTGGCCTTCCTGTTCATCAGCCTCCGACAAACATTGGTACTCAAACGGTTTTTTGCAACACCGGTAAGCAGAGCTTCTATTCTGGTGGGCGAAGGATTGAGCCGGTTGATCTTTCAGATCACCACGGCAATCATCATTCTGCTGGCTGGGCACTTCTTTTTTCAGTTTACCCTGGTAAACGGCTGGATTACCTTTATTGAGCTCCTCGTACTTAGTGTAATCGGATTATTTGTTTCACTGGGGCTCGGCTTTGTGGTGAGCGGACTGGCCCGGAATGAAGCCGCCGTACCACCGATTGCCAACCTGATTACCCTTCCGCAGTTCCTGCTGGCCGGCACTTTTTTCCCGATCGAAAGCTTTCCGACATGGCTTCAGCCCATCTGTAAAATCATGCCTCTGACCCATCTGAACAATGCGATGCGGAATGTTGCTTTCGAAGGTGCCCACCTTACCAATTGCGGTACGGAAATCGGCATTCTGGCGATTTGGATCATTGTGGCCTACGGCGCAGCCGTCAAGGTATTCCGTTGGGAATAAGCAGCGTATCGGGTTTGCCCCACGAATCCAGAGCGGAATTGACATTCACTTATCGTAATATTGCAGTATGTTAAATACAATCCAGGTCATACCATCTTTCCGTATCGGTGACCCCTTCGGAGAAAAGATCAGTGAAGAAAGCCTCCATTTGCTGATGGAGATTGGTGATGGTTCTGTAACGCTCGCTGTGTACCGCGAGGGCAAAAAAATGCTCCTCGGTCTGGAACACTATCTGATTACAGAAAATGCCGACGGAATTGAACGACAGCTGGCAGACTTTCTTCTTACCCACGAATGGGTCAAGAAAAACTATAAGGCGGTTTGGATCTGTTTCAACACGGCAGATGCCATGCTGTTTCCTGAAGAACTGCATGATCCTGCAGTGCAGGAATTGGTAATGAATACCGTTATGGGGGATCTTCCCGATGGTGAAGTCATCAATGAACTGATTGAAGGCAAAAGCATGTACTGCGTTTATCGGATACCTTCTTCTCTTTACGACCTGATCGGCTCACGGTTTGGGGAAGAATCGGCCACCCATTTCTACACCGTTTCTGCAAGAACCAATATTCCTTCAGGGGAGGGGATGAGGGTATGCATCGGACACGGCCGAATGGTTGTTTCCCTGGTGTCCGATGGGAAGTTGATCCTGATGCAGAACTACCCGGCCAGGAACGGCCAGGAAGCGGCTTATCATCTGCTTAATATCCGCCACCAGTTTGGGCTCAATGCGGAAACCTTCCCGGTTGAAATTTCCGGTATGGTGCAGGAAGATTCGGCACTTTACACCGAAATCAGTAAATACTTCCTAAACCTGACACTGTCGGAACGACCATCTGTACTGAATTATGCGGAGGCTTTCGACGAACATCCGCAACATTATTTTCAAACGATCTACAAATTGGCAGTATGCGTATCATTGGAGGTAGATTAGGTGGAAGAAAGGTAAATCCGCCGGCAAAAATGCCCTATACCCGTCCTACAACCGATATTGCAAAAGAAGGGCTGTTCAATATTATTTCCAATAATATGGAAATCGAAGGACTGAAAACCCTGGACCTTTTCGGCGGTACCGGAAGCATCAGCTACGAACTGGCGTCGAGGGGCGCTACCGACCAAACGATCGTGGAAAAGGATCCGGCCATGTATGCCTTCATCAAAAAGACCGCGGGAGAACTAAAGCTCGATCACCTGAATGTTGTGAAATCAGAGGTGTTTCGCTTTATGGACCAGTGCACGGATCAGTTTGACCTGATTTTTGCCGGACCTCCCTATGCACTCGAAACCATCGACGAGCTTCCTAAAAAAGTGGTTCAGCTCAACCTGCTGAAGCCCAACGGATGGTTCATTCTGGAACATACACCGAGGAATAACTACCAGGGGTATCCGCTTTTTGTTTCGGAGCGAAACTACGGCACCACCGTATTTTCATTTTTCATCAATCGCTGATTCATGAGGCGGATAAAAATTTGTCCCTTTAAGAAATCCGTATGGATATGGAGGGAAGGAACTTCTGCCTGAAAAAAACGATTATGCTGAAGAAAGATATCCGAAAGCAGTACAATGCCAAACGCCTTGCTCTTACCGAAAGGGATATTGCCCGTTGGGATGATCTCTTGCTGATACGGTTTCAGCAGCTGCCGGTAGACGTACCTGTACAAACCCTGAGTACCTACCTGGCCCTTCCGCATAAAAATGAATTTGACACCCAGCATATCGTCCGGTATCTGGAGTTTGTAAATCCCGGTATGCGGATTACGATCCCGCGTATTACCGACCGGGGATTTGACATGGAGCATTTCCTGATGGACGACGATACGGTGTTCGTGCTCAACAAATATGGGATTGCGGAGCCGGAAAACGCTCCGCGGATCGATGTGGAGGAAATCGATATGGTGCTGGTACCACTATTGGCCTTTGATCTTAACGGAAACAGGGTAGGCTACGGAAAGGGGTATTACGACCGTTTTCTGTCCAAATGCCGGCCCGATACCGTATCCATCGGATTTTCCTATTTTGATCCCATAAATCGGATTGAAGATGCCGATGGATTTGACGTACCTTTAAATTTTTGTATTACACCGGATGCCGTCTATGAATTTTAATTTTCCTTTATTGAAACCGCTTCGTATTCTTTTGCTGCCTTTTGCATTGCTGGCCGGCGTCTATATTACGATCAGAAATTTTCTGTACGATAAAAATATTCTACGTTCTGCCGGGTTCAATATTCCGCTGATCAGTGTGGGTAACCTGGCTGTGGGCGGCACAGGCAAATCGCCGATGGTGGAATACCTGGTACGTTTACTCGGTACGCGTTACAACCTAGCCACCCTTAGCCGCGGCTACAAGCGTAAAACCAAAGGGTATGCCCTCGCCGGGCCGGACACTACGGCTCTGGAAATCGGCGACGAACCCATGCAGTTTCATGCCAAGTTTCCCCATATTTCCGTGGCGGTAGGCGAGGAAAGGATTGTGGCAATTCCACAGCTCCTGCACGACCGGCCCAATACCGAAGTCATCGTACTGGATGACGCCTTCCAGCATCGCCCGGTACAACCCGGCCTCAGCATACTGCTCACAGAATATCAAAACTTGTTTACCCGCGACTGGTTTCTTCCAACGGGCGACCTAAGGGATGAACGACGTTCCGCAAAAAGGGCCGATATTATTGTGGTAACCAAATGCCCGGCAGACCTTAGCCGGGGGGAAAAGGAAAAGATTACGGAGGAAATATCGCCCCTGGCCCACCAGAAAGTATTTTTTACAACGATTCATTACGGAACACCCTACCGCATCCTTGATCGGTCGGAAGCCGAATTGACTCCCGATACGGAGATACTCCTGGTCACCGGAATCGCCAACCCCCGTCCACTTAAGCAGTACCTGACCGAACATTCCAGAGCATTTTGGATGATGGCCTACGGTGATCACCATATCTTTTCGATTGACGATCTGAAAGAAATTATAAAGAAATTCGATACCCTTTCCGGCCCTGAAAAAATTGTGCTGACTACCGAAAAAGACGCCGTCCGGCTGATGAAGTTCGGAAAAGAGCTTGAGGGCCTTCCGGTATACGTTATACCGGTGGAACATCGGTTTTTATTTGGAGAGGGTGAACAATTTGATGCAGGAATCCTTACATTCATAAAGGAATTCCAGGCAACAAAAACTACTCCCTGATGAAAAAAAAGCAATCAAGAGGTCCAGGAAAAAAGAGATCAATGCCGGAAATGGTGTTGAAAGGCACCATTGAAATTACCAAGTCCGGGATGGGATTTGTGACTGTTGACAAGCTCGAGAAAGACATCCTCGTGCGCCCGGGCGACATGCTGAACGCCCTCCACGGCGATGAAGTGCGTGTCCGAGTAACCAACGGAAACAGTAACTCCTCGCGGATGCAGGGGGTGGTAACGGAAGTGGTCAGCCGAAAACAAACCGAATTTGTCGGTGAAATCCGCCTGAGCAAAAACTTCGCCTTTTTTGTATCCGACAGCGATAAACCGATGCCGGATGTGTATATAGCCCTTCCCAACCTTAACGGTGCCGGGAACGGCCAGCGTGTTGTGGTAAGGATCCTGAAGTGGGAGCCCAACAAGAAGCCCGAAGGGGAAGTGGTGAGCCTTCTCGATAGTGCCAATCCCGGGGATGCGGCCATGAAGGAAATCCTCCTCGAAAATGGATTTCCGATCGAATTTCCGGACGATGTACTGGAAGAAGCGGCACGCCTTCCCGATAAGATTCCGGCTTCGGAGATCAAAAAAAGAAAGGATTTCCGTAAGGTGCTGACTTTTACCATCGACCCCGTTGATGCGAAGGATTTCGATGATGCCATTTCCTATCGGAAACTGAAATCCGGATTTGAAATCGGTGTTCATATCGCCGATGTGAGCCACTACGTTCAGCCGGGTACTGCGTTGGATGAGGAAGCCTATAAAAAAGCAACCTCGGTATACCTTCCCGATCGTGTAAATCCGATGCTGCCCGAGGCCATTTCGAACGTTTTGTGTTCCCTGAGACCCCGGGAAGATAAGCTGGCTTTTTCGGCGGTATTCGAGTTCAATGCAAAGGGGCAGATCAAAAAGACCTGGCTGGGCCGTACGGTCATCCATTCCGATCATCGGTTTACCTATGAGGAGGTTCAGGAAATTATTGAACAGAAGGAAGGACTGTACGTCGACGAGATTCTTCATCTAAACCAACTTGCCCAGCAGTTCAGGGCTGCCCGATTTAAGAACGGGGCCATCAATTTTTCCTCACAGGAAGTTCGTTTCAAGTTGGATGAATCCGGAAAGCCTATCGGCATTATTATAAAGGAAAGCAAGGAAGCACATCAGCTCATCGAAGAGTTCATGCTGCTGGCCAACCGTACGGTGGCGTCCTTTGTTTCGGAAATGGAAACCGACAACCATCCCATTCCATTTCCATACCGGGTACACGATCAGCCCGACGAGGAGAAGCTTCGTCCGTTTACGGAGTTCGCGCTGAAGCTGGGGTATCGGTTTGACCTGAGTTCTCCCGACCGGATTGCCCGCTCTTTCAACGATATGCTGGCGGCCGCCCAGGGCAAGCCCGAACAGCATGTGCTGGAGCAGCTGGGCATACGTACCATGGCAAAAGCCGTGTACACGACCGACAATATCGGCCACTATGGTCTGGGCTTTTCGCATTACTGCCACTTTACATCGCCGATACGTCGTTACCCCGACGTGCTGGTACACCGTGTTCTCCAGGAATGTCTGGACGGGAAGGTACATCCCGATAAAAAAATGGAGCAGAAATGCCGCCACAGCAGCGAGCGCGAACGTGCTGCCATGGACTGCGAGCGGGCGGGTAACAAATACAAGCAGGTAGAATATATGCAGGGCTTCCTCGGCGAAGAGTTCGAGGGCGTAATTACCGGTGTCTCCTCCTTTGGCTTCTGGGTCGAAACCCTCGAGCACAAATGCGAGGGACTGGTAAGCATTCAAAGTCTGTACGATTACGATGACTTCCGTTTGGTGGAGTCAGACTATATGCTGGTGGGCCGACGCAGTGGTCGGAAATTCGGTATCGGCGACCGCGTCCGCATCCGGGTGATTGCAGCCAACCTGCAGAAACGCCAACTCGATTACGAATGGGTTATTGCGACCACACTGCGCGAAGGCCAGCAGGCCGCGTCGGCCACGAAGAAAAAGAAAAAAGCCACCAATACGGCGAAGTCGGGTTCCTCCAGGACCGGAAAACAAAATTCCAAAAAGAAAAAGACCAAAAAATAAGGGAACGTATGCATTCATTTGAGGAGCTGTTAAAGCGGTTTACGGAAAAGTTTGACATCAGGCACTTCCCGGAGTCGCCTTCCACGCTTTATGACCCCGCTCATTATTTCCTGGGGCTGGGCGGAAAAAGAATCCGGCCGGTGACCTGTTTAATGGGGAATGAGCTCTTCAGTGATATCCATCCCGATGCCTTTGAGGCGGGAGCAGCAATTGAGCTGTTTCACAATTTCACCCTTATCCACGACGATATCATGGATAAGGCCCCGCTGCGCCGCGGCAAACCCACGGTTCATGCCCTTTATGGCGAAAGTACGGCGCTCCTGTCGGGAGATGTGATGATGGTTGCTGCCTACGATCATCTCAACCGCATCGGTACCGAATACCTGCACCGGATTCTTCATCTGTTTAACCGCACCGCCCGCGAAGTTTGTGAAGGTCAGCAACTCGATATGGACTTTGAGAAAAGAGAAATGGTAAGCATGGCCGAATACCTGGAAATGATCCAGCTCAAAACCTCCGTACTGCTGGCCGCCAGCCTGCAGATGGGAGCCATCATCGGCGGGGCAGGGGAAGGGAATCAGCATCATCTTTATGAGTTCGGACGGAATCTGGGCATTGCCTTTCAGGTACAGGACGATTATCTCGACGCCTTCGGTGACCCGGAAAAATTCGGAAAACAGGTAGGAGGTGATATTCTGGCCAACAAAAAAACTTTTCTGATGATCCGTGCGCTCGAATCCGCCGGTGCATCCGAAAAACAGGAACTGATCCGACTTATGCAGGAAAACCCAGCCGATAAGGTGGAAAAAGTCTTGGCAATTTTCCGATCCTGCGGAATTGACGACTGGGCCCTCCAACTGAAGCAACAGTATCTCGATGCTGCACTTGACCACCTTGAAAAAATTGCCGTTCTTTCCAGCCGGAAAGGCCCCCTGAAGGAGCTGGCAGCCTTCCTGATTCAACGCGATCACTAAAAAACGAACCAAAACCGACTGATTAATGCCAAACAAGCTTTTCCGAAAGAAATCCATCGAGGGAATTCTTCGCGATTACCAGAACGAAGGCGGACATAAACTGAAAAAAGTACTGGGTGTAAGAGATCTTACTTTTCTGGGAATCGCCGCTGTAATTGGAGCAGGTATTTTTTCAACCATCGGAAAAGCGGCATATGACGGAGGCCCGGGAATCGCCGTCCTGTTTATTATTACCGCCATCACCTGCGGTTTTTCGGCGTTGTGTTATGCAGAATTTGCGAGTCGTGTACCCGTTGCCGGTAGCGCCTACACCTATTCCTATGTTACCTTTGGAGAGATTGTGGCCTGGGTGATCGGATGGGCATTGATCCTGGAATATGCCATCGGAAACATCGTGGTGGCCATATCCTGGAGCGGTTATTTCAACAACCTTCTTGTACACATCTTTCATATTCATCTTCCAGACTGGCTGCTGATTGATCCGGAAACGGCCTATTCCGCCTTTAAGGAGGCAACAGCTGCTCTGGCGGCCGGAACCGAGCTCGATCCCGTTAAATTGAAAAACTACCAGTTTGCCATTGACGCCTACAATCAGGCGCCGACAGTTGGAGGTATAAAGGTGTTTTTCAATTTGCCGGCCTTCTTCATCGTTGCCCTGATCACCTGGGTGGCTTATATCGGAATCAAGGAGAGCAAGCAGGGTACCAATTTTATGGTGATTTTCAAGATTCTGGTGATCGTTTTCGTTATTGTTGCGGGCGCCTTCTTTGTGGATACCAACAATTGGCGTCCTTTTATGCCCAACGGCTTTGCCGGCGTTCTGAAGGGAGTTTCGGCGGTGTTCTATGCGTATATTGGTTTCGATGCCATCTCTACCACGGCGGAAGAATGTAAGAATCCGCAGCGGGATCTTCCCCGGGGGATGATTTATTCGCTGGTCATCTGTACCGTATTGTATATCCTGATTGCCCTGGTGCTGACGGGCATGGAACATTACAGTTCTTTTAAAAATATTACCGATCCGCTCGCCTTCGTGTTCGAACAACGGGCACCCTGGATTGAAAAAATCATATCAATCAGCGCAGTGGTGGCAACAACTTCTGTACTGCTGGTTTTCCAGATCGGTCAGCCCCGGATCTGGATGAGCATGAGCCGCGATGGTCTGCTGCCCAAAAAGTTCCAGAAGATTCACCCGCGCTACCGCACCCCGTCCTTTGCCACCATTATCACCGGCGTACTGGTAGGGTTGGGCGCGTTGTTTATGCAGGACGGAAGGGTAATGGACCTTACCAGTATCGGTACATTCTTCGCCTTTATCCTGGTTTCCGGTGGCGTACTGATGCTTCCTCCCCGACCGAAGGAACCCGGAAAATTTCATCTTCCCTATATCAACGGACAGTTTATCGTTCCGATACTTCTCGCGCTGTTTATTTATCTGTTCCGTGAACGGATCGGAGAGGCACTCGGAACGCTTCGGAAGACTCCGGGCAAAATCGAACATCAGGAATTGCTCTTTCTGGTATTTCTGGTAATCGCCGTCGTGATTGCGGTATTCACCTTCATCCGGAAACATTCCTTTATTCCGATCATGGGGGTGCTTTCCTGCCTTTACCTCATGATCGAAATTCCAACCGAAAGCTGGTTTTGGTTTGTCGTCTGGATGGCCATTGGGTTTATCATTTACTTCTCCTATGGCCGAAAGAATAGTTTGCTGGTAAAATCCGGGGAGGCTTCCTAAGCCCCCTTTCTATTTCGTACCTTTGTGGTATGAAATATGAAGTTGGCGACGAAATCATTGTGCTTCATTCCAATGAAGAAGGACGGGTCATCGAAATCATGAACGACAAAATGGTCATGATCGAGGTGAGGGGCGTCCGTTTCCCTGCCTATACGGACCAGATCGATTTCCCGTATTTTAAACGATTTACCGAAAAAAAGCTCTTCCCGGAAAAGAAGAAAAAGGTGTATATCGATGAGATTCCGCGGGAGAAAAAGAAGACTACCGCTCCCCGGGAGGCTACCGGAACCTGGATTGCCTTTCTTCCGGTATTTGATACCGATGAGTTTGGTGACGATTATGTGAAAACATTAAAGGTTCATCTCCAGAACAATAGCGCCGACGAGCTGAACTTTATTTATCGTCTGCAGCAGCAGGGAGATACGGAATTTGAACTGAAGAACAGCGTTCTGCCGTTCCACGATTTTTACCTGCACGACGTGCCCTTTGCCGACATGAATAATTCACCGGTGTTTTGGTTTGAATTTTCGTTGACCAAACCGCAGGTGCACAAGGCACCCTATTTTGAGGTTAGTCACCGGATGAAGGCGAAGCAGCTGTTTGCCCGGATTGAGCAGCTCAAGGAAAAGGGCGAAGCGTTTTTTGCCTATCGACTGATGGAAATTTTTCCGGATCGGGGGGCGATGGATTATGCTCCGGAGGAGGAGAAGGCAGACTCCGGTATCATCGATCTTTCCAAATTATCTGCCTCCGGGTTCCGGGTAAATACAACGAAAGGCAAAAAGCCCAAGGCGGTTCAAACGACCATTGACCTGCATATTGAAAAGCTTCGTGAGGACTGGCGTTCGATGAACAAGTCGGAGATTCTGGACTTTCAGTTGAGTACCTTTGAAAAGCATCTCGACAAGGTTTATGCGGACATGCAGCCCCAAATGACCGTTATTCATGGCGTTGGCACAGGCCGCCTGAAAGACGAGATCCACGAAATCCTCAAGCACCGTCCTGAGGTAAAACATTTTGTCCACCAGTATCATCCCTGGTACGGCTACGGCGCAACGGAAATTTATTTTAAGTACTGAATTATTTGATAATCATAATATTATGATTGTTGTTTGAAATTTTACCTGAAATTTATCCAGGTTGAAAAGTTGAGGTCGGCCGGGATTTTGAAGTGGTTCGGTTAGGTTTGTTTTCGTCTGCCAACCGGTTTTACTTTAAGGTAAATCCCCGTTAGGGATCACTTGGATATCTCGATTATATAAAGGAGCGGGGAGGAAAGTCCGGAGTGAAATATTTAAAATTAGATTTAGATTCTATCTAAAATCGATGAACTCGGAAATCGAGGAGGGCTGTCCCTACCGCTTTTTATTAGACCGGATTGGGGAGGGAAGTCGGGAATAAAATATATAAAATTAGATTTTGATTCTATCTAAAATTTAATCAATTCTTTGAACTACAGGCCAGGCTATCGCTACAGCCCGCCACCGGCGGGTTGGGGAGGAAAGTCCGGACAGCGCAGAGCAGTGAACCGGCTAACGGCCGGCACCGGGTAACACCGGGAGGGATAGTGCCACAGAAAATTACAGCCTGCTTGCAGGTGATGGTGAAAACGTGGGGTAAGAGCCCACGGCTTGTATTGGTAACAGTACAGGCGGGTAAACCCTTCATGCTGAAATGCCATGTAAACCGGTCAGGGGTGGCTCGCCCTTGTTGAAAAACAGACCGGAGGGTAGGCAGATAGAGCCCGTCAGTAATGGCGGGCCCAGATAAATGATAGCCCGGCTTCGGCCCGACAGAATCCGGCTTATCGGCCTGTAGTTCCTTTTTAATACTAAACCGAAATTTTAATTTTTGGTTGTAATATATTGTAATTCAATTGTTTGAGACTTTTGTTTGAACTTTTCCCTTAAAAACGAATTCAGGCTGTTTTTCGAAATCCGAAAAAGAGACCGGACATGGCATATCCCGCTCATGGCCGCTCTCTGCATTGGTACCCTACTACTAATGGGTTGGTATTTCGGTCGTATCGATCTTGGAGCGTCGGCTTGTTTGGGAGGGTTGGTCATCCTCTATTTGCCCAGGGCCGGCGTTACGGCCACCATGGTCACCCTAATCACCTGTTCCTTCGGGTTTATGGTTTCCCATGCGCTTGGGCTCTTATTCAGCTTTAATGCAAATGCAGCAGCCCTTACTGTTGGTGCGTTTTCCGGTCTGATCCACTGGATCAAGAATTATTTTGGAATGCGCCCGCCCGGAAACTTTTTCTTTATCATGCTCATGTCGGTCGGTGCCTGCCAGCCTTTCCACCCGGCAGACATTCCGATGCGGATCGGTTTGCTGGGACTGGAACCATGTTCGCCTGTTTGCTCGCGTTGGCGTATAGCCTTTACCGGATCCGCAAAGGGCAAAAAATCGAGCAGAACCTGATTGTGGTTCGCGTAAAACATTATACCAACATTTCGGAATCGCTCGTGGTTGGGAGCTTTGCGGCGGTATCGCTTCTGGCCGCCCATGCGCTCCGCCTGGGGTTTCCCTATTGGGTACCGATTTCCTGTTTGGCCGTGATGCAGGGCATCGACTCCGGACATATTCTCCGACGCGGCATCCAGCGGGTGTCGGGAACCTTCCTGGGGCTGGGTCTGGCCACGGTTCTTCTGAAACTTCAGCTTCCCTCCCTGGGCCTATGCCTTTGTATTATCCTTCTTCAGTTTACCATCGAAATGCTGGTAGTGCGTAACTACGCCCTGGCCGTGGTCTTTATAACGCCCCTGACCATATTCCTCGCGGAAACCACCAACCCGCAGCTGCAGGGGAACGGCGTAATCCTGCACCGGTTCTGGGATATTGCATTGGGTAGTTTTATCGGCGCCCTGGGCGGATGGTTGCTGCACCATCGCCGTCTTCACTATCATACCGCCAAAAACCTGATCAAGCTCCGCAGGGCCCGGAAGCGTTTGCTGCCTTGATGATGGCATCCCTTAGTCTCGGTTTTAATAGAGCTAAGCCTCACAAACGCTCCACGACGGAATTTGATAATGGAAGAAAAATTAAAACCCATCCTGCGTCTCCCTTCATTCCATAATCGTGTTAAAAGAAAAAGGGAGTCGCTCCATTGGAACGACTCCCTTCTATTAAGATACGAAAAATTCTTTATTTTTTCTTCACCAATTTATCGGATTGATACTGGCTGTTGAAGAGTTTCAGTACCTCTTCGTCGGTTTTGCGGATGCTTTCGGCGGTCAGCGCTTCCAGGGTGATGCGGGGAGCATTTTCCTTTTCAAAGCGGCTGATGATTTCTGCATCGCTGACAACGGGAGAGAAGCTAATAAATACCCGGGGCTGGGCGTCTTCAAAATTCCGGAGAGCCGCTTCATCGGCAGCTGCCAGGGTTTCGGAAGCCAGGTTTAGGTTGATTTTTGTGCCGTTTTCGAAATTGTTCAGGGCTTCTTCATCAGCATTGGCAAAGGAAGTGAAGCTGATCTTACCAAACTGCTCAAAAAAGCGATCATAAACTTCGCGATCAGCTTCTTCCTGAGCTTTTACGTTAATGCTGATTTTAACGGCCTCTGCCTTGTTCGGCGTATTGCTGCTATCGGCAACGGTCGTCATCTTTACAGAAGACTTTTGTGCGGCGATAGTGGTATCGTCCTGTACGAATGATTGGGTGCCAATAAAGATGGCGGTGAGTGCAAGTGTAGTGCACATGGTTTTGAGGGATGCGTAAAGGTTCATGGCGTCTAGTTTTATTGTTTTCATGATTTTTTTCTTTCTGATTGCTCCATACAAAGCTACGCTTTTGCAAGCTACTATGTAATGCATAATACTGTGTATGGTAACATAACTTTACAAATGGCAACTTCAGCAATCGAAAGGAATTCCGTGCTCTCGCACGTGGTAAATCAGGAAGTTTTGGTTCGACCCGAATGGTCTTTCACTAATCTGGAGCACTTTGGTTGTCCCTGCGCATCTAGGATAACCGGTGTTTCATTTTCACGATGCAAATATACACTGGGTTTTTATAATACGAAATATTTATTCGACAAACTTTGTTAATAAAGGTATAAAACCCCAAAAATGACGTATTTTCACGAAAAATTTCCTGCGTCAAACTTTTATGGCAGGATGAGTGGCAATAGGGCTCAACCAGCGGCAAACGCAATGGAGCCGGCTATCTCCATCAAAAGGGCTATACCGATATGGATGAAAAGCCCGCCCGATATGGATTGCGTGCGGAGCGACAAGATTCCCAGCGCCAGTCCGCCGAAATAGGAACTGACACATTCTGCAGCGGGTTTGCCGAAATGAATGGAGCAATAGAAGCAGGCCATCGGGATCACCACGGACGGTCCGGCGATCCGCGCGAACCCGATCACGAGCATGCCCCGGAAAAAGACCTCGATGGTAATGAAATCCAGTGCATAGCTCAACTCATATATTAATATATAGAGGATCCGTTCTGGACCCCGTTCCGGGATGGGGACAGAGCGGTATTTGGGGTAGACGGTCTGGAAGCTTTCCTGCGTTGCCGCTGTGGCGATCAGCGGTACCATCAGCAGCAGAAGCAAGCCGTAGGTTAACCGGAGATCGGGCCCTTTTGTGACGGGCCGAGCGCGGGGAGGAAGCAGTTTTTCCCGCACGAAATAGAGGCTGCCCAATACCATGGCGAGTTTGATCGGTATGTTCAGCGTCGGAGCCCAATAATCGGCATTCCGGTCCTGGAAAATCCGGTGCAGGGTGTTCAGGATGGAAGCGGAGGATACCTTAAAAGCAAGAATTGCTGCCATCAGCAAAACCAACAGGAGCATTTTTTGCCCGGCCGCTTTTTCATGTTGGTGTCGGCTGTAATAGAGAAGATAGGGGATACCAAAACTGACCAGGTAAACCAGGGTGTACCCCGCCCATCGGAAAAGTCCCGGCAACTGGCTCAGGAAGTCGTCGATACCCAGAAAATAATTGAGGAAAACGAGAATGGCAGTCAGCAAACTGACGATACCCAGGTAGATTTTATCGGTATTGTTCCAGTACGAGCGGACATAGGACAGTATTTCCTGCATGGGCGGAAAGATACGCAATTCCCTGTTTCGGAACCGGACTACTCGGGGGAGGCGGTTTGGAAGCTTTCCTTGATTTTATCGAGAAGCTGCGTATTGAACATCTTCTCTGCAAGGAGGAACATGTTTTTAAAGGCCGTTGCGTTGGAGATGCCGTGACCGATGATAACGGGACGGGATACCCCAAGAACCGGAACACCGCCGTAGGATTCGAAGTTAAAGCGGTGGAGGTAGTCGTCGCTGATCTGACGTTCTTTGGCGATTTCGTAGATAGACTCGGCCATTTTGAGGATGACGTTGCCGGTGAAGCCTTCGCAGACCATCACATCGGCCTTGTCGATGAAGATATCACGGCCTTCCACATTACCAACAAAGTTGATGGAGGGGGTTTCCTTCAGGAGTGGATAGGCCGCCTGTGCCAGGAGGTTTCCTTTTCCTTCTTCTTCACCGATGTTAACCAGGGCTACGCGCGGATTGGGGATACCGAGGATATGCTGTGCATAAAGTGATCCCAGAACACCGAATTGCTGGAGGTTTTCGGGCTTACAGTCGGCGTTGATACCAACGTCAAGCAGCAGACCGGTTTTGCCGTTCAGTTTGGGGATGATGGTAGAGATGGTGGGGCGGAGAACGCCATCGATCGCTTTGATGCTGTACATGGTGCCGACGAGCATGGCTCCTGTGTTACCGGCACTGATGAAAGCATCGATTTTTCCGGACGCCAGCAGATGGAAACCGACAGCGATAGACGACTGTTGCTTTTCCTTCAGCGCTTTTGTCGGGTGCTCGTTCATTTCAATCACCTGGGGCGCATGCACGATGGCAAAACGCTCCGGATCATGACCTTCTTCTTTCAACAGGGGGACAATCTGTTCCTGATCACCGATCAAAAATAGATTTGCCGGAGTAGTAACTTCAGATAGGTATAAATTCAGAGCCTTTACTGCTTCTTTTGGGGCGAAGTCGCCGCCCATCATATCTATTCCGATTTTCATCTCCGGCAAACTACAAAAAGTATATGAACGATTTGTTATAAACTACTTACTTTTTTATCGGCGCGGTCTCAGCAACAACTTTTCCTTTGTAGAAAAGTTTTCCCTCGCTTACGTGAGCGCGGTGGCGTACGTGAGTTTCTCCGGTAGTGCTGTCTACGCTCAGGGTAGCAGCTTCTGCCTTATAATGTGTTCTTCTTTTTGCACTACGCTGTTGAGAGTGTCTGCGTTTCGGATTTGGCATAACACAAAATTTTACAGGTTTTTAAATTTATCCAGATCTTTCCAGATCGGGTTCGTTGTTTGTTCGTTTCCGGTGTTCATCTTCCTGAGCATTTCCAGGACTTCTTTGTTGCAGTGGGGGCCGCCTATCTCTTCTTCATTACACATCCGCTGCAGGGGTATGCTCAGATTAACGAATTCATAGATCCAGTCGCCCACAAAAAGATGGCTTTCTGTACGGGATATATAATATACATCCGGATCTTCGCCCTTTTCGTTCATTTCGTCGGGATTATCTACCAACTTTACCACCACATTAAACTCATCCCACAGGTTCATTGGTAAATCGTTTCCACAACGATCGCAGGTCGCTTCCACCGAGCCGCCGATCTCGAATTTCAACAGCATGAATCCTGTTTTCTTTTCGAGGGTCAATTTAACGGAGGCCTTGCAGTTGCGGAAATCCTGCTCCTTATATGCATCAAAGAACTTATCTGAAATCTCATAGTGATACTCATGAACACCGGGCTTAAGGCCCACAAAGGCGATTTCGTATTCCCGGCGACTATTCATCGAGTAGCATTTTAAAGAGTTTGCAAAGGTAGGTAAATTTCCGGATAAAAAAACAGTGTCGACAGAATAACCGGAATTATTTGAAAACTACGAGTTTGCAGGAGTATTGCCAATGTCCGGATTCCGGTTCGGCATCCGGATTTTCGGACTTTTCAAGGTATTCGATGACCTTTTCTGCAGCCTGTTCGCCCAGGAAATAGGGTTGTTCTTCCACTGATGCACTCAGGGCGTTGTCGAGGTACCTGAGGGTATCCGAATTACCGAATCCTACCCATTCCGGGTTTTTGACCCCGGCGGGGCCTTCTTTTTTCAGCCAGGTCGCCGCGTCCAGGGCAATATTGTCTTTAAACGCCAGCACGGCAGTGGGCGGCTTTTTCAGATTGATCAGGGATTGAATGGCCGATTCGTTGCCTCCGCGGCTCAGATCGGTTTCCACTACCATTTCCGGGTCGAAGGCGATACCTGCAGCTTCCAGTGCCGCCTTGTAGCCGGCCAGCCTTTCCTGGCTGGTGACCAAAACATCGGGTCCCTTGATATGGGCAATCCGCCTGTGCTTTCGCGCGATCAGGAAGTTGGTGGCCTGAAAAGCCGCATCGAAAACATTATTCTTAACGGAAAGTTTTACGCCTGTGGGGGGGATCCGTACCAGAAACATCACCGGAATTCCCATCTCCTCCAGCTTATGGATATGACTGAGGTCGCTCGTAAGGCGGGTGATGGTGATGATTACGGCGTCAACCCGCTTGAGGCGCATCATTTCAACAAAGGTCTTCTCCCGCTCCTGATCCTCGTGGGTCTGGCAAAGGAAAATGAAATAATTTTTCTTGATGGCCGCCGCTTCCATCCCACATACCGTTTCCACATAAAAGGGATCCCTCAGCGAAGGAAGGATCACGCCGATCTGGAAGGTTTTTTTCTGCTGGAACGACCGTGCCGCCTGATTTGGGACGTAATTCATCTCCAATGCCTTGGCCTTTACCCGTTCCTTGGTAAATTCTCCGATGGCCGGGTGATCGTTCAGGGCTTTGGAGACGGTTGACACCGAAATCTTTAACGCCCTGGCTATATCGACGATTGTCGCTGGTTTTTTCATGACCGCTTTACTGTTTCTTCTCCTAAAAATGGCTGATCTTTCTACTACCGGAATGCTTACGGTTGTATAAAAATAATACTTCGCTGGAACATGCTTCTCAATTCGTTGTGACTTCTTCCGGGAATTGTTGGCGCAGGCGCTGGCAACCCGGTTTCAGACCCCAAACCGAATTCGTCAAACGTTGTAATAATCAAGTATAAAAGTTTTTCCGTTGTTTAGCTAATTAATTACCAATTGTACAGCAAGAACATGAGATTTTCACAAACTTGGCGCTGGTTTGGTCCGAACGACCCCGTGACCCTCAGCGATGTCCGCCAAACCGGTGCGGAAGGTATTGTAACGGCACTGCATCAGGTACCTCATGGTGAGGTGTGGACGAGCGAAGCCGTGGCCGAAAGAAAAGCCATCATCGAAGCTGCCGGTCTGAAATGGTCGGTGGTGGAAAGTGTCACCGTTCACGAATCTATCAAAACCCGCACCGGAGATTTTCGAAAATATACCGATCGGTATATTCAGTCGCTCCGCAATATTGCCGCTAACGGTATAAAAATTGTGACCTACAATTTTATGCCGGTAAACGACTGGACCCGCACCAACCTGGATTACCCTATGCCCGACGGTTCGAAAGCCCTTTATTTCAATTGGGTTGATCTGGCGGTTTTCGATCTGTATATTCTAAAAAGAGCGCGTGCGGAGCAGAGCTATCCCGAAAACATTCTCAAGGCTGCAGAGGCACGCTTTAAATCCTATACTCCCGACCAATTGGAGCATCTCGCCGGTGTGGTCATGTTCGGCATTCCCGGTGAACAGAAATTGACCGTGGCTGAAATGCGGGAAAAGCTCAAAGTGTACGAGGGTTTTTCGCATAACGATCTCCGTTCCAATCTGGCCGCTTTCCTGACCGATATCGTTCCCGTGGCCGACGAATTGGGTATCAAACTGGCCATTCACCCCGACGATCCTCCGTTCGATATTCTTGGGCTCCCGCGCGTGGTGAATTCACCGGCCGACTACGAATACCTGTTTTCTGCCGTGCCGGGAAAAGCGAACGGTGCCTGCTTCTGTACGGGTTCCCTGGGTGCATCGCCAACCAACAACCTGGTAGAGATGGCCCGACAGATCGGAGACAGGGTTCATTTTATTCACCTGCGGAACGTGAAGAAGGATGCGGATGGAAACTTTTTTGAAGACGATCATCTCGGCGGAGATGTGGACATGTACGCAGTGATGAAGGAATTGCTGATCATTCAGCAGCGTGCTGCAGAACCAATTCCCTTTCGCCCCGATCACGGTCATCAGATGATGGACGACTTAAACAAGGTTACCAACCCCGGCTATTCCTGCATCGGCAGAATGCGCGGACTGGCGGAACTCCGCGGTCTTGAACTGGGCATCTGTCGTGAAAACGGATGGTAAATATTTAACGACATAATGAAAACGATTCCTGCCATTTCAGACAAGTCCTCTGATACAGAGGGCTTTGTCCAACCCTCCTTTTTATTGCAAACGCCACTGGCCGAGCAGTTGTATTTCGACTATGCTGCCGACATGCCGGTGATCGACTACCACAATCATCTCCCGCCAGCCGAAATTGCGGAAAACCGACGGTTCGAAAATATGACGCAGCTCTGGCTTCAGGGCGACCATTACAAATGGCGGGCAATGCGGGCCAACGGAATTTCGGAACGGCGCATCACTGGGGATGCATCAGACCCGGATAAATTTGCCGCCTGGGCAGAAACCATGCCCTTTACCGTCCGGAATCCCTTGTTTCACTGGAGTCAGATGGAACTGCTGAAACCTTTCGGGGTAAGAGAATTGCTGAATCCTTCCAGTGCAGACCGGATCTATGATCACTGTAATGGTAGGCTCGCAGAATTCCCCGTCCAGGGGCTGCTCGATTATTTTAAGGTGCGTTGGGTTTGTACGACCGACGGACCGCTAGATACGCTGGAATACCATATTGCGCTGGATACTGCACGGCCGGGCTTTATGCGGCCCGGATTCCGTCCAGACGCGCTGCTTAATTTTTCCGATTTCAAAACCTGGAATCCACTTCGTCGGGAACTCGAAGTAAAATCGGGAATACGAATAACCGACCTGGAGAGTTTTACCGAGGCTATGAAACAGCGTGTTCGTTATTTTCACGAGCACGGCTCTCGGATTTCGGATCATGGTTTTGGTCAGATGCCCCTCTCCGAAAAGTCGACACCCGTGCTGGAAACCATATTTATGGATTTCCTGAATGGGAGAGAGCTGCCTTCCGAAAATCAGGCCGATGCGCTGAAAGGCATTGTGTTGCTGGAACTCTGTAGGCTTTATCACGAACTGGGTTGGATACAACAGTTTCACGTGGGGGCCATCCGTAACACCAATTCCCGGCTGAAGCAGCTGGTGGGAGCCGATGCGGGCACCGACTCCATTCACGACGTTTCCCATGCCGCCCGGATGGCCGCTTTCCTCGATGTGCTGGATAAGGAAGGCAAGCTTGCTCAAACGGTTATCTATAACCTGAATCCTGCCGACAATGCCGTATTTGCCACGATGGCGGGAAATTTTCAGGACGGTTCCGTTCCCGGAAAAATCCAGTGGGGAGCGGCCTGGTGGTTTCTGGATCAGAAAGACGGCATGGAGGAACAATTGAAAGTCCTTTCCAATATGGGGCTGCTGAGCCGTTTTATCGGAATGCTGACCGATTCAAGAAGTTTTCTTTCCTTCTCCCGGCACGAATATTTCCGTAGAATTCTGTGCAATCTGCTGGCCAACGACATGCACCTGGGGCTTATTCCGAACGACAAAACATTTATTGGTGAACTGATCCGGGATGTCTGTTACCGGAATGCAGAAAGGTATTTTGCGCCGGCCTGGCAAAAATAAAGTCTGAAGTTATTGTTATGGTTCGACGCCTGCACGCGAAATTGTTGGGCGCAATTTTTCGGAATTGTTTCTGAAAACGTTTTCATATTGTATCTTCACCCGCCTTTTGCCGGAGTAGGGAACCCTCCTCGTCATCAGGATGGGCCACGCCTTCCGGTTAAAATGGTGTACCTTTGACGACCGGTAAATTCCGGTGCCTATCTGAAAACAGACAAGAATAGGAATCATATGCAACCAACTGTTTTTTGTTTCGGAGAACCTTTGCTCCGTATCATGCCCGATGCCGAGGGTTCGGGAGCCCGTATTTTTAGAGGAGGTGCAGAACTGAATGTAGCTGCCGCTCTCTCCAAATGGGAATTTTCAACTCAATACCTCACCGCTTTACCGGAAAATGCGCTGGCTGACCAATACATTTCCTTTATAGCTGAAAATGGAATCGGTACGGATCGCATCCTCCGACGGGGGGAGCGCGTAGGCACCTACTATCTTCTCGGAGGAACGGATCTGCGCAATCAGGTAGTGTACGACCGCAAATACTCATCCTTCGGAATGCTCAAAGCCGGTGAAGTAAATTGGTCCGAACTTCTGGACGAGAACGGTTGGCTTCATCTCACCACCATCAACCCATCGCTCTCCGATGATATGATGGATGTTTGCCTGGAATTAACCGAAGCGGCACTTGCAAAAAATATGAAGATCAGCATCGATCTGAACTACAGGCCGGCCCTCTGGAAGAACAGAACCGTTGATACGGCCGCATTCCGCAAATTGATCAGCCGGGCGTACCTGCTGTTTGGAAACATCTGGTCGGCGGAACAGTTGTTGGGTATACCCGTAACACAGGACATCACACCCACCAGCGGCGTTAATACCATTTGTGAGGCGGCCGGAGTCTGTGCGGCGGAGATAAGGAACTTCGCACCGGGTATACGATACTGTGCCTTCAGCTTCCGCTTTACCGAGCAGCTGCCCGGAAAGTACCTCGCCACTATTCACGATGCCGACGATTATGCGGTTTCCCAGATTCATACCATCGAAAACATTATCGACAAGGTGGGAAGCGGCGACAGTTGTATGGCGGGATTGATTGCGGGTTGCATCCAGAACCGCGACATGCAGGAAATCATTGATTTTGCTGCCGCATCGGCTGTCTCAAAACTGGGACAGGAAGGTGACTGGAACCGGTATTCGGCCTATCAGATTGAAAAACTCATCGATAAAGTAGTATAAAGATGTCAAACGTTATTCAGCAGATACAGCACGATAAGCTCGTTCCTGTATTTTATGATTCCGATCTCAACAGATGCATTGAAGTTCTCGAACAATGTTATGCAGGTGGGGTAAGAACCTTTGAATTTACCAACCGCGGAGCCAATGCAAAGGATATATTTCCGAAACTGAAAGAATATGCCGACGCCAAACTGCCGGGAATGCTTCTCGGTATGGGAACCGTTTGGACTCCTGAAGAAGCGGAACATTTTATAGGCATTGGTGCCCAATTTATCGTTTCACCGGTTCTTCAGGTGGCTACCGGTGAAGCCTGTGCACGTCGCGGAATTCCCTGGATGCCCGGATGTATGACCCCCACAGAAGTGTACACAGCACAACAGGCAGGTGCAACCGTTGTTAAGATATTCCCCGGCTCCGTAACCGGACCGGGTTTCATCAAGTCGTTGAAAGCCGTACTTCCCTCCATGCACTTCATGGTTACCGGCGGGGTGTCACCCACACCGGAAAGCCTTAGCCAATGGTTCTCTGCGGGTGTTATGGCCGTGGGAATCGGAAAAGAATTGCTGCAAAGAGATATCGGCGAAACCTATCGTTTCATTCAGTCTCTCTGATCTTCGGAAGCAAACGATTTAAGCGGGTAGCGCGGAGGCATTCCGGTATACCCGCTTTTTATTTGGGGTAATCTGAAAAATTTGAGCAAACGTTTGAATAGAAAAAACGACTTTTTTTTCGCTAATTATTTGTTTCCTTCGTATTATCTCCGGAGATGAAAATCCGGTATCCATAAATAGATAACGATTATGCAAGCCAGAAGAAAACCGGATAGCACGATTCTGGATCTTTCAGCCATGCTGAAACTTTCTCCCGCAACGATCTCGCGTGCATTGAACAATCATCCCCATGTTCAGGAGAAGACCCGTCAGAAGGTAATGGACGCTGCTGAGAAAATGGGTTACAGAAGAAATACCCTGGCTTCTGGACTTAGAAACCGACGCACGAGCACCATTGGAATGATTGTTCCCAGGATATCCATGTTTTTCCATGCGGCTGTTATCACCCGGGTTCAAACGGAATTATACAAACAGGGATATAAGCTGATCATCAGCCAGTCGAACGACGACCCGGCCATGGAGAAGGAATTGCTCTGGACCTTCTACGCTTCCCGAGTCGATGCCATACTGGTGGCTTGTTCGCTGAGAACCACCGATTTTTCATCATTCTCCGAAGTTATCGGTAAGGGTGTGCCGGTGTTGTTTTACGACCGGATGCCGCCGGAATCGCTGCGCGGACATATTGTGCGGGGAAATGATTTCGAAGGAGGGTATCAGGCCGGCAGGGAACTGGCGGAAAACGGAAGCCAAAGGATTGCACATATCGGCGGCCCCCTGACCAATACCATCTATCGCGATCGGAGGGACGGATTTCTCAAGGCGTTGGAGGAAAATAAGATCAAGGTTCGCAAAGACTGGATACTGCATCAGGAACTGACGGCTGAAAATGCCCAGGAAGCGCTGAACAAGCTGTTTTCCGGAAAAGTTGTTCCCGATGCCATTTTTACCGCCAATGATACAACGGCTCTGGCTGTTCTGGAATATGCACGGGCCAATAAGATTGCTGTTCCGAAAGCATTGAAGATTGTGGGGTATTCAAACGATCCCCGTTCGGCCATTATACGCCCATCCATATCCAGTGTCGAGCAGTTTCCGGACGTTGTGGGCGAAAAGGCTGCGGAAACCCTGCTGGAATTGATCAACGAGGGGGGAGATACCCAAAAGAAAAGCCTGAGAAAGAAGGTGGTCCTTCCCGTTGAGTTGATCAAACGCAACTCTTCGCAGGCCTAACAGGCGGCATTCTTGAAAACGTTTTCATACATTTATTCAACGATAAACCTTTCTGTATTTATGAAAAAGTTCTTCGCTGTAGTTCTGTTCCCGATGGTGGTTTGGGGCGCAAAAGCGCAACAGCCGATGCGACAGCTCATCGATGAGCAGCTTACGTTTGCGGCCGAACAATACAAGATGATGGCGAAGTCCGTCCCCGCGGATCTGATGCCCAGAACCTGGGACGCCGAAAAGGGAAAACTGCAGAGCAACGGGCTGGAGTGGTGGACAAGTGGATTTTATCCCGGCACACTCTGGTACATTTATGAATACACGAAAGATCCCGTGATCCGGGAAGAAGCCTTGAACAGACTGAAGCTGCAGGAAAAAATAAAATCCTTTACCGGACATCACGATATCGGATTTATGATATTCTGCCCCTTCGGCAATGCACTACGGATCACCGGCGACACGTCGTACAAGTCCGTGATCCTGTCTGCAGCAGAAGCCCTCATCACGCGTTACCGGCCCAACGTTCAGGCAATTCAATCCTGGAACAAGAGCAAGACCTATGAGTGTCCCGTGATCATCGACAATATGATGAATCTGGAGTTGCTTTGCTGGGCCAGCGAAAACGGTGGACGTCCGGAGTTTCGAGATATTGCCGTTCGACATGCCAATACAACACTGACCAACCACTATCGTTCGGATAATAGTTGCTTTCACGTAGTGGATTATAATCCGGAAGATGGGTCGGTGATCAAAAAAGTTACGGCGCAGGGCTTTGCCGATGCTTCAGCGTGGAGCCGTGGCCAAACATGGGGCCTGTACGGATTTACGCTGATGTATCGTTTCACGAAGGATAAGCGTTACCTCGACCATGCCCGCAAAATCGCCCGGTTTTTTCTGAATCATCCGAATCTACCTTCCGATAAAGTGCCTCTTTGGGATTTTAATGTTCCTCCGGATCATCGGTATGCGGATAAACGCGATGCATCTTCAGCCGCCATCATGGCATCGGGGCTGCTGGAGCTGGCGCGCTACGTTCCCAAAAAAGAAGCCCGAAGATATGTGAAGGATGCCGAAACCATGCTTCGTTCGCTGTCGGCGGCGCCGTACCGGTCACAACCCGGTGCCAATGGTGGATTTATACTTCAGCACAGCGTCGGTTCAATTCCGCACAATTCGGAAATCGACGTTCCACTGACCTATGCGGACTATTATTTTATTGAAGCCCTGCTTCGTTACCAAAAATGGTATCTCTGATGGAACAGAAACGACGATCATTCCTAAAAAATATCTCTGCAGCCGGGCTGCTTTCGGCTATCGGATTGCCTCTGGCGGCCATGGCCGAAAGGCATGACGAAGAGTCCGGGATCTCTCCCGAACAATCGGGCGCACAGGACAGGGCTTACTGGGTAGATATGCTGTATAAAATCTGTGCTCCGGTGGTGTTCAATCTGGAAAAGCAGACGCTGAAAAGGAATATGCCCGTAGAAAAAGCCCCGAAGTATGCCTTGAATCCTGCGGTTACTCATCTCGAAGCCGTAGGACGGATGGCGGCAGGACTTGCGCCCTGGTTAGCTTTACCCGATGACAATTCCGAAGAAGGGAAAAAGCGCCGGCGTATGCGGTCCGCGTTGGTGAAGGGCCTTCATCACGCAGTTGACCCGGGTTCTCCCGATTATCTGCATTTCCGTAAGGATGCCCAACCGATTGTGGATGCTGCCTATATGGCCCATGCCTTTTTGCGCGCGCCCGAAGCGCTTTGGGAACCTTTGAGCGAAGAGGCCAAGTCGCGGTGGATTACAGAATTCAAATCGCTCCGCGATCGAAAAGGAGCCTATAATAACTGGCTGCTGTTTGCCGGATTGACAGAAGGTTTTCTTTGGAAGATCAAGGCAGGACACGATCCGGTGCGGATAGACTATGCCGTGAGGAAAATGAAGGAGTGGTATGCCGGCGACAGCTGGTACAAGGATGGTGAACTATTCAGTATGGACTATTACAATTCTTATGTCATTCATTCCATGTTGGTTGATCTGTTGGCCATCACTACGGAAAGGAAAATGACGAACGAAGAACAATACGAAACGGCCATGAAACGAATGGTTCGGCATGCTGAGTTTCTGGAGCGGATTATCAGCCCCGAAGGGTATTATCCGGTTTTCGGGAGGTCCATTACCTACCGAACCGGAGCTTTTCAAACATTGGCTCACGCGGCGCTGATCCGGAGGCTGCCGGAGGGGGTGAGTCCGGCGCAGGTGCGTTGTGCGCTCACCGCGGTCATTCGGAATATGTATGCATCGGGAACATCTTTTGATGAAAATGGCTGGTTAAAGCTTGGATTCTGTGGAATTCAGCCGGAAGTTGCCGATATTTACACTTCTACCGGTAGCCTTTATATGGCCACCCTCGGATTTTTACCACTGGGGTTGCCGCCATCGGATCCGTTCTGGACGGATGCTCCGGCAGAGTGGACATCAAAAAAAGCCTGGGCCGGTAAGCCTGTTAAAAGAGATTATAAAGTTGAATACTGATAGTTATGAGTACATCATTTGAAAGCCGATGGGCCGTTAGCCCTTCAGAAGCAAAAGGAATGGACACTTCTGCATTGCGTCAGAATTTTCTCATTACCGATCTGTTTGTCAGTGGTAAAATCAAACTGGTTCTTTCCCATTACGACCGCTTCATTACTGGCGGGATTATGCCCGTCGGAGCGCCCCTGAAACTCGAAGCACCGGATGCCATCAAGGCTTCCTATTTCCTGGAAAGAAGGGAACTGGGCGTGATCAATGTTGGTGGTCAAGGTGTTGTGACTGCCGACGGTACCCGCTATGTAGTGAATTACAAGGACGCACTGTATCTTGGAAAGGGTATAAAGGATGTTTCCTTCGAATCTGTGGATGCGTCCGCTCCTGCCAAATTCTACCTGAATTCCACTCCGGCACACCAAAGCTATCCCGCCGCCCACATCACCCGTGAAAAAGCCGATGTTGTTGAATTGGGTTCACCGGCCACGGCAAATCACAGAACCATCAATAAAATGATTGTAAACAGTGTGATTCCGACATGTCAGCTCCAGATCGGTATGACCGAACTCAAAACCGGAAGCGTGTGGAATACCATGCCTGCCCATACACACGACAGAAGAATGGAAGTGTATTTTTATTTTGAAGTTCCGGAAGGACAGGCGGTTTGTCATTTTATGGGCCAGCCTCAGGAAACCCGTCATATCTGGATGCAAAACGAACAGGCCGTGATTTCTCCCAATTGGTCGATCCATTCCGGTGCCGGTACCTCCAACTATACCTTTATCTGGGGAATGGCCGGTGAGAACCTGGACTATGGCGATATGGACCATTGCCTGATCACCGAACTTCAATAATTGATTTTTTTCACGATTTGTGAAAACGTTTTCATAAATCTGTTCACGATTGCAAAATGAAGAAACTATCAACGATTCTCTGTGCGATGACGGTAGGCCTCACCGTATCGGCACAGCCGTTCCAGCTGAAGGTTCAGAATACCTTGCCGATCCAGCGCAACGACGAAGTAGTTGAAATTGGCTGGAAAGATTTGCTGTCCTGGTACCCCACTCTGGATACCAATAATCTGAAAATCACCGATGAAAACGGGAAAGAGTTGCTGTATCAGTTCGAATATCGCGGAAATACAGCACCGGTGAATTTATTGGTGCTGGCCGATCTAAGCCCTTCGTCAACCTCCCTGATTCAATTCCACAAGACGAAGAAGTCTCCGGTTACGCCCCGCGTATTCGGTCGTTATGTTCCGGAACGTCTGGACGACTTTGCCTGGGAAAACGATCGCACCGCATTCCGTATGTACGGAAAGGCTCTGGAAAGCCGCCCCTCCGAAAATGCATACGGCATCGATGTTTGGTCGAAGAGAACCTCGAATCTAATTATCGACAAATGGTATAAAACCGGCGACTATCACAAAGACCATGGCGACGGACTCGACTATTACAAGGTAGGTTTCACGCTGGGGGCCGGCGATATTGCTCCATTTGTGAACGACAGCATCTGGTTCAGCCGGAACTATGTTCGGTACAAGGTACTCGATAACGGACCAATCCGGGTAAGTTTCCGTCTTGAATACGATGCCTGGAAGGTTGACGACACGGAAGTCTCGGTTTCCAAGACCATCACGTTGGATGCGGGCTCACACCTGAACCTTGCCGAAATTCGGTATCATACATCCGATGGACGAGAAATTCCGGTCGTTGCCGGGCTTGTTAAACGTGACGAATCCGGAATCCTTATTTTGGATGAGAAGAATGGGGTGATGGCATACGAGGAGCCGGAACATGGTGAAGATGGAATTATGCGCCTCGCCTGTGTTTCCCTTGAGCCTTCCACGATGGAGGTTCGAAAAGGACATTTGTTGACGCACAGGTTGGCGAAACGTCACTCGGCGCTGCTGTATTATTTCGGCGCCTCCTGGAGTAAGGCCGGATATTTTTCGACGATAAATGAATGGACGGATTATCTTAAGGCTTTCCGTCAACGTGTTTTAAATCCAGTTAAATTATCTAAATAAAGGTTATGTCAGTATTGTCAACTTTTGATCTGAAAGGGAAAAAAGCATTGGTTACCGGTTGCAAGCGCGGGATCGGCATGGCGATGGCGGTAGCGTTGGCGGAAGCCGGCGCCGACATCATCGGCGTTTCTGCCAGTCTGGAAGCTTCGGGCAGCGAAGTAGAAAAAGCGGTAACGGCAACAGGAAGAAAATTTTACGCCTATCAATGTAATTTTCAGGATCGGGCAAATCTGAATCAATTTATTAAGGAGGTTAATGCTACCCACGAAATTGATATTCTGGTCAATAATGCCGGTACCATTTTGCGCAAACCTGCGGCGGAGCATCCCGATGAGTATTGGGATGAGGTTATCGCAATTAATCAAACCGCAGCGTTTTTGCTTACCCGCGATATTGGTGGTAAAATGGTGGCCCGTGGAAGCGGCAAGATTATTTTTACAGCGTCGCTGCTGAGTTTCCAGGGAGGTATCAATGTTCCGGGGTATGCAGCCAGTAAGGGGGCGATTGCCTCTCTTACGAAAGCTTTTGCCAACGAGTGGGCCGGTAAGGGGGTGAATGTCAATGCCATTGCGCCGGGCTATATTTCAACCGACAATACCGCAGCCTTGCGGGCCGATCCGGAACGGAGCAAATCCATACTCGATCGCATTCCTGCAGGACGCTGGGGTGAACCGGAAGATTTCAAAGGCCCTATTGTGTTCCTGGCTTCCGATGCAGCGCGGTACGTCCACGGCACGATTCTTACAGTAGATGGCGGATGGATGGGACGCTAGAAAAAAACGCCTTTAATCGCCCATAAATGGCGGTTTCGACCGATCTGAACGAAGGTTTTTGATATAAAAATAGTCTAACTTAAGGTGGGTATCCCACCTTTTTTTTCGTAAATATTGCTGATGACCAGATTCTATATTGCTGCCGTATTTTCCTGTCTGATTTTCTCCTCTTCGGTATTCAGTCAGGACCGATCCCCAGGTAGAAATTCCAATGGAATACTCTATGGAAAAATTGTAGAGGAAAAGAGCCGTAAAGGTGTCGAAGCGGTATCTGTACAGCTTTTTCTACAAAGAAAGCCATACGCCGACAGTTTGATCCGGGGAATGCTCACATTGCCCAATGGTGAATTTCGGTTCGAAGGGCTCCCCACTGATGCTTCGTTCCGCTTGGAGATGAGTGCGATTGGCTTTCAGCTGGTGGAAAGAAACGTCGGCCCAATCGGAAAATCCGGCGCGCTCGATATCGGAAATGTCCGTCTTCCCCAGGAAGCCAGTCAACTGGAGGGAGTTACCGTGGTAGGTACACGCCCTACGATGAAAATGGGCATCGACCGGAAAGTTTTCAATGTAGAAAAGAATCTGGTTGCCGCTGGGGGAACGGCGGTGGATGTAATGCGCAATATTCCCTCGGTTACCGTAGATGTGGAAGGAAATATTGAACTCCGGAACAGCAGTCCGCAGGTATTTGTGGATGGCCGACCAACTATCCTTTCATTGGATCAGATTCCCGCAGAAAATATCGATAGGATTGAGCTGATCACCAACCCATCCGCAAAATTCGATGCGGCAAGTGGAGGAGGAATCATTAATGTAATTCTGAAGAAGAATAAGCGTCTCGGGCTGAACGGAAATGTGTCTGCCGGTATCGGGAGTCCGGAAATACTGAACGGTGGGGCCAATCTCAATCTCCGCGAAGGAAAATTCAATTTTTTCGTCGGGGGAAACTACAACACCTCGGGCGGTGTTGCACGCAGTGAAACCCACAGGGAAAACCGGAAGGGCGGAGTCACGGAAAACTACTTCAATCAGTTCAGCCGAAACGAAAGAGCCCGACGTTTTGCTTCGCTGCGGTATGGAGTCGATTTTTTCCTCGATAACCGCAACAGCTTTTCGGTTTCCCAGGAAATTACTTCAGGTACCTTCAGCCGCAACGAAGAACAGCAACAGCAATATCTGGACGAGCTGATGGTTCAGCAGCGGTACGGTATACGTTTTACCGAAAGTCGGAACCGATTCAATAAGAATAATGTTCAGCTCAACTACAAACACAGCTTCAATACCTCCGGGAAGGAGCTTACGGCAGATATTACCCGCGCCGCGGGAGACGACAACAACCAGGCACGGATCCGCAATACCTTCTACAATAATGACGGTTCACTTTATGAACCCGAAACGAATGTACGTAACGGCGGCGGGGGCGAAAATGAGCAATGGACCTTCCAGGCCGACTATGTTAATCCGCGCTCGGAAAATTCAAAAATAGAAGCCGGACTGCGGACATTCATCAACCACAGCTCGAGTCATTTCGGTACATGGGCCCTCGGTAGCGGCGGCACCGAAACCAAACTTCCACTGGGCAACAATTATTCCTTCCGTGAAGTGATAAATGCCGCCTACTTCACCTATTCGGGCAAGCTATCCAAATTTGGCTATCAGGCTGGGTTGCGTGGAGAGTATTCTGATTTTACGGGGAACCTGATCGACAGTGCACGTTCATTTGGGTACAGTTATCCGAAAAAACTGGAAAATCTTTGGGACGCCCTATTCCCAAGCCTTTTTATCACGTACAATGTATCGGATGAGGAACAGCTTCAGGCCAACTATTCACGACGGATCCGGAGACCGAATTTCCGTCAGGTAAATCCCTTTATTGATATCAACGACCCGGTGAATCTGCAGCGGGGAAATCCGGAGCTTCGCCCGGAGTTCGTCAACTCAATGGAGTTGAACTACAACCGCCAGCTGGCTTCCGGAAACTTGCTGGCTTCTGTTTATTACCGGAATAATAACGGAGATATTACGCAGTACAGCGATACCATCAGTTCGGCGCTGTACCAGGAGTTGAACAACGCCGCCATCGATCCCAATGCGATACTGAACACCTATATCAATGCAAACAGCGTAAATCGTCTGGGAATCGAATTGACCTGGCAGCAGAAGTTGTTCCGGTATCTGGAATTTGTTCCCTCCTTCAATCTCCAGTATAGGACGGTGGATGCGGAGGTGAACGACATGAATTTGAGCAATGAAGGTTCAAATTGGCAGGCTAAACTGACTTCAAACTACAAATTTCCCTCCTCAGCAACCCCGGTTGTGCGGAATCTGGGGATCCAGCTCACGGCGGAATACGAGTCGCCGCAGATCATTCCCCAGGGAAAACGCAAGGAACAGTATGGCATCGACTTTGCAATCCGGAAAGAGATGCTGAAAGGCAATAAGGGATCGGTGACATTTGCGATCGATGACGTGTTTAACAGTAAACGGTTCGGCACGATATACGATACGGAGAATTTCTATCAGGACGGTTACCGAAGATTCAGGGTGCGAAGCTACAAGCTTACCCTGAGCTACCGGTTTGGCGATACTAATTTCTCGATATTCAACCGTAAAAAAATGCCGGATACGGGAAATGATTTCGAAGGATGATGCACCGTTCCCCTAAAAAATCGTAGATTCCTTAAAATTTAATGCATGGCTCATCGGGATTCGGTTTTAATCCATACGCTTTTTACGGAGGAGGACATCCGAAACTTCCAGCGCGGTACGCATTACAGCCTATATAAACATTTTGGGGCGCATTGCCTCGAGCTGAACGGCACACCTGGTGTATACTTTTCCGTTTGGGCACCGGACGCCCTTGGCGTGAGTGTAAAGGGCGATTTTAACGGATGGAATAACGACAGTCATCCGTTGAAGCCCCGTTGGGACCATTCCGGTATCTGGGAGGGGTTTATTCCCGGTGTGAAGCACGGAACCATCTATAAATATTGCATTACAAGTTCAAAAGGCGCCAGAATCGATAAGGGAGATCCCTACGCTCGTTTATGGGAGCTCCGACCAGCAACCGGCTCAATTGTTCATCAACAGAAATACAACTGGAAGGATAAGGCCTGGATGGCGGACCGACATCAGCACAATGCGCTCGACAAACCCTGGTCGGTTTACGAAGTTCACCTCGGGAGTTGGATGAAGCCAATACCGGACGTTGAGGAGTCGTACAACAGCTATCGTCAGCTGGCGGACTTATTGGTACCCTATGTGAAGGAAATGGGTTTTACTCATGTGGAATTTATGCCCGTGATGGAGTTTCCCTTTGATGGATCCTGGGGGTATCAGGGCGTGGGCTATTTTGCGCCGACTTCGCGTTTCGGGAAACCGGAAGATTTTATGTTCCTGGTCGACAGGTTCCACCAGGAAGGCATTGGGGTGATTCTGGATTGGGTGCCGTCGCATTTTCCCAACGATGCCCACGGTCTGTTTATGTTTGACGGACAGCACACGTACGAGTACGCAGATATGCGCAAGGGTTTTCATCCCGACTGGAATTCCTACATATTCAATTATAAAAGAGGAGAAGTAAAATCATTTCTCATTTCCAGCGCCCGGTATTGGTTTGAACAGTTTCATGCCGATGCGCTTCGTGTGGATGCGGTTTCATCTGTACTGAAGCTTAATTACAGCCGGGAGAAAGGCCAGTGGGAACCCAATGAAATGGGCGGCGATGGCAATCTGGAAGCCATTGCCTTTGTACGCGACCTCAATGAAACGATTTATCGTGATTTTCCCGATGTGCAGATGATTGCTGAAGAAGCAACCGATTGGCCGGGTATTTCCCGACCTACATTCAGCGGAGGAATGGGATTTGGTATGAAATGGATGATGGGATGGATGCACGATACCCTTGATTATTTCAAGATGGATCCCTGGTTACGGTCGGCCAATCAGGATAAATTCACCTTCAGTATGGCCTATTTCTACGATGAAAACTTCATGCTTCCCCTTAGTCATGACGAAGTGGTTCACGGAAAATCGCCGATGATATACAAGATGTGGGGCGACGAATGGCAGAAATTTGCGAACCTTCGTTTGCTGTATACCTATATGTTTACACATCCCGGAACCAAGTTGCTGTTTATGGGAAATGAGTTTGCGCAGACGACGGAATGGAGTTACAAGCGCGAACTGGATTGGAAACTCCTGCAATATGAACCCCATAAAAAAATGAAGGATTGTGTACGACAGTTGAATCTGCTGTACCGGAACGAACCTGCCTTGTATGAAAAACAATTTTCCGGTGATGGCTTTGAATGGGTTGACCTGAATCATAGGGAGGAAGCGGTTATCGTTTACCGTCGGAGAGGCAAACAGCCGAAAGATGATTTATTGATTGTACTGAATATGACTCCGGTAGTTCGCAACGATTGGGAGATTCATGTTCAGGGTAAATCTGCATGGAAAGAAATATTCAACAGCGATAGCCGGGAGTTTTATGGCACCGGCGATACCTATAATCCCGAGATCCGAGTGGAAGTGACTGATGAGATGAATCATTGGCATAGACTCAAATTGAATCTGCCACCGCTCGGAGGTCTTATTCTGAAATAATCGTACCGTTAAATCAGTTCGACTCCGCCGTTATAATACGGTTGTTTCCCCTTTACGCTGTTTCTAATTTGCAGTAAAGATAAGGGGATGGAGGAGAAGGAAAGTAAGCCCGGAGGGGAGAAAGGGCGCAAAGAGAATTCCGAAACACGAATTAAGGCGGATGAATGTTGGAAGTCGGCTTTACGGTGTTTTTGGAAGGAAGCGATACTTTATTTTTTCCCCGGGTCTGAGCGCTGCATTGATTTTTCCCGGGAGCCGGAATTTGTGGACAAGGAGTTGCCGGCGATTGCGTCGGCTCCACACGGAGGTCCCGGGCGGAGCTACGCAGACGTCCTGATAAAAGTCTTTCTATTAGGTATACACCATCGGTATGGGCTGATTCATTTCGAAATTCACGATTATTACGACACCCGATTTGCCGAAACCATGTTTCGGCGATTCCGACGGTTGTCGGATGCCAACGAAGGCGCTCCCGTAACGGCGCTGGTTGTGGTAACCCGGAAAGGGTTGCGCTTACCGCAGGTTTATGAACGACATTTCTTGGCTACGGAAATCCGGTATTCTTATAGTGTCTGTCAAATTCACGATATCCCTGAAGAAGAATTATTAACGAGTGATAATCCGGTTGCGATCCTACTGTTGGTTGCCCGACAGGCCTCTTTTAAAAAAAAGTTAAGTGATGAGATGTTACTAAACGACAAAATTCGAATCTTAAAATATATCAGTGAGAAAAGATTTAGTCTATTTCAGGTGCAGCGGCTGGTGAGTTTTCTGGAAAATTATGTGGAATTCCGTAATCCGGAAACGAATAACTTGTTCTGGGATGAAGTAAGAAAAATAAAAAAAATAAAACGAAATATGGATCTGTTGGAACTTCAACTGGTACGTACCCGCGAAAGGGGGATGGAGGAAGGGTTGCACAAGGGGCTGAAACTGGGGTTAAAGAAAGGGTTAAGGCTGGGGGAGGAGAAAGGGATAGAGAAGGGGATAGAGAAAGGGATAGAGAAGGGGATAGAGAAAGGGATAGAGAAGGGGATGGAGAAAGGGATGGAGAAGGGGATGGAGAAGGGGATGAGAATGGGAATACATACTGCCCAAGAGCACTTCATACTGAACTTATATCAGAAGAGAAAATGGGGTGCTGATGAAATTGCGTCGGTACTGGAAATACCAATCGGACGGGTCAAGGACGTGATCCGGGAAAAGGGAGAGGGGCCGGACGAACGTTGAAAGTTCCCAACAACCGGAAAAGAAAAAATGGATTTGTTGGAACAACGATTGGAATCCTATTCAAGAGAGGGCGATGGAGAGAGGAATAACCGGGGACATTGATTCGAGTTAGGAGCGCTTCGTTGTAATTCGTATCGGAAGAAAAGTGTCGTGCTGATGAAATGGCATAAGTACGGGAAATACCGATTGATCGGGTCACGGACGTGGCGGAAATGATATGTAGGATTCAGGCATGGGGGGATTGATGATGAAATATGGATCTTCAACGAAATATCCGCCCGGTGAACTTCGGTTGCGAACAACTTATGTACGGGGATTCCCGATAGGGGTCGAAAGTGAATTTGTCCATAGAATTATGAGGAGTGTCCGGGAGGCCCGGAAGCATACTGTCCTTGGGCTGTACAGGGAAAACAAATCAAACCCTCCATTATGGCCATGGGCTTGGTCTCTTTATAAAAGTGGGCTCTCTATAATAAGCGTAAGGTCGGTAATTTCAGGAAATCCACAAACGCGAAAAAAACTGCGCGCAGTCCAGACAAAGACCCCGGCGCAGGTACTCCACGTCTCTAAAAACGCCGATCATAATCCGTCCGCTGACGAGTTCTTTTTCCGAGACTAGAAAATTAAAATCCCCATTCAAACTGCCGGCCGTAACCGCAATCCGAATGGGGACTACTATTTTTACTTTTCGATAATTTTCCGCTACATCCTTTCGGGGACCCGGATGCCCATCAACTGCATGCCTCTTTTGATCACATGGGCCACAAGCGTGGCCAGCCTTAACCGCAGCTCTTTCTTTTCCGCACTCTCCGCGTTCGCAATCGAGTGTTCGGTATAGAAGGAGTTAAAGGTTTTCGCCAACTGAAATACATAATTCGCAATCACGGACGGATTCATCTCATTTCCGGCCTGCTCAACAATCGTCGGGAACTGCTCCAGTTCAACCAATAAATTTTTCTCCGCAGGCAGCAGTCCTTTCGACTCTCCCTGGCCCGTGGGCTGCTCCTTACGCAGAATCGATTTGATCCGCGCATGGGTATACTGGATAAACGGACCCGTAAATCCATGAATATCGATGCTCTCCTCAGGGTTAAACACCATCTTCTTCTTAGGATCAACCCTCAACAGGAAAAACTTCAAAGCCCCCAATCCAAGCGTATCGTACAGGGCTGTGAGCTCCTCAGTACTGTAGTCGCCGAGCTTCCCGGTTTCGGTTAACTTCTCTTCCGTAATCCGCTTCACTTCATTTACCAGCTCTTCCACCAGATCATCGGCATCCACAACGGTACCTTCACGGCTTTTCATTCTTCCGTGCGGCAATTCCACCATGCCGTACGACAGATGGTAAATGCCTTCGGCGTGCGGGAGACCCAACTTTTCGGCAATCAGCTTCAATACCTTCATGTGGTAATTCTGCTCATCGCCGATAACATAAATACTCTGATTCATGCCATAATCATCGTATTTAAGCTTCGCGAGACCAAGATCCTGTGTGATGTACACCGACGTTCCGTCTTTACGAAGCACCAGCTTTTCATCGAGCCCCTCCGCAGTCAGGTCAATCCAAACACTGCCATCCGGCTTCCGGAAGAACACTCCCTTGGCCAGGCCTTCTTCCACAAACTGTTTGCCGAGCAGATAGGTGCCGCTTTCGTAATAGGTTTTATCGAAATCAGAACCGATGCGGCTGTAGGTTACTTCAAAACCATCGTACACCCAGCCGTTCATTTGCTTCCACAATTCCATCGTTTCAGGATTGCCTTCTTCCCACTTGCGCAGCATGGCTCTCACTTCCTGCATAATGGGCGTATTGTTGCGGGCCATCTCTTTCAGTTCATCCAGAATCTCTTTTTTCTTATCGTCTGCCAAACTGCCGTCCTCTAGTTTTTTAAGGAGGACTGTGGCCTTCTCACGATCCATTTCTCCGAGCCCCGAAATATCACCGGCCAGGATCTTGTCCAGCACCGGACCGGTTTCTTCCTTCAGCGCATTTTCAAATTTTACATAGTAGTCGCCCACAAAATGGTCGCCCTTTGTGTTGGTCGACGCGGGCGTTGCCCCATTGGCAAAACGCTGCCAGGCCAGCATCGACTTACAGATATGAATTCCCCGGTCGTTGACAATGGAGGTCTTGATCACCTTATGCCCGTTGGCCTTCAGGATCTCCGCGACCGACCAGCCCAGAAAATTATTCCTTAAATGACCCAGGTGAAGTGGCTTGTTCGTATTCGGCGAGGAATACTCCACCACTACCGTCTGACCGCTTGCGGGGAGCTGTCCAAAATCCCCGGCCGTATACGTAGCGTCCAAAAACTTCGTCCAATACGCTTCCGACACGGATAGATTCAGAAACCCCTTGATGATATTGTATCCGCTTACCAGATCCGGTCGCAGCTCCACCAGGCGGTTACCGATTGCCTGGCCAATCGTGTCGGGCGATTGCTTTAACTGCTTAACCCAACCGAATAGAACAATGGTATAATCTCCCTCAAACTCGGGCTTGGTCACACTTACCGGTATGTCTTTTTTCTCGGTCTCCAAGTTGTAAAGTTCCCGGAGCACCTGCGATGTCGCTGTTCTGATAGCATTGATAACACTCATCCGTAGTAGAATTAGGAGTGCAAAAGTACGATTTATATACTACCTTGCGAAGGTAATCACCAGGAGATGTTCAAAGACAGGGTTGTTGCTTTAATGGACTTTTTCTATCCCATTTTCCGGAGAATAATGGATCTTCAGACCTACCGTTATGCCGTTTGCGGCGGGATCAATATGGTTGCGGGGCTGGCCGTTTATTATATTTTCTTTACCTATATATTCGCCGGGCAGGATGTAAATCTGGGTTTTTACGTCTTCAAAGCCTATGTGGTAGCCCTCTTTATCTCCTTCGTCTTCAACGTGCTGTTCGGGTTCGTACTGATGCGCTTTATCGTCTTCCGCGAGTCGAACATACCCCCGCGTGTCCAGTTTTTCCGATATTTTGTGGTCTGTCTCTTCAATCTGGGACTGAATTATATCCTCTTAAAGACATTGGCGGAAATCTTCCATATCTATCCCACCATCGCACAGTTCTGTACAGTCATCATAGTGGTGCTCACCAGCTATATTGCGCAGAAAAAATTCTCCTTTGCCACCAGACCCGATGACAACGAAGTGCTTTAATCGACTTAGAGGCTTATTTCATTGACGGACACCTCCAACTCGCCTTCGCTGACGCAGCGGATCCGGAGATCCTTTTCCAATGGACGGATAAAATCGAGGTAAAAATCATGGAGCTTACCCTGGAGTTCAACCCCCCGGCTAAAACTCCGGTTCATCTGTTTTCCGGCCATTTCGTCCAATTGGGCGAGGTAGGGCTTCACATCCAACTCCGCATGCTTCCGGATTTCACGGAGAATCTTTTTCGAAAACAGCCACTGGGCACTTTTGATCAACAGGTCGCGGGTACGGATATCATAGTCGAGGTTCTGAATTTCCAGTATCTTCTTATCCCGGTCGTAATTCGGTTTTCCGGTCAGGTATAAAACACCCTTGTCGGAGCCGCTGAATCCCAGCTCCAAAATGAGCTGCCGGTTGGATCCGTACAAATTGATCCGCTCAACCACCATGTACTTTTTCACCGGACCGTTATCCAGGTCAATCCGCATTCCCTTCATTCGTTGGGTCAGTAGGTGGCTGAGTGAGTCGTAGTTCAAGGCCGCATCCAAGACCACCCGGAATCCTCTTTTGGGCGTAAAATCACCCAGGTCGGGAACCGGCGACTGGGCGCCCTCCAGCTTCTCGAACCCAATTCTCGGACGGGCTGATACACCGAAAGAAAGATGCAGGGTATCGTTCCGGGCCAACAGCTGGCTCACCCGAATGGCTTCGGGGTTCAACTGGAGGTAGCCCATCCCATACAGTGGAATCGTCTGGCCCAATTGATTCCAGATCTGCTGGAAATAGGAGCGGAGCCGGATTCTACCCAAACTGTCCTGCAAAAATGTCCGTGAACTGTCGAGTTGCACTTTCAGGGCATCCATAACCGTTTGGGTCACATCGTATTTTACAAAACACATTTCGCAGCGGTCGATCGGTTTGGGCTCCAGCCGTTGGATATGACAGCGCAGCAAGTAATCCGGGTCGATACTGAAGGATGCATTGAACCCAACTTCCACCCGGCGCTCGGGCTCATTGAATCCGCAGGTGCAGGGGGGCGTCCACACACTCACCGGTGTCGTGCCCACACAGGCCCGCTGCGAACCCTTGATCTTGTAGTAGCCTATAAATCCGAATTCCGCCGTATTGCCGTAACTACGGATCCTCAGTGGTCCCCGCCGGAACCGGTACATGTAGCGGGTTGCACATTTGTCGATAATATAGCTATCCGGCCATCCGGGCGAGGTATACACCGTGTCCACCCGCTCTTCCGCCATCGCATACAGTGGCTTCAGATTGATATGGACGGGAATGTCAATCTCCGAAAGCGGTATGGTATCCGAAATTTCGGGCGCCACCGCGGCCGGTCGCTGGGGAACAAGGTTCCGCGAACAGGAAACCAGCAATACGCCGATAAAGCCGATCAGAAGGGGTGATTTCATAAAGCATCTATATTTAAATATAGCTTATTCTCAGCAATTTGTCGGCTTGCGTCAGTTTCTGACAATTTTGCAGCTTTTTCTCCGATGGCATAAAGATTGTCAAATCTATTCCGAATCATACCTTATAATTCGAAAAAGTTTAATATGGGAAAGATAATTGGAATTGACCTCGGTACAACCAACAGCTGTGTGGCTGTGATGGAAGGGAACGAGCCCGTGGTGATTGCTAACGATGAAGGCCGTCGCACTACTCCCTCCATTGTGGCGTTCCTGAAAAACGGAGAGCGTAAAGTTGGGGATCCGGCAAAAAGACAGGCTATTACCAACCCGCAGAATACCATTATGTCGGTTAAGCGTTTTATGGGACGCCGATTCGACGAGGTAACGGAGGAAATCAGCCACTGGAGTTACAAAGTTGCCAAAGGTGACAACAATACCGTTCGTATCGATATCGACGGTCGTTTATATACCCCGCAGGAGATCTCCGCCATGACCCTGCAGAAAATGAAAAAAACTGCCGAAGACTACCTCGGTCAGGAAGTAACAGAAGCGGTAATCACCGTTCCTGCCTACTTTAACGATGCCCAGCGTCAGGCTACCAAGGAAGCAGGCGAAATCGCCGGCCTCACCGTTCGCCGTATCGTGAACGAGCCTACTGCTGCAGCCCTGGCCTATGGTCTGGATAAAAAAGGGAAGGAACAAACCGTGGCGGTATTTGACCTCGGTGGTGGTACCTTCGATATCTCCATCCTCGAACTGGGTGACGGCGTTTTCGAAGTGAAATCTACCAACGGTGATACCCACCTGGGCGGTGACGACTTCGACAAGGTGATCATGGACTGGCTCGCCGATGAGTTCAAAAACGACGAAAACGTTGATCTCCGCAAAGACCCGATGGCGCTCCAACGCCTGAAGGAAGCTGCCGAAAAGGCGAAAATTGAGCTGTCTTCTTCTTCTGAAACAGAAATCAACCTTCCCTATATCACGGCGGTTGACGGAGTGCCCAAGCACCTTGTTAAAAAACTGTCACGCGCCAAATTCGAACAACTTTCCGACAGCCTGTTCGAGCGCTGCCTGAAGCCCTGTGAAGCCGCTCTGAAAGATGCCGGCCTCAGCGCATCACAAATTGATGAAGTAATTCTGGTAGGGGGATCTACCCGTATCCCGAAAGTTCAGGAAATCGTGGAGAAATTCTTCGGTAAAAAACCGAACAGAAGCGTTAACCCCGACGAAGTGGTAGCCATTGGCGCCGCTATCCAGGGGGCGGTTCTTACCGGTGAAGTGAAGGATGTGCTCCTGCTCGACGTTACCCCGCTGTCTCTGGGTATCGAAACCATGGGTGGTGTGATGACCCGCCTCATCGAAGCCAACACAACCATCCCGACCAAAAAATCGGAAGTCTTCTCTACCGCCAGCGATAACCAACCCGGCGTACAAATCCACGTACTCCAGGGCGAACGTCCGATGGCCTCCCAAAACAAGAGCCTCGGTATGTTTAACCTCGACGGTATTCCGCCGGCTCCCCGTGGGGTTCCCCAAATCGAAGTAACCTTCGATATCGACGCAAACGGTATCCTCCATGTAAGTGCGAAAGACAAGGGAACCGGTAAAGAACAAAAGATCCGCATCGAAGCCGGTAGCGGTCTGACCAAGGAAGAAATCGAAAAAATGAAGGCCGAGGCGAAAGCCAACGAAGCCGCCGACAAAGCGGAAAAAGAAAGGGTTGAGAAAATCAACCAGGCCGACAGCATGATCTTCCAAACTGAAAAACAACTGAAGGAGTACGGCGACAAGATCCCGGCCGATAAAAAAGCCCCGATCGAAGCTGCCGTGGCCAAGTTGAAAGAAGCGCACAAATCTCAGGACATTGCCGCGATCGACACCGCAATGGCGGAAATCAACGCTGCATGGACAGCTGCTTCGGAAGATATTTACAAAGCATCTCAGGATGGCGCCGGCACACAAACTGCTGGAAATCAGGCCGGAAATAAAGACTCCGGATCCTCTGATACCGTCACCGACGCGGAATTTGAAGAAGTGAAATAAATTTGTAACTTAATAGTATAAACAGGCCCGTCTCAAAAGGACGGGCTTTTTTATTCCCTAATGGTTTTTTGGGGGACCAGCAGCATCGCCCGGATCATCACCTGTTGTGTCACTCACTTCATCGCTCGGAGCCCTGTTCGCCATGACAGCGCATGATGCGTCTTCCAATCTATATTTTTATATTTCCGCTTCAATTTCACGGATATGCTCAAACGATTTGCTTTGCTTCTCCTGGCCCTAAGCGGCTCGCTGTATTCGATTGCACAATGGTATCCCGACAATGGCGACGGTACCTACAAAAATCCCATTATCTACGCCGATTATTCCGACCCCGACGTTATCCGCGTAGGCGACGACTATTGGATGGTGGCTTCCAGCTTTACCTGTATGCCGGGGATTCCCCTGCTGCATTCCTACGACCTGATTCATTGGGAAATCGTTAATCATATCTACGACCGCCTCCCCCTCCAGAAATACGATCACCCGGTTCACGGCGAGGGCTCCTGGGCGCCCTCGATCCGCTATCACAACGGCATGTTCTATGTGTATTTCTGCACGCCCTACGACGGACTGTTTGTGGCGCGCACAAAAGATCCCCGCGGCAAATGGGAGATGCAGCAGATCCTCGAGGTCGTAAAATGGGAGGACCCCTGTCCGTTCTGGGACGACGACGGTCAGTCATATCTCGTACACAGTATCCACCGCGGCGGTCCCGCCATCATTCATAAAATGAGCCCCGATGGCTTACGGCTTCTCGACAACGGGACCGTCGTTTACCACGACGTAAAAGCCAATCCCGTGCTCGAGGGAATGAAGATGATGAAACGCAACGGCTGGTACTATATTCTGGCTCCCGCAGGGGGTGTCTCCACGGGTTGGCAAACCGTCCTCCGTTCAAAAAATATTTACGGTCCCTACGAACAGCGCAGAGTGCTGGTTCCTGGTAATGGCATCAACGGTCCGCACCAGGGGGGACTCGTCGAAACCCAAACCGGGGAGTGGTGGTTCCTCCATTTTCAGTCGAAAGGAGCCTATGGAAGGATTATCCATCTTCAACCGGCGGGGTGGACCGACGACGGTTGGGTAGTGATGGGCGATGATCCCGAAAAGGATGGAAAGGGGCTGCCCGTATTAACCTATAGAAAGCCGAATGTTGGGAAAACACATCCCGTTCGAATTCCACAAACAACGGATGAGTTCAAAACGAAGAATCTGGGGCTCCAATGGCAATGGCAGGCCCATGCAAAAGACAGCTGGTATTCACTAACTGCCAGACCCGATTATATCCGATTGTATGCAGAGCCTTGTCCATCCGAGTTTGGCAATCTTTATTTTGCCGGCAACCTCTTACTTCAAAAACTGCCGGCTCCCGCTTTTACGGCAACCACTTATTTGGAATCCAATTTTACCGACATCGGTGAACGCGCCGGTGCAATTGTGATGGGCAATGCCTACACCTATATCGCGTTGATCCGTGGTGAAGAAGGTAATCGTGTTGCCGTTGTAAGTGGTAAAAACGACCGACTGGCGGTTGTTCCGGAGGAGTTGGCATCCGTAAACACGACCGCTACTAAAGTATGGTTCCGTATTCATGTTTATGACAATGAGGAATGCAGTTTTTCGTATAGTCTTGATGGTGAGAATTATTCAGAGCTTGGTGCTCGCTATCCGATGACCGCCGGAACCTGGATCGGCGCGAAAGTGGGAATATTTTCAAGTTCACCGAATATTGTTCGGGGCAAGGGATATGCGGATTTTGATTGGTTCAGACTAGGAAATTAACTGCCGATAGTTGTAGACTTCTCCCAATACCAGAGTAGAACGAAAAAGTATATTCCGTGTACGAGCTGAGCTTGTATCGCGTTCCAGTTTTCGATGGAAGCGCTGCCTAAGATCAGGATGGCCATCAAAGCCAGATTGGCGTTAATGGTGACACGCGGCCTGAAACCGACGAGTAACAGAATACCCAGAATCAGTTCGATAAAAGGCAATACATATCCCCAAGCGGTCACCAGCACCTGGGGAAGAAAGGACTTTTCCATGCTGTTTGCCATACCTTCTGCGAAGGCTTTCAGTTTTGGAATGCGGACGGCTCCATGCCCGATCATCGACATAGCAGCTGGTAGGCGCAGGAAGAAGAAGGTGGTTTTGTTCATCATGTACAGATTCTGTCTTTCGAATTTAATTCAAATGGTTGAAATGATGTAAAGTTTAATAACGCTTTTAGATCGGGACAACAAAGAGAAGTTCTTGCATATGCACTCGGAATTTCTTTTCGTTTAGTGCTTGTTCCTCCAAAGAGTGTGATTTAAACTTTATCAGGGTGGCACTTTTGAAAAAGTTTGTTTGTCGATTGGTGGAACCCAATGTCGCATCTTGAAGATTGATTTTTAAATAAATAATCAAAATGTGACTTTGATGTGTAAAAATTCAATTGAAAAAAATGTTTATTTGTTCTTAATATTCGATTTGTTTTCCTATCATTGTTTTCTTAACCACTAACCGAATAACCTAACCTTACGCTTATGTTACACGTCTTATTGAATCAGACTCATTCTGCGCTTCTTTCCGTATCTCATAATTTTTGCCGACCTCAGTAATAATAGATTGCTCAGGCATTTGTTTGTTTAACAGAGTACATTCCTGCTGCTGCTATGAAGGTATGCCCTTTTTTGTTTGTTTCTACTATCGTGGAATCTTTGTCGTTCGCAGGAGATTTCTGCTGACGCGGGGAGCGCCCAGTCTTCTATGCGTATTGCATTAGAAACCAGGAAAAAGGCTCTTACAAAGAAGACAATTAACATCCTAAATAAATTTAAGGAAGAGTCTCGGAGTGGTGTGAACAGCAAGGTTTCTTCGATTTTGAATTTCGGGAGGGCGGGTTTGTTTTCAATTGATTCAGCATCGCTTCGTGGTTCGCTTGTTTTTGCACGGGGTTATTTCCAGGAGGCTTCCCTCATGTATTCTCAAAATCTCGGACTGCAGGCTTCAGTCAAAGGAATTCCCTTGAATATAGATATCCTTCATTCCGATTATCCGTCGTATGGTGATATGAGAACTCTTTCTAATGGTTTTAGGTATAGTTTTTCGTTTGATCATGAGCGTTATATGATGGACTGGCAGAGAAAGCTCGACTCTGTTTTTATGTGTGTTTGATAACATAATTGCCTGGAATAACGAATACCTGGCTGCAGCTCCAGGTACCTATCCGGGTGGACTCCAACAATATATCCGGGAAGTAGCTACGCAAACAATCGGAGGAAATGAATATCGTCTTGGAGATATCTTTAAGATGAGCAACGATGATCTCCAGGTTTTAATAACTGCGTATAATAACAACTGTTTATACTTATTCAGGGCTGTGTCTATACCTCCTTACATGTATTGCGACAAGGTGTTAACGCATACTCAGTACAGTAATCTTAAATCTCAGTTTGCGACAGACTATTCTTATGTTTTAACATCCGCAGACAATTATTGGGATCTGTTCACCACTTATATAAATCACCAAACCGGCGGATCCTTCTCTCCTCTGCTGCTACAGGAGTTTGATGAAGAACCCGCGGGAGATATACTGCTCTCTTACGATCATTGGGCGGATAAACAGGAAATCGATTACTACGCCTGCCTCAAAGAGCAAATTCAGGCAGCCGTTGTTCAAGCTGTAAACGATCATCGGATTTATATCGAAGAAC